>ERZ779695.280-NODE-280-length-20878-cov-1.84215_pt1 | contig 20878 bp, 19 predicted proteins | sample MGYA00511100_ERZ779695 | MGnify/ENA primary metagenome ERZ779695 (study PRJEB29588, sample SAMEA2163351) | human gut metagenome | biome: human gut; feature: human-associated habitat; material: faeces | place: Denmark | collected 2008/2010 ...
CCGTCTTTGGCGGTAATCGGTTCCTTGGCGTCCTGATCCGGGATTTCGTCCTCGTCGGCATTGCTGTCAAAGCGGGGCAGGTGAATTGAGAAAGTCGTTCCCTTGCCGAGGATGCTGTTTACTTTAATGAAACCTTCGGTCTGGCGGACAATGCCGTAAACCATGGCAAGGCCGAGGCCGGTGCCGGAGCCGACGATGTTTTGTTTGGTGGAGAAGAAAGGTTCAAAAATCCGGCTCAGATTTTCTTTAGGAATGCCGCAGCCGGTATCGGTGACGTCGATTACGACGAATTCGCCGGGTTTTATGGTGTCGGCGCCGAATTGGTAAGGCGCAGCCAGCGTTTCAACACGGGTGGCAATCGTGAGTGTGCCGTTGCCGTTAATGGCGTCTTTGGCATTAACGGCCAGATTAATGATAACCTGTGAAAATTGGACGGGGTCAACCCTGATAAAGCCCAAATCGCTGCCATGGCAGAATTTGAGGGTAATCTGCTCGCCGAGAATGCGTTTGAGCATATGGCTGAGTTCAACAAAATTTTCGGTTACGTCAATCAGTTTCGGTTTCAGCGGCTGTTTGCGTGAAAAGGCCAGCAGCTGACGCACCAGTCCGGCCGCACGGTTGGCATTTTGTTTGATTTGGATTAAATCGGTAAACGAGGGGTCGCCGACGCCGTGCCGCTGCAACAACAGATCGCAGAAGCCGATCATTGCGGTCAAAAGGTTGTTGAAGTCGTGGGCAACGCGGCCGGCCAGCTGTCCCATAGCCTGCATTTTTTGAGCCTGGGCAAATTGCATTTCAAGGTTTTTCTGCTGAGTGGCATCAATCAGGTAAATGACAATGCCGTCGATTTGTTCCGGGTGGGTGGAATGCAGCTTCTGCATCGGACTGAGGTAAACGGTGGCAATGCGTTCGATTTTATCCAGAGTTATGTGAACGTCCAGCGCTTTGGAAAGCTGGGAAGTGCCGTTGACGGCACGAATTTCCCGTTTCAGGATTTCGACGTCTTCCGCCCTGATATAGTCAAAAATGCGGTGGTTGATGATTTGCGGCTTGCTGCGGTCAAGGAATTTTTCAACGGCAGCGTTGCAGTCTTTTATTTCTCCTTCCGGCGAGACAAAGGCTATGCCGACAGGGGCAAAATTAAACAGCCAGCTGATTTCGTCCAGCGAGTGCTCCAGATTTTGTTTCAGATCACGGTCGGAGGGGATGTCTTTGACCGTGGCGCCGCGGAATTTGATGTTTTTATCGTCGCGGAAGCTTTCCTGCGCCACAAAGTATTCCTTGCTTTCATTGTCGGCGCCGATGAGGTAAAGGTTACCGCGCCAAAGAGGCTGTTTGGCCGGCAGTTCGCTGTGGGGGCTCAGAAAACGCCAGAGATTTTCGCCGGTGATTTCTTCCCGGTCATATCCCAGAGAGTTGGCAAAGGCATGATTGCAATATTCGATGCGGTAATCTTCGTTGCAAGTATAGAGCCCGACGGGAAGGTAATCCAAAAAGTCGTGCAGGGATTTGCGTTCTTCCTGAAAAACCTGTTCCATATTCTTGCGGGCGGTAATGTCTTCTATACGCCAGAGCAGGTAGGTGTATTTTTTGATGGCTTTGACAGAAAAGCGGCCTTCGAAAATGTCGGTTTTTTTGAGGTAAAGCGGTTTGACGCTGATGGTAAACCATTCTTCGGAGGCAAATATTTTAGCGTCATCGTGACGCTGATTGAGAGCCAGCGTTACTTTTTCCCGCGTCAGGTCTGCACAGGCGGCTTTCAGTCGATGAAAGGCCGTGCGGTTGGCATCCTGTGCCGAGAGATGTTTTTCCAGATAGGCGAGCAGGGCTTCTCCGTGAAACATTTCTTCCGCCGCTTCGTTTTGCAGTACCGGTTCGCCGTCGGGGTTGTCAATGCGGATGATTTCATCGTCGTTGCGGATGATTTCATTGGCGAATCCGCCGTATGTAATGGCTTCTTCGGCGGCGGTAATGGTTTTAATCGTTTGCAGCAGGCAGCAGACGGTGGTGAGAATAAAAGTAAACACCAGCAGAAGCCGATATTCCGGATACATCAAAAACAAAACCAGCGCAACGGTCAGTCCGATAAGGGCATAGGCCAGCCAAATCAACCGCTTTTGGAGCAATTTATCGGGTCTGGGGGTTCTTAAGCTGCATAACATATCCAATAACCTCGGCAACGGCTTTAAAGTGTTCAGACGGAATCATCTGGTCAATTTCAACGGAAGCAAACAAAGCACGGGCCAAAGGCGGGTTTTCAACCACCGGGACTTCGTTTTCTTCCGCAATTTCGCGGATTTTCAGGGCGATGTTGTCCAAACCTTTGGCAACAACCACCGGCGCATCCATTTTATCCATTTTATATTCCAGCGCAACAGCATAATGCGTCGGGTTGACAATTACCACGTCGGCGCGGGGAACGGCATCCATCATACGGTGGCGCGCGCGTTCCATACGAATCTGGCGGATGCGTGATTTAACCAGCGGATCACCTTCCATTTGTTTATATTCGTCTTTGACTTCCTGTTTGGTCATGCGCAGTTTTTTCAAATGCGTATATTTCTGGTAGGCAAAGTCGGCAACGGCAATAACCAGAACGGCAATAACCACGGTAAAAATCAATAATACCACAACTTTATGAATAAAAGCTAAAATCGCCGTCGTTTCCATGGTGGGCATCAGGTTGGCTTTGTCGAGATAAGGACGGATGACGAGAATCGAGATGAACGCAATGACGGTGATTTTAACGATGCCTTTTAAACTTTCGACGATTTTTTTCATATTGATGAATTTGGGCAGGGCGGCAAAAATGTTAAGTTTGTTCCAGTCGGGTTCCAGTTTTTTGGGGGCAAAAACAAATCCGGTCTGGGCGATGCTGGCGAAAACGCCGAGCAGCATGAAAACGGCAAAGGGAATTGCAAGAATTTTAAATAACCCGAGCACTACATGAATCAGCAGCAGGCGGATGTGCCGGGCATCGGTGGGAATGGACTCCGGATTTTCAATGAAAGGGAGAGAGAGCTGATAGAACCATTTCATCAGAATCGGCAGTAAAAGCCAGACGACGAAGAGCATGCCCAGCAGCATCAGAAAACTTTTGGCGTCTTGAGAGAGGGCAACATCGCCTTCCTCTTTGGCCTTGGATATTTTTCGTTCCGACGGTTCTTCCGTTTTGGAGGCTTCGTCGTCGTCTTCGGCAACCATGATTCCTCCTTTTTAACGTACAAACCGCAACAGACCCTCTTCATAGTATTTGAGAAACCAGAGGATCATGATCGGAGTGGTGATGAACAGCAGTCCCAGTCCCAGATAAATTTGCAGAGGGAGGGACAAAAAGAAAATGTTTAACTGCGGCATCAGGCGTGAAACCAGTCCCATGCCGACATAAAAAACAAGCGAGAAGGCAATGAACGGCGAGCCGATTTTGAAGCCCATGATAAAACTTTGGTTCAGAGTTTGGCTCATGTAGTCGGAGAAATCGCCGACCGGCAGGGATGAGGCGACCGGAAACAGACGGTAACTGTCAATTACGGCGCTGAGCATCAGGTGGTGTATATCGGTAATGAAAATGACGGTCAGGGCCAAAACGCTCAGGAAGGTTTCAATTACGATGCTTTGGGTTTGGAAGGCGGGATCGAAGATCTGAGCGTTGGAAAAGCCGATGGCCTGGCCGATAAAGTTGCCGCAAAGACTCAGAGCGGAGAATAAAATCTGCATGGCCAACCCGAAGAAAACGCCGTAAGTGATTTCAAACAAATACATTTTTATTGCGTCCGGCAGGTCGGAAGGCTGAGGCGGCAGCTGATCATTCAGAAACGGAACCAATACGACACTGACGGCAAGGGCAATCGACAGGCGCTGGCGCATATTGACATAAGAGGCTGAAAAACCCGGCATTAACATGATTGCCGAGCCGATGCGCAGAAAGACGAGAATGAATTTGAAGATTTCCTGATTAAGAAGCTGAGCCATTGTCAACCGCCGTTGATTATCTTGTCAAACAGGGTGTCAGTCAGCATTTGCATCTGATTCAGCATGAAAGGGAAAAGCAAGATGATGGTGACAAACACACCGAGAATTTTGGGAACGAAAGCCAGCGTCATTTCCTGAATTTGCGTCAGAGCCTGAAAAATGCCGACGATCAGGCCGATAAACAGCGCAACCAGCAAAACCGGCGTGACCACTTTTACCAGCGTGAAAATCGCTTCGCGGGAAATATCCAGGACTTCAACTTCATTCATGGGCGGATCCTATTCAAGCGGGGTTAAGTTTTCAAAGTAGCGGTGGTTTTCCAATCCGGTAAGAAAAGCGCCGTCGTAGCCGGATTTGATAATTCCCTGAAAATAACGGGACATATAGTTTTTCCACTCATTGTTCCAATAACGGGTTATTACTCCGCGCGGTTCAACGAAAGAGGCGCGGACCAGCCAGTCGGGAGAGCCGATTTTCCAACTGTTGTTCCAATAATAATCGGTGTCTTTGGCTTCGGTAACGCTGAAACGGGCCAGCAGCTGCCGGCGGGTGCCGTTTTTTTTGTATTTCATTGCATTGATTTCTTCCGGCGTAAAAGGCTGGCGCTGCCGAAAATAAGGTTCAATGACGACAACGTCATAATTGGAAGCTCGGACGGCTTCAATGAAATCGTTTTTATCGGCATAGAGGTTGTCTTTAAGCAGGAATGAGATATTTTGGGCCGATTTCAGGTCAAAAATGTTTTCGGCGTTTTCTTTGATAATCGGCTGAGCGGCAATTTTGCGGAAAGCTTTGTCGCTGCGAAGAAAGCCATAAAAGGGAATTTTCTCTTTCAACGAGGCGCTTATCGCCCGGTCGAACGCGCGGCCGTCAGGACAAAGGTCAACGGAAAAAGCTTTAATGCCGTTTTGAACAATGACCGGATTAAGCGGAAGCTTTTGGCAAAAATGATTGTTGACGACAACGGCGTCAATTGATTTGAGATATTCGGCCGATCTTCCGCCGACCAAAGGTTCGAATTCGGGTGAGGTCTGTTTCAAATTCAGCAAAAAAGACGGGTCGGACACGTCTTCACCGTTGTTGCGCGCTTTCAGGTAGCCGTCCAAGTGATATTCCCACAGGCTGCGGGTGAGCAGATCCTGCCCCTCATGAACCATTATCTGGAAATCCGGCCGGTTGGCTTTGGCATAGTTTGAAAGAGCTATAACGTTTTCGCGCAGCAGGTCACGATAATTTTTTATCGAGTGCGGCGGTACGTCGATGCTCAGCAGCTTTTCTTCCGGAGTATAGGGATGTGCTTCATCAAAGCCGTATAAACCGGCATGAGCGCTTATCGGAAAGACAAGCGCCGCCAGCAATAAAGCGGATGTCAGTTTTCTAGGTGATGACATCGGCATGCTGTTTTCCGGTACGAGATGTGATTTCGGCAATGTCCATGGCAATTTCCAAAATCGGCTGCAGCATTTTCTGCGGGTCTTCGTCAAGCTTGTTTTGCTCGTATTTTTCAAGGTAAACGCGCAGGGTGGCACCGCTGGAGCCGGTTCCGGACAGGCGGTACACAATACGGGAACCGTCGGCAAATTTGACAATCAGGCCGTTTTGGGTGGAAGAATGATCCACCGGGTCGTTATAGACGAAGGGTGCAGCTTCGGAGACAGTGTAGCCGTTGTAAATTTTGCCGTTGAGCGTCGGCAGTTTGGCTTCAAGGTCGGCCATAAGTTTGTCGGCCACGGCGGTGTCCAGCCCTTCAAAGTCAAAGCGCATATAGTAACTGCGGCCGTATTTTTTCCAATGTTCGACGGTAATTTCTTCGACCGATTTGCCGGTGGCGGCAATGATGTTCAGCCAGAAAAGTATGGCCCAGATGCCGTCTTTTTCGCGGATATGCGCCGAGCCGGTGCCAAAGCTTTCCTCACCGCAGAAAGTGATACGATGGGAATCCATTAAATTGACGAAGTATTTCCAGCCGGTAGGCACCTCGTAATAGCCGATGTCATGCGCTTTGGCGACACGGCTGACGGCCGTTGAGGTGGCGGCAGATTTGGCGACGCCGTAAATACCGTTTTTGTAAGCGGGAATCAGATTATAGTTGTCGGTCAGAATGGCCAGACTGTCTGACGGAGTTACGAAAAACTTTTTGCCCAAAATCATATTGCGGTCGCCGTCACCGTCGTTGGCACCGCCGAAATCAGGCGCTTCATCGGAGAACATCAGGTCAACCAGTTCTTTGGCGTAAACAAGATTGGGATCAGGGTGCAGGCCGCCGAAATCGGGAAGCGGGCGAGCATGAACGACACTGCCTTTTCGGGCACCGAGCAATTCTTCAAAAATGCGAACGGCATAAGGGCCAGTGACGGCGTTCATGGCATCAAAGCACATGGTGAAACCGTTGGCAAAAAGCTTTTTGATGGCCGGAAAATCAAAAATTTCCTGCATCATATTCACATAGTCAACGACGGGGTCGATAATTTCAATTTCCATACCGCAGACATTCTGTCGTCCGAGCCGTGAGAGGTCGATATCGGCAATGTCGCAGATTTTATATTCGCGGATTGATTTGGTGTTTTCATAAATCTTATCGGTTACCGAGCTGGGAACCTGTCCGCCGGTTTGGTTGGAATATTTGATGCCGAAGTCGCCGTCCGGGCCGCCGGGGTTGTGTGACGCAGAGAGAACAAAACCGCCGTCAAGTTTGTTTTTTAAAATGACATGAGAGCCGGCGGGGGTGGAAATAAAACCGTTTTGGCCGATAACCAGCTTTTTGACGCCGTTGGCCGCGGCCATTTTGATGATTTTTTGAATAGCAACGTCATTGTAAAAGCGTCCGTCGCCGCCGACCAAAAATGTTTTGTCATCCAGTTTGCCGATGGTGTTGAAAATGCTTTGCATAAAGTTTTCAACATAATTCGGCTGCATGGCGACCCGGGATTTTTTCCGCAGGCCGGCCGTTCCCATTTTCTGGTCGTTATAGGGCGTGGTCGAAATTGTTTTAATCATCGCTCATCCTTTGTTGTCTGACATAAAATTTATAACCGGAGTTTAGCACCTTCGCAGGTAAACTCAAGCCTAAACATAGTTATTAATAACCGTTATTTCAGGGGAAGGGCGGTTTGAAGCTGCGGCAGCAGGTCGCCGAGGTAAGGCAGGTTTGCGGTTTGGTTGAGTGTATCCAGCATTTTCATTCTTTGTGCCGGCAACGGGCTGTTGGCAGACGTGGCGGCGGGCAGACCGAGAACCGACAAAGCTTCGGTGCGGGAATAGCTTCGGTTAAGACGCCGGTCTTCCTGTTGCTGGCGGAGGAGGGCTTTTTCCAGGCGACCGGTAAATTTTCGTCCTTCCGGGGCACTGACGGAGCGGAACAGTTTCCGGCGATACAGGATAATTCCTAAAAGGCAAACGGCCGTCAGAGCGAAAAGCAGGCGGAGCCAATGGTGGTGGTGGATGACGAGTGCGGCAAAGCCGAGGTAAAAAACAAATCCCCAAAGAACATTGAAAGAGGTCTGAGAAGGAATGGCAAAAAATATCCGCCGGCCGTCGGCAGGAGAGAAACGTTCGATTAATTTTGCCAGCGCATAACCGCAGCCGACAAAAAACATTAAAAGAGCCAGTTCTTTCATCGGTTATTCCGGACAGATAAATTCGGCCAAAGCCCTGATTTCGCGTTTGGCGGCAATGTGCGAGACGCTCATGCGGCGCTTTAATTCGTCCGTCTGCATATCCAGAACCGTGAGTCCTTCCAGAAAAAGTTCCTTGTAGATGACACGGTCTTTAAAGCCCGGGCAGACGCGAAAACCATACAGTTTTGACAGCTTTTCAAGATATTCGAAAAACAGATTCTTGTTACGGGAATTCAGTGCCGAAATTTTGTTGCCGACAACAATCCAGTTGAGGTAAGCTTTGCCTTGCGAGGCCAGGTATTTTTTGACGTCCCAGATATAATTGGCATAGTGTCCGGGCTTGCCGGCTTTACCGCTGTCAAAATCGATTTCCGACAATACGTTAAGATCTATCAGGCTGTCGGATATCGGTGTAATCAGGGTGTCGGCAAATTTATGAGCTTCTTCGAAAAGATAGTTTTTATTGCCCGGCGTATCAATGATGATGGCGTCATAAGACGTCATCAATTTGCCGATTTCATGGTCAACCCGGCCGCGGTCGGCGGGAATCAGCGAATAATTTTCCTGCGGCTCAAACTTGTAATGAACGGGAATCGGCAGAGCCAATTTGTTTTTTTCGCAGAAGTTCTGGCGGTTTTCGATATATCTGGAGAGGGTTCCCTGTCGTCCGTCCATATCAATCGTGGCAACGGAAAAACCTTCCTGAAGCAGTTTTATGGCCAGATGCATGGAAATCGTCGATTTTCCGGTTCCGCCTTTTTCGTTGCTGACAACGATTATATGTGCTTTTTTTGAATTATCCATTAGTATTGACTGTTAGCTAAAACAAGTTGGTTGTCGGTTCTTACGGCAACTACGATACAAGACTTGTTCTTCTTTTTCAAGTTTTTGCAAGCTTTATCCGCATCTGATTTGGCAAAACCGATGATTTTGGAGCGATAGATGACGGCCGAACCGTTGGCGACCGGTTCGATATCTATTTCTTTATCGGCCAGTTTACGGGCGGCTTTCTTAATTTTCAGCGCGTAGCTACGGGCTTTGGCATAGTTGGAAAAAGCCCCGATTTGGATTCCCCATTGGTCGGGAGTTTCCTGTCGGTTGCCTTTTTCCAGTTTTTTTAAGTTTTCGGCAGTTTCGCGAGACGAGATATCCCAAGAAGTTTCACCGTTATCGGCTACTTTGGTTTCTTCGGCGGTTTCCAGTTTTTTCTCGTCCAGGCTGGCGTACATGTTGGTATTCTGGAACTTGTCATTTAATGCCAGACGTTTCAGCCCTTTGTCCATCATCCGGGCGACGTGGCGGTCGCGTTCCTTGGCGGAGTTGTGCCCCATCGTTACGGCGATGACGCGTTTGCCGTCGCGCTGGGCGGAGGTGATGATGTTATATCCGGCGGCATTGGTGAAGCCAGTTTTCATTCCGTCCGCACCGGCAAAGGTTTTCAGAATGTTGTTATGGGTGTAAATCGTTTTGCCGTTGTAAGTGAATTTTTTCAGAGAGAAAAGTTTGTAATACTGCGGAAAATGATGATACATGGCGGCAGCCAGAAGAGCCATGTCGCGAGCCGTGGTTTTTTGCGCCTTGTTCGGCAGGCCGTTGGCATTTTTGAAAGTGGTGTTCTTCATGCCGAGTTCGTGAGCGACCTTGGTCATGGTTTTGGCAAAGTTGGCTTCGGTATAACCGAGGTTTTCCGCCAGAACGGAAGCACAGTCGTTGGCCGATTTGACAATTAAGGCTTCAATGCAGGTTTTTACTTTAATTTTCTGGCCCGGGCGCAGTCCGAGGCGTGACGGCGCCATATTGGCCGCGTGACGGCTGACTTTCAGGTCGTCATTCATTTTGATGATGCCTTTGTTCAGTGCGTCAAAGGTGATGTATAGCGTCATTACCTTGGTGAGAGATGCGGGATAGCGCAGGGTGTCCGGCGCTTTGGAGGATAAAATTTCGCCGTTTTCGGCGTCTATGATGATTGACGAGGTGGCGGCACAAGCCGTGCCGGCGGAGTTCAAAGCGGCTCCGAAACAGATAAGTGCACCGATAAAAGATTGTGCTAATGACAATTTTTTTAATTTAAACATTTTTCACAGCTTTTCTGCAGAGATATTCCTGTCCTCATTATTAGCTCGAAAAAGCAAATAATTTGTTAATTTTCTAGCCTGAAAAAGAATTTTTATAAATAATGAATAGGGTTAATTTTTAGCTTGACTTTCTGTTATATTGTTTGTAAAACACGAGAGCAATGGCGAACGTAGCTCAGTTGGTAGAGCCCCGGTTTGTGGTACCGGTTGTCGTGGGGTCCAGCCCCATCGTTCGCCCCAGTTTTTTATGAGGTGTTCGGTTCAGACACCTTTTTTTTATGTTTTCCGGCAGGTCGGGTTGAAAGTGCAGAGCGTGAGGCAGCAAAAACGTCCCGGGGAGGTTTTCGTCTCGGGCAATGAAGCTTTGCTAACGAGCGATGCCACGGCGGCGCGGCGGGAGAGTTTTACAAGACGAATTCCCGAATAATATATGGTATTTGCCGTCCCATCGTTTGCCTTATTCAAAAGATTTCTGCTGCAAGAAGGGAGTTCTTTATTATTTGGTATTCAACAGGAAGGAGAAAATTGTATGACGATTTCTATCGTACAAACGTTTAATCCGCCGTTGCGGCTTTATACGGGTGTTGAAAAAGTTTCTGTAAAAAGCAGGGAATGGCAGATGGGTGAGAACTTGATCGTTTCGGACGGGATTCAGATAATGGGTTATATGGGACAGTGTCAAGTTGAAGAGGTGTGGAAGCGATACCGTGAAGACAGCGATATTTATGTCAGTAACTATGGTTATGTGGCCAAGATTACCGATGATGAAGCAAAAAGCATTTTCAGAGAGGAAACATTAAAAGCCCTGCTTCATTCAGGGGCTCGCTTTGTCTGTTTGAATGAGACTGAAAAAGGATTAATAACGAGATGCAACCGGGTTCCCACAAATAAGAAAAATTCCGGATGCAAAATATGGCTGCAAATAGACGGGCTGGATGTTCATGTGATGGTTGCGGAAAAGTTTTTGGACAAACCCGAGGGAGCTTGGGGCGTTCATCATATAGATAATAACTCTTACAATAACAGTGTTACGAATTTAGTATGGGTTACCAGAGGACAACATAACAGAAGAATTCATCCGATGTCGTATCGGTGACGGGTGGGGTTAAGGGTTTGCTTCGCAGAGGCGGCGCAGGAGGGCCAACATGGCTGCAAAATTTTCAACTTCTTTGCGGGAGCGGAGGTTGATGCGGTCGGCCAAGGCATAATAATTGCCGCGGCGGTCATAGTATATTATGCTTTCGGAACAGCGACCGACGACCAGTTTGTTTTTGAAAAAGTTATAGGCGGCATAATTTTGGTTAATTTCCAGCAGATTCGGAAACTTATAGTTTTTGCTTTCCCGATAATGGGAAGAACAGCCGTAAAGTTCAATCCCGTCGTAGAACAAACCGTCGCTCCGGCTAAGAAAGGCGGCATAATCGTCGGGAAGCGGACTGAAATTCAGCATAAGCAATGATGTATTCAGCATTTCAATTTCTCCGGAAAGAGCCGGAGGAAAGAAGACGGCGCCGGGGCGTCCGGCAAAATATGGCAAATCATCGACGGCGGTCATGGTAAATTTTGCCTCCATACCAGGGAATAAGCAGTCTTTTTTGTAATTTTAAAAAATTATTGTTAAACTGCAGATCAAGAATTTTGTGAATATTTTCATGGACGGGGTGGGTTCGCAGCAGGCAAAGATTGCTCAGTTCTGCGGTGCCGCCGAAATCAAACGGAATTTGCAGGTGAGTATTGACATTTTCCGGTGTCAGGCCTTTTTTTAATAAGGCGATGTCTTCATCATCAAGACCGACAGCACGGCAGCTTTCCTGTTCCGCATAGGCGAGCCGTTTAAGAAAAATAACCCGGGTTCGCTGAAATTCCTCATAAAGGCGGTTCATGTCCGTCCAGCTTTGCGGTGAATAGGGGCGTTCGACTATTTCAAATCCGTCCAATTTGTATTCATGCAGCCGGCGCTCAACGAGGCCGTACATTTCCTGAATGCCCGGCGCTTCTTCCCGGGGCCTTTGTTCGGCTGCGGAGCGGAACGGATGGGCGGAGGGCTGTATTCCTTCGGCCAGCAAATCATCATAAGCGGACAACAGGGAAGAATCTTTCTCTGCGGCGGAGGCGAAGCAATTATTTTGTTTCGGTTTCGACCATTCCCACATATTGTCCTCTTAATCAGTTGGCCGGGGCATCCGTTTCATCCTCATCATCGTCAAAGTCCTCGTCAATATCTTCATTGGGGTCGTAGTCAATGCCGAGTTTGGAGAGCATATCTTCATTGATGTCTTCACGCTGGGCAACAATCCAATCCGGAACATAAGGCGCCGGCGGGAGTTTTGACAGGGCAAGCATTTGCTTGTCAAGATAGAAACGCGGGGCATCAGCCATAATCGGGCGGTCAATGAATCCTTGCATTAACACGACCTGTTTGAGCATAGGCAGACTCAGCAGCTGAGTGGTGCTGATAACGGAGGTGCCTTGCAGCTGGTAGCTGACGTTTTTGCTGAACGGATTGGAACCCTTTTGGAAACTGAGACCTTCATTTTTGGAGAAGGAGGTGGTTTGGACGGTCTTGTTACCAATCATTTTGGAGAAACGCTGAGCCGTCTGTTCGTTGTTTTGGGACAGAATAACTTTGCAGGCGGTTGTGGAAATAACGGTTTCCAGATCGTCTTTGCCGTATTTTCCGGAGATTTGCCCCAAATCTTGTCCGATCAGCAGGTAGGATACTTTTTGTCCGCGTCCGACTGCCGGGCCGTCGATGATGGCTTTCAGTTTGGGCATTTGCGGAAACTCGTCGAGAACGAACAGAGTTGGGAAGGGTCCCATTTGTCCGTCGGTTTTGTTTTGGAATTTCGGCGGATTGGCAATCAGGTAAGATGACATCAGCTCGATAAAGGTTCCCGAGATGACACCGAGCGCGCGGGCATCAACCTGGTTAACCGAGAGGTAAACGGAAATCGGTTTCCATTCGCCGGTAATCGGGTCTTTCATTCCGCGGAGATCTTTAAAGTGAAGGTCGGAGAAGCTGGTTCGCGAAACCACAGCCGAGTTTTTGAAAATGCCGATGCCGGAAAAACCGGTTGACAGAACGGAACCGCGTTCCTTGTCCGGCATAGAGCTCAGCTGGCTCAATTCAACGATACAGCGCGGAGAATAGCCGAATTTGCGGGCTTCGTCGATGGCCTCTTCCAACATGTCGCGCATGGGGTCGGCCATGGCTGCCATTTGATCGCCCTCATCAAGACGGCGTTTGATTTCCTGTGATTGTTTAATTTGAGATTCGGTAATCCATTCCAGAATCATTGCCAGACAGGATTCGTGTCCGATCCATTTTTCAGGCAGCAATGACCAGGTGCCGATCGGCAGATAGTTGTCAATGGTCAGGGTGTCGTTGTGCAGATCCTGAATGGCCCGGGCAGACATCGGATCGCGCATTTCAAGGTAATAGCCTTCCAAAACGCGTTTGTCTTCTTCATCAAGTTTGCCTTCATAAACGCGGCCGATGAAATAGTCGTTGGCACGGGCCCGTTCGCATTTGGAGGCGATGAAGTGAATAAATCCGGTCAGAGCGGCACGGCCGGTCTTTGACCAGTGCGGGTCGGCGCCGCCTTTGGGGTCTTCCACCAGGATGTTACACATGGAATCAACATACATATCGCGGTCAGGCCCCGGTGCCGGCAGGGCGTTCGGCGACAGCGGGTTCCAGCTCGGATAATAGACGCCTTCGGCCGGGTTGTCTTCCGCACCCCAGTTAATGACAAATACGGGACCGTCTTTGGCCCGAGCGCCAGTAGTGGTAAAGCACAATTCCGGTTTAGGGTCATTGACGACGATGCTCATGCCGTGGGAGTGAAAAATTGTCGGAATAACCACCCCGGCGGTTTTACCGGTGCCCGGAGGTGCGCAGCACAGGGTCGAAAGGGTTTCTTTCATCATCAGCAGGTGGCCTTTGTATTTGCCGACAACCATACAGAAACCGTCAAGCAGACCCATTTTCTTAATGTCTTTGAGTTCGGCAATTCGTGCGGAGCCGTGAATGTTTGACTGAAAACGGTAGGGGTTGGTGGCTGCCCCGATGAGCAGGCCGAAAGGCAGTGAGATAATCGGCAGAATCGGAAGCCACAGGCTGAACGAAAAGGCTCCGTGGTAGTTGGAAATCTGTTTTATCCAGTGCCAATAGCGGGAAAACAGATAACTCGGGGAATTGATAATCGTTTGAATGAATTTGGAAACTTCGCTCAGCGAATCTTTGGAGATGCCGTTGCCTATCAAATAGCCGAGCGGCATTGAAATGATTGCCAGAACGATGGTAACCAGAAAAGTGATAATAAAGGTCATTACCATCCATTGGACGGCGTTATTATACTCTTCCCATTCTTCGCCTTTTTTTTCCATTTATTTGATAATCCTATGCAATATTACGAATTAACTTTTTAATTTTTTCAAATTTTTCTTTGTCGATATGGTTTTCGGCCTCGTCAAGGGTTTTGGCAAACAGTTTCAGCTCTTTCGGCGTGCCGCGGTCAATCCGGGTGACGTTGATGTTCATGTCATTCCAGATTTCAAACATATCTTCGGCATTAATAATGTTGCCTAACTGGATAATGACGTAAGGTTTGATCGAGAAGGAGAAATCGGCCTCCTTGAGCTTTTCTTCCAGAGCCTGACGGGCCAGATCAACTTTGCGCACCGGCGAAATGCGGTGACTGCTTTCGGAAAACCAAAGGGGTTCTTCGTCGTTGAAGCGTTCTTCGTCGGCCAGCCAGTCGCCGGGTTCTTTATCCAGCAGGCAGATGCATATCTGTTTATCAGCAATGCCGATGAAATCAATCAGGTTGTTGTGCAAGGTTGCGCCGGTAATGACCTCGTAGCCCTTTTGTTTGATGATGTCGATGGTCGAGCCGGTGGCATGCTGCGGCGCTGTGGTCTGCGTTTCCGGTTTTGCCGGCTGATTTTTGCGGTTGTCACGTTTGTTGTTGTCGCGCCGGTCGCGGTTGTTTCTGTCTTTAGACTGCTGGCGGCTGTTTTCTTTGGCCGGTTCCGGTTTGGGGGTTATGCTTTCCCGGGGCTTTTCCGCCGGCGTGTCAAATGCGTCAAAGTTGAAATCAAAGTCGTCGCCGTTGTCATCGTCAAACTGGAACAGAGAGTGATCGAAAGATTTGGTCTCCTGCGGGGCGGGACTGCTTAATGCCTGAAAAGTCGGAGCCGGTGCCGCCTGTTTGGGCGTGGTTACTCAGTGTCGTCGGGCGAGGCAGGGCTTCCTCCATACGTTCGTCAATCGGTGCGCGGATACTGCGGGGACGGATTTCCTTATAAGACTTCTTCTTTTTCAGGGTTTTGCCGCTTTTTTTATTGCTGATGATTTTCACCGGCTTATAAAAGAAACGACGGAAAATCCGTATCGGAAACAAAGCCGCTTTGATGATGAGCTGATCCCAGGCTATCAGGCTCAAGGCCGCCCAGCCGGTCAGCCAGAGGGGGATAAAAGTCAGAATGATGAGGACAAAAGCCCATTCCTTAGGGTCGTCAATAACCCAACCCTGCATCCATAAGTTTTGCAGGTGACGCCAGTGGCGGCCGAGAAAAATGTCAAAACGCCAGTTGGTAAGCAAAATAACCCTTATACCTTCCAGAAAGAAAATGCTCCAGAAGATACCGATGAAGATAATTCGCATCGTTATCAAAATAGATTTCAAAGGTTATTTTCTCCAATTACAATTTTGTTTAGTATAGCATTCTATTGGTTAATTCTTTATTTAAGCTCATCGGAGTTTATCTTTTCCTTAAGCTGTTCCCGCAGAAAGTCTGATGTTTTTTCATGATGTTCCATGTCGGTTTTGACCCGTTTCAATTTTGATTCGATAATTTCCTTGGGGTCAATTTTCTGGGTGGTGGAACCGAGGTTTTTCAGAATAATGCGGGAGCTTTCACTGCCGTAGCGGGCAATCATTTTTTTATTATACCAGACAATCGGAGCCATCAGAAATGCGGTGAAGCTTTTTTTGTACAGGTAGCGCCAGCCCAGAAGCCAAACCGGAATCAGAGCAAGCAAGGTAAAGAAAAAAACGTAGTCTTTAGGCTGGCGAATCGCTCCACCCTGCTCCCAGTAGGTGTCGATAATGCCCCAGTCGCTGACGGAAAGATAGTTGAAATTCCACAATTTTATTGTCAGCAAAACGCTGGCATAGATAAAGACATAGCTCCAGACAATGCCGACAATAATGAACTTCATAAATTTCAATATTTTTTTGAACATGACTATTTGGCGGCTCCCTGCGCCTCACGGGCAAGACGGTAAGCGTCCATGTTGAAAGCAGGCCGCTGCTGGCTCTGTTGACGTGCCTGTTCGCTGCCTCGACGGTCTCCGGCAATGTAACCATGCGGATTAGCAGGCGAACGGATGCTTTCACGATATTGCAGAATGGCTGCCCGTCGCTGTTCAAAGTTCTGACGACGGTTGTTGTGCGCCTCTTGCTGTGCTTCAAGGGAACTTTCCTGTCTGCGGACGCCTTCAAGCTGCTTGGTCAGCAAATCTTCAAATTTGTTGGTGGCAACCAGATGCTCAAGCATGCTCTTGGGTTCGAGACGGTCTGATTTGGTCATTTCTTCCCGTTTGAGGCCGAGGCGTTCGTTAATTTTAGTCAGGGTCGGGTTGGTTGCACCGTCTTTGCCGGCTTCGTCGAATTTGTGTTTCTTATATTGTTTGTCGGCAAATTCATTGGCTTTTTCAATCTGTTTCTCCATATCTTTCATGAAACTTGCCGGATTACCGCCGCGGCCTTCCAGTTCATCCATCTGACGGGCAATTAAAATAGCGTTGCGTTTGGACATGGCTTCAAACAGCTGAACCGGGTTGACGTTTTTGAACGCATCCTGATTTTTGCAGAGGGTTTCGGCCATTTGGGCTCGGGCCAGCTGCCCGGCCATGAACTGAATGGTCTTCATATTTTCGGCCAGATTTTGGATTTTTTCCATGGCGGAGGCGCAGAAGGCCTGACGTTCGCGTTCCGGCATTTCGTTCATCAGAATTTTGGTAAAGCCGGTCGCTTTGGAGCCGTCAATTTTGCCTTCGGCAATGTCGGACAGAATGCTTTTGACTGCATCACGGCCTTTTTCAATCGCCGCTTTGGAACCGTCGAACATTTTGACGGCTTTGTCGTCAATGGTGTCACGGGTGGAAATAGTGTTATATTTTTTTGCGTCGGCACTGTTTTTGTTCTTCCGGCAGCGGTTTTTAAACTGGTTGTATTTTTTATCAATATATTTGTAGCACTTTTTATACAGCCAGTTGGCACCGCCGAGCAGCCAGTCGTTGTACATATATTGAATAATGTCTTGTTCTTTGAAGATGTCTTTCGGGTCTTTTTCCTCTTCCTGAACCTTGGTTCCGTCTTCAGGAGTGATGTTGCCTTCGCCGCCTTCCTGTTCTTTCAGCTGCTTTTCGCACTCTTCCTTGAGCTGGCGTTCTTCCGGAGTGATGATGCCGCGCTTGTCTTTAATGCGCAGATAGTTCAGTTTTTGGGCAACGGTCATTCCCTGGAAAGTTTCGGTTTCCTTTTTGGGGTTCTGGGAAAGATAGACAGTTTTCTGCGGTTCGGCCGGTGCAGGCGCCTGTGTCTGCGGAGCCGGTGCGTTGGTATTGCCGGTCGGGGCAGGGGCTGTTCCTTCATTTACTCTGACTATTGCCATATCATCACCTTAATCGTTTATTTGTTTCTTCAAGTCTAGCATTAAAAAACGTTTTTGTCTATATTTTTGTAAAATATTTTCCGGCTCAGGCTTTGAGCTTTTTAATAAAATCTCCGATTTCGCGGTTGACGCGGATTCCGTCCTGCGGGGTGACTTTTATCAGGCCGAACAGACGGGGCTTTATTTTGTTGATTTCGATCGGGGCGAAGGTTGCCGGATTGTTGGTCAGCATCTTATAAGCGCCTTCGGCGTCTTTGTTGGAGGTTTTAAAGAAGTTTTTGACCAGGCGCTCGGCGTCAATCGGAAATTCCTTTTTCCGGATGGCTTCAATATAGCGCTGGCTTCTTTCAACCCGAGCCTGATGTTCTTCGTACATCTGGCGTTCGATTTTGCGGCGTTCGGCTTTCAGTTTTCTTTCGGCGTAGTTGAGTTCGCAGCCTTCAATCTCAATCAAAATTTCCACATAGGAGATGATTGCCAGCTGAAGGTTGTCATCCGAGGCTTTTTCGGCGAAGTCAAGCAGCTCGTCATCCGTACCGGCCGGATTCAGGGAGGCCAGTTCCTGCGGGAAGATTTTCAGCATGATGTCCCAACCGTTGAGAATATCCTGAGAAATGCGGCGTCCGGTTTTGGGTTTGAAGTGAGGATAAAGGTTTTCCGCGGTTATTGACGGAGCCGGGGGCTGCCGGTCTGCACTTTCCGCCATCGCGCGGACGGCATAGAAATAATTCTGATAAGCCCGGTAAAGCGAACGTTCTCCTTCATTCAGTTTGGCGGAGTTTTCATCATCGCTGTTGCTGATGGGGAGAGAAATCTGCGGTGTCGGCGCCTGGCCGTTTTTGGCGTTTTCCACTTCTTCTTCAACATCGTCCAGTTCCGCGGAAATAAATTCGTTCAGCAGGCGTTCAAACTCGTCTTCCTCGCTTTCGGCAGGTGCCGGGCGGCCCGGACAGGGGCCGGCTGCTGCGGAGCCGCGGTTTGGCGGGCAATGTTTCGGATATCGGGGTCAGAATTGGGCATTTCAAGAGAATTGTCGGCCAGAAGAGCTTCAATGTCGGCATCGGCGATATCGGGTTCAGACATTGCCGGCGGCAGTTTAACCGGCTGGGCTGCCGGCCGTTTGTGCTTGATTTTTTTGAAGACTTTGACGGGTTTTTTATTTTCGCTCATCTCTGCACCTCTAATTTACATTGATTTCTACCGGTTCTCCGGCATCCTGATTATAGATGAGAATACGATCCGGACGGCCGCCGTCTTTGACTAACAGATAAATGCTGCCGCCGTGGAGCCTGAAGCTGTCGATCGTGCTGCCGGCGGGCTGTTTCAGGCTGATGCTGCTGCCGGGTTCGGCCGCTACCGGTTTGCGTATCTTTTTATACAGCGTTCCGAGAAGGGTCATGCTGCCGAACACCAATAAGAAAGTTATCACAAAGACGATTGTTTTGACCAATTTTAATTTATCCATAATCTAATCCTTGCATTTTAGCAGATTGTCTGTATTTTAGCTAGTATTATATCCCTGAAGAAGTAAATTTTTTATTGCTAAAATGGAGCAAAACGACAGCAACATTATTCTTACTCCCGAGGCCGGTCCCGAACATAAAGGATTGCGGCTGGATAAGTTTTTGGCGCTGACGGTTCCCGATGTTTCCCGCTCGCAGGTGCAGCGGCTGATTGAGCAGGGCATGGTCAGCCGCGATGACGACGTGCTGGCAGACAATTCCTATAAAGTTCGTCCCGGCGACAGTTATCAGATTGAAATTCCGCCGCCGGAAGCCGCCGAGCCGGAGCCGGAAGATATTCCGCTGGAAGTGGTCTATGAAGACGAAGACCTGATTGTGGTCAACAAGCCGGCGGGGATGACTGTTCATCCGGCGCCGGGGTCTTTCCGCGGCACTTTGGTGAACGCTTTGCTTTACCATTGCCGGGATAATTTGTCCGGAGTGGGAGGGGTGAAACGTCCGGGCATTGTTCACCGTATTGACAAAGATACCAGCGGGTTGCTGGTTGCGGCCAAAAATGACCGGGCGCACCGGGGATTGGCCGAGCAGTTTGCCGAGCATTCGATTGAGCGGACATATCATGCCGTTGTTTACGGGGTTCCGAACCCTTTGAACGGCCGCATTGAAGGAAATATCGGGCGCAGCCGTTTTGACCGTAAAAAAATGGCACTGACGGAAAGCGGCGGCAAACCGGCGGCAACGAATTATAAAACCCTGAAAACCTGCGGTTTGGCAGCGGCGTTGGTACAATGCAATTTGGAAACCGGGCGGACGCATCAAATCCGGGTGCATTTGGCGAGTATCGGCTGCAATCTTATCGGTGATCAGCTTTATGTCAAAAACCGCAAGAGCTGTCTGGACAGTCTCGAATCGGAAATTAAAAATTACGTTACCCGGTTTCCGCGGCAGGCTTTGCATGCTAAAAGCCTCGGATTTGTGCATCCCCGAACCGGGGAATTTATGCAGTTCGATTCTGATTATCCTTGTGATTTCAATGAGCTGGCGGATAAATTGTCTTTGCTTTAGCCGATTCTTCAATTAATTTTAAAATAAAAAAATAGAACTAAAGTTTAGGTTGTGTATATCTTTGAAAGCTAATAAGGTGGGATGGGTCAACAAACTGAGGGAGGACTATCATGAATAAAGACTTCACTCTGAATGGACTTGACTTTTCTCCAGAAATAAATCTTGCGAGATATTTGCAGAGTATCAGAAAATTTCCAATTTTAACCCCGGAAAACGAATATGACTTGGCTGTCAAGTATAAGGCGACGCATGATCCGAAGATTGCGCAGCAGCTGATTAATTCGCATTTGCGGCTGGTGGTTAAAGTGGTTTCCAAATATAAAGGCTATGGTTTGCCGGTGAGCGAAATGATTTCCGAAGGGAACATCGGCCTGCTGTATGCGATTAACAAATTTGAGCCGGAGAAGGGCTTTCGCTTTTCGACCTATGCCCTGTGGTGGATTAAAGCTTCAATTCAAAAATATATCTTAAATTCCTGGTCTTTGGTTAAAATCGGCACGACAGCGGCTCAGAAAAAGCTTTTCTTTAATCTGCGCAAGATTAAAAACCGTTTGAACCTGATGGATGACCGTGAGCTTTCGCACGATGTTTTGGGCGGTATTGCCGCCAGCCTGGATGTCAGTGTGCAGGAGGTGACCGATATGAATATGCGTCTGAAAGCGCATGACGGTTCTTTGAATGCGGTTATTGATTCATCTTCCGATAACGGCAGCGAGTGGATAGACTTTATTTCAGACAGCAAGCCGAATCAGGAAGAAAAACTGGCGTACAGCGAAACAATGGCTTATCGCAAGCGTTTGTTCAATCAGGCATTGGGTTGCCTGAATCCGCGGGAAAAAGACATTTTGTTCAAGCGCCGCTTGGTTGACAAGTCGGTAACTTTGGACGATTTGAGCAAAACTTATGACATTTCCAAAGAGCGTGTCCGCCAGATTGAGCTTAATTCGATTAAGAAAATCCGGAAGGCGATTTTTGCCGAAAACTGATACATGAGTTTAGAAAA
>ERZ779695.317-NODE-317-length-18708-cov-3.43001_pt1 | contig 18708 bp, 16 predicted proteins | sample MGYA00511100_ERZ779695 | MGnify/ENA primary metagenome ERZ779695 (study PRJEB29588, sample SAMEA2163351) | human gut metagenome | biome: human gut; feature: human-associated habitat; material: faeces | place: Denmark | collected 2008/2010 ...
GCGGGCTCTACAGCCCGCAACTGCAAAACGAGGAATACTACATGCTGTTGCAACATTATACAAGATGCAATAGCGGAAAAACAACAAGGCAACATCACATTTATCTTACGCATTCGGGAGGCAAAGTCACGGTTTAACCTTTTTTAGCCCCTGATATGAACAAAATCTCCCCAAATGCAGGAAATCTTGTTTTAAACAATAACACACTGATTATAGGACGATTAAGAACTGAAAGACGGATAAAAAGAGCCTTTTCCCGTGACGACCGAATTTGGTCGTCACCTGTCGCCGTCCGTGTCACCACGTCTGTATCGCTCTCCCACAAAGGGATAGAGACTAAAAGTGACGAGTGACGACCGTTTTTCTTTTTAACCCCTTTCTCTTATTCGGATAAGAATTGCTATTTTTGCAGATAAAAGAACAAAATTATGGGAGCAGGAAAATGGATTGGCGGTATCATCGGCTTCATGGCAGGCGGACCGCTCGGCGCATTGGCAGGATATGCACTCGGGTCGCTGATAGAGCTCGGTGACAATACTGCAAGTTATACGACAGACTATGGCAACGGGCAGACTGAGGAAGATGTCTTTGCCGGGCAACGGAACAGTTTTCTTTTTTCGATGCTGGTAATGGCCTCGTACATCATACGGGCAGACGGACGCATCATGCACAGTGAAATGGAATACGTCCGCAATTTCCTACGGACCAACTTCGGCGTTGCGGCAGTAGGCGAAGGCGAACGGATATTGCTCAACCTCTTCGAGCAACGCAAGCGAATGGATATGCAGAATCCTCTCGCATTCAGACAGACCATCCGTGATTGCGGCAGGCAGATAGCCGCCAACCTCACATACGAGGAACGCCTGCAACTGCTGGGATTCCTTGCCAACATAGCCCGGAGCGACAACAACGTCTGCCGCGAAGAGATAGAAGCGCTGAAAGAAGTGGCAACCTATATGGGACTGTCCGAAAAAGAAGTGGAATCCATGCTCAACCTGGGCGGCAACTCCCTGGAAGCTGCCTACAAAGTTCTGGAAATTCTTCCTACAGCCACCGATGAGGAGGTGCGTGCCGCCTATCGCAAACTGGTACTGAAGCACCACCCCGACCGGGTAGCCACACTGGGAGAAGACATCAAACGCGCCGCCGAAGAGAAACTCCAGGACATCAACAATGCCAAAGAGATAATCTACAAAGCAAGAGGTATCAAATAGCCGCGAAAGACTGTCTCACCGAAAAAAGGCTTCAATCCCCCCAAGAATATTAATAGAATCCTATCCGATATGAAGAAAATTTTTGCTTATCTCACACTGGGTTTCACGACCCTCACCACCTATGCCGCAACTCCTCTCTGGATGCGCGACATACAGATTTCACCCGACGGAACGGAAATCGTTTTCTGTTACAAAGGAGACATCTACAAAGTTTCCGCAAAAGGCGGTACGGCCACGCAGCTCACCACGCAGGAGTCTTACGAATCGTCTCCCGTATGGTCGCCGGACGGCAAACAGATAGCGTTTGCCAGCGACAGGCAAGGAAATTTCGACGTATTCGTAATGCCCTCCGATGGCGGTGCGGCACAACGCCTGACCACCAACTCGGCAGGAGAAATCCCTTCCGCATTCACGCCCGACGGCAAGTATATCCTTTTCTCCGCCGCCATACAGGACCCGGCCGGAAGTGCGCTCTTCCCCAGTTCTGCCATGACCGAGCTTTATAAAGTCCCCGCAACCGGCGGACGCACCGAACAGGTATTGGGTACTCCCGCCGAAGCCCTCTGCTTCGACAAAACGGGCGACATGTTTTTCTACCAAGACCAAAAAGGATTTGAAGACCAGTGGCGGAAGCACCACACCTCTTCCATTACACGCGACATATGGATGTACGACTGCCGTACAGAGAAGCACACCAACCTCACCCGCCACGCGGGCGAAGACCGCAACCCCGTCCTCTCGCCGGACGGACAGACCTTGTACTTCCTGAGCGAGCGCAACGGCGGTTCGTTCAATGTGTACTCCCTGCAGCCGGCACACCCCGAAGCGGTAAAAGCGGTAAGCAGTTTCAAGACCCATCCCGTGCGCTTCCTCTCCATAAGCGGCAACGGAACATTGTGCTATGGTTACGACGGCGAAATATATACCCAGCAGGATGGCGCCGCCCCGCAAAAAGTACAAATAGAGATTATCCGCGACGACCGGCCCGATACAGCCCGCCTGACCTTTACCAACGGAGCCACCTCGGCAACCGTTTCGCCGGACGGCAAGCAAGTGGCATTCATCGCCCGTGGCGAAGTGTTCGTCACTTCGGCAGACTATGCCACAACCAAACAGATAACCCACACCCCTGCCGGTGAAAGCGGCCTGTCTTTCGCGCCCGACAACCGCACGCTGGCTTATGCCAGTGAGCGCAACGGCAACTGGCAGTTGTATCTTTCCAAAATAGTCCGCAAGGAAGACCCCAACTTCCCGAACGCCACCATCGTAGAAGAAGAGGCATTGTTGCCGTCAGCCACCGTTGAGCGTGCTTTCCCGCAATTCTCGCCCGACGGTAAAGAGCTGGCATTCATAGAAGACCGTACCCGCCTCATGGTAGTGAACCTTGATACGAAGAAAGTGCGCCAGATTACCGATGGCTCCACCTGGTACAGCACGAGCGGCGGGTTCGACTATGCCTGGTCGCCGGACGGAAAATGGTTCACCCTCGAATTCATCGGCAACAGGCACGACCCGTATTCCGATATAGGTCTTGTCAGCGCACAGGGCAACAGCCCCATCATCAACCTGACCAACAGCGGCTACATGAGCGGTTCGCCCCGTTTTGCCCTCGACGGCAATGCCATTCTCTTCAAGACGGAGCGTTACGGCATGCGCGCTCATGCCTCATGGGGTTCGCAGGACGATGCCATGCTCGTTTTCCTCAATCAGGACGCCTACGACAAATACTGCCTGAGCAAGGAAGACTACGAACTGCGCAAGGAACTGGAAGCCGAACAGAAAAAAGCGCAAAGCAAGGACACTGCCAAAGGTAAGAAAGGCAGCAAGAAAGATGCAGGACAAGAAAAAGCCGCGGACGATGACAAGGCTCAGGTAAAGGACATCACCGTAGAACTGAAAAACATGGAAGACCGCATGGTACGCCTCACCCCGAATTCCTCGGACATGGGCAGCGTCATCATCTCCAAAGACGGTGAGACCCTTTATTACTTTGCCGCCTTTGAAGGCGGTTACGACCTTTGGAAAATGGATCTCCGCAAGAAAGACACCCGGCTGCTTCACAAAATGGATGCCGGCTGGGCTTCCATGGAAATGGACAAAGACGGCAAGAACCTTTTCCTGCTGGGCGGCAAAACCATGCAGAAGATGAATATGGCATCCGATGAGCTGAAGCCTGTCACTTACCGGGCACAAGCCAAAATGGATTTGGCGGCGGAACGCGAATATATGTTCAACCACGTGTACAAACAGCAGAAGAAGCGTTTCTACAACACCGATATGCACGGTGTAGACTGGGATGCCATGAGCGCCGCCTACCGCAAGTTCCTGCCTCACATAGACAATAACTACGACTTTGCCGAACTGTTGAGCGAATGGCTGGGCGAGCTGAACGTATCGCACACCGGCGGCCGTTACTACGCTTCCGGACAAAGCGAACCGACTGCCAGCCTGGGACTGCTTTTCGACTGGAATTACCGGGACAAAGGGATGCGCATTGCCGAAGTCATAGAGAAAGGTCCGTTCGATAACGCCTCAACCAAAGCAAAGGCAGGCATCATCATTGAAAAGATTGACGGCACAGAGATTACCCCTGAAATGGATTACTACACATTGTTAAATGATAAAGCCAAAAAGAAAACCCTCGTCTCACTCTACAACCCGCAAACCAAAGAACGCTGGGAAGAGGTGGTAATTCCGATAAGCGGCAGCGCGCTGAATACCCTGCTCTATACCCGCTGGGTGAAACAACGTGCGGCAGATGTGGACAGATGGTCCGGCGGACGGCTGGGATATGTTCATATCGAATCAATGGGCGATGACAGTTTCCGTTCCGTCTACTCGGACATTTTGGGCAAATACAACAACCGCGAGGGCATCGTCATCGACACCCGCTTCAATGGCGGCGGACGCCTGCACGAGGACATCGAAATTCTGTTCAGCGGCCAGAAATACTTCACGCAAGTGGTTCGCGGCCGCGAAGCCTGCGACATGCCCAGCCGCCGCTGGAACAAGCCTTCCATTATGGTGACCTGCGAAGCCAACTATTCCAATGCACACGGCACACCGTGGGTGTACCGCCACCGGAATATCGGCAAACTGGTGGGTATGCCCGTTCCGGGAACCATGACAAGCGTATCCTGGGAGCGTCTGCAAGACCCGTCGCTCGTATTCGGCATCCCCGTGGTGGGTTACCGCCTGCCCGACAGCAGCTACCTGGAGAACAGCCAACTGGAACCGGACATCAAAGTGGCCAACTCGCCCGAAACCATCGTAAAGGGTGAAGATACCCAACTGAAAGTTGCCGTAGAAGAATTGCTGAAAGAACTGGACAAATGATGATTTCTTTTAGGCACGGATTTCGCGGATTTCACGGAAAAAGAACAAAGAAAATCTGTGTTTTCCGTGTAATCCGTGCCTAAAAAGAAACAAATAGCAAGCGAATGTTAGTTTTGACACACCCTCTTTTTTGAAGGACAATATGTCGGGGCTTCCGGCAGCTCCTTTTCAATCGCCCATATCATTCAGATGTATCTCCAATGCCTTCACCGAGATATAAATCTCATACACCGAAATTGCCAGCGAGATAATCAGCAGCACCAATGCCAGGCCAAAGATATAGACCGATACCAGATGAAGCCGGATATAGATAAAGAACATGCTGACCACACACAGCAGCAGGCTTGCTATACCGGTTACCTGCATAGCCCGCGTCAGGTAAAGCCGTTGCCGCAGATTGGCAATCTGTGCGGCCGTCACCGACGAATGACTCTTCTGATGTTGCTCTTTCAAAGCACGTACAAGACCGGCATAGGACAGAAAACGGTTGGTATATGCCAACATTATCAAAGATATTGCCGAGAACAGCAAAGCGGGGGTAGTTAAATCAATTTCCATAAAACGTTTTTCTTCATTCTTTTAAAACCTGCAAAGGTAAGCAATAAAACCGAAAAGGAAAATAGCCTTCCCTATCTAACTTTTTTCCATTACCTTTGTTCCCAAGAAAAGACCTAATTCATCAAAGCCTATGTTCACAGACTTGCTCAATTCCTCTTATTTCGCCCTGTTCCTCATCGTAGCCCTCGGCTTCATGTTGGGAAGGATTAAAATCAAAGGATTGTCACTCGACGTATCCGCCGTTATTTTCATCGCCCTGCTATTCGGGCATTTCGGCGTCATCATCCCCAAGGAGCTGGGTAACTTCGGACTCGTACTGTTCATCTTCACCATCGGCATACAGGCGGGACCCGGCTTCTTCGACTCCTTCCGGAGCAAAGGGAAGACCCTCATCATCATCACCCTGCTCATTATCTGCTCCGCCGCCCTTACGGCAACGGGACTGAAATATGCCTTCGACATCGACACGCCGAGCGTGGTGGGACTCATAGCCGGAGCGCTTACCAGTACGCCGGGACTTGCCGTTGCCATTGACAGCACCCACTCGCCGCTGGCATCCATTGCCTACGGTATCGCCTATCCGTTCGGAGTAATCGGCGTTATCCTGTTCGTGAAACTGCTGCCCCGCATCATGCACATCGACCTCGACCGGGAAGCCCGCCGCCTGGAGACAGAGCGCCGCGGACAGTTTCCCGAATTGCTCACTTGCATCTACCGTGTCACGAACCCCGTAGTTTTCGGACGCAGCCTGATGCAAATCAATGCCCGTGCCATAACCGGTGCTGTAATCTCCCGCCACAAGCACGGCGAGCAAATCTCCATCCCCACCGCACACACCGTACTCCGTGAAAACGACTACATACAGGCAGTGGGCAGTGACGAAGCCCTGAACCAGCTTGCCACCCTGGTGGGCGAACGCGAAGAAGGGGAACTCCCGCTCAGCCACACCCAAGAGATAGAATCTCTGCTGCTGACCAAAAAGGATATGATAAACAAGCAACTGGGCGACCTGAACCTGATGAAGAACTTCGGCTGTACCGTAACGCGTGTCCGCCGAAGCGGAATAGACCTTGCCCCCTCGCCCGACCTCGCGCTGAAATTCGGCGACAAGCTGACGGTGGTAGGCGAAAAGGAAGGACTGAAAGGACTGGCGCGCCTCTTGGGCAATAACGCCAAGAAACTGTCCGATACCGATTTCTTCCCGATTGCAATGGGTATTGTGCTCGGAGTACTGTTCGGCAAACTGAATATATCCTTTCCCGGCGGTTTGTCGTTCTCACCGGGACTGACGGGCGGTATCCTGATAGTGGCCCTGTTCCTCAGCGCAATAGGCAAGACAGGTCCTGTCATCTGGTCGATGTCGGGCCCTGCCAACCAACTGCTGCGACAGTTGGGACTGCTGCTGTTCCTCGCCGAAGTAGGTACGTCGGCAGGAAAGAACCTGGTTGCCACCTTCCAGGAAAGCGGCTGGCTGCTGTTCGGAGTAGGCGCAGCCATTACCCTGGTTCCCATGCTGATAGCCGTGATTGTGGGCAGGATGGTGTTTAAAATCAGTATTCTCGACCTCTTGGGAACCATTACCGGCGGCATGACAAGTACCCCCGGCCTGGCGGCTGCCGATTCCATGACCGACAGTAATATTCCGAGCGTGGCATACGCAACGGTCTACCCCATTGCAATGGTATTCCTCATACTGTCCATTCAAATCATAGCTACAATGATTTAAGACAATGAAAGCACTGGATAAAGAAACAGCTATTGCCCGGATGAATACGTTCGGGCGCAACGGTACGCCCTTCCTGTTTGTTATCGACTACATGCAGGAACATTCGTACGTAGAACCTCTCGACGGGATAGATACGTCCGTATGCCTCTACCAGTTCAGAGGAACAGGCAATGCACCTGATGCCGGTGCCCGGTATGCCGGAACGATAGACTGGGAATTCACACCGCCCGCTCCCGCCGACTATCGCCGTTCTTTCGATACCGTGAGGCGCAACCTGCTGGGCGGCAACAGCTACCTGACCAATCTGACATGCAAAGTGCCGCTCCGCACCAACCTGACGCTGAAAGATGTGTTCCTGCATTCACACGCCCTGTACAAGCTCTGGCTGAAAGACCGGTTCGTCTGCTTCTCGCCCGAAATCTTCGTCCGCATGGAAGAGGGCAGGATAAAATCCTTCCCGATGAAAGGCACGATTGACGCCACCCTGCCCCATGCCGAATCAATCCTGCTGGACGATGCCAAAGAAGCTGCCGAACATGCCACGATTGTAGACTTGATACGCAATGACCTCAGCATGGTTTCCGAACACGTCACCGTAGCGTCCTACCGCTACATAGACCGCCTGCAGACCAACAAAGGACCTATCCTGCAGACAAGCTCCGAAATATGCGGCATGCTGCCCGGCGATTACACAAAGCGCCTCGGCGATATTCTGTTCAGCCTGCTGCCCGCCGGCTCCATTACCGGCGCTCCCAAACCGCGTACCATGCAAATTATTGCCGAAGCGGAAGGCTACGAACGGGGATTCTATACCGGAGTCATGGGCTGCTACGCCGACGGACGGCTGGACAGCGCCGTCATGATACGCTTCATCGAGCAGGAAGACGGACAGCTCTATTTCAAAGCCGGTGGCGGCATCACCGCCCAAAGCCGTTGGGAAAGCGAATACAACGAAGTAATACAGAAAATATATGTGCCGATTTATTGAAACCATACGGGTGGATTGCGGAGAAGTGCGCAACACGGCTTACCATGAACGGAGAATGAACGATACCCGTACGCACTTCTGGCCTGAAAGCCCCGCTCTGCAACTGGCCGGCTACCTGCCCGCCATTCCCGGAAGCGGCGTACACAAGCTGCGTATAGTGTACGGGCAAAACGGCATCGAGGAAGTGACCTGTACCCCTTATACCCTGCGCCCCGTCCGCTCACTGGCACTGATACAGGCCGACGACATCGACTACGCCTGCAAAAGCACCGACCGCAGTGCGCTCAACCGGTTGTTTGCCCGGCGCGGCGCGTATGATGATATTCTGATTGTACGCCGGCATCTGCTCACCGACACCAGCATCGCCAACATCGCCCTCTTTGACGGCAGCCATTGGCATACTCCGCAACATCCTCTGCTGAAAGGGACCAAACGTGCCGAACTGCTGGACAAAGGTATTCTTACGGAAAAGGACATACGCATGGAAGAACTTCCGGCTTATTCCACCGTCCGCCTGTTCAATGCAATGATAGACTGGGGCGAAGTGGAACTGCCCGCCGATTGCCTGCATCCGGTATTCTGAAAAGCACGAATGTGGAGCCAACAGTTTCCATTTCCCAAAGATTTGTCTTACTTTTGCAAGCGGAGTATAAAGTCATCCGCTACCGTAACTTAACAAATACAACTATGCGTTATACCGTTTCCGCTCCCGATGTACCGATGCATGCCGCTATCCGGCTACCGGCATCCAAAAGTATCAGTAACCGTGCGCTTATCCTGCACGCCCTTGCCCATGGCAGGCAGACACTCTGCAATCTGAGCGATTGCGACGATACCCGCGTCATGGTGCGTGCGCTGCAAGGCAATCCCGAACATATAGACATCATGGCGGCAGGGACGGCCATGCGTTTTCTCACCGCCTACCTCAGCGTAACGCCCGGTGTCCGTATCATTACCGGAACGCAACGTATGCAGCAGCGGCCCATCCGTATTCTGACAGACGCCCTGCGCCAGCTCGGTGCAAACATCGAGTACGCAGGCAATGAGGGCTTCCCGCCCCTGCGCATCACCGGTTCGGAATTGCAAGGCTGTGAAATATCGCTTGCCGGAAACGTGAGTTCACAATATATATCCGCCCTGCTGATGATAGGAGCTGTTCTTCCCCAAGGGTTGCACCTGCATCTTACGGGCTGTATCATTTCCCGTCCCTACATCGACCTCACCCTCAAGCTCATACGGGACTTCGGCGGACATGCCGAATGGAGTTCCGAAAACAGTATCACTGTATATCCCGGCGGTTACCGGGATGTTCCGTTCACTGTAGAGAGCGACTGGAGCGCGGCATCCTACTGGTATCAGATACTGGCGTTGAGGGGGAATGAAGAACGGAAAACGGGGAGTGGAGAGTTACCGAAAGGGAATGAAGAGGAAACGGTAGAGTTGCTCGGACTGTTCCCCCACAGTTATCAGGGTGACAGCCGCGGTGCGGAGATTTTCTCCCGCCTGGGCGTACATACCGAATACACGGACAAGGGGGTACGGCTCACACTTGCGGGGACGCCCGTTGACCGTCTCGAAGAAGATATGGTAGATATTCCCGACCTTGCGCAGACCTTTGTCGTCACTTGCTGCCTGATGAATATCCCTTTCCGCTTTACCGGCCTGCAAAGCCTCAAAATCAAAGAGACCGACCGCATCACCGCCCTTATCGCCGAACTGCGTAAATTAGGCTATGCGGTACGTTCCGAGCAGGACAGCATCCTGCTGTGGGAGGGTGAACGTTGCCCTGCCGAAAGCGCTCCCGTTATCGCCACCTACGAAGATCACCGCATGGCAATGGCATTTGCCCCCGCCTGTATCGCACTGCCGCAGATAAGGATTGACGAACCCCAGGTAGTATCCAAATCCTATCCGGGCTATTGGGAAGATTTGAAGCAAGCAGGCTTTATCATCTGTCATTAACATCGCCCGACGCACCGCTGCGGACAGCCTGATTGCATGACAGCTGAAAAGCATTCCGGCACACTTTCTTTTTGCCTGTTCAAAAGCGGGCAGATACGAAAACAATGTGTATCTTTGTCCGTTCTATTGTATAAGGACACTTTTTTTTCAAGGAAAGAGAACGTATGTGGATACTGATTATTAGCCTGATTGCCCTTGCCGTCGTAGCTGCCATAGCCGGAACCGTACGCAACCGCAGACTCCAGAAGAAAATTGACAATGGCGAACTGGACGCTATGCCCGAAGTGCAGGAAGTGGATGCGGAATGTTGCGGACAGCACGAGGTATGCGAAAAAGAGAGCCTGCTCGCCGCCGTCAGCAAGAAGATAGAATACTATGACGACGAGGAGCTGGACAAATACATCGGAACCGCTCCCGACGAGTATACGCCCGAACAGGAAGATGAGTTCCGTGATGTGTTCTACACCATGCAGTCGGAAGACGTGGCAGGGTGGGTGCGCAGCCTGCAACTGCGCGGCATTGCACTGCCCGACAATATAAAAGACGAAGTATTCCTGATTGTAGGAGAAAGAAGAAATAACCACTAACCCCCGCCGCATGGAACTTTTACAATATACATTCTTTCAACATGCCCTCATCGGCAGTCTGCTGGCAAGCATTGTCTGCGGAATTATCGGTACGTACATCGTCACCCGGAGGCTGGTTTTTATCAGCGGCGGACTGACGCATGCCTCTTTCGGCGGTATAGGCCTGGGACTGTATGCGGGGATTTCACCGATTCTGTCGGCAGCGGTCTTTTCCGTACTGTCAGCATTCGGCGTGGAATGGCTCAGCAAGCGGAAAGACATGCGCGAGGACTCTGCCATTGCGGTATTCTGGACACTGGGAATGGCATTGGGCATCATATTCACATTCCTGTCTCCCGGATTTGCACCCGACCTCTCCGCCTACCTGTTCGGGAATATCCTGACTATTACATTTGGCGACATCGCCCTGCTGGGCGGACTGGCAGCACTGCTTATCCTGTTCTTCTCGTTTTTCCTGCATCCGATAATCTATGTGGCATTCGACCGCGAATTCGCCCGTTCGCAAGGAATACCCGTACAGACCTTTGAATATGTACTGATGATGTTCATTGCGCTGACTATCGTAGCCTGCCTGCGTATGGTGGGCATCGTGCTGGTTATCTCATTGCTGACAATCCCGCAGATGACTGCCAATCTCTTTTCACATAGGTTTCACCGCATCATCTGGCTGTCTGTGAGCATCGGTTACCTCAGTTGCCTGGGCGGACTGCTCATTTCATACTATCTCAATGTTCCTTCGGGAGCAGCCATCATCTTCTTCTCCATTATTATTTATGCAATCTGTAAAGGGGGAAAAAGTTTTTGGTTATCTTTGCAGAAAAAGCGAAGATAAGCTGTGCCTCGGCATAAAAAATGAGCACGTTCATTTTTTATGCTCTCGGTTTGCATTATCTTTGCAGAAAAATACAAAATAATGGAAATCAAGATTCAGTCATTAGACCAGATTCATGAAGCCGCCCGCCGGTTCGTCGAGGCAATGGGCGACAATACCGTGTTTGCTTTTTACGGCAAAATGGGAGCCGGCAAGACGACCTTTATCAAGGCGGTTTGCGAAGAGCTCGGCGTATCCGATGTCATTACCTCCCCTACTTTCGCCATCGTAAACGAATACCGTTCCGAAATTGCCGGAGAGTTGATTTACCACTTCGATTTCTACCGGATCAAGAAACTGGAAGAGGTGTACGATATGGGATACGAAGATTATCTGTACAGCGGTGCGCTCTGCTTCATCGAATGGCCGGAACTGATTGAAGAGCTGCTGCCGGGAAATACCGTGAAAGTCACTATCGAAGAGATAGAAAACGGTGAACGGGAAGTTACACTGCAACCGCTGGATTAGTACCGGCCGTTAATCATCAACCGCTAATCGCACTACATGAGCCAGTACATCGTTCAGGGTATCTTTGCCGTTGCGGGAATTATCTCCCTGCTGGCTGCAATCTTAGATTGGGATTGGTTCTTTACCGCCCAGAACACGCAGTTTGTCGTACGGAATGTAGGCCGCCGGCAAGCACGCTGGTTTTACGGGGTATTGGGAATGATACTTATCGGCACGGCGGTATTCTTTTTTCTGAATACTCCGCCGGTAGCATAAACGGAAAGACTGATATACAACATACAGGAAAAAAGGAAAGGCGCAGGTTTTCATCCCGCGCCTTTCCTTTTTCATTATAATCCAAACTGTGAATTACTCATCCTCCAATGACTCCGTGTATTCCATTTCGCCCTGCACGATGAAAAGGATTTCATCCGGATCATAATCGCCCATTTCGTCTTTATGAGCTTCCTTGATGATGTAATCTACGATTTTTCCCAGATCGACTTCGATATATCCGTCACCGTCGGGCTGCACATCGAGGATGCCGCTCTCGGAATAATACTCGTCAATCAAATCGAGAAAATAATAAAACTCATCGTCAGAGAACTTCTCTTTCAACTCCTGCGGCAAATAGTTTTTGATGTACTCAATGGTCTTTTCATCATCGAGATCATTCTTCAAAAAATCGTCTTCCAGTCCCATAGCTTTATATCTTTAAAGGATTAATAGTACCACCACCTTACAACAGTGCTTCAATTTTCGCTGCATAAGTCGGTTTAGGAGCAGAACCCACTTGCTTGTCCACCAGTTCTCCATTCTTGAAGAACAGTACGGTAGGAATATTGCGAATACCGTATTCGGCGGCAACATCTCCGTTTTCGTCTACATCGCATTTACCGATAAGCGCTTTGCCTTCATATTCGCCGGCCAGTTCTTCAATGATAGGACCCACCATTTTGCAAGGTCCGCACCACGGCGCCCAAAAATCAATTACCACAGGTTTACCCTCTGCCAGGATTTCCTTGAAGTTGTTGTCTGTAATTTCTAATGCCATTTCTTCTAAATATTAAGTTAAATATCAATTCAACAGTACAGTATCAGCATTATCCGCCTACTGCCATCAGTGAAGCAAAGATAATTAATTTATCCGAAAATCAAGCTCCGGACGCTCTTTTAAATAAGAGATCAGCTCACGGCCTACGGAAAGCTTCACCGGACGGGACACCAGGTCAAGGGTCATCTTGCTCTCCGGGTCGGTCACTTTAAAGTAAAGTTCCGTTGTACCGGGACGCTCCTTCGTCAGTTCCGCCAATTCCGTCACCAGTGCCTTGTTCAGCACGCCGAGCGGGATAAGGATCGTTATCTTCTCTATCAGTTTTTCCTTTACATCGGGAAGCAGTTCCATTGAGGTAATCTTCAGCTCCAGTTCGTCCTGCCGCCACTGTTTAGGCTGGCAGCGCGCCTTTATATAAAGGAAGGTACGCTCGCCCAGGTATCCCTGGTAAGTCACCCAGTCGTTTCCGAAGAAAGGCAACTCTGCCGACCCGGAATAGTCCTCTATCTTGGCAATGCCATAAGGATTGCCGTTTTTACTGATGCCCCGGCGGACGGAAGTAACGATGCCCCCCATAGTTATTTCACGTCCCACAAGGGCGGTCTTGTCCTCCAGTTCCGCCATGTGTGTGTTACAAACATATTCCAGCACCACGGCATATTCATCCAAGGGATGAGCGGAGAGATAAATGCCTACCAAGTCCCGCTCCTTGTTCAACCGGTCGAGATCACTCCAACGTTCTGCCTGCGGAATTTCGGGAGTGGCTATGTCCACTACATTTTCTCCACCGAACAGGGAGTTGACCGCTGCCGCCTTATCTGCCTGATAACGGTTGCCATAGCGCACCAATGTCTCAATAAAGACTTCATTCTTGGTATTGACGGCAAAATACTGTTCGCGCTTCAGCTCAGGAAAACTGTCAAAACCACCGGCAAGGGCAAGGCATTCCAAGTTCTTCTTGTTGCAGGCATTCAGATTGACGCGCTGCACAAAATCGAAAATACCGGTATAAGGCCCGTTCTTCGCACGCTCTTCCATGATACTTTGCACAGCACCCTCACCTACTCCCTTCACGGCACCCAATCCGAAACGGATATTACCTTCGGGGTTCACGGTAAACTTCAGGTTCGATTCGTTCACGTCGGGTCCAAGCACTTTGATGCCCATGGACTTACATTCGTCCATGAGCTTGGTTATCGTCGTTATATCGGACAAGCTTCGGCTCATTACGGCAGCCATGTACTCTGCCGGATAATTGGCTTTCAGGAACGCCGTCTGATAGGCAACCCATGAATAGCAGGTGGCATGAGACTTATTGAAAGCATAGGATGCAAACTTCTCCCAGTCCGCCCAAATCTTTTCGAGCACCTTCGCATCGTGTCCGTTCTTCTGTCCGCCAGCAATGAACTTCGGCTTCATATGATCCAGCTTGTCGCGCAGTTTCTTACCCATTGCCTTACGCAAGGCATCGGACTCACCACGGGTAAAGTCTGCCAACAAACGGGACAGAAGCATCACCTGCTCCTGATAGACGGTAATGCCGTAGGTATCTTTCAGATATTTCTCCATGATGGGAATATCATACTCGATAGGCTTGCGTCCCCATTTACGGTCGATGAAGTCAGGGATATAGTCCATAGGTCCCGGACGATAAAGAGCATTCATGGCAATCAGGTCCTCGAAAGTACTTGGCTGCAACTCGCGCAGGTATTTCTGCATGCCGGCGGACTCGAACTGGAAGGTACCGATAGTCCGTCCGTCGCAGTATAATTTATAGGTAGCGGGGTCTTTAATGGAAATCTTGTCGATATCCAACGACAGTCCCCGGTGTAAACGTACATTTTCAACGGCTTCCTTGATAATGGAAAGGGTCTTCAGTCCCAGGAAGTCCATTTTAATCAATCCGGTATCTTCAATGACCGAACCCTCGTACTGGGTAACGAGCATCTTCTCTCCCGTTTCCTTATCATCTGCCGTGCTCACAGGAACCCAGTCGGTGATGTCGTCACGACAGATAATCGTACCGCAAGCATGCACACCCGTACCGCGCACGTTACCTTCCAGCATCTTGGCATACTTCAACGTATCGCGCACCAGCGGGTCGGGCGATGCTTCTGCAGCCTGAAGCTCAGGTACATAAGCGATGGCATTGGGAAGATTCAGTTTCTTATCGGGAATTTTATCGGGAACTAATTTTGCCAGACGGTCGGATTCCGACAAAGGCAGCTTTTGTACACGGGCGACATCCTTAATGGCCAGTTTGGTTGCCATAGTACCATACGTGATGATATGCGCCACCTTCTCCTGACCATACTTTTCCGTTACCCAGCGCAATACTTCACCGCGTCCGTCATCATCGAAGTCCACATCAATATCAGGCAAGGAAATACGGTCGGGATTAAGGAAACGCTCGAACAGCAGGTCGTACTGGATAGGGTCTATCTTGGTTATGCCCAAGCAGTATGCCACGGCCGAACCGGCAGCCGAACCACGTCCCGGTCCCACCGAAACGCCCAATTGCGTACGGGCGGCATTGATAAAGTCCTGTACAATCAGGAAGTAACCGGGGAAACCCATCGTCTTCATAATGTACAACTCAAAAACCAAACGTTCTTTCACTTCGTCCGACAACGGGTCACCGTAAAGCCGTTTGGCACCGTCAAATGCCAGTTTGGCAAGATAGTCGGCTTCCAATTTAATACGATAAAGTTTTTCGTAACCGCCCAAACGCTTGATTTTAGCTTTGGCGGCTTCCTCGTCCAAGACGACATTTCCGTTTTCGTCCTGCGTAAACTCGTCGAACAAATCTTTTTCCGTATATTTCCGCCTGTATTCCTCTTCCGTTCCGAAATCTTCGGGAATGGCAAAAGTAGGCATGATAGGGGCATGATCTATGGAGTAATATTCCACCTTGTCCAAAATCTCCAGTGTATTGGAAAGCGCTTCGGGAACATCGGCAAAAAGCTCGTTCATCTCCGCCTTGGTCTTCATCCATTCCTGCTTGGTGTAAAGCATACGGCTCGGGTCGTCCAGATCCTTGCCCGTACTCAAACAGATAAGGCGGTCGTGCGCCTCGGCATTCTCCTCGTCCACAAAGTGAACGTCATTGGAGCAGATTACTTTTATATTGTACTTCCTGGCATATTCCAACAGTTTGGCATTGGCTTTTTGCTGTAAAGGATAAGCCTCATGATTGGCACGGGAAACAGTTGCCTTATGACGTTGCAATTCCAGATAATAATCATCCCCGAAAAGATTCTTATACCAGCGGATGGCCTCTTCCGCTTCTTCCAACTGGTCGTTGATAATCTTTTTAGGAACCTCCCCACCGATACAGGCGGAACAGACTATCAATCCTTCATGATACTTCTCCAATTCATTGCGGTCGGTACGCGGACGCATATAGTATCCCATAGTCCATGCACGGGACACCAGCTTTATAAGATTGTGATAACCTTTTTCATTCTTCGCCAATACAATCAGGTGATAACCGCTCTGGTCGGGCTTACCCTCTTTCTTGTCCATTGTGCGGCGTGCCACATACATCTCACAACCGATAATGGGCTTGAACAGTTTATTTTCGGCTTCCGTTATTTTTGCTCTGCAAGCCGCTATCTCCGCTTCCTTATCCTCACATTCTATCTCACCGCTCTCTATGCCGGCAATCCGTTTTTTCAGGTCTTTTATCTCCCCTTTCGGACCGCTGTTCTTCTTATTGACATAGTTGGTGAATTCCTTGATACCGAACATATTGCCATGATCGGTAACGGCTATACCTTTCATACCATCCTTCATCGCCTTGTCTACCAGCCGGCTTACGCTGGCCTGACCGTCAAGAAGTGAATACTGGGTGTGTACGTGCAAATGAACAAAATCCTGCATAAATTTATCCTTTCTATAAGTGAGCATAAAGGTACGACCTATGCTACATCTAACAAAAATATTCCTCAAAAAGTTATCAACATCTGTAATTCTATGACTAAATTCTTGTTAGATTTTCAAAATAAGCCTATTTTTGCAGATAATTTGCATTAGAAAGAATAAAACAAGATACATGGGTCGACTTAAAAAATTAAAGAAAATACGTATTCACCGTGAAGGAACACATACATTGGCCGGCAGTTTATTGTTGATACTCGCCGTAAACGCAGGGCTTTACTTCGGTTTGGAATGTAAGATTCCCTTCTATGTAGTGGCAGTTATCAGCCTTGTGGTTTATGGCATTTTAGTGAACTTCTTCCGTTGTCCTATACGTTTGTTCGGCCAGGAAAATACTGAAAAAATCGTGGTTGCCCCAGCTGACGGAAAGATTGTGGTAGTGGAAGAGGTTGAAGAAACCGAATATTTCCATGACCGCCGTATCATGGTTTCCATATTTATGAGTCTGGTCAACGTACATGCCAACTGGTATCCGGTGGATGGAACCGTGAAGTCGGTATCTCACCAGAACGGTAAGTTCATGAAGGCCTGGTTGCCCAAAGCAAGCACCGACAATGAACGTTCCACTGTAGTAATCGAAACCCCCGAAGGTGTGGAAATCATGGCACGCCAGATTGCCGGCGCCATGGCACGCCGTATCGTAACTTATGCCGAACCGGGCGAAGAGTGTTATATCGACGAACATATGGGCTTCATCAAATTCGGTTCGCGTGTGGATGTATTCCTTCCGCTGGGTACGGAAGTTCTTGTTAAACTCGGACAACTGACTACCGGCAACCAGACCGTAATAGCAAAACTCAAGTAACAATGGCAAACTGCATTACCCGCTCCATACCGAATACCTTAACCTGCCTGAACCTGTTCTCCGGGTGTATCGCCTGCGTCATGGCTTTTGAAGCCAACTACAACCTGGCGCTTGCATTCATTATCCTCAGTGCCATATTCGATTTTTTCGACGGCATGATGGCACGTCTGCTGAATGCACACTCTCCCATCGGCAAAGACTTGGATTCGCTGGCGGATGATGTAAGTTTCGGCGTAGCGCCCTCACTAATAGTGTTCTCTTTATTTAAAGAAATACATTATCCGGCATCCATGGAGTTCATCGCTCCTTATATGCCTTACACAGCATTCCTCATTTCCGTATTCTCGGCGTTGCGTCTGGCTAAGTTCAACAACGACACCCGCCAGACCAGTTCCTTTATCGGCGTACCGGTTCCTGCCAATGCCCTTTTTTGGGCGTCGTTAGTGGCGGGAATACATCCCATACTTATCTCGGAGAGCTTTAATCCGCTTTATCTCTTAGCATTGATTTGCTTGTTTTCGTGGTTGCTGGTATCGGAAATACCGATGTTCTCATTGAAATTCAAGAGCCTCTCATGGAAAGACAACAAAGTAAGTTTCAGTTTCCTGATTATCAGTATTCCGCTTCTTGTTTTTTTGAAAGTCAGCGGTTTCGCAGCGGTAATTGTATGGTACATCTTGCTGTCACTTCTCACAGGAAAGCGTAAGTAAACATTTTCTTGGCACGGTTGTTGTATTATCGTTCGCTGAAAACGAACACATAAAAAGACATTAGCCCATGTTTCATTTTTTAGGATTTTTATTTATCATTATAATCGCCATCCTGCTTATCGGACTTAGCATCATCGGCACTGTTATCCGGAGTATTTTCGGCTTGGGTAGCCGCCGCTCATCAAACACTTACCGGAACGACAATGGAAATTATCAATCCGGAAGAGGGTATTCTTTCAATGGCAGACAACAATCCGGCTCTTCTTCCAACGAAGAACCTAAAACAAGGATAAAAGAAGAAACCGCACATGGCAGACACAAGAAATTGTTTTCCCAGGACGAGGGGGAATATGTGGATTTCGAAGAAATCAAAGAAGAATAACAATTGCAGAGAGTCATATCATTACACAATAATTCTCCCGTAGGATAATTTATTTGTATTCCGCAGTATAAGGCAGGGATATTCAGTAAATGTCCCTAAAAAATAAGATGGCATATGAAGATGATAGGG
>ERZ779695.328-NODE-328-length-18254-cov-2.03731_pt1 | contig 18254 bp, 12 predicted proteins | sample MGYA00511100_ERZ779695 | MGnify/ENA primary metagenome ERZ779695 (study PRJEB29588, sample SAMEA2163351) | human gut metagenome | biome: human gut; feature: human-associated habitat; material: faeces | place: Denmark | collected 2008/2010 ...
AAACAATAATAATCGCCGCCGTCATAACCGTAATGGCAATAATAATTTTCTGATCCAGCTTAACCGCACGACGGTAAGCATAAAAACGCTGTTTCAGAAAAAGCAGATAATCTTTTATTTTTTTCATTGTCTTATCCCATCCCGCTGGTGATTTGGTCTTGCATGTCGAAAACACCCATAACCGCCCAGGCAATAACGCCGCCGACGGACAGCAGGGCAACCATGTTCAGAACGCTGGCTTTTTGCTCAATAACATAGACCGATTCTTCCAGCCAGTCGTTGGCCAGCTTGTCCATTGCCTCTTCAAAATTGTCCAGTTCGGAATAAATCTTCAGGTCGGCAATAATCTCCCTGTCCGGGAAATCCAGCCCGGTTTTTTCCAGAGCCTGGCCGAGGTTGTCACCGTTATTGACGAAGATGAGCGTTTTATCGATTCTTTCCCGCAGATAAGGGTTTGCATCACGCCGCAGTGCCTGTAATGCGGTTGAAACCGGCGTACCGCTTTTGACCAGAGCAGACATCGCCAGCAGCCAGCTGATACCTGAAAAGACTTTATACAACGACCATGGCGGCAGACTGTCGAAAAATGAACGGATTAAACCATGCCAGATGCCGATAGTCAGATAAATGATCGCCATCACTGTCGGCAGAGCCGCAAAAGCAACCGTCCAGTAGGTTCTGATCCAGTCGGAAACGTCAACCAGTGTTTTCGCCGATCCGCGCCAGCGCACATTCGGGGCGGCTTCCTGCATCGGCGGCACCATGTAGGCGCCGATACCGTACAAAATCAATACCGACATAAACATCAGGAATGCCGGATAAACGATAGCCCCCACAATCGGGCGCACCATTTTGGTCGTTCCTTCCGTTACTTTAATCAGGTTTAATAAAGCGCTTTCAAGGTTAGAGACGTCACCGGTGGAAAGCATCAGTCTTTCACGCGCCGGAGCCCAGCCTTTCAGGGCGTCGGCAAACGTCAAACCGTTTTGCAAAGACTTGGACCACGCTGCAATGGCGATTGCAATCGGCTCGCCTGGACTCTTGCCGCCGTTGCTGGCGCCGTCGTACAGCAAGTCAAGCGCATCCATCAGCGAAAAGCGGTTAGACATCAGTGAGGCTATTTTCCGATACATCTTCAGTCTTGTCTTGTTAGACATTTTTGTAACAAGTTTGGCATATTGTATTTCAACCGCGCCGACGCTTTTCATTGCGCGGGTCAATGTCTCGGAACGTTTTTTATCGTCTTGTGCCATAAAATCCTCCTAGTAAGCCGGACGTTGGTCAAGCAGGCCGCACCAGCGCTCAACCTCGTCCAAATCAATATAGCCCTTGAGCATACGTTCGATTGCGGCGTCTTTCAACGGCCGCCCGTTCAAATCGCTGGTCCAGTAATCAATTGCTTTGCGGGTTTCGCCGGCAATCATCAGCTCCAGAAAAACCGCATCCGGCAAAATAATTTCCGGCACGCTCATACGCCCTTTAATTCCCTTGTTGTCGCAAAATTTGCACCCCGGTCCGCGCACATAGGTATTTTCAATACCGAAATCACCCAGGGCAATCTTCAGCCGCTTGACCGCCGGGTCGTTAAGCCTCTCTTTGACCGAGACCCGGCAATGCGGACATAATTTGCGGAATAAACGTTGTGAAATCAGCCCCTTAACCAATTCGGGATCCGCCAGCATATATGGCTGAATCCCCATGTCTCGCAGTCGGGGGATAATCGCCGGGGCGCTGTTGGCGTGCAGGGTCGTCCATACGCCGTGTCCGGATAATGCCCCCTTAAAAGTTAATTCTGCCGTAGCCAAAGCACGGGTTTCGCCCACCATCATAACGTCCGGGTCTGAACGCAGTGCCGCCGACAATGCTTTGGTAAACATTTCGGCCTTTTCTTCTTCGGTATTGGCATTGGTAACCGGCATCTGCCGGGCGCCGGGAATAGGATATTCCGGCGGGTCTTCCACCGTAATCAGGTTAATTTCGTAATTTTTTTCCTGCAACAGTTTAATCATGTTGCGTTGCAGGGTTGTTGATTTTCCCGAACCGGTCGGCCCGGCAATAACGCTCAATCCGGTCGGAACCGCCCGCAGCCGGTAAAACAGGTTTTCTTCATATTCGCCGAAACCCAGAGCCTGCAAATCGCCGCTGCCGTCAGGATTTTCATCGGCATACAGCAGACGCATGACCAAATATTGCGAACCGAACGCAATCGGGTTAAACTGCAAACGGATAGCCAGAACGTTATGCGGCAGCATCAATTTGCCTTTGGAGCCGCGCAGCGGTGTTGATCCCAGTTTCTGGGCGCCCTGAAACTCGTTTTGCGCATAGTTTGAGTCGGAAATGTCTGCCGAAGCGAAAGCGGCGCGGACAAAAGATTCGCCCCAGTCTTTGTTATACTCCATCACCGTTTGCATCATACCGTTGACGCGAAACATAATCTGCGTGCTGTCGGCCACCACAACGTGAACGTCTGACACCTTTACCGCGGCCGCCCGGGCAATTACGTTAACGAAGTCTTTCTGCATTTGCAGTTGGTCAAGGTCTTCATCGCCCTCAATGTCCGACATCGGCTGTGCGCGTTCGCCGTAAGCGTAAACGGCATTGATTTCGTTTTGGCTGACATAGGTCGGTTTGCTGATGTTCAGATGTTTTTTGCGGGCCAGAACTTCGAAACTTAAAACGCGCCCGTCAAATTTATGAGATTCGACAACCAGAAAACGCCCATCGGCAAACAAAGCCAGCAAACGCCGGGTATCGTCATTGATAACCAGCGAAGAACCCGGAAGCGTCAGAAGCTTGTTCCCGCCGCTGAAAAGGTCATCAATCAGATTATATTTCTTTCCTCCGCCTGCTTCTGAGGCGCCGATAACCTGACCTGAAGTCTTTCCGGCGTCGGAAGCAGCTTCTTGAATTTCTGATTCGTCGGCCATTTTTTTACTTACCTGATAAACATCCCTTCACGAAGGCTGGGCAATCCCTGACTTGAATTCAAGCTTGGCAGGGGTTCCAAATCATTGTCGCCGTTTCCGCCCCTTTGCGGTAGCGGGGTAATTCCGGCTCTGGCGGCGGAAGATCTGACCGGTTCACGGTCAAGTACGCCGCCGGCGGCAAAGTATAAATAATCTTTGGTGCCGTTTTTGTCAGCCCGCAGATAAGTCTGCGAAATTTCGTCAACCGTATGACCGCTCTGCAGAACCGTTCCTTTCTGAACCATAAAGGAAGAACCGCTCTTATTGATTAATTTGGCCGCCAGTTCGTTGCCTTTTCCGCTGATTTCCATAATTGCGTATTCGTCAGACAATTTCTGATTCTTTTTCTCTTCGGCATTTTCTTCCGAGGCCGAGGCAAAAGGATTGGTCTTGTCTTTGTTCTTTGCCGTATTTTCTTCTTCTCTGGCCAGCTTTTCCGCCTCCAGTCGTGATTTCAGGATGGAAATCTGCGTTTGCAGATTGGCCAATTCGCGGCTGTAATTCTTTTTTGCCGTTTCTGCGGCGTCGGCTGCCTTGGAAGCTAACTGAGCCAAGTGGTTAAGCTTCATTTTAAAGTTCTTGACCAGTTTTTCTCTGTCTTCCTCGGTCTTAACGATTTCTCCGTACAAACGGGCATTGTTTTCAATCCATTTCTGGTTGGTATCCAGCATTTGCTCTTTATATGCGTTGACAATATTTTCCTGTCTCAGCTTTTCATAGGCAATGTTAAGCTCTCTCAGCTTCTGCTCTTCTACCAGCAGTTTGCGTTCCTGCTCTTTTTCCCATTCGATCCGTTTGCGCTCTTTTTCCGCTTTTTTCTCGTTGAGATCATCAACGGCCTTTTGCCGGGCGGCTTTAATTGCTGCAATCTCGTTTTTAACTTTTTCCCGGCGCAGTTCCAAAGTCAGCAAGCTGGTTTGTTTTTCCAAATCAGACATCTGGTTAAATAATTCATTGTCAACCTGCGATAGAATTCCTTCGCCGAAGTTGCTGCTTTCCGGTGTTGTCGGCTGCGGTCTGGACAGCGGGGACAAGGTCGGATTAGCCGGCTGCACTTGCGGCGCGGCGGCAGGCAACCCTGCTGACGGGGTCTGATTGGCTGCAGTCATAGGTTGTATCGGGGCCGTATTGTTGGCGGCATTGTTATCCGGCGGCAATAAACCGCTGTCACCGTTCAAATTCGGCAGGTTTAAGTCATTTGATGCATTCTGATCCGGCCCGGTCAGAGGAATAATCGCTTCATCGTCAGACTGCGGCGCCGGAAGTTCTGTCGGAGCATCATCATTTAACGAAGGCGGAACCAGCAAGCCGCTGTCGTCGTCGGTATCGTTCAGCGTTATTTCGCTCGGAAGGGCATTGGCTGCACCTGAATTCGGAAGTTGGGCATAAGCCGGCTGCCCGGCTGCGGCTGCAATAATCAGCGCCAGAGCTGTAATGCCTAAACTGTTTCTGATATTATAATACATAGATTGCTCCCTCATAATGCCACTTCTTGCTGGTAACGTCATATTTTATATTATTAATCTCAAGTCCTGAAAATTTTGTTAATAAATCATTCCAGACCGACGGATTTTGCATCGAGTCAAAACTGAATTTGACTGAACGATATATATTATTGCGCGGCGAAGTATAAGAAAAACTTGTCAGAGAAATCTCCTGCCCGATAGCCTGAAACATATTGTTCAGTACGTTTTTCAAATCCACGTCCATATATTGCGGCGGCGACGAGATAATATCAACCTTATTTAAAGGAACAGAAACCATCATCGTATTTCCGTCATCGGAAACCGATTTGCCCGAAAAATTAATGCCGGACACGTTTAAAGCCTTGTCAATCCAACTGATACGGCCGACTTCTCGAGTCCAGAACGTGGTTACACCGCTGGGTCCGCAGGATAAACCGCCGATTTTCCAGCCCGGAGGCATAATTCGAATTAATGCATTGATGCCGTCACGACATTGCAACATAATATCTGTCGGGTTATTTAAACGCTCCCACGGCTTTATCTCGGGCGGTTCCTCCACCGGTTTAACGATTTTGGGCTGAACCGGCGCGATAATCGGCCGTTTCGGCGGACTGAAAAACAAACTGCTGATAATGCTGGACAGCAGCCAGAAACCGATAATGCCGGAAACGGCAATAACCGCAATCAGCTTGGTTCCCCGCAACGCTTTAATCTTTTGCAGTTTGCCTTTGGCACCGCGTTGTAAAAGTTTTCCTAATTCCGGATATTCGGTCTCTTCAATTTCCCATTCCGGCGGAGCAATTTTGCGGCCCCAGTCCGGCACGGCCAACATCGACAGAAACTGGTTTTTGGCGTCTTCCTCGTTAAGAAAGAGCATATCGCCGTCAGACAGGATAATATCGTTACGGACGCAGGTGTACCACCAGCCGTTTTTGACTTTGAATACGCCGACGAAAGAAGAGCGGTCGCTTAATGCTGTAGCCAGAGAAACCGCCGCAGCCGGTGTTCCCGACTTATATCCTTCATGTGAGACGCAAATACCGAACTGCGGCGCTTTGCCCGGTTTGATACAGAAAAGGTCAGCCCCTTCCAAAACGCCGGCGGAAGCTTCTTCCACTTCCGCATACGGATCGTCTTTGTTCTGCAAGGGCTGCCAGAACAAACTGGTGGCGTAAGACGTTCCTTCGATGTTAATCTCCGTTCCCCAGGAACGGTTAACATTCGAATCAAAGTCTTGATCTTGAAACTTAGCGTCTTCCAGCACCATTTGTTTTTTTCCTATATTAATCTTTCATTCTTGATTCCGGAGATAACGGAGAATCCAGAACCACCGGCGTCAGGATAATGACCAGAATGCTTCTGGTTTTGCTGGCTGTGGCCGTACCGCCGAGCAGTGAGTTGTTGGCCGAACCGACACCGGATTTTTCACTGGTATTTTCAACCCGTTCATAACCGGTCAGTACCAAAGACTGCCCTGATTTCATCGCAACTTCCTGCGTAAACCCGCGGGATTCGATAATCGGGTTCTGAATATATTGTCCGCCGCCTTCGCTGGTTTCGCCGTCGGTACGGTCATCCAGACTGACTTTTTCCAACGAAATCAAATCCGAAAGGGTTAGGTTAAACATCAGCATTAACCGTCCGTGTTCCAGAATACGCGGCAAAACGTCCATGGTAAAACCGGTTTCGATTTCTTCGGTCTCTGTCGAAACGTCATAGTAGCTGGCATCGCCGCCGCTGTTGGTTTTGGTAATTTCCGAAATATAGTTCTGCTTTTTAACAACCTGAATCGGGGCCGGTTTGTTGTTTAGCGTGGTAACCGTACCGCTGGTAATCAGGTTGGTCGTTCCCTGAGTTGACAAAGCCTGCAGCGCACCGTTAACGGTAACATTTCCGGGCAGCAGGGTCATTGTCAGGTTCTTGGTGACGTCTTGCCCCAAACCGCCGGCAATACTGGAAACGCCGATGCTTTCGCCCTGCGGACTTTTCCAAACGGCAGACAAGTCCAAACCATATTGATCGCTGTCGTCAATGCTGACCTGCAGAACTTTAACGCTGATGGCCACCTGACGTGACAAGCGGGTATTTTGCTCGTTAATGTATTTAGCCACCTTTTTAATGTCGTTCGGTGTTGCGCTGACGGTAATCGTACCGTTGGACGGATCCATCGTGTACTTTGAATCTTTGTCCAGCATGTTCTTTATGGCAGTTTCAATATTCTTCCAGAAATCCATCTTGGTACTGCTTTGCAGTGAGATGGAAGACGAACCGCCGCTATTAACCGAAAGGGACGGCGTGCTCGGCAGCGTATATAAAACGAAAGTCCTGGTAACGAATTTGTAAAAATAAATTTCTTTACGGTCATATTTCCACCAAATGCCGAAACGGGAACCGATTTCGTTCAACAGCCCGCTCAGCGGCCCCTGATAGGAAACCAGCATCTTGCTGGGATCGGTCCAGTCCGCGTTGATAGCTTGTGCCGTCGGCTTGTTTTTGGCGCCGTTGCTTAAAACTTCTTTTTCCAAATGTGTTGCGTAACTGACGCGCATTCCGGTAATTTTGTTAATCATATCGCCGATTTCATACAGCGTAATCGGACGGTTGCTGATTAAGGTAATGCCGTCTTTCCCTTCCAGATATGACGGAATAGGCTGGCCTTCATATTCTATTTGGCTTGAATCGCCGAGCCAGATGTCGTTTTTGACGCGAACCACGTCGTCGTTAAGAGCTTTGTCCGGAATTTTGGCCGTCTCTTTCAGCTGCGTCGTTGCTTCAACCTCGCGGTCAATGGTCGCATCCATTTTGGTTGAAAGCGAACAGGAACCCGCAATTGCGACCATTAAAGCGCCCAGGCTGTACTTGGTAATCTTATTCATAAGCATTTTCATCCTCCATGGTCTCAACAACTAAGACGCGGTTTCCTTTGTAAAAAGTGGCAATCGGCGCCGGCCGGGCTCTGGCAAAAGCTCTGATTAACGCGGAGCTGACATCGGCAAAACGGCCGCGGAACATCGCACCGGCCGTGAGCGTGTAATTGCGGTTAGAATTCCAGATTAATCTCCAGCCGGCTCTTTCGCTCCATTCGGTCAGCAGGTCTTTCAGGGTCTGCCCTTCTTCGGCCAGCCAGTCTTCTACCGGGTCTTCGGCGTTATATTCGCCGCTGCCGTTAGACATTCCGGTATCGTTTTCCTTGATTTCTTCTTCATAATCGACAACTTCGCTCTCGATAGACGGGGGAATAGCCGCAGACATGTTGCTTCCGGCACCGCCGTCAACAATATTCTGGTCGCGCGGTGTTCTTTCGCCGTATTCGCGGTAATCCGCCGCAACTTTCGTATAGTTGACAAATTCGCTGTCCTGCATGCCGCCGGCCGGTTGAGCCGCAGCATTGATTTGGGTGCAGACTTTGTTGCCGTTTTCGTCACATTCGACTTCTTCCGGCGGAATTTCGACCGGGTGGCTCAAAGTTCCCATGCAGGCGGTAAGGACAAATACCCCCAGTAATCCGGCAGCTAACCGAAAATTTATGCTCATATCTGTGTTTCCTAAGCTATATTTTGTCATATTTTTACCTATAATACATATTGAAAAATAAATAATCAAGCGTAAGCCATAACTTATTACCAAGGCTTTACCAGGCCTTATAGTAGTCTTGCCACTCGTTATTTTCCTTTATGCCTCCGTTAGAATTGTTGAGTCTTACTGTCCGAATAATAAATGAATTGGGCTCCCTGGTGGTGAAAACCGTATTGATTTTGCGGTAATCGACCCCGCTTGACGCCAAAATGTTGTTGAGCAGATTGAGCCGCTTTTGCTGGAGCTCATATGAGCTGCTGCCGTCAATCCTGATTTCCAGTCCGACGTTCTTTTCTTCTATCGTCTTGTTGGCAAAAGCCTGCAGCCATTTCAGGGTAACCCCGGAAATTTCGGCTCGGTTCGGTTGGAAAGCAAGGCGTATTTCGGTCGGTAATATTTTTCCGGTCGTCGCCTTTTGGCGCGATTTTCCGGTAAATTGGTCAAAAAAGCTGGGGCCGCCGCCGTTTTCGTCTTTGGCGCTGCCGTCTGCGGTCTGGTTTTTGCTGAAAATTGACGTAATGCTTTTAAACAGACCGCCGCTTTCCTTTCCTGAAGACGAAGTTTGCGTCTGCTTCGCGGGGGCCGGCTGTTCGGCTGCTTCCTGTTCGCTGACTTGCTGCTCGATGTCTTTGTCTTTTTCAGAGGAAACCAGCTGCGGCGTCAGATTGGGGTCGTTCAAAATATCCTCGGGAATGGGTATCAGCAGGTTGTTGACGACCTCCGAGGCGACTTTAACTTCGCCGCTGCCGCCTTTTTTTAGTTTTTTGTCTGCTTCGATTGCCTGTTTGACGGCGACATTGTCGGCATTTTTAAAATATGCTTCTTTGGTTATTTGGCGGTTTCTCTGATGCCCGGTGCCTTTGGCCGCAACCCAGACGCTGTCTTCATTGTTCTTTTCCGCCATAGTTGTCCAGCCGGAAGTTGTGTCGTCTTTCTCTTTCTTTTCTGCCGGCGCCTGATTTTCCGTCATACTGCGGATTGTTGCTTTCCCTGTCAGCATGGCCAGCTTATCGGCATTCGGAGTGTCGATAATTTTGGCTTCTGCGGTCTCGATTTTGGCGCTCTGGTCTTTCTCCAGCGGAATAAGCAGGTTCTCCGGCTCCCCTGCGGAAACTTTTATTTGCTCTTTGGACGGAAAATCAGGCGCCGTATCCGGGTTCGGTGCGGCTTTGGCGACTTTGAAAGTCGGCGGCAGCGGTTTGTCGGAGACAAGGTTGTCTTCGTTGTTTCCTTCGTTGTCGTCTTCATCGGGAACGCGGGCGATAATAAAGCTTTCCTCTTCCTCTGCAATCTCGGGGGCGAGAATGTTCTCCGGTTTGGGAGCCGGCTCGGCTTTTTCTTCCCGCGTAATCGGAATGTCCGCTTGCGCCAAAACCGTTTCCGGCTCTTGGGAAACGGTGGTCATTTTCTTCTTCCGCGCCCGTTCTTCGTTGGGGCGGATAATCTGAACTTTGGCCTGAACGATTTTATTGCTGAACGGAACCGGGTCTTCAATCGGCTGCTGTAATTCGTTTTCGTCAACCGGCGGAGCACTGCCGATAATTTCCTGATAATTTGCCGCAATTTTGTCTTCCATGGTCTGCGGCTTTTCAGCCGGAGGAGCCGCCGGTTCCGCCTTGGAAACCGTCTGTTGCGGAGCCGGCTGAAGCGCGGAAACGGCCTCTGCGGCCTTGACAGAAGCTTCTGCGGTTTTTTCGTTCAGATCAAATTCAATGTCGTTGCCGGCAAAAGTCAGAGGGATGGGGTCTTCTGCCGAAACTTCGGACAGTTTTTCCGTTGAGGGAGAAACGGGCACCGACAAGGCAATTTTTTTAACCGGAATGGTTTTGGCTGCTTTGGCGGGAGAGGGCAGGCTCTTGAAAAACAGGGAAATATTTTTGTTGGGAATTTTAATTTCAGTGTCAGAGGGTTTGGGAACACTGAAAAACTCCTTGTTTACGCTCAAAATCGTGAACAAAGAGAAAACAAAGCTGCAAACAAAAGTTTTTAAACTCGTTTTTCCCATAAAATAAAATCCCTCTAAAGCCTTGATAATTCAATATGCGACTCTTGGCAAGCAGATATAATTTTATGCACAAAGCTTTGAAAAAAATTTTTCCGTTTGTCGGAATATAGGGGCTTTGCTTTCCCGGAAAGTAATTTTCTGATTTCGGCTTTATTAGAGAAAAATTTACTTTTTAGGGGTAGAAATAAGGTGTTTAGGTTTATTTAACTTCTGTGAATTTTTTGTTACAGGAAAAATTATTACATTAAAACAACGAGTTATCTCTTTTTGTCCAAGTCTTTTTAGGCTGGTAAAAATGCTAAAAATTAGCTATCCTAAAAGAGTATAAGAAGTTTTGCTAAATTAATTGAAGGAGAAAGATTATGCAATTTTTAAAGAGAAATATTTTAACTCTTTGCTGCCTGACCTTGTTGGTTGCAATGGGTTTGTGCGGGGATGCCTGGGCTGACGGTGCCAGCTTGATGAGCACGGCGCAGACAAAAACCCGTAACGTATTCGATAACGTAAAAACCATTACCTTTATTCTGGGTGGTTTCGGTTTGGTCGGTATTGCCTTCCAGGCCATTATCGGTAAGGTAAAATGGACTTGGTTTGCCGGCTTGGCCGTTGGTCTGGGTATTCTGGCTGCTGCCGGTTCAATCGTTGAATATGCAACCGGTTCTACCGATGCCGGCTTGGCAACGACTTTCGGTAATATTTAATCAGCGCTTAGCTGCTTAATGATAACTAAAGGGAGGGAACTATGGAAAACTTAACGAGACATGCGCCATATACCCTCCCTTTTGCTTATCTGCTGGCTAAGCTCAGAAATTATTTACGGGAAAAGGGTGAGAAGATGTTGTGCGTAAAATTAAAGAAATTCCTGGTCTTTTCAGTAATGGTGTTTGCTGTTTCTTCAATTTTATTTGCAACAAACTCCTTTGCTGAAGACAAGGCCCTGTTCAGTGATTTAACCAATCACGGAGCTAAAATTTTCGGCGGAATGCGGGAGATTATTTATGCCGTGTCCGGTTTCGGTATTGTCGCGATTGCTATCGGCGGCTTTTTCGGAACCCTGAACTGGAAATGGCTGGTTGCGATCATCATAGGTTTGGTCGTTATTGCGCTGACCGCCGGTATCATCAACTATATGGTTGACAGCGATGTCATCACCGACGAAATGATAACGGACAGTTTGATTAGTGCGAATGACAATCAGAAATGACGGATGATTTAATCACACGGAGCTGAAGGCTTTTATATTATATCGGCTGAAAAAAATTATTAAAGAGACGGAACTAAACAAGGAGGCTGCTATGAGAAACTTACTTAAATTGATAAAAAATTTATCATTTCTGCTTTGTTTTGGTTTCGGCCTGAATTATATGGTTGTGCCGGTTATGGCGCAATCAATCGTACCTCCGGTTATAGAGGAAGAAGCTCCCGATGAAGAAGAAATCGGCGGCTGGAGCACACTGGATAAAAAAACACAAGAAACAATTGCCAAAAATCAGGCACGTAATGCCGCCGCCGGACAAAGTGACGAAGCCCGGGCAATTTATGATGCACAGCAGCAGCGATATGACCAGCGTGACGCCTCCAAAGAAAAATATGCCGACACCTTGAATGCCGGGGATGAACGTATCAGAAATATGGAAGCACTGACCGAGCAGGCCCAGCAGGGTGTTGCGGCGGCTCAGGAACGCTTGAAAAACGCCAGCACGCCGGAAGAAATGAAGGCGGCCAATGAAGCGTTGAAGCAGGCTCAGCAAGATTTAAAAACAGCTGAAAAAAATCAGAAAGAAGTCGAGAAAGACGTTAAGAAAGACAATAAAGCCGCCAAAAAAGAAGCTAAGAAAGAAGAAAAAGCCATAGCCAAAGCCGAAAAAGAGCAGCGCAAGGCTATTGAAAAAGAACAGAAATCGGCGGAAAAAGACCTGAAAAAGGCCAATAAAAAGATTGAAAAACTTGAAGAAAAATGCGCCAAAGGCAAATGCGACGATGAAGATCTGGCCGATTTGGCTGCTGCCCGAGCCAGTGCGGAATCTGCTCAAACGGCTTTAGATGCGGCCAACCAGAAAGCCAATGCTTTTTATGCTCAGGACGAAGATGAAGCGGCTGCCGAATATATGGCGGAACGAGATGCGCAGGAAGCCTCTATTGCCGCTGCGGATGATGCCGACGGCATCATTGAGCAGGCCAAGGAAGATTTGGCCGAAGCTCAGTCCAATGCGCCGAAAATGTGCAGCGCGGATGAAATCGGCGGTAACGTCTTTCTGTTGATTGCCTGCAAAGCCACCACCACCTTGGCCGATTTGCGGGTCATCGCTTACATTATTTCCGGTTTCGGTATGGTTGCGCTTGCTTATGCCGCTATTTTCGGAAAAATGAACTGGAAACACCTGGCCAACATCGGTATCGGTTTGTTCCTCTTATCGATGATGACGCCGTTTATCGAGTATTTTACCACCGGCAAAGATAATACCCTGCGTTTTGGTAAATATCTGCCGGCCGGTTTCTCTGATATTCAGGGCAGTGACGGTCAGGTAACCGACTGCGATGAGGATTTGGATAAAAACAGCACTTTCTGTAATCAGATTTTGCCGGAAGTCACGGTTACCGGGAAAAAGCAGAAGTGGTCACTAAAAGATTTGAAAGGCTCGATTACGGCCGGTTTAAATGCGGTCCGCAATGCCAGCGATATGTATAAAGCGGCCAAATCGACGGTCAGCAACGTTAAATCTGCGGTTTCCAATATGACCGCTCAGATTAAGAGCGGTGGCGGCGGACTGGACGGTATTATTAATGCGGCCGGCGCTGTGGCCAATGCAACCGGTACGATTGTCAACTCCGGGCAAGTTCTGGCCAATAATATTGCGACCAATGCCGGTAATCTGTCTAACAATATTCGTGACGCCGGTTCAACCAATGCGGCGCGCGAGGCCCGGGCCGAAGCTCAGGAAACACTTGATAAGTTAACGAAAAAATGTAATGCCGGTAACTGCAGTGAGCAGGAAAAGAAATATATGGAACAAATGGAAGAAACGGTGAACAATAATAAAACCGGCGTTAATAAATGGCTTGAAAATGACGGAGCCGGCGGTGGTTCGACCATTCTCTCCGGAATTAACAAAGTCGGCAACATTGCCAACAATGCCTCGAACTCGGTTAAAAACGTAGCCAATGCGGCCAATGAAGGCCAGTCTATCGGCGGTGACGGGGCTTTGGGTAAAATTCTCGGTGTCGGAACGGCGGTAACCGAAGGTATGGATACCGCGGAACAAAGTAAACAAAACGGAATGTTTGACTTCCGCAGTGATGCAACCAAACGGGAAGAACAGGCTAAAGCCGAAGAAGAGGCCTTTAAAAAGACTTCCGGCTATGTTAAAAACACGCAGACAACCGCTGACGGCAAAAAGGTCGAAACTCTTGGCGACGGTTCGGTTCGCACCACCTCCAAAGACGGTAAGACTGTAACCACAGTCAATAAGGACGGCACCACCACAACCACCAAAGACGGTACAACGGTTGTTAAAAGCCCGGACGGTTCCAGAACCGTTACTGACAGCGCGGGTAATAAAGTGACCTATGATGCCAAAGGCAACAAGGTTAAAACCGAGCTGGTCAACGAATATAACCGCGCAACGGCTGAAAGTGTCAAAGAAGCCCTGAACGGTAAGAAGGAAGAAGAAAAGAAAGAGGAGAAAAAGGAAGAAAAGCCTGCGGCAACAACGCAAAAATCTAATGATGTAATGACAGATGCAGATAAAAAACAGCGTTCAGATCTTTGTGATAAACAGAGCGAGGGAGTCCGCGCTGATTGTAAAATCTGTGCTAACAAGAATACAAAAAGTGAATATAAATCTTGTATGAAAGAATTGCAGAATAAATTAAATGCAGCGGTCTCAACTTCAAATCAAGAAATGGAAAAATGGTGTAAACAAAAAGGAGTGAAAGAAGAATGCTTTATGGCACCGGAAGGTGCAGATGCTAATCTTACTGCCGCTTGTAAAAAATGCGGTTTCAAGATGGCGTCTCCTTCAAAATGATTTTGATGCACAAACCTGATAGCTAAAAAAGGATGTCTTTGGACATCCTTTTTTTATGTGGTGCCATGCTGCCCGCATTTTCCTTTCCTGTCTTGTTTGTCCCCGTGTTAAGGGATTTTTCATAAAAAAAGGATATACTGAACAATAAGGGAAACCCTTTCCCGGTGGTTGAGATTCGTTTTTGAAACGCAGGCTCAACGACGGGCAGGGTGTTGTTAAGTATAGCTTTTTGTTGCAACTAAATGAGATTGCGCTAGAATCAAACCAAACGTCAGGATTTGTCGCGATGAGAGAAATGATATTAAAAGCCGTAGCCAATCCTCCCAAGATCTTGTGGGGGCCGTTCCTGCCGACGCTTTTAAATCTGGGTATTCAGTTTCCGCTGATGTTTATGTGCATGGGCGTGTTTAAAATGAACCCGCTGATTTTCATTGTAACGATTGTTGCCGCGCACGGCGTTATTGTGCTCTGGGGCGGCAAAGAACCGCACATTTCCTCCATGATTCAGGCTTTCGGCCAATGCCGCCGGATTAGTAACAACCTTTATAAAGAAAAGGGGAATAAATTTGCGCCCTGATTTTGACTTTTTTACGATTTTTGTTCAAGGCTTGTCCAGCATTGAGGTTGCGGTCGCCGTCATCGGCTTTGTTTCCGCGGCCGCTTTTGCCGGATTATGGGCCACCAAATTAGGCCGGATTATTCTGCCTCAGCCGCAGGAATCCCGGGTGGCTGACTTTTTGCCCTTTAACAAGCTGATGGCTGACGGCATAACCATCCGCTGCTATAACGGCTCTTTTGCCCGCGTGTTCAAGGTTGAAGGGGTCGATTTGTCGTTTGTGACGGATGAAAAAAGCCTGTCCATGATGGAGGCGCGCAAATCATGGATTGATTCAATGTCCGACCTGCAGGTGGTCTGCCGGGTGATTACCCTGCGCGAAAGAATTTCCATGGAAGCCGACAGCGGCGATTTCGGCAACCAGCTGCTGGAGCAGATTTCCATGACCTGGCGCAACAATTTGGACCGCGTTTACAGCAACGGCCACTATATCGTCCTTTCCGTGGCTGACCGCCCTGAGGCGCTAAAAGACCTCAACTACGCTTCTCAGGCCCTGCTCGCCACTTTGAACGATTACGGCGTTAAACCGATGTTTGAAACTGAAGACAGTGCCGCCGCCGACAGCCCGCTGGCAATTTTTTCCAAGATTTGCAGCCCGCTCTCCAAGCCGATGCCCAAAGTGCGCGGTGCCGAGGGATATCAGCTCAATGAACTGCTGACTGCCGACCATATCCATTTTACCGATGAAAAAGGGCTGATTAAATTCTTCTCCGGCGACAAGGAAATGTTTGCCATTGTTATGGGCATTCGCAGTTCAGGTGATTATATGGACGAGGGAATGATTGCCTCGCTGCTCTCGATTGACTGCGAACTGACCATGCTTCATAACGTTAAGCCTATTTTCAAACCGCACGCCCGCGCTTTGCTGATGCAGCAGCAGCGCATGGCCGCAGTGACCAGTTTTTCGCCGGATGTCATCAATCAATACAGTGAAGCCCTGTCTGCCATTGAAGATAGCGACGCCGACTATCAGGCGCTGACCGAATATGCCATGGACATTATTATCAAAGGCGAAACCATGGAGGAAATCGAATTCGGCGAAAGCGAAGTGCAGCGTATCTGCCGTCTCTTCAGCGTTACTCCGGTTCGGGAGGGCTGGGTGGCTCAGGCGGCTTTCTTTAACCAGTTTCCGACTTATGACGCTTATCCGCGCACTTATCGTTATTTGTCACGGGTTGTTGCCATGGCCATTTCTTTTGACAAACCGTCTGAAGGCCTGCCGAAGAGTGACTGGGGTCCGGGAGCCATTTCCATTTTCCGCACCACTTCCGGTTCGGCTTACCGTTTCCAATTCCATGTTTCAACCGAAGATTCCGCTGTGGCCCACTGTTGCATTATCGGACCGACCGGACAAGGTAAAACCACTTTGCTGACCTTCCTTGCCGGACAGGCGATGCGCCACCATGACCTGAAAGTTTTCTTCTTTGACCGTCACCGCGGTGCGGAAATCTTTACCCGTGCGGTTCAAGGGGCTTATGTCGGTTTTGACGGCGATGAAAAAAACGTCTCTCTTAACCCGTTTGACTGCCGCAACACGCCGAACAACCGCGCCTTTCTCCGCCGCTGGCTGAAGGCGATTACCATGGTTGACGATGCCCTGTCCGAAAAGGAAATCGGCCGCGCGGTGACCACGGCGTTTGACTATCTGAAACCCGAGGAACGGATTTTGAAAAACCTTTACAAAAGCTGTTTTTCGCCGACCGGCAATATGCGCCGCGAGCTCTTCCGCTGGATTAATCCTGACCAGTACGGCAACATTTTCAATGCCGAAAACGACAGCCTGGACTTGGCCAGCAAACGCTTTATGGCTTTTGACTTTACCCATATTTTTGAAGACGAAACGCTGGCTCCGGCCGTCATCAGCTACATCATGCACCGTATTATGGCTGAAACCGGCGATACCGGCGTACCCTCGCTGATTATGATTGATGAAACCGCGCCGATGTTAAAACACCCGATGTTCCGCGATTACTTTATCATCGGTCTGCAGGAAGGACGTAAAAAACGTCAGGCTTACCTCTGCGCCTTCCAACAGCCGAACATCATTGACAAACTCGGTGTCGGCGAGGTTATTCGCGGTCAGTGTCAAACCGTCATCTTTTTCCGTAACCCGCAGGCCATGCCGGAAGACTATGCCAACTGGAACCTGACCCAGCGCGAAATCGACTTTATTTTCGGCAAAAGCTACCGCGATTTTCCTTATGCGATTTTGCTTTCCCGCCCGGCAACCGGTGAATCTGTTATTCTGGACGTCGATTTAAGCGGTCTCGGGCCGTATCTGAAACTGTACAATTCCGGCCGTAAGAACGTTCTGCTGGTTGAAGAACTGATTAAGGAATACGGCGAAGCGAACTTTGTTACAAAATATTTAAATATTGGCTGATATGCATATTAGGCGTTTATAAATGGCGCAAATTTTGGTATTATTAAAATATACGGTTACTTGGCGTATGGAGGTTGCAATGAGTATTTTAAAACATCAAAAACTGATAACCCTGTTTGGGTTGTCATTGCTCATGTCTCTGTCCTCTCCGGCACAGGCGCAATGGCCTACGCTGGATTTGACTGCAATTAAAGAGGGAATTTCCTCCAAAATCGAACTGGTCAAACAGTCCAAAATCGTAACCGAAGCCACCAAACTGGGTGGCAAAATGAACAGTGCCATCGGCGATGCCAAATCCTCCGTAACCAAATTTGCCGGTGACAACCTCGAAAAAGCCAAGAAAAAAGCCGAAAAACTCCAGAAAGAAAAAGAACGCCTGGAAGAAAAGAAGAAAAAATTAGAAGAGAAAAAAGAAAAACTCGAAAAACAGAAAAAGAAAATTGAAAAAGCCAAAAAGGCCATGGAAGAAGCCAAAAAACTGAAAGAAGACGCCGAAAAGAAAATTCAGGAAGGCAAAGACATGGTCAACGACGTCAAATCTCAGGTTGACGAGGCCAAACAAATGGCTGCCGACGCTCAGGCTGCGGTAAACGATGCCAAAGCAACCGCACAGGGAGCAATTGCCGATGCCAAGTCAACGGTCGGTGAAGTAAAATCAACCGTCAACGACGCCAAATCGACAGTCGGCGATGCCGTCGGAACCGTCCGTGAAGAAAAGAACGAACTCCAGTCGGCCATTGGCGGACAATCCGGCAGTGCCGCCGCCGACAGCAGTTTTGTCGATGACTATGTTGCACAATATGAAGCCGGAATCAATTCTGACGCAAAGATTTATGAACAGATGCCGGCTGCAGATTCTGAAGCCGTGTCTGAAACGCTTCCTGCCGCCGGCGATGTTGCCGCTGAACCGGCAGATGAAGCCGAAACAGCTCTTGCGCCTGCTGCCGGAGACATGTCGGCTGTGGTTGCCCCGGAAGATATGTCGGCGCAGCAGCCTGTTGCCGCGGTTGCCGGCGCAGCTCAGACGGTCACCGGCGGAAAACAACTCAATCGCCGTCCGTTCGGCCGCAAAGATATGACAGCCGGAACTGCCGCTGTCCAATCGTCGGCCGTTTCAACCGTAACCGGTACCCTTCAGACAGCTCCGGCTGCGGTTTCCTCAGCAGCAACCGGTCAAGCCGCAACTCCAGCAACATCGGCAGCAACGCCGTCAG
>ERZ779695.345-NODE-345-length-17524-cov-1.93474_pt1 | contig 17524 bp, 16 predicted proteins | sample MGYA00511100_ERZ779695 | MGnify/ENA primary metagenome ERZ779695 (study PRJEB29588, sample SAMEA2163351) | human gut metagenome | biome: human gut; feature: human-associated habitat; material: faeces | place: Denmark | collected 2008/2010 ...
ATTGTTTAAAAAAAGCCGCCCCACGCGCGCTATTTACAAGAACAGCAGAAACCCTCTCTTTAGGATAAACAACAGGCATACTTTTTCCCAACCCCCAATAATCCTTTAATGTTATATCACTTATACGATTAGGATCAGCATAATTACATTGATAGCAATTTTCTCTATAAAATATACCTCGATGGTATCCATATTGATACATATCTTTATACCAAGAAGATTCTGAATATAAAATCTTACCCATTTTATCCAACATCTTTATAAGGAATCGTTCTCCTTCTCGAAAAATCACTTTATCGACTTTGGATTTTGTTTCAAATTCCACCTTAGCAATATGTTGCTGTAAATAAGCTTTCGCATTTGTACCATGACACACTAAATCAACCAAAATCATTTGCTCTCTTTTATTTTTGAACAAATTACAAATTGCTGCAACTTGACACGACAATCCTATAAACAGTACCTTCCTACCATTATTCAAGGCTGATTTTATCTGAGGATAGAGTTTTTCACAATTACTGAATATATATTTGGAATTACAAAACTCTTGTATCGAATCGGGTGTATCACTAAGTACCATCTCTACATCAAGAGCATTCACAGAAATAGCACCAACTATGCACCAACCTTGTCGAAGCGCTTCCTGATACATAGCAGATGCTGTACCGCTTGAAGCGCATTTACTACGCATATTGACATTTGAGTGCCATGAAGCAAAAACTTCAATTTGTGATTGTTTTCTCATGGGAGTCTTAACTGGACAAACCAAAGTACAACGCCCACAATTAATACAATTATCCAGATTTAACACCGGTAACAGACCATTAAACCCTTGTTCTGTCATTTTGATACAGGATTTAGGACAAACAAAAGAGCAAGCTGCACACCCTGTACATTTATCCTTCTGCGCAATTCTATCCATTTCTTTTCATTTTACAAATCATTGCAGACCATAAATAATTCCGTTCACTTTTTGTCAATCCAATACAATAAATACTCAATACCGAACACACGAAACACAAGCCACACACAATTGTCACATTAACGAATGAAGATGGAAAATATAAATAAAACGATAATGGAGGTATGGTTGCTACTACCGCCACAAGAATAGGTTTTATATACGCATCATTCAAATATTGCATAATAGGAAATGGCATCAATCGACGAAGAGCCCAAAGTCTAAGAAAAGTGCAGAATACAGATAAACAAATAGAAACAATTATAACTACATAAGGGCTGCTTCCCAAAGACAAGCATACATATGAAATAGGTAAATTTGCCAACATAACACTTCCAACACATATTTGATAAAACTTAATATTCCCGGTAGCGTGAGCAGCGGTCATTATAGGCTGCGTCATAGAATCTATTGCACTGAGAACAATCATAAGTCTCACAAAAGGAATTACATATTCAGGTAACTGCCCTAACCATAGATCTATGATATAGGGAGATTCTATAAGAATTGGCAGACCAACAATAAGAATCAAATAAAAAGAAAATTTCGAACTTCTTGTCACCAATCTTACCATACTATCCAAATCGCCTTGAGCATAGTACTTTATAATTTGAGGACGTACAGCCAACATAAAATTTGTAAAGAATATCTCCACCTTTCCGTTTACCTGGCTAGCTATCGCCATTGCCGCGTTTACAGCAGGAGTAAAAAACATATTCAACAATACTGCTATACCTTGCACTCGCAATACTCCCCCCATTGATCCAAACAAATTCCAACCAGAATACGAAAGTAATTCCTTAAACTTTGCTCTGTCAAAATAGCGTACCAATCTGCATTCTGGAAATTTATTCAAACAATACAGCCAATTGAAAACCGTATTAATAAAACTAACCAACATCAATAAAAAGCCATAGGATACAAGAACATCTATCGGCAATACCTGTATTAGATACACAATTATTAATTGCAAAAAGACATTGACAATACTAAAATAAGCATATATACCCATCTTCTCATGAGCGATAATTGCTGCATTATAAGGACTTACAAGCAAAGAAGTAATACAAGTAAAGATAGAAAACTGATAAACCCAATTCACCGCATTCATCCGACTCAAATCAATCAGTAACTTATTATTAACTATCCACAAACCTATTGTTTCTGCTGCCATAAGAAGAATTGCACACAACAATACATATATAGTAAAACAGGTTGTAAATACTTGTGCTAAGTTTTTTGAATTTCCTTGTCCTAAGCCAAAACTTAAATAACGCTGAGTGGACACAGTCATAGCACCATTAAGTATTGACATCAAACCAACAACACCACCCACCACATTGTAAAGTCCCATATTCTCTACTCCAAGAGCTTCTAACATGATACGTGACGTATATAACGAAACACACGTCATCATAAACATACGCAGGTATAAGAGTAAAGTATTTTTTGCTACCCGTTTGTTATTTTCTGATTCTTGAGACATTTTCAGTCCTTTTAATTTATTCCATTTGGTTAATAATCTCACATATATCCACAGCATCAAGGGTAAAAGGAGTTTCATCGCCTCCTTGTATATTCAATTGTTCAAGAGCTTTAACATGAACGAATTTACATTGAGAAGACTCGTACTTCAAAGGAGTGAAACAAAGCTTGTTCTTCATCGGTATCGCTTCAAAACGCCGAAGGACATCAATAGTATTACTTTGTCGTTGCGAAAATTTCACTAGCAAACGACGACGATTGAGTCGAGCTGTGCGATACTTCCATTTGGATTCTGCCTCTTCTTTAGAATGATAGTGCATAAAAAAAATTTCGATATCACCCAAACGAGCTACAGGATAAGTTATTTCCTTATGGTGTTCCTTATATAAATAATCATAATGCGCAGACATATGAGGATTAATAAAACACAACGGTTGAGAAAGGTAATAATCCAACCGCTCTACAAACTTCAAATAATCGTCATCAAGAATAAACAATCCAATGGTAGGCGATGTATAACGTAATCCAAACTTCTGATAAATCAATCCTCCCCAGCAGTTGTTGGATAGAATTGAAAAATCAGTGTACTTTAGTTTTCTACGCTCACAAAAACATTGCCAATGATTACATATTTTAGTTATTGCATTTCTTATCTTACTCATTTTCCTAATAATTTCCGAATACCATAATAAATATCCAACCCGGGCATTCCCCATTTATACAAATAGGCGATCACTCGATTCACCCCCAAAAGTTGCAAATCATTACCTGCTAATAGTTGCCTTACCTTTGTCCTTATAAAGCTACATGCTGCCTCATCGGAGGCCTTTTGCGACTCTCCGAATAGAAGTATCAACATTCTCCAATAAGCACTTGCAGTAGTTGGCAATATTTCTTTAAAATTTGCAGCCCTCAATATTTCCAAACGCTCTTCATACATTTCAGACAAATCGTAAAGTTTCTTTGACTTAAATGCAGTATGAATAATACTCCCTTGGCGAATGACATATTTATAAGGCAAGAAATCGTTCACATAACAAACACTGTCAGCCTGTGCCAACAAACGGGTAGTAAATTGTTCGTCCTCATGAAGAATCCCCTCCTTAAAACGTAATTTATGGGCTGTTTCAAGACGCATAAATTTGGTACAGGCACTGGCAGCCACTCCTCCCAAAACATACAACTGCCTGAACATCTCCTTTCTATCGTACACCAAGAACATTGTTTTAAGCGATCTTTTCATTTCTTCAAGACGTGTGTTGCGCGTATCATTCAAACCTTCATAACCCTGAACTTCTTCATAACCAAACTGCACAAAATCCACCTTATTTATTTTCATTATTTCTACCAGTGTAGTAATGGCACCATTCACCAAATAATCATCGCCGTCCACAAATAATACGTATGTTCCAGTGGCAACATCCAATCCTACATTGCGAGCACCAGACAATCCGCTATTCGATTTATGAACAACCTTTATGCGAGAATCACGTTTTGCCCATTCATCACACAACAGCGGAGACCTATCAGTACTACCATCATCAACAAGAATAATTTCCATCTGTCGATAATCTTGAATGGTCAGACTTTCTATGCAGTAATCAAGGTATTGCTCTAGATTATAGATGGCTACAATTACACTTACTTTCATATTCTAAAATTTTCACGGTATCAAAAGTTCCTTTAGTAAACCCTCACTTTCTTTCTGTACAAGAATTCGTGAAGCTGCATGGAATTTCATTTGTTCCAATTTTGACCGATCGGAGAATTGCATTTACGTATTTTTTTAAGAGTATATTTACAACCTAAACTCAAGGTCTTCATAAAATAACCCTTAATTTTTACCAAATGGAAATCAATATGAAATTTAAAGAATTAATGTTCCGCAAACAGTTAACAAATAGCATTTCTCCCCACACTCCATATTAATACACTAATTTTAAACTTTAATCTTTGTCAGTACACTATTTCCAACTCGCTTCACATACCAAAAAAAAGGAAAACAACCATTAATAAAAGACAAAGTATGATATGAAAATGAAGAACGTTTGATTTCATTTTTGTCATTATCAATGATCGCAGAAATAGCCTTAGCAATAACTAAACACATAGCCGCATTCAAATTTCGGTCTGTTTTCTTGATGCTCTTGAGAAGATGCTGACCTGTTTTTATAAAACAAATCAAATCATTATCATCGAAAATAGCATCTTGGTCTAAATACTTAAACAATATCAAAACCTCATCCTCCTGCAATTTAACATTCAGACCATTCAATCTATATTCCAAATGTTTGCGGATTTTTAGTTTAAATGTCTCGTCCGGTCTTTTCTGTGTTTCCTGTGTGGCGTGAATTCTATATTTCAAAAGTCGTTCCGGCATATTGCTGATTTTACTAACAAAAGAAAGTCTCCACCATAAATCAAAGTCTTCCATTCCCCGATAATAATCATCATAATACATATCCAATTGCTGCAATGCCGTTTTCCTTATGATAGCTGCAGGATGCGCCAAACAAGGAGAAAATAACATATCAGCCTTACAAGCAACAGGGGTAAATGAAAAGTCGAATTTTCTATCAGAAATCTCCTCTCCAAAAATAAAGATATTCATGCCTGAAACTCCCACTTCAGGATGCTCGTCCATAAAAGTAACTTGCCGTTCTATACGTTTCGGAAGAGATATATCATCACAATCCATACGCACAATATATTCTCCCCTTGCAACATGCAAGCCTTTATTTAAAGTAACACAAATGCCGGAATTCTTTTCATTTCTCAATGCTACAATACGACTGTCTTTAGCAGCATTCCGAGCAATAATGGCAGCCGACTCATCTTTGCTGCCATCATCTACAATGATTAATTCAAAGTCATGATAGGTCTGATTCAATATACTATCAATGGCCTCTTGCAAATAAGAAGCACCATTATATACAGGCATTAATACACTTACTTTCATTATTCAACCATTTGTATTAAACCATTTAACAAAATCAAATTGATCAAAAATTCGTTTTCCACAAAATCCGCTGAATCGAGATAAAACTCCCAAACCAGTATGTTCATATCCTTTAATATAGTATGCAGACTTATAAGCCGGCATGGGACGCTCAATAAATATCACCTTATTCTTAAAAGGAAGATTATCAAATCGCTTAACACATTCTTCCTCTGCTTTATCAAACGCTGCCATCACTATAAATAAATTATTTTTATTTAAACGTTTCTTGCGCTTCTCCCACAATTCGCAGCATTCACTAAAAGAATGATAATGCAAAAAATGAAGTTCTATCTTTTTATCACCACTCCCCAAATTACAAATAGGACTATTATTAGGTTCGGTAAATGTCGGATATTTACACTTTACTAATTCTTGCGATATATAATAGTCAAAATCTTCTAGAAAACGTAAGAAATGATCATGAATAAAATACATATTGATGGTCGGAGACCTAAACTGCAACCCTAAATCATGATAAATAAACCCTCCATTACAATTATTAGCTAACAAAGAAAAGTTCGCGTTCTTTATTCCTCTCCGCAATCGAGGCAATATAAAATATACACGGAAGAAGTTATTCCACCTTAGTCCTATTCCTGTATTTTTAAAATCTCTCATCGCTTTACCAGTTTTCTTATGATATTCTTTAATCTTTCTTTCAAAGAAAGAAAAAACAAAACATATATATTTTTCACCATAATTTGACGTAATGGAAAATCCAAGCAAGGTTGTTGTTTTAAGACATCCTGTAACTGCTGATTCATGCAGATTCTCTCCACAGCCTTCCATCTTGCACTCATTGACATATTATCTAACAGAAAGAGATTTACTGTATGATTACCTATACTTCTAAGATTACGCTGCTCAAAAAAAGGAATATAGTTTTCACCCCAATATCGGCGAAGTACATCATTCATTACCTCATTTACCCTGAGAGTAACACTTACGAAATCTTCATGAAATGTATTTACGCAACTGCCTTCTCGCATATAACGATTGTAAAAAGACTTCTTAATATAACGAAAGCGACTAGATGTACCTAAAGCTATCATATTGAAGATGCGGTCTTCCGAAAATTTAAGCCCCTCTGGAAATCTTATTCCAAACGTTTTCAGTTGTCGAGTTCTATATAAGACTCGACAACTAGATCCTGCAAGCTCTAATTGACGGGTAGGAGTCAGTTCACTTTTTGATAAAGTGCAACTATCCGACAAACACACAAAAGAGTCAACCTCCAAACGACCATCATTCCAAACCGTAGTAGCGTCACACATAACGATATCTACTTCATACTTTTCCATCTCACAAATAAGAGTCTCGTACATATCTGCATTCACCCAATCATCACTGTCCACAAAACCAATATAAGTTCCCACAGCCATATCAATTCCTATGTTACGAGCTATACTTACTCCTTCATTTTGCTTATGCACCAACCGGACACGACTATCCATTGATGCTATTTCATCGCAAATGCAGGCTGTTTCAGCATCTGAACCATCATCTACCATTATCACCTCCAAATCACTATGAGTTTGGCTCAATACAGATTCAAGACATTTGTACAAATACTTACCTGTGTTATAAACCGGTATTATTATGCTTATTTTTGCCATATTATCACAGACTGCTTTCATACATTCGCACTTTACCTAATCCAAGTCCCAATATCATATAGGGGATCATATTAGGCATTCTATTTATGAAACCCAATTCAACGGATTGCTGCAAATAAATCAATATAAAGGCACACATACACGCATATACTGTATAGTCTTCAAGATATTCCGTCAGAGCAGACAGCTGCCTCTTAAAAAAATTACACCATAAAACATAGCCTACTATTCCAAATACCCCAATACACCCCACAGCACTGTTATGATAATTTATCACAAATTTACCACGCCCAAAAGGATAGTTCATTATATCTTTAAAACCATCAGCCCACAATTCATCACGACCATTAAAGATAGGTTTTCCAAAGTTTAATCGTGACCAATTGTCAAGTTCCACAAACCAATCTTGAGATGTAATCCATACAACGACAATTGCAATAATAATGGGAAAATAGACAATTAATGCTCTTATTGTAGAACTAGAAATAAATCGATAAGTAGTTTCACGAGCAAACATCATAACAATAGACAATAGCATGAATAACAAAGAACCTCTACTATCGGTTCCAGCTACCTGACTTATATAAGCAAATGCCATTATCCAACAAGCACTTCTTATCCAGCGCTGCTGAGACGAATTAAAAAAGATAGAAAAGTATATAAAACTGAACAAGGTCAGCATAGCTATAGAGTTATCATTCCACCCACTCAGAATTTGTGTCCTCGTGTATATGGTAATCAAACCTAATCCCAAAAGCCCAATAGCAAAAGCAGAAACTGAAAGTTCCTTAGCAGACAAATCAATGTTAGAGAAACAGAATACCGTTAAAAAAGATATAAGATAAGTAGCTCCATCCCATCTTCCACTAACAACATAAGCTATTAGAATAAAAAATAGAAAGAACCCCATGAAACTTGCTTTACTCATCTTTGGTATAAACCTGCGCCCTCTTATAAAGAACAAATACACAGCCCAGATAAATATCAACCAGTTCATTTTCTCTCCAGTATGGAGTTTCATCCCCAAACCTGACTCGTTGACAAGCGAAAATACCCAAATCAGAATAATAGTCAATACGACAAAAATCCTCATCACTCTTTAAATTTATAGTAAAAATAAGCTCCCACTCCCAAGGGAAATAGAAAACGTACAAACCACTTATGAGGACCTATATAATTGTATCGGACATCTTTTTTAAGCAGACGAAAAGCATTATAACGAATGGCATAGCCCATACGTTCACGTAAAGTTTTTGCCATGTCCAATCTTTGAGCATAATATATTTTATAACCTATGGCATTTTGTATCATAAGTTTAAATAAATTACTAGTAAGTCCATCTTCCTGATATTCACACACCGTAAGAATGTCATTACTAACCAAATATTTATATTTAAAGTCTATTTTATCATAGACCACACACTCAGAGCAAAAGCGCTCTCCGGACACTACCGGAAAAGGGTATTGCCTAATAACATCTGTCTTAAAGACAAAACTGCGTTCGCCACCATGACCGCAAAGCGACAATTCATACGCAGAACTATTTGGATAATTATTAGGATATGGATGACCTATGACCCTACCATCTGGAAAACATTTCAATGCAATCACTCCACCTAAGTTTGGGGAACTTAATAGGATATTCAACTGCTTGAAAATGTTTGCAACACTGTCGTCTGTCAACCAATCATCAGAATCCACCGTGAAAAAAAATTCGCCTTTAGCCTCTTGTGTTGCTCTGTTAAAAGCGATATGCTTACCACTATTTGTTTGCTTAATGTATCGCAAACTAAAAGGTAAGATATTTTTCTTCCAACTTTCCACTAATACTTCTGTATCATCTGTTGAACCATCGTCAATAATAAGCCATTCCACCTCATGCAGCAGCCTAATATCTTGACGCAATATACTCTCGAAAGTCCGACAAATAGTATGCGCTCTATTATACGATGGGGTAAATAGGGTTAATTTCTTTTTCATTAAATGATTTAAATAACGTTGTTAATGCTATGCCTCATTATCTTTTCTATAACAAGTCTTGAAATCATTAAAAAACGCGATGTGTGTTATTATCCACATGATGACCATTTCCTTTTTTTGAAGCTATTCCATCTATTTTTTACCTCGATTCCGTATGCATTCACCAATAAGAGAAACTCTCATACAGAAACCACACACCCGCTTTTCTTATCAGTGATTTATCACATTTATTCACATATAAATAATGTTCAAGATAGAATCACACCAAAATATAATTTTTCTCCTGAATGCGAGCTAAAACACCATCCAGTTCTACTTAGTTTCTTTAATTATTATTTATTTTCTGATTTTCTCAGACAGTAAATTCTGGAAGAAAACCAACGAGTGAGTGTCATTGCCACACAAAACATACATGCCTGCTTCTTGTAGGGCTTCCGCTTTTTTTTGTACATGCTTGCCATACATACCTACCAATGAAGGTATATTCAACTGAAATGTTACTCCTGCCTGCTGTAAAGCTTTATAATCTGCCATCTGCATATATTCGTAGCGTTCGGGATGGGCCAGCAACGGATGATAACCTTTCTCCTGAATATGCTCCAACATAGGAAGCAATCTCATAGGAGGATTGAAATAGGAGGTTTCCACCAACAGGTAACGTTTTTCTTCGTGTAGAGAAAGAATATCGTCTGCCTCCAAACGCCGGACAAAAAGATTGTCCAGCATATATTCCGCCGCCAGTTCCAACCGGATATTTCCACGATAACTTTCGCACAACGTTCGGAAACGGGTCTTTAAGGTATCGGTAGTATTAGGTATATCTTCCATGATATGAGGGGTGAGCCATAGCTTACGAATGCCCTGCCGTTCCATCTCTTCCAAAATACGGAGAGATTCTTCGGCAGTGCGCACACCGTCATCCACCCCCGGAAGGAGGTGGCTGTGACAATCGGTCATACCCTGCAGGATACCTTTAGAAGATACGGAAATGTATCTGGAGAACGGCCACATAAAAACTATTTACCACTATGATAGTAAGAACCGTAGCGATAGCCGTAACGGTAACTGTAACGACCGTGGGTACGTTCGGTTCCATTCAGAATCATGGCAAGATTCTTGAAACGCTTTTCGCGATAAATATTTTCCAGTTCGGAAAGCATGGAGCGTTCCAATAAGCCGGTACGAACCACAAAAAGGGTACGATCTGTCGCTTTCTCGATAATCTGTGTATCTGCCACAATGTCTATGGGAGGACAATCCACAAAGATATAGTCATAGCGGGTGCGGAGGTGTGCAAGCAGTCCGGCAAACTTTCCGTTTTCCAACAACTCTGTGGGATTGGGAGGCACGGTACCTACCGGAATCATCTTCAGATTGGCATGTTTATCGTGTGACACCAAAGTTTCTTCCCAGTTGCCGATACGTCCGCTCAGGTAATCACTCAATCCCAGTTGGGGAGAGTTGATATAGGCAGAAAGGGAGCCGTGACGCAAATCGCCGTCAATAAGCAGTACTTTTTTCCCTTTGAGGGCAAAGCTGATTGCCATATTTGCCGACAGATAAGACTTTCCGCTACCCGGATTGAACGATGTAACAGCAAATGCTGTAGCTTCTGGAGTGTTGGCTACCATAAAATCAAGATTGGAACGCAACACACGGAATGCTTCGTTAATAACGTTCCGATTTCCTTCTTCCACCACAACGACACGTTTGTTGTGAAGCGGCTTCCGTCCGAAAAGACTCTTTTTCTCACAACCGTACAAAGGAATTTCACCGACCAACGGCAGGCTCAGATGTTCCAAGTCCTTTCGTCCGCGCACCTTGCTGTTCATGTTTTCTTTCAGAAAGATAACACCTGCAGGCACTGCCAGTCCGAGCGCAAAAGCAATCAGCAATATTTTCATTTCCTGCGGAGAAACCGGTGCCATGCTACCGCGAGGAACAGTGATGACACGGGTATTGTAAGCAGTAAATGCCTGTGAAAGTTCATTTTCTTCACGTTTTTGGAGCAGGTAAAGATAGAGTTCCTCTTTTACTTTCTGCTGACGTTCCACACTAAGCAGGTATTTGGCCTGACTGGGATTGGATGCCAACTGGCTGGTGGTGGTTACTTCCTGCTCACGGATACTGCGTATCTGGGTATTCAGGGAAACAATCAGATTGTCTACCGACTGAATAATGGTGCGTTGCATACTCTGCAGAGAGTTCGCTAAGTCTTTCACCAACGGATTCTTCTCGCTACTGTTGGCTATCAAACGGTTACGGTTCAGCACCATATTGTTGTACTCACTTATCTGATTCTCAATATTGGCGTTGGCAATGCCCGAATTGGTAGGCAACGGCTGATTCAGTTTCTTTTCTTTCAGTTCCTTCAGAATATACCGTGCGGTGGAAAGCTGGGTATTCAGTGTCAGCAGTTCTTTTTTATTCTCGGCAGACTGGGCCATATAAAGACTGGAAGCCGCCTGAACATCGGGCATCAGGTGTTCACTCTTAAAACTGGAGATATTATCGTCTACATGCCCCAACTCGCTTTCGATGACACTCAAACGGTCGCCAATAAACTGAGAGGTGCTGACGGCAATCTGGTTCTTGTCCTGTATCCACTTTTCATTGTACACCTGTATCAGAGTATTCAGTATGTCTTCTGCCCTGGCTATAGATGTATCATTGATGCTCAAATTAATGATAGTGGCTTCCTTACTGCCCAATTCGACACGCAATGCATGAAGATAGCGGTCGGTGGCACCATCTGCTTTGCCTATGGCATAACGAATGGAAGTGCCGATGCAGGCATCGCTATAGAATTTAGTAGGAGAAATGAACAAAGTTCCCGCTGCAGTCTGTATGGAGTCACCCATCCGGCCGGCAAAGGTATTTTCCGATTCCGCTCCGACAACCTTCAAACCGGAAATGGTGAAGGCATCCTTGGAATCAATCCGAATGGTGAAGCTGACCGGTTTTTCCATCACCTCACAAAATGTCACTGATACAGGATTTACCTTATATAAATCTACATTTTTAAGTCCTTTGCGCACAGTGTAAATTTCGTTCAGCCTCAGCCGGCGAACCACTTCGGTCATCAATGCGGGAGACTTTAACGTAAACAATTCATTATTGATATTGGTATTTGACCTGAATATACCCATATCGGAAAACTCACTCATGCCTCCACCCAAAGAACCATTTTTAGAATCATCCTTCACCAATATTGCCGCACTGCGGGTATAAATGGAAGGAGTGCTCATCAAATATAGCATTGCCGCAGTCATGGTAACAATGATGGAAAGGACAAACCAACGCCATCTGGGAAGGAACAGCCCCCACAGGTCTTGTATCCGTATAAAATCGTCGGCAGGCTTGCCGGCGGCAGTTTTATTTTCGGTCATATCTATGTATAATTAAAGGATTACTTAAAGAGTAACACTCCCAATGAAGTAAGGAATGAAGCAATGGAAATCCACATGGAAACGGATTTCACGCTGTTTTCATTGAGGGTAGACTGTCCGGCGCGTACTTTATTGGGCTGTACATAAATTACATCATTCTGTTTCAGATAATAAACAGGAGAATTAAACATATCTTTCGAACGAAGATCCGCCCAATGCGTAACTCGCTCTCCATTCTCCTCACGGATAACGAAAACAGCATCACGCTTGCCATAAATACTTAAATCACCTGCCATACTGATGGCTTCCAGCAAGGTAATCCGGTCTTTGGTGATGCTATATTTCCCCGGTGTCTTCACTTCGCCCAACACAGAGAAATAAAGATTCATAAATTCTACGGTGACAACAGGGTCATTTACCAAATTCTCGTCTATCAACCTCTGCTTCACCAAAGCGGCAATCTGGCTTTTGGTCATGCCTGAGATATGCAATGTACCCAATACAGGGAAGTCAATGTCTCCTTTGTCATCTAATGTATATCCGGACACCTCTCCCCCACTGTTTAACGAACCTTCTGTTCCCACACGGGCCTGCGCCCTTGTCAGATTGAACAACGCCGCCAATTGCGGGTCTTTACTTGACACGATGATGGAAATCTGGTCTTTGGGCTGCACAGTAATATCCCGTGCTCCGTTGATAACCTCCGGCTGATTCACCTTGATGTCTTGAAAATAGAGAATCTCCTTGGATGTATTGCAAGACATCAGCAATATCGCCATTAGAAGCATACTTAAAAAATCTTTTTTCATAAATTATATATTCTGTACAGTTAGTTTTTGTGTGTATCACTTTATTTTTCTTCAAATTATAACTCTATGATTTAATGATAATAATATAAGAAGGGGTTATATTTTTTCCAGATAGGCTCCCGGAATATAGGTAGTAGCTAAAGAAAACGCTCCTTCCAAGCGTATCACAACCCGCTTATGCCCTTTAATACGAATCAATTCACCTTCTATGCCGGCAAAATCTCCCTTTATGACACGCACACGATCGCCCTGGCGAAGGTTTTCATTGATTACCTGAACCGCATCTTCCGAGAAGTCGAGCAGAAACATGAAATCCTGCATCTGCTTGTCGGGAACTACTAAAAGTTGTCGGGTTTCCAGATTCAGAAGATAACTCATGGATAAGCCATATTCATTGACCAATGAAAGGCAAGTGGCATAATCTGAACGGATAAATACAAAATTGGGAAGTACGGGTTTTTCCACTTTGACTTTCTTCCCTCTTTTTTCTATCATAACAGTACGAAAAGGAATGTAATGCTCTATTTTTAATCGCTCCAATAATTGCTTTATTTTCTTTGCTGTAGAATATTTTGTTTTTGCTGCAAACCATTTGATAGGCTGCACTGTTTTCTTGTTTGTCGTCATAGTTAAACACGCTTCGCGTCATCGCCTCTTTAGAAGGCGATTTTATAAAAGATTCAATAAAATGAATCATGCTTTTTGTTCCACCTCTTACACAGAGGTAACACATCAGCCAGAGAACGTATAACCGGGATTTTGGACAAAAAAAGAAGAATATAAGACTAAAAACATTAGATTTCATAGAAAGGAAGGTTCGATTATCAAGTTATAAAAAACTTGACACAAAAAAGTATAAAGAAAAGGTAAAGAGAAGAAAATGAAAAAAAATCATGCATAAATTCTATTACCTAAAAAAATAAATATTAACTTTGTGCCGAATTAATGACTTTCATTGCTCCACCTCTGTGTAAGAGGTTATGCAAAATAAAAAAACTACTTAATTGATGACAGCACCTTGCGGTTAGCTTCATCCATTATTACTTGATTCAAAGAAGCCAAATAAATACGTGTCGTTTTTTCTGAAGTATGTCCCATTCCTTCACTTATTATAGATAGTGAGACACCATTTTCACGAGCAATGGAAGCCCAAGTGTGGCGCGGTACATAAGTAGTGAGATGTAAATGGGGAATATCCAACAGTTTCTCTATCTTTTTAAGTTGAGCATTCTGATAGCGTAACGCATTGTAATATTGTTCTTGTAAGTCTCGAGAAATATCAGAATGAAGAATAGGCAATACATAATCTGACCCCTCAGTGAGGGAACTATATTTCTCTATAATTTCTTCCATACAAGGTTCAAGACCTATAATCAGCTGCTGACCTGTCTTTTTACGATGATAAGTGATAAGGCCATCTTTGATATCCTTTTTACACAAATGGGCCATATCTACAAAAGCCATACCACGTGTATAGAAACTGAACATGAACAAATCACGAGCTAATTCCAACTTTTTCTTACCACTTAAATCCAACTCTTTCAACAGACGTAGTGCTTCTATACTTAAAGCACGTTTCTGCGTCTTATCAATTCCAGTGTACACACCCTCAAACGAATGTTGTTGAACAGCCAAGTTCTTGCTTACAGCCTTATTATACACAGCACGCAATACACGCATATAAAACGAGGAGGTATTCGACACCACACCACGCTGTTTCAGCCAAGATTGATAACTTTTAATCTGCTCGGAAGTTATCTCTTCTATACTGAGGTCTTCTCCCTTACGGAAGTTAAAGAAACTATTAAAAGTACATGAGTAAGAAACGGCGGTCTTAAACTGACCGTTGTTTTGCAGAAGTTCTTCCTGCTCTTTCATAAAAGAAAAAAATGAATTGCTACACATAAATTATTTATTAAAATAGACAATGCCAACATGACATTGCGAGGTTAAATGTATAACAACGGTCGCGGTTAAAAAAGGATTCGTTTATTTAAATTCTTAACAATAAAAAAAAGTCCGAAACGTTCGCTTCGGACTTTTCTATATGCTTGACCTCATTTATTCAACTTCCGGTGTAATCAGTTTATAACCCTTACCGTGAATGTTGATGATTTCGATAGAGTCGTCTTCTTTTAAATGTTTACGCAATTTAGTGATATACACGTCCATGCTTCGGGCATTGAAGTAATTGTCATCAATCCAAATAGTTTTCAAAGCAAAGTCACGCTGCAGAATTTCATTGGCATGCGCACACAGCAATCCCAACAATTCTGACTCCTTAGTGGTAAGTTTGGTGTTCTTGCCATCAATAGACAGAATTTGTTTCTGAGTATCGAAAGTAAAGCGACCAATCTTATAAATATTACTTTCCTTATTTCTCTTACCACGCACACGACGCAAGATGGCTTCGATACGGAAAGTCAATTCTTCCATACTGAACGGCTTGGTGATATAATCATCAGCACCGATTTTAAACCCTTCCAAGATATCTTCTTTCAGCGTTTTTGCTGTCAAGAAGATAATAGGAATTTCAGCATTTGCAGCACGAATTTCCTGTGCCAGCGTGAAACCGTCCTTTTTAGGCATCATCACATCCAGTACACACAAATCATATTTGTTCTTCAGGAAAGCCTTGTAACCGGCATCACCATCCGGACAAAGTTCAGCCGAGTAGCCTTTTGCCTGCAAATATTCTCTCAAAAGCATGCCAAGATTCTCATCATCTTCGCATAACAAGATACGCAATTTCTCGTCCATATTATTCATTTTTTAATAAAGGTAATACAATAATAAATTTAGTTCCTACATTCAGTTCACTGTCAGCACGTATAACGCCTTTATGATCCTGAATTATTTTCTTCACGTAAGCCAAGCCCAAACCGAATCCTTTCACATCGTGCAGGTTACCGGTGTGTACCCGATAGAACTTATCAAATATCTTTTTCAGGTTTTCCTTCTTGATACCGATACCATTGTCCTGTATCGAGATATAAAGTTTACCTGACTCGTTCCATGTCCGTATGTTCAGCAGCAGTTCTCCTTCCGGTTTCTTATACTTCACTGCATTGTCCAGCAAGTTAAAGATAACATTCGTAAAGTGCATTTCGTCCACAAATATATCAGGATTCTCTGCATCTAAACTGGAAGTGATTTTCCCATTATACTTTTCCACTTTCAATGTAAAAGTATTAACAACTCCCGCTATCAGTTCATTTGCATTCACTTCCTTCATCTTGAGCGTTGCCTTCTGCCTTTCGAACATTGACATCTGCAATACTTTCTCTACCTGAAAACGCAAACGTTTCGTCTCGTCATTGATAACCCCCGAAATATGCTGGAACATAGCCGGAGACTTACCCACTGCAGGGTCTTTCAACATCTGTGCCGCCAACGAGATGGTAGAGATAGGTGTCTTAAACTCATGCGTCATATTGTTGATGAAGTCATTCTTTATCTCTGTCAGCTTCTTCTGGCGGAAGATGATATAGATGGTAAAGATGAATGTCACAAGCAATACAAACGTAAAAATGAGCGACGGTATCATAAATTTAACAGAACTGAATATGTAACTGTTCAAATCAGGGAAGTGAACATTTACCATTCCCATTCGTGCAGGCGGATCATTCTGGAATATTACCTTGCGGTAAGTGTTCTCGCTACCCTCGTTCGTATAGTCGGGACAATGATAAGCCTCCGTTCCCTCACGATCCGTTACTGTAAAATGATACGGAATATCAATACCGTTATTCAGTAATTCCGTCTTTATAAACAAATCCAACTGCTTAAAGTTAATACGCTCTTTAAGCGGTTTATCACTGGCTGTACGCAAAATAGTATAAACCACTTCGTCTAACAATGCCCGCTGGTATACATATCGCTCCTTGATAATCTCCTGCAACGCTCTGGCTGTTTGCGGGATATTTTTACCGGTAGAGATAATAGCCTTCGGAACATTGGCCGGGCGGTTTGTACTGATCTTCATCTTGAGTTCGAAAGTAGAATAACCGTCCAACCCATCCGAAGAGACAGCATAATGCTGTGTGTGTGCAACCACTTCGCCTTCATCCTTTCCTTCTTGTGCAGCCTGCTGCCGGGATAATTGAGCAGCTCTTTCGGTAGCAATAACATCGTCTTCCAAATATTTCTTTGTTTCTACCAGCTCAATATTCCTGCACGCCTGGTCCAAACTGCGCCGAACCGATTCATCAAATTGCTCTCTGCGCATCTTCACCATTTCTTCAATATAGCTTACCTGCAAGTAAAGCAAACTCAGAAATGAG
>ERZ779695.350-NODE-350-length-17373-cov-3.82117_pt1 | contig 17373 bp, 18 predicted proteins | sample MGYA00511100_ERZ779695 | MGnify/ENA primary metagenome ERZ779695 (study PRJEB29588, sample SAMEA2163351) | human gut metagenome | biome: human gut; feature: human-associated habitat; material: faeces | place: Denmark | collected 2008/2010 ...
GGGAATACGGGCAATCTTCTTGATAGTAATCAGTCCGTCATTGATTTCGGGTACTTCCATCTCGAACAGACGTTGCAGGAAAACGGGCGACGTACGACTCAGGATAATCTTCGGATTGTTGTTCTTGTTGTCGACGCGGGCTACCACGGCGCGGGCAGTCTCACCCTTACGGTAGAAGTCGCTCGGAATCTGTTCGGTCTTGGGCAACAGCAATTCATTGCCTTCGTCATCGAGCAGCAACATTTCCTTTTTCCAAATCTGGTAAACCTCTGCATTGATAATAGTACCCACCTTATCAATGTATTTATTGTAAATACTGTCTTTTTCCAGTTCCAAAATCTTGGAAGCCAATGTCTGGCGCAAGTTCAGAATAGCACGGCGGCCGAACTTCGCAAAGTTCACCTCATCCGTCACTTCCTCTCCCACCTCGTACGAAGCGTCAATCTTCCGGGCTTCGCTCAAAGAAATCTGCAGGTTCGGGTTTTCAAGGTCCTCATCCGCCACAACTTCACGATTACGCCATATTTCGAAGTCACCCTTGTCCGGGTTCACAATCACGTCGTAATTCTCATCGGTTCCGAACATCTTTGCAATCACACTGCGGAACGACTCTTCGAGCACGCTCACCATGGTGGTTCTATCAATATTCTTCAGTTCTTTAAATTCCGAAAAGGTATCTATCAAGCTGATAGTTTCTTCTTTCTTGGCCATAGTCTTATTTAAAACTAATTAAGTATTTAGTATATTTTATCTCCTCGTATGTAAAGGTCAGGTCCTCATCCACCATTTTAGGACGCTTGGCTCCCTCCTCTTTCACTTTCTTCTGAACAGTAACGGTGAACTGCCGCTCGTCGGCATCTTTCAACACTCCGCAATGCTTGCGGCCGTCTTTTGCCAATACTTCCACTTCCTTGCCGATGTGGTTGACGTACTGTTGCAGCACTTTAAACGGTTGTCCGATACCGGCGGAACCGACTTCCAGTTCGTAATCCTCATCCTCACGATTCAACCGGGACTCTATGTAGCGGCTCAACTCTACACAATCCTCAATCCAAACACCTTCTTTGTGGTCTATCTCCACCACAATCTTGTCATCCGGGCTGATTATGACCTCCACCAGGAAGTACTCCTTATCTTCCAGCCACTCGTCTACAATCTGACAAACTGTTTTCTTTTCTATCATAGATTAACCATTAGGAACAAAAAAGAGGAGCTCAATCGCCCCTCCACCTTTCATCCGTTTCGGTTGCAAAGATATAAATAATCTGTTCGACTACAAAATAATAGGAGAAAAAAAGAATATTTAGCACTCCTTCCCGAATTTATCTTCCATTCAAAATTAATCACTACATTTGCAGGGTTCTTTAAACTCAATCGTCATGGCACATCACCTGAATACCAACAAACAATTCATGATAGGCAACGGCATCCTTGCTTTTGCCGTAATATTCGTTGTCGTTATCTTCGTCTACATGAGCATGCGCCTGCAACGACAGAAAGAGGGCGAACGCCACTTTGCCGAAACCTACAACATCACTTTGGTGAAAGGTTTTGCCGGCGATTCCATCTCCATCCTTCTCAATGACAGCGTGCTGGCAGACCGGCGCATCGGTGAAGAGCCTTTCAATATCGAGGTAAAACGGTTTGCCGAGCAAAGCGCACTGATGATAGTGGACAAGGCAACCGACAGACTTTCTCTGTTTGAGTTGAGCGAAAAAGGCGGTAACTATCGTTTTGAAAAAGACGGCGATGAAGTGAAGCTGTTGGCACAGCAGTCCGCTTCCGTGCCTCTCCCACTATAATCGGCCTGTTTCAGAAGTCTGTCTTATACTTTCTCAGTTCGCTGCGCAGCAGTTGCGCCTTGCCATCCGTCATGCCATCAAGCAACGCCCAAAAGCGCTCGCCATGATTCATTTCACGGGTATGTGCCAACTCGTGCAGCAGCACATAGTCAATCAAGTGTTTGGGCAATAGAACAAGGAAATAGGACAGATTGATGTTTCCACGGGCGGAACAACTTCCCCAACGCCCGCTGCTGGAGTTTATTTTCACACTCTTATAAGAAAGATTATGCTGCAACGAGAGTGCATAAAGCCGAGGCGGAAGAATAATTTTGGCATTACGCCGCAAGGCTTCCTCAATCACTTTACGCAGCCAAGCCTGCAACTCCTTATTTGAGAAGTCTGCATCCGGCGGACAGATAATCAGCATTTCCCCCAGTTCCGAGCGCGAAAGGAAGCGGTCGCGTTCTCCGCCGACCAAACTCAACTTGAAGAATTCCGTATCAATCCGATAGTCCAAATCAATCAGCGGACGGCTTTGCTGCTGTCGGGCGGCCCTCAGCCGGGGACGCAGTTGCTCCACAGCATTCTTTACTTCTCCGATGGTTGTGCCCGGCGGAACAGTTACATGAATGACATCCTCACGCGTACGAAAGGTCAGACGCCGGGCACGGACATTCACCCGTACCAGCAAACGTCCCAACTCCTTATCCTCTAAAACATGCTCCGTTGCCATCTGTTCTTTCCTCCTTGAAATAAGGACAAAAGAACGAAGAATCGTCCGAAAAAGCAAACGCTTGTCTACCAAAAACGAACAATGTGTTCAAAAGCGGACACCGCATTTCCTCCATTACATCCTAATAAACAAAGATTTATGCTTATGGCATGGGATTTGAATAAGAACCGGCAGCAAGAAGTTCCCGGTAAAAAGTCATAATCCCCTGCAACTTTTTGAGAGAAGATTACGTCTAACAAACAAGAACACTTAAAATACATTGAACATGAAAACATTAACAGCAATCATCGTATCAGGCATCTTCGCATTAAGCGCAACAGCCTGCACGTGCAACTCCGGTCTGTTTGGCGGAAAAACAGTCAAAGCCAGCAGAAACTATGTAACCAAGAATATCAAAGTAGACAACTTCACCGGTCTGAACCTGGCAGGCAGCCCGAATGTTACTTACACCCAAAAGGCGGGAAAACCCGAAGTGGAAGTGTACACTTCCGACAATATCGTAGACCTTCTGGACATCAATGTAGTTAACAACACCTTGAATATCAAGTTCAAGAAAGGTGTCAGCGTATCTTACAACAAGCTGGAGATACGCGTCTCTTCCGAGACACTCAACAACATCTCCGTTGCCGGCTCCGGTAATGTAGAGTTAGCCAACGGACTGAAGACAGACAACCTGAAAGTATCCGTAGCGGGTTCGGGAGACATCGATGCGGACAACATAACCTGCACCGGCAATCTTAACGTATCCGTGGCAGGGTCGGGCGACATAGAAGGCAGCAACATCACTTGCGCCAATCTCACGGCATCCATAGCCGGTTCCGGAGATTTGAAGCTTGACAACGTATCGGCCGCCGGCACCGAAGCATCTGTCTCAGGATCGGGCACGGCAATATTGACGGGAACTTCCCAGGAAGCCGATTACCGTGTAGCGGGTTCGGGCGACCTGTTTGCATCCGGTCTGCAGGCAAAACGCGTTTCGGCAAGCGTATCCGGTTCGGGAGACATCAAATGCCACGCCACCGACTTCCTGAAAGCACGTACCAGCGGCAGCGGAAACATCGGTTATAAGGGCAACCCGGAACTGGACTTCCCCAAGAAGGGATTATACAAGCTTTGATTCCACATATACTGCAGGGGGGCAACTTCCCGCTCCCCCAACAACAATAAAAGGGACGCTGCATCACGCGGCGTCCCATTTATCTTAGTTAGTTTCTATAAAATTTTGAGAGAATTGAAACTTCACAGCCTCTGTTTTTGTTTTAATAAAAGCACACTAACTATATTATATTTAAAGCAAATGAAAATGTTATTTTAAAAGCAAATGAAAATATCTACTGTCTGTTTTCCTTCTCCTTGCTTACACGGTGCAGACTATCCAATATCTGCTTCTCGTGCGTTGCGGCCCTATCCCCCGAAAGGGCGACCGACGGAGCGGAAATTTGTTTGCCGATAGTATCGGCAGCAGCCACCTCTCTTACATCGGCAAAGAACGAATGTTGCATCACATTGCCCAATGAAAGCACCACTGCCACTGCGGCTGCGGCTTTAAACAACGGCATGAAGCGCGCCGTCAATGTCATGCGCCTGGCCTTCACAACCGGAGCTTCAATCTCGGCAAGCACCCGTGCATCGAAATCCGCGCCCAGATGCTCTTCCTGCTGAAGTTGCTGATATACAAACAAATCCTTATAACGCGACAAGTGTTCGGGAACGTCCTCTTCTGTAAAGAAAGTACGCAACTGCGCTTCTTCCTCAAGAGAAGTCTCACACTGCCAATAACGTTCTAAAAGTTGTTCTATATATTTAAAGTCCATAACCTTCTATATCAATAAACCGTTGTTTAACCTTTTGCCTTGCCCTGAAGAGGTTCACTTTCACCTGTTCCTCTGTCAGACTCAGGACAACCGCAATCTCCTTGTAGCTCTTACCTTCCATATCCCTCAGCTGCATAATCAGCCGCTGCTTTTCGGGAAGTTCGTTTATCAGGCGGTGTATCAGAGCCATTCGTTCTTTATTCACCAGCCTTTCGTAAGGGCCCGATGCTTCGGAAGCCTCTTCCATATCGGGGGTAAGTTCCACCGCTTGGGCGTCTTTCCTTTCGCTGCGGTCTATCGCCAGATTCCTTGCCACTGTCAGGCAATAGGCTTCGACAGAACCGAACTGCGTCCACTCGTCGCGCTTGTTCCATACCCTAATCAGTGTTTCCTGCACAACATCTTCCGCTTCCGCCCGGTCGAATGTAATCCTCAGGGCCAACCGAAAGAGCTTGTCTTTCAGAGGGAGAATGTCATTACGAAAACTGATTTCCTGCATCTCTAATTAATTGACGGTTCAGCAAACAGAAAGTTACAGTCTGCCACCACTTTTTTTTGATTTATTTTTTGATACGGGTTCCACCGTCGCTGTTTATAGCTGAGGCTAAGGTGATTACAACTTCCGTGACTCCGGCATCCAAAGCCTCGAAAGAATTCTCCAGCTTGGGAATCATGCCGCCCTGGATAACCCCTTCGGCAACATACTGCTTAAATTCTTCCGGGGTAATCCGGGAAATCACGCTGTCGTCGTCATTCTCGTCGCGCAGCACGCCTTTCTTCTCAAAGCAATATACCAGCGTCACGTCAAACTGTCTGGACAAGGCTTTGGCCGTTTCTCCGGCAATCGTATCGGCATTCGTATTCAGCATGTGTCCCTCGCCGTCGTGTGTCAGCGGGGCCATTACCGGAACAACGCCTTTATGGATGAGTTCGCTCAGGAACGCTCCGTTCACCTGCTTCACATCGCCCACGAAACCATAGTCCACCTCCTTTACCGGACGCTTTGCGGAACGGATCACGTCCATGTCCGCACCCGTCAGGCCGAGCGCATTCACGCCTCGTGCCTGCAAACCGGCCACCATATTTTTGTTCACCAGTCCGCCATACACCATTGTCACCACCTTCAAAGTCTCGGCATCGGTGATGCGGCGTCCATTCACCATTTTGCTTTCAATACCCAACAGGGCTGCGATTTTCGTTGCCGAACGTCCGCCGCCGTGCACCAGAACTTTATATCCTTCGATGGCGGCAAAGTCATCCAACAACTTGCAGAGGGTGGCTTCCTCTTCCACGATTTTGCCACCCACCTTGATTACAGTCAGTTTCTCTCTCATTATTCCAAATATGTGTATCCGTACAAACCGGAACGGTAATTAGACAAAAATTCCTTGCCTTCTTCCAAGGAGATGCGTCCTTCCTTTACCGACTGGCTCACCCAGGTCTCCAAAGTACGCACCAGCTTCTTCGGACTGTACTGCACGTAATCCAGCACTTCCGCCACCGTCTCACCGTCGATAACCTGCTCTATCGTATACCCCTTATCGCTCACGGATACGTGCACCGCATTCGTATCACCGAACAGATTGTGCATATCGCCGAGAATTTCCTGATAGGCACCCACCAGGAACACACCCACATAATAGGGTTCCTTACTCTTCAAGGAGTGTACCGGCAAGTAATGGGACACGTTCTTGGTAGAGATAAAGTTGGCAATCTTACCGTCCGAATCGCAGGTAATGTCCTGCAAGGTAGCCGTCCGGTCCGGCCGTTCGTCCAGACGCTGGATAGGCATGATGGGGAATATCTGGTCTATCGCCCAGGAGTCCGGCAGGGACTGGAAGAGCGAGAAGTTACAGAAATACTTATCCGCCAGCAGTTTGGGGAGACCGCGGAATTCATCGGGCGCATGCTTCAGTCCGCCGGCTATCTGGTTCACTTCGCGCATGATAGACCAATACAGACGCTCAATCTTGGCGCGGGTCTGCAGGTCCACGATGCCGTGGCTGAACAAATCGAGCGCCTCTTCGCGTATCTGCTGCGCATCGTGCCAGGCTTCCAGCATCCTGTTCTGGTTCAGTGTATCCCAAATGCCGTAAAGCTCCCGCAAGAGTTCGTGGTCGTTTTCGGTCACCTCTTCATCGTCGTCCCATTCGGGCAGATTGGTGGTTTCCAGCACCTCGAATATAAGTACGGAATGATGCGCCGTCAAAGCGCGTCCGCTCTCCGTAATGATATTGGGATGGGGAATGCCGTTCTTGTCGCTGGCATCCACCAGAGTAGAAATGGAGTCGTTCACATACTCCTGGATGGAATAGTTCACGCTGCCCTCGCTGTTGGACGAGCGCGTTCCGTCATAATCCACTCCCAGGCCGCCGCCGATATCCACGAATTCCACGTTGAATCCCATGTTGTGCAACTGCACATAGAACTGCGACGCTTCACGCAGAGCGGTTTTGATACGACGGATTTTCGTTACCTGGCTTCCGATGTGGAAATGTATCAGCTTCAGGCAGTCCTGCATGCCTTTGCTTGCCATGAAGTCGAGCGCTTCGAGCAATTCGCTGGACGACAGTCCGAACTTGCTTGCATCGCCGCCCGAATCTTCCCACTTGCCGCTTCCCGACGAAGCCAGCTTGATGCGTATGCCGATATTGGGCTTTACATTCAACTGCTTCGCCATTTTGGCTATCAGCTTCAGCTCATTCATTTTCTCTACTACGAGAAAGATGCGTTTTCCCATCTTCTGCGCCAGCAAAGCAAGCTCTATGTAGCTCTCATCCTTGTATCCGTTGCAGATAATCAGCGAGTCGGAGTCCATATTGATGGCAATCACCGCATGCAGTTCGGGTTTGGAGCCTGCTTCCAGTCCGAGGTTGAATTTCTTGCCGTGGCTGATAATCTCCTCGACCACCGGACGCATCTGATTCACCTTAATGGGATAGATAATAAAATTCTCCGCCTTGTAGCCGTACTCTTCCGCCGCTTGTCTGAAACAACAGGAAATCTTCTCAATCCGGTTGTCAAGAATGTCGGGAAAGCGCACCAGCATGGGCGCCGTCACGTCACGCAGTTGCAATTCGTCGACCAGGTCTTTCAAATCGACGCCGACGCCGTCCTTACGCGGTGTTACTACAACATGACCTTTGTCATTGATACCAAAGTACGAAGTGCCCCAACCTGTAATGTTGTACAGCTCTTCCGAATCTTCAATACGCCATTTTCTCATTTCTTGTTACTCTGCTGTTTTAGTAGTTTATTTATAAAAAAGGGGTACAAAAATACATATAAATCTGGAACATCTTGCCTTTTAGGGCGAAAAACACACATTTACAAGAGATTAAACGCCCAGCAGGCTACGCAACTGCTGCACGGACCCGGCAATCTGCCGCCTGCTTTCCAGATGTCCTGCATCGAAACGGTAGCGGGCTTGCACGTAGAAAGGGGCGCGTTTCTCCAATGCGTCCGCAATAAAGGCGCGCAGCTCCTCGTCCGTCTTTCCTTGCAGGATGGGGCGCTGATGGGTTGCCACCCGCAAACGGTTGAACAGTATATCGGGATGCACATCCAGGAACACGGTCTGCCCGTGTCCGTTCATGTAGTCCATATTGTCGAAGAAACAGGGCGTGCCGCCGCCGGTCGAGATAATGACATCCTCAAACTCGGACACCTCGTGCAGCATATTCCGCTCCAATTCACGAAAAGAGGCCTCTCCCCGCTCGACGAACAGTTCACGGATGGATTTGTGAAAACGTTCCTCGATGTACCAGTCCAAATCGATGAAAGGTACATTCAGTTCGCGGGCAAAAGCCTTACCTAAAGTTGTTTTACCGGCTCCCATGTAACCGGTCAGAAAGATACGTATCATAATTGCTTACCGTTTGTACAGCAAAGATAAGCAATTCTACAGTGAGACTACCTCACAATCAGCGGAAAATTTTAATTCGCTCGCTCAACTCCCCGAACTCCTTTTCGCCGGGTTCGGCAGTGGGCGTGCCAAAAGGCATTTCGGCTATCAGCATCCAGTTCTCCGGCAAGTTCCAGGTACGGCGCACCTCGTCGTCAATCAGCGGGTTGTAATGCTGCAAGGAAGCTCCTAAACCCGCATCTTCCAGCATGGTCCAGATAGCCAGCTGGTGCATGGCCGATGTATGCTGCGACCAAGTCGGGAAATTTTCACTGTAAGAGGGGAACGCATCCTGCAATTTCTTTACAACCGTCGTGTCCTCAAAATAAAGCACAGTGCCATGCCCGGCAGCAAAGCAGCCGTCAATCTTGGCTTCCGTCTTTGCAAAAGCCTCAGGCGAAATGCGCTGCTTCAACGTATTTTTTACAATATCCCATAATTTCTTATGCTCGTCGCCCAGCAGCAGGACGATTCTTGTTGACTGCGAATTAAAGGCCGATGGTACGTTCTTCACCGCCGTACGGATAATATGCACCACTTCCTCATCCAAAACAGGAGAGTCGCTACCTATGGAATAATAACTGCGCCGGTGTTCCAACGCTTCTGCAAATGTTCTCTTCATATCTTTTTATTTTATTGTCTGTTTTTTATTAAGGATAAATGAGTTATATAAAATTACAAAGTCAAGGGACTGAACCGATATTCTTTTTTTACTTCCCACTTCTCCTCAAATTAAAAGAACAAGCGAACGGAGCCGATTGTTCGCATTTGTGAAATATATTCGTACCTTTGCCGCAGTTATGAAAAAAGAGAAATTCTACGTTGTATGGGCAGGCGTCACTCCGGGCATTTATACATCCTGGACCGAATGCCAGCTACAGACCAAAGGCTATGAGGGGGCAAAGTTCAAATCGTTCGACACCCGCGAGGAAGCAGAGCAGGCCTTTGCCGCTTCACCGTACGAGTACATCAAGCGCAATACATCCGCAGGCAGCACGCCATCCAAGCCGTCTCAAAATGCAGACGCTCCCTACCCCGCCGCCGTCCTCGAAAACAGCCTTGCCGTAGATGCCGCATGCAGCGGAAATCCCGGAGCAATGGAGTACCGGGGGGTACACGTTGCCAGCCGCCAGCAGGTTTTCCACTACGGTCCCGTGTACGGAACCAACAACATCGGAGAGTTTCTTGCCATCGTGCATGGCCTTGCCCTGCTGAAGCAAAAGGGCTTCGACATGCCTATTTACAGCGACAGCGTCAATGCCATCGGTTGGGTCAAACAGAAGAAATGCAAGACCAAGCTACCCCGCGACTCCAGAACCGAACAACTTTTCCTGCTGATAGAACGCGCCGAGAAATGGCTGCGTGAAAACACCTACTCCACCCCTATCCTGAAATGGGAAACCAGGCAGTGGGGAGAAATACCCGCGGACTTCGGAAGAAAATAACAGGGCGGAACACCCATATCCCCATGACAAAACCCTCGTATACACGGGGGATAATGTCGTTATGCCCCTACAAAAACATCCTTATCCTTCTACTGAAACTTCGTCCCGCAATTGCGGGCCCGACAGCCCGCATATGGAAACCGTACGGCCCGCAGCCGGCAACCGGGGAGCCCGCAGTTGGAAAACGAGGTTTTGCATCCGGCTTTCCTGTATTATACACGCGCCAAAACGACAAAACCAACGGGCAACAGTCGCATTAAAACGCAGAGATTGGGATGCTCCGCCCCTGAAAACAGAGGATTTTAACCGCTGTTAACACGTTCTGCGTCACACGCGTTTTGTAGCTGTATATAAGCATTTTACAACAATAAAGAAGGGTAAAAGTGATGACAGGAAGTGACGACCAACAATTTGTCATCACGCTCGTCACCGTTGTCAACAGTTCCTCTATCCCTTTCCGGGACAGGGATAGAGCGCTACAGGTGATGAGTGACGAGAAAAAACGAAAAACAACACAGAGGGGGTATTATCCCAAAGATTGCATATCATTCAGCTTTTTATAGTAGCCGTCTTTGGCAAGAAGCTCCTCGTGTCTGCCGCGTTCTACGATTTCGCCCTCGTAGAGCACGCAGATTTCATCCGCATTCCTGATTGTGGAAAGACGGTGCGCAATGGCAATCGTGGTACGGGTTTTCATCAACCGCTCCAAAGCTTCCTGCACCAGACGTTCCGACTCCGTATCGAGTGCGGAAGTGGCCTCATCCAGAATCAGTATGGGAGGATTCTTGAGAATGGCGCGGGCAATGCTGATGCGCTGGCGTTGTCCGCCGGAAAGTTTGCCGCCACGGTCGCCGATATTGGTATCGTAACCTTTCTCGGTGTCCATAATGAAATCGTGGGCATTGGCTATCTTGGCAGCTTCCACAACCTGCTCCATGGTGGCATTCTCTACGCCGAAAGCAATGTTATTGAAGAAAGTGTCATTAAAGAGAATGGCTTCCTGATTGACGTTTCCTATCAGGCCGCGCAAATCGGCAATACGCGCATCCTTGATATCAAGACCGTCTATCAGTATCTTGCCCGACTGTACATCGTGGTAGCGGGGCAGCAAATCCACCAACGTGGATTTTCCGGAACCGGATTGTCCTACCAGTGCGATAGTCTTGCCTTTGGGCACGGTCAGGTTGATATGCTTCAATACCTGGCGGGAACCGTCGTAGCTGAAACTGATGTCTTTGAACTCCACCTTATCATTGAGCGAAGAAAGCGGTTTCGGCAAGGCGGGTTCTTTAATGGGGTTCTCCGCAAAGAGTATCTTGTCGATACGCTCCATGGAGGCAAGTCCTTTGGGAATGTTGTATCCGGCTTTGGAGAATTCCTTCAACGGGTTGATAACGCTGTACAGTATCACCAAGTAGTAAATGAACGAGGGGGCGTCTATAGTAGCGCTGTTGCTCAGAATCAACGTGCCGCCGAACCACAGCACGATAACGATGACACATGTACCCAGAAACTCGCTCATGGGATGCGCCAATGCCTGACGGGTGGCTACCCGGTTGATAGCATCGCGGTATTCGTTGCTGCACTTGTTGAAACGCTCCATCATCTTGTTTTCGGCAATGAAGGCTTTAATGATACGCAACCCGCCCAGGGTTTCTTCCAACTGCGACATGGTGTCGCTCCACTTTGCCTGCGCATCCAGCGACTGCCGTTTCAGCTTCTTGCCTACCGTACCCATTACCCAGCCCATACCTGGAAGCACCAGCAGCGTGAACAGCGTCAGCTGCCAACTGATGGCTATCAATGTACCGAAATAGGCTATAATCAGTATCGGGTTCTTTATCAGCATATCCAGCGAGCTGGTAACGGATGTCTCCACCTCGGTAACGTCGCCGCTCATGCGGGCTATGATGTCGCCCTTCCGTTCCTCGGAAAAGAAACTCAGCGGCAGGTGCAGCACCTTATTATACACTTGCGCACGGATGTCGCGCACCACGCCCGTGCGGAGAGGAATCATCACGGCGGAAGAGGCGAAATAGGAGAATGCTTTCAGCAGGGTCATCACCGCCAGGAAGACGCCTAAAATCAGCAATGTCAATGAGCCGCCCTGCGAGGCTATCATCTCGGTGACATAATAATAGAAGTTGTTGACCGCTATGTCTTTCATATTGATTCCTGCCGCATCCCAGGGAATGAACTCGTAGGTCTTGGTATCCATCTTGAAAAGTATCTGAAGGATAGGGATAATCAGGGCGAAAGAGAATATGTTCAGAATAGCCGATAGCAGGTTCAGGAACAATGCCCATATCAGATATTTCTTGTAAGGCGGAACAAAACGCCGCAGGAGTCGGAAGAATTCTTTCATTCGGTCAAACAGTTAATTCATTACGTTCGTATCGGGCGCAAAGATAGCACAAAGCAGGGGGAGAATAAAACGAATAGGTTCTTTTTTGCGCGCCGGGCGGATAAAAACCAGCCGATTGCATGTGAAACAACTGTTTTTATCAAAACGCGGCACAATAACCGGTACTTTTTCTGCAATCCCGATAATAATTGTGTAGCTTTGTAGCTGGATAAAAACAATGCTAAAGGAGAATGAAACCATACGATTACCTGATTGTAGGCAGCGGCCTGTTCGGAGCCGTGTTTGCCCATGAGGCTCATAAAGCCGGAAAGAGATGTCTGGTGATAGAGAAACGTCCACACACCGGCGGTAATATCTACTGCGAAGAAGTAGACAGTATCAACGTGCATAAATACGGTGCGCATATCTTTCATACAGACAACAGGGAAGTATGGAATTATGTGAACCGGCTTGTAGAGTTCAACAGATACACCAACTCCCCGATTGCCAATTATAAAGGGAAACTGTACAACCTGCCTTTCAACATGAACACTTTCTACCAATTGTGGGGAGTACGTACTCCGGCAGAGGCCCGGGCAAAGATACAGGAGCAGTGCAGGGAATACGAGCATATAACCCACCCGCAAAACCTGGAAGAACAGGCACTGAAACTTTGCGGAAAGGACATCTACCGGCAACTGATAAAAGGATACACAGAGAAACAGTGGGGACGTCCGGCAACAGAACTTCCGGCATTTATCATCCGGCGCATTCCGTTCCGGTTTATCTTCGACAACAACTACTTCAACGACCCGTATCAAGGCATTCCCATGGGAGGCTATAACCGTTTAATCGGTGCCTTGCTGGAGAACATCGAGGTGCGCACCGGAACCGATTACATGGCGCACCGCAAAGAGCTGGACGCTTTGGCGGAGAAGGTGCTCTACACCGGCTGCATAGACGAATACTTCGATTATGCATGCGGACACCTGGAATATCGCAGCCTGCGATTCGAACACAAACACCTCACGGATATAGAAGACTTTCAAGGCAATGCGGTCGTAAACTATACCGACCGCGAAACTCCTTATACCCGTGTCATCGAACATAAGCACTTTGAGTTCGGCAAACAGCGCTCTACCGTCATCACCTATGAATATCCCGATGATTTTGAACAAGGGAAAGAGCCTTATTATCCGGTAAATGACGAAAAAAACAACCTGATTTTCAAGCAGTATCAAGAACTGGCACAGCAACAGGAAAGAGTGCTGTTCGGCGGCAGACTGGCGCAATATACGTATGCAGACATGGACGATACGGTGGCAGCGGCATTAAAGCTGTGGGAAAAAGAGAGCGTATAATTCCGCTTTATTTCCCCGCACTTGCGAGAAACCGCCAAAGCCTCCAGTGCGGATAACGCCAGAATGCATAACGGGTAGCATGGATATCTGCAATCAGCTCTTTCACAAAAACAGAAGTCCGCAGCTCTCCAACCGTATTGTCTTTTTGCGCACACCGCAGAATGCGGCGCAACATCCTCAGCCTGCGGTAAATCATTACAGGCATATAGCGGGCATGTTCTTCTTCGGGAATGGCCTGCAGCCTCTCCTTATGGAAGATGTGCTCGTAATCAGCCGTAAGTTTGAATACATGCGTTATATTCCCGCCATGTTGTATATAGTTATAGACACAGTTTCCGCCAACCAGACGTACCGGCTTGGATGATGCGAACGCCAACCGCAGGTTCTCATAAGCATGTCTTCCCCCATCACAATCTCCTGGGGTGTACGTAGCGTATCCTCATCAAACAACGTGCGCCTGAACAGCTTTCCGCATGTAGCCGAAATGTTGTGCCTGCCCTTGATTAAAAGCTTACGGTAACAAGCCGGCGAAAGCTTGTTTACCCCCCACAGGCGCTTTTTCCTGTAAAAGCCGACTACAATATCCGTATCTTCCGAGGCCGCCTGAAACAAACGTTGCAAAGCATCGGCAGGCATGGTATCATCAGAGTCGACAAAGAGCACCCATTCTCCTGTTGCCAGTTCCACCCCTTTTTGACGCGCATAGGTTGCTCCTCCATTTTGCACATGCAATACCCTGATGCGAGTATCCTTTTCCGCCAGTTCATCACACAGAAGCCCGGTGCCATCCGTACTTCCGTCATCGACCAGACATATCTCGAAATCTTCAAAAGACTGTGCAAGCAAACTTTTTATGCATACAGTCAGGAAATTCTTCCGATTATAAACAGGTATTACAATAGAAACTTTTACCATCTCACTTAATCAGTTATCAAACAGCTTCATAGGATACATCCCGGACGCAGCCTGCTACTTGCCGAGGTTCACATATTTGGGTTTTCTAAGCCCCAACAAATAAGGCACGCACTTAATGTACCTTTTTAAACGCTCTTTTACAGAAGAAAGCGGCCGTTTCCCTTTCCAGGGCGTCATATCCAGGTATTTATAGTATTCATTCCTCAACGGATGCATACTGTCATAATTCCAGGGCTTCTTGTTGGTATAATGCAGAATGACAGGATGCAGCAGTTCTTCACGGAAAGCCTGCCAGTCGGCCACCCGTTTGTCAATGCCGTAGCGATAAAAACCATCCTGCATGTTCCACTTCAAAGGAACAAAGACCTTGTCCTTGCATAGGACGACATTCAGCAAATCCTGGTCATTAAACTGGATACGCTCCGGATAAGTCTCGAAATACCGCACACACTGCACATCGACCTTATGTTTCCGCCAGTAATCAAGATTAATCAGCAGTACCCCCGCATTGAAATACGAGCAGGACTTATCATAGTGCAAGCGTTCGTAACGCTCATCCTCATCCTTACCGATATCTTCGACACAAGCCGCACCGCACCTGGACAAATCCGTGTTCCAGAATTCTGAAATATCTCCCAATATTACAATATCGCAGTCCAGGTAAAGTACTTTCTCCAAACTCTCGGGCAGAATAGATGAAAACATGCAACGGTAATAAGTTGCCATGGAAATCCGCTTGCCGAACTTTTTTATGGAAAAGCATTGCAACAGATCTTTCGGTGGATAGTAGAAGCAGACTTCATTGCCATAAGGAGCAGCCAGGTTGCGTAGAATAGCCTGATCCGCTTCCGAAAGGTACGGAGCTACAATATGCACACAAATATCGGCACGCTTATTATTCTCAAACAGAGAAACCAGCGTAACAGCACAGTGCTGTATAAAATTAGCATCAATATTACAAGCAATATGTATCATACAATGGTGTTAACAATTTGACGTTTGTTTGGTTACCTGAAAATATTTATCCATTACAAGCAATGAAATCAGCCGTTCGCGTCCGGCATCGAAAAATTGGGAAACATATTCGTGGGCATGCTCGACAATCTGTTCCGCCTCTGCCGGATGAGCGATGTAATAGTTCAGTTTCTCCTCCAAATCGGAAAGGTCATCCTTAATCTCTATATAGTGATAATCGGGAATCAGCTTTCCCTCCATAAACCAGGTTTCACAGGTAGGACGCGTCATTACGGCAATGGAGTTGGACGACATTACCCATTTCAGATTGGAGGCGACATCGTTACCCTCGAGCGCCATGATAAATTTATAATCAAGATGCTCACGGATTGTTTTCTTGGGAGTCATCCACTCCTCAGGATAACCTTCGTTCCTGCCCACCACGCCGCAATCGCAAATGGATGAGCCAAAATATTTTTGAAGGAACTTCTCACGAATGCGGCTAAGGCGAATCTTGCCGCGAAATATAGCCTGATTGCGTTTTTGTGAAAAAGGCACAGGATCGTTCAGAAATATAAAATGACGCAGTTTGTCCAGTTTAAGCACAACCGAATACGCATTGTCCTCCTTCAGCAGCCGGCTTTTTACAATCGAAGGGTATTCGGGAGTAAAATATACGTCACCGGGAATATAGCTGATGCGCAGTTGGCGGTCAAACCAACGGGCCACATCCTGCAAATCAAAATAATATGCCTTGTGAAACGTAGACGGACGGAAATTCTTTATCTTGTCCAGATAGACATAATAGCTATGCTTATGCTCATGCAATATTGTATCGGGCAGGTCTACCGGATACTGCATCTTATTATAATAATTCACCCTTTCATAAATGTAATCCTTATCAGGCCGCGCCTCCACTTGTGCCAAACAGCTCTTTCTCCGGATTCTGAAAAAGCAATCGGGTATGCACCGCTTCAAATATCCCTTTAAAAAGAAGAATACCTTCGGGGGCTTGCCGCTACGGAGCTTATACAACAGACTATCACTCATCTAATACCGTTTTATGGTCAAAAGAAATGTTTTTTAAACGTTCGTTTAAAAAACATCTTTTCAAACGATTTTAAAATGTTTCTATTTGTATATATTTATAACTATATTATATGTGCGTATCCTCAGATTGATACATTTTTATCCGTAAATGCGAAAAAAACGAGTCACAATATTTTTTAGATAGGAAATAACTTTTATCTTTGTGTTTTTTAAACGAACGTTTAAAAAACATTTTCCTCAAAAACAGAGATATGAGATTTATTAAAATGACCGGCGGACTGGGCAATCAAATGTTTATCTACGCCTTCTATATGCGGATGAAAAAACATTACAGCAATACCCGGATTGATTTATCCGATATGGTGCACTACAAAGCCCATAACGGCTATGAGATGCATCGGGTTTTCAATCTTCCCCCAATAGAATTCCGTATCAACCAACCCTTAAAAAAGGTTATTGAATTTCTATTTTTCAAGAAAATCTATGAACGCAAGCAAGTCCCGTCAAGTCTTGTTCCATATGACAAAAAGTATTTCTGGCCTCTATTATATTTCAAGGGTTTCTATCAGTCGGAACGTTTTTTTGCCGACATGGCAGACGATATACGCAAGGCTTTTACATTTAATCCGCGCCTGTCCAACAGGAAAACAAAGGAAATGTCCGAACAGATAGACCATGATGAAAACGCGGTTTCCATACATGTACGCCGGGGAGATTACCTGGAACCCAAATATTGGAAAACAACCGGCTGTGTATGCCAACTGCCTTATTACCTCAACGCCATAGCCGAAATGAACAAACGGATAAGCCAGCCCTCCTACTATGTTTTCTCGGACGACATTGCCTGGGTGAAAGAAAACCTGCCGTTGCCAAAAGCCTTCTTTATCGACTGGAACAAAGGTGCAGAAAGCTGGCAGGATATGATGCTGATGAGCCGCTGCCGCCACCACATTATCTGTAACAGTACGTTCAGCTGGTGGGGAGCATGGCTGAACCCGCGGGAAAATAAAACCGTCATCGGCATTGCGAAACACCGGACATCTGTCCTGACAAATGGATAAAAGTACCG
>ERZ779695.362-NODE-362-length-16856-cov-1.99881_pt1 | contig 16856 bp, 11 predicted proteins | sample MGYA00511100_ERZ779695 | MGnify/ENA primary metagenome ERZ779695 (study PRJEB29588, sample SAMEA2163351) | human gut metagenome | biome: human gut; feature: human-associated habitat; material: faeces | place: Denmark | collected 2008/2010 ...
CATAATACACATTCCATTTATCAGTAATATCCCAATCGTGAGTAGCATAAAGAGCCAGCTTATTTTCATGGCCTTTATAGTATTCCGAAGCATTCTGATTCAGATTATAATATGGAGTATCACCATAATGATGAATGTCTTTGGTATCAGCACTGTAAAGAATCTGAGGATATTCTTCTACCGTATGGTCGTACATCGTGGTGTTTGAAGCATAGTCCACATCATAATACCATTCGTTCAAGCCCACGCGCCAAGTCATGTTGTCATACTTCCGTGACAGTTCGGTGGTAAAGAAGAACTCATCGATGCTACCCCGGTTGAAACACGACATACGGCTCTGCACATACCCTTCGTAGGGGGTCAGCGTTCCGTCCAATGCCTTCCGGCTGTAGCCGTCCGCCACTGTTTTCTTCTCCATCGACATGGGAGTCTGGTAGAGATAAGAGCCCAGTGCATGGTCATACTTCATATTCACAGTCCACTCCAAGCCATTATCCCATTTGTAACGGTTCAGCAATGTGAATTGATTGCCTTTGCTGGCAGTAGCATCATAAAGGCTTGTCTTTTTCATCTCACCTGTGCGCATATCCATATAAACAATGTCCGAGACATTAGGAAGATAGGAAGAAGTGCCGAGTCCGAATCCGGGAATTTCCTTCACACTGCCGTCACCCACATAAATAAAGGGCGCACCGGTAGTGGCATTCGACAGCCAGTGACTATTGCTGTAATGATAGATGGCCGACAACTGTCCGCGACCTTCATGGTAGAACTTTGTCAAAGCAAACTTATAGATTTGTGTGCGGTCCTGATACTGTGCAAAGCGAAGTTTGAACGAACCCGGGTCAAAATTCTGATAGACACTTCCACTGTAGAACCAGTCCTTGCCGATGCTTCCGTTCAAGTTGAAATCAAACTGCTGTTTGCCAAAGTGATTGGTATTATAATTCAGCACGCCATTGAAATCCTTAGCCTTGTTCAGTCCCAATTCGGTAAAAGAGTTCACAGCATAACCGATGTTTCCGGTAGTAATGGCAGTTTCGGATATTTTAAGCAGTCCGGTATGTCCCAAGCTACTGTCTCCACGCCAGTGCGTGTTTACATTATGGGGATTTGAATTATAGACCACGGGCAAACCGTTTTCGAGTACATTCACATCGCCGCCGGGAAGACCGATGGAGATTTCACGTGGGCCATTGGCACTGGCCGCATTCAGCATGACATTTCGATTGCCTTCTTCCTTCGAGTTAGAGACGACTTTGGCTGAGTCTTGTTGTGCGTGGCTGTTCAAGCAAGCGGCTGCCCATATAATAAGGAGCGCGCCCATTCTGTTCATTCGCTGATTCTTGTTCATAGCATTAAATGTTTTTAGAAGTTTTTCTGAGGCAAAGGTAAGGGTTGTCTCACAACACTTTTGAAACATTTGTTGCATGGGATAACACTCTTGTTTCCTTGTAACAAAAGTGCTCAATTATGTAACATTCTTAGTGAACAGAAGTCATTCCGAAAGTCCTTTCACGCTTCACGCGTCCAAAAACCGCCATTTCATCGAAGAAAATTGTGAAAGAAACTGTCGGGACTGAAGTTTCACCCCGACGCAATCAGCATTTTATTTCTTCGCATTTCACCATATCCCAGCCCTTAAACTGAAGCAAGATGCAATGCAAATCAGTTCCACTGCCGGCGAGCAACACTTTTTTGTCCCGACTATACTGTTCCAACTGCCGTCTTCCTTCGCAGGCTTGCTCCTCCAGCTCAGCCTCAGTAGCTGTACGCGACGCATACTTCAGCTCCATAATATAGCTGTGTTTCGTTTCGGGATAACGCTGCTTGTCGGGCAACAAGAAGAAATCACAATAACCATAATTCATTTCCAGTTCGGGATGCACCAAATAATACGAGGCCAACGCCAAATATGCTTTAAAAAAGCCTTGCAGATTACGTTCCCCCTCTATGGCATCGCGGACAGCCGAATTATCACGGTAAGCCTTGGCAATGAACTCAAACAAAGGCTTCCAATCTCCGTCAAAAGCCATATCATCAATTAAATCTTTCAAACGAGGCAGATAAATTTCTCCATGCTGCTGGTAATACTCACGAAGGAAGCCGAAGTATTGTTCACGCACGCAGTTATTGGGAATACACATCACGATGCGGTCACCTCTGGTTCCACACATTGTAAGCAAACCATAATAATAAAGCAAACTCCGGAAATTATCGGTTTGGGTAATCTTCTCAGCGGGGAATGAGGTATGCAGGTTCACCAGAATTTCTCCTTTCGCCCCTATCTCCTCTATAGTGCTCATGCGGTCCTCCCCTTCCTGATTTTCATGGTCGAGCCGGGCAAGCATCTTGAGTTTACTATAATCCGTGCGAATATTCTTATCAACCATTTCTTCAGGAGAAGCTCCCAACATCACCCGATGACGCAAATAATACAATGTCATATCACAATTGAATATCTTCGGGTCGGTTCTTAAACTTTCCTCAGCAAAACAATAATTATCGTACCAAGGTTTCATCTCCCGAATCATTTCGTCGATATCCCCTTCCAACCTGCCTGCTGATAATACCGAAACATCTCGCGCACTTCCGTTTCACTGAACCCCATCATCATGTTGAACTGCGGAGCAGTACTGATATTCCAATCAATATTATATCCGCTGGAAAGGTCGTCCAACGTCACCGGACTCACTCCCATCATAAAAATACGTTCAAACATACCTTTAAATTGCTTGAAGTATTCCCGGTAAAAACCGCTGGCATGGGTCAAGTCACGGAAAAGGTTCTTGCCTTGTTCACTCAGTATGACATTGGTAAAGTTATCATATTCATCAATAATCAAATAAAGCAAATGTCCCAAACGCCGAGCCGTGGCCTCCAGCCAATGCAACTTGGTGGAAGCTTCGGTGGAAGCGACTATCCGGTCAAAATCCGTTTCATTCTGATAATACTCCGCATACGTACTGAAGAAATCATTCAACTGCACACTGCAATAATCATTGAAATTATCTTCCAATGTTCCCCTGCCCAGATTGGCTTTAGAGAAGTCAAAGTAAAGCACTTGATAAACGCCTTGCAGTTTGGTGGGATGCTTGCCTATCCACAGATTGCCAAACCGTTGTTCAAAACGGTCTTTTTGCGACATATCATAATAAGCACGCATCATGGTAAGGAATACACTTTTCCCAAAACGACGCGGACGAACCCAAAGGAGATAGTTTGCCATATCTTCTATCAGAGGTAGAAAATGCGTTTTATCTACATAATAATAATCCTGGCCTACCAATCGGCTGAAATCCGACACTCCGTAAGGTATTCCTTTTGCCATAATCCATCTGTTTTTGTTCAAGACAAAGTTAGTTCTTCTTTTTCTCTTTAACAACCCCTAAACTCTTTTTCTCGGCAGATTAATAGGTTTTTACGGTATGATTAAGTACTTTTGTACTGAATACTAAGACAGACTCCGCCAACAGACTGTACAGTCCGTTACAGTAGACCGTACAGTCCATTACAGCAGACTATACAATCCATTGCAGCAGATTATAAAAGCCCTTAGGAAGAAAACCCTTAGCCTTCAGGAATAAACAACTTAATTCTCCTATTAAAAAGCATTAGCATGGCAGCAAAGTATGATTTCAAGACGTCTCCCGACATACAGGGGGACAAGGAGCAGCCCACCCTGTATCCACAAATTGTAGTATCGGGCACAAAAGACCTGACAGATTTAGCTAAGGACGTAGCCCGACGCTCCACCATCAAGGAAGGAACGGTTCTAGGCCTGTTCTGTGATTTGGAAAGTATTATCGCCAATTATCTGGCAGACGGTTATAACGTGAGACTGGGGGAGCTGGGCACTTTCTCCGCCACCCTGACCTGTCGCAAGGTGACAGACAAGCACGAGATACGCGCCGCATCGGTACACTTTGACAACGTGAAGTTCAAACCTACCCGGCAGTTTCGCAAAGAGATACGTGCCAAAGGCGAATTAGAACGCGCGGAATATGGTTTCCGGATTTCTTCCTCCCAATATTCGGAAGAAGAACGCTTTGCATTACTGACGGCCTATCTGAAGGAACATTCCGTCATTAACTGCAAGGAGTATTGTAAACTTACGGGACTGCTGAAGACAAAGGCGGGCATCGAACTGCGCCGATGGTACAACGACAAGAGGATAACAAGAGAGGGACGGACTCCGCACGTGATGTACAGGGCAATGCCGGAGGCTTAATTAATACACCGCCATACCTCTTTCCGCACGTTTGATTTTTATGAAAACAAGGAGGATGTGTCGAAACTTCCCTTTTATCGAAGAGAGTGTGTCAAAACGTAATTTGATGAAAGGACAACTTCTAATCTGAAACTTGACTTCCTAAATCAATGATGAAAAGAGCCATATCATTACTTGAAAACAGAGTTTGATATGGTTCCTTTATAATTGTTAGTTACAATCTGTAACTTTGTAGAGTGGTGATGTTAGTTTTGACACCTCTTTTAGTTTATGAGCGTTTCGATACACCCTCCTCGCAAGAAGGTTATCCCCCCTCTTATTTGGTCGGCGTTTTATACCAATCTTGATGTGAATCTCTATGAGCTCCCCACGCACCAAAGTCTTCATATTTCTCATTAATCATCTGGCGCTCTGCCGGATATGCCCAATCTGTAGGAATACATAAAGCAAAAGGCACACCACCCTTTATAAATTCAGGGTCATCCTGTGAAATATAAACCCTTAAATCCGGATTATTCTTTTCATAAATATAAAAGACTACGTCAGCGAGATTTTCTATGTTTTTTATTGTTTGCTTAGGCATCTCTTCCCATGTAGAAGGACCGGGATTGACTATTGTACCTGCCGATACCCCTAAAGCTTCATGCACACTGCCCCACAACACATTATCCTGACCGTTTACCTTACAACCGACAGACAGTTCTTTGGTTGCTCCGGCAGCCGCCAATGCAACTGTGATTTCCCCATCTTTCACAACCGTTACTTTCAGCACCACATCATTAAAATCATAGTCGCCGACAGTAGTGGTAATATCTTCAAATGCATAAGTCACAATGGCCAGGTCCGGTTCTACATCCGGTGCTCCATTCTCATACTCCGGATTACAACCCTGCGCATTGTCCCCGACTGTTGCATTCACCAATAATGCATGACCGGAGGCGGACCATGGTTCAAAAAAGCCATTTCCACATGTCACATTGGTAACTCCGCTCATTGTAAGTTCCCCCTTGCCATCATCGTAAGAGGCTTTTTTAACACACAGCAGCAAAGGCTTGTCCTTATCCTGTGCGCTTGCATCACTGTGCAGCAGAACACTCTTCTCAAATTCCATATTCAGGGCTTTAAAGATACTTTTACCGGCCATATTTAAAGTTGCATTTTTTAATTTAGCACTTTCCTTACTAAAAATAAACCCACTATTATTAAAGATAATATCCTTGCCATTCTTGCCTTCCAGTTCAAAACTTTCACCAAGATATAAAGTACAATTATTCTGTAATCGGTATCCTGACTTTACTTCAAACTCATTACAAGCATAATAACCGTCATTTACCCAGGTAGCACTTGATTTGTGCTCATTAGCACCATCAGTACTATTACTATCTATCGATGTTTCATCGACCAAAAACTGTCCATCCTCTCCATTATAGAACTCGCCTGCTTTAAAATCAAAATCAGCTTCTACCTGCATTGTTTTATAGTTAATAAGCCTGGCTTCTTTATTCTGCATGCTAAACTCATCTGCGTGAATATCGACAGTTCCTTTATTATAGATAGAGCCTTTTAAAGTAAAGGTTTTGTCATTTTCTTCGGTTCTTTCAATATTTAATGTACCGTCGGCACATACTATGATTGTTCCCTTGTCAACTTTATCAGCGGTTAGTGTGAAAGTAAACCCGGACGTTATATACAATACAACACCGTCCGCAAAATTTATCTTATCTGTAGTCACATCCTCTGAGATGAAATAAGAACCAGCTTTCAAATGTTTGCCAATATCGCCTTTTGTCACTCCCTTAGCACCACTCGGACAAATAAAGTCCTTATCATTATCAGGCAAATTATCAATTGTAATATTAGTAGCACGTGCAGAAGCCGCACGCTGGGCTGTAGAACGTCCGAAAGTAGCTACAAACTTATCATTTTTAAGGGTTGCAACGGTTACCACAAAATCCTTATCCCCCATTTGGCGCATCACGTAAGCATATTGCATTGCTGATGGGGCATCAAATTTCAAACTCACTGTAGTACCGTCTTTCACCTCTGCCTCAGCAAGTATCCGCGCATCGTTATCTGCCTTAAAAGGATTATCAGTCAATACTTTTACAGTATAACTAGCTCCGGTGTTTGTATCCATAGTGACATCCAAGGTGCGTACTGCCATCATATTCCAATCTTGGTTAGGGTCAACGTCCTTCACCGGAAAGTTTTCTTTTGCTTCTTCCTTTACTCGTTCTGAATCGAACAAACTTTTATGGTCTGTGCACGAAGCAAATGCAGCAAGTACCATCCCTAGAATCAATAATTTCTTCATATCATAATAAGTGTTAGAGTGAACAAAAGTAAATATTATATTATTATAAAACAAAAATGAAGAAGGTATTTCACTGATTCTTAAGTTTTTGATTGATTTACCAATACTTTTGAATGAAATCATCCCATCTCGACACAGACCATCAACTTAAATGGGCTAAAAGTTGTCAACATGACCGCTTTTAGCCCTTTTCTTCGAAATGGTAGTTTTTTATTAAATCAGCCAAATATATTCATTATCTATGCAGACTTATGTTTAGTTTTAAAATCACTTATCAGCATAAGGGTATTCGCCATTAGCAGCATCCCAGGCTGATTTGAACTCCTGCATATGTTCTTCATACCATCTGGTACAAACAGTATAATCTTGCACCCAGTTTTCAAAGTAACGATAAAGACCGGTTATCTTATTGCGTTCTTTCGGGAACTCCCAGTCACCGGGAATACAGAGGCCATAAGGAGGATAAGTAGATTCCGGACTTACCATAGAAGCAATATGTATTTCTATCTTATTTTCATCATATATATAAAAATCTCCATTCTGTTTTAATGTACCGGCGATAGTGATTTCCTTTTCTACAGGAGCGACATTGGGACCACTGCCGGTATTTATTAAAGTTCCGGGTTCACATCCCATAGCTGTATGAACCTCTCCAAACAAATCGTTATTTTTATATCCTACCCACAAATTCTTAGTTGCACCGGCCGCAAACAAGGTCACTGTTGCCTTACCGGACTCATCGGGAACCGTTACTTTCAACACCACATCATTAAAGTCAAAGTCACCGGCTTCACGGGTCATATCTTCAAAAACGTATGTATAGACTTGTCTTGCAACAGGAGTTGGAGGAACAACTTCCTGATGATGACCATCACTGCATTCTGTAGTAGGCAGCTCTATTTTGATTGAGTTCGAACCCGCAATAGGTTTATTAATAGGAAGAGGTAAATCTGCTTTAGAATTACTAAAATAATTATCACATACAATTGTCAAATTACCTTTATACTCATTATTAGAACCGCTACTTTCTTTATATTTTGCCTGCTCCATTATTAAATAAGCATCCTTCCCTGTAGTTGGTCCCTCTATTGTAAAATTAGAATAATATTCAGCCTTTCCGCTAACTTTAAAGATAGCGCCGGAGGTCATTAAGATACGACCTTGTCCCCACTCTGCCTCTTTACATTCCACATAACCGGAGTTTTCAAACGTCACAGAAGAGTTTAATTCAAACTCGCCATCACCTTGATGGTCAATTCCGACCAATAATTTACAATTATTCTGAATTTTAGCAGAACTACCTGTTATATCCATTTCCGTTGTCTTGTATTCGCCCTCATTAAGCCAAACACCTCCGCTGATTTCCGTATCATCAACTGCAACAAATGCATCTTCCTGATTATGGAACTCACCTTTTGAGGTAACTTTTAAATCAAGATCATTATCCATAGTACTGATCTTACCGCCTGCTGCATTAATAAATTGTCCACCACTGATAGAAATATCTTCTTTTTTCACATCGATACTACCTTCATTATAAACACTTCCTGAGCTCATAATGATACCACTGGTTGGAGCGTAATTATCTATTTTTCCATTTATAACTTTTAGTTCACCTTGATTATATAGATTTCCACCGGAAAGGTCTATACCACGATGCGTTTTACAAATTAAAGAGCCACCGGCTAATATACTAATAGATTCAGTCGATTTTAAAGCAAGAAAGTCATTATAGTAATATATCTGCTTAGAATTGCCTTTAGAGACTTCAACTGTTAAACTTCCGCCTGCTTTTATATAAAGATGAGAATTAGGTTCCATGGTTATCCTTTCGCAAGTCATCGGCGAATCTATAAAACAATTCCCGGTTACAGTTAACGTCATAATTTCCCAAGCATCTTTTGCTGGTGAAATCTGTTTTGCATTGTCAGGACAATTAAAGGCATCGTTGCTCAATGAATAATTTATAGAAAGAGCTTTGGGTTGAGCATCGGAAAAACCTCGAAGACTTCTTGTTCCACTACCTATATTGACAGTAAATTTACAATTCTCAAGCACTGTAGGAATAACCACTCTTGAATAATCTGCAGATTCTTTTACCACAAACAAATAATCTTGTGCTAAAGGCATGTCAAAAGAAAAAGATTTGCTTTCACCATCCTTGATTGTCTGTTCAGATAATAATCGTGCACTATTATCAATATTTAAAGGATTATCGGTACAAACCTGTATTTTATAGGTTTCCCCCGTACCATCTTTTATAGAGACAGTCATATTGCCTACACCTGCCATTTCCCAATTATGATTAGGGTCAATGTTCTCCACCGGAAAATTCTCTTTTGCTTCTTCGTCGATGTGATGAGGGTCAAAGAAGTCTTCTTTCTTTGTACAAGAAAACAATACAGAGATACATAATAATAAAAAGATGCTTTTTTTCATAATAGCCTGTTTCAAGTTAATCATATTTCGTACAAAGATATGAAATATAAAAATGATTAAGCAAAGAAAAAGCCTTTAAATTAGTACATAAGCATCTAGTTTTCAAGCATTTATTTTCACTTGAATAATTCACCTATACTTTTGATTAATCTACCGACATCTACGCTTTGGCCGTTTTACTTTTATAGATGAGATACGCTCCCAATAATATCAAAGGTACGCTCAGCCACTGCCCGATATTCAAAGTCATATTTGTTTCTTCCACCACTTGCGGGTTCTTCATAAACTCCAACGCAAAACGTGAGCCAAAGAAAATGAGCAGACTCACCCCGGTAATCAGTCCCACACGATTCTGCAAATGGTATTTATGATACATCACCCATGCAGTGACGCCCGCCACCAAGCAATAGAGCATTTCATAAATCTGGGTTGGATGACAGGGCAAGCCTTCATATAACTGGTGCCATTCACGCGAACGCACAAACTCAAAGCCCCATGGTAAAGTAGTGGGATATCCATAAATTTCGGAATTCATCAAATTGCCAAAACGGATGCAGAAGCACACCACTGCAACTGCCGGAATCATTCGGTCGAACAACCACCAGACACTTTTCTTCGTCACCTTCTTAGAGTACCAAACGAGAGCGAGAATAATGGCAAAGACTCCTCCGTGACTTGCCAGCCCGCCTTTCCAAATTTTTAATATCTCAACCGGATGCACCGAATAATAATCCCATTCATAGAATAAACAATGTCCCAACCGGGCACCTATCACCGTGCTGACAATGCAATAAACAAAAAGTTTGTCTACCCAGTCATCGGGATACTTTTCTTTCTTGAAAAGCCGACCTACAATCTCATAAGCCAAGACAAATCCCAGCCCCCACATCAAGCCATACCAACGCACTTCCCAGCTGCCAACCTTAAACCATACGGGATCTACATCCCACAGAATACTAGCTATCATTGTTTTATTTCTTTGTTTATTATATAAGCGCAAAGGAAATAAAAAAATCCCTTCCCCGAAATAAATCGGAGAAGAGATTTTGAATTATATGCATTAATATCACATTCAAGACATGGAAGCACTATTTTTGAAGGGCCAACACCCTACAAATAACAGCCATATCTAATCATCTGCTTTTATTCTGTAACCACCTTTCCAGCATTTGGCGTTTTATACCAATCGGGGTTAGCAGACTGATTAGCCACCCAGTCGGTAAAGCCTGTGTAAGCATCCGCTATACTGGTCCGTTCTGTGGGCCATGCCCAAGTACCCATTACACAAATGGCCTGTGGAACTGCCCCTTTTTGGGGGAATGAGACATTTGTCTTCCCATTTACTACAATGCTGAATTTATTAGCATCGTTGGTCAGAGAAAAGTTCGAATCGACATTTTCAATATGCGCCAATGAGACATAGTCCTTGGTCAGACCGGTCGTGTTGACCATTGTCCCTGTGGACACTCCGAAAGCCTGATGGACTTCATTACAAATCGTTTTCCCATCATATTGCACTGAAGCAGGCAACATACCCCCCGCCGCACAAAGATATACTTCGAGTGCCGAAGAAGTGATAACTTTTGTTCCATCAGAAAATATTTGTCCTTCCTTCAAATGCTTGACTCCCAGCACCACATCATTGAAGTCAAAATCATCCGTATCTCCCAAATCTTCGAAAACAACCGTCCAGTCAAACTCTTCCTGGAATCTTTTGAATGACTTGAAAGGACCGTTTAACATAAATGCAAAGTCGTTCCAATCCACCATTCCACCTCGCGGCCAATCTTCAAAAGACAAAATATTCACGCCATCTTCCAGTCCGGAACCAAAAGTAGAGAAATTAGCCAAGACTGACACTTCCTTAAATCCGGCTTTCCCGGAAGCCACCGCATTCAATTCACCGGACGAATATAATTGATAAAGACCATTTATTTCATATCGACTGGGCTTCTCATTCTTATTACCCGGTATTAGCAAGTCATTGTTGCCGGCCCCCCGCAACAAGAAAAAGTGGACATACAAATCTTTTGGGAAAGTAAATGTCGGTGTCTCATCGCCATTCATACCATAATAGGTGAGATTAAGGGTTGCTCCTTTACCAAACTGTTTTATCCCCGGCATTAAAATATACTTGGGGGCAGCCTTCATAGCTGCTTCTGTATTTTCTGATGTATAAAAATACCCGACTGCCGTATTTGCCGAAGTTTGCAGTGACAATACGACCAACGAGATTTCGCCAGAATTGGTAGTCTTTGCCGAAAAATCATTTGCATATTTAGACAACACAGATTCCTTACCCTCAGCTTTATTCAACTCTTCAAGAATAGCCTGAGTATAGGGATACCCGCTCAAGTCCGTTTGTAAATAATCAACTTGGGCGCTCCCTATGTTTCCAAGGATTTTCCATTCATTAGCTGCATAATACGCATCAGCAAACCCTGTATAATCCGCGGCATTCAGCAAGTTAACTTTCTGCCTTGGTTGCGGACTTAAAGACTCAACCAAGCCTCTAGGATTCGCAACAGTCCGGAATACAACATCAATCCGACCATCATCTCCCACCGGAACAGCCAGTTCCCGATTGTTTCTGCCTCCACTCTTCACAGCGTAAACGGTTTTTATACCTTGAGGAACATCCATAGAAAAAGAAGAAATCCCTGCCTTCAACTCATAGTGAGCCAGATTATAATTCTTGACTCCATCAATATAGAAGAAATCGACCGATGCGTCTTCGTCCAGATAGACACTGACATCAGCCAGTGTAGCAACATTCCAAGTGTGATTCAAATCTATATCGCCAAACTTCTTCGTCCAATTCTCCTCATACTGCTTGTTAGAATTATCAGGATTATAGATATCCTTGTGGTCTGAACATGACGAAAACACCGATGCACACATAAAAAAAATAAAAAACACGCCCTTTCATTGTCATTATTATTAAGTTATTCGTACTTTGTTTACAAAAATACGCTATTTATATACAACTGAAAGGGGGTGTTTCATTCAAAGATGATAGGTATTTTATTCATCCTTGAACATTATACTGAATATTATACCAAATGTGCAATCAGTTCCTCACGGTCGCCATACATCAAATCGATAACCGGAACTTCAATCATTGTATAGCATCCCGGTTGCTGTCTCATCGTGGCACGTGCTACACATACCAGTACCTGAGCTGTCAGGGCCGGGTTATTAATCTTCATATCAAACTCAAACAACTGATTGTGAGTTTTGCCCGATACACCTTTACGAACCAGATTAACGCCATGACCTACATCATTCAAGTCGTCTACACAAGGTACTTGGATGACATGTGTCTCATCATTGACAAAATAGGGGTCGTTCTTGACAGCCGCTTCAACAGTCTTGAAATCCGCTCCTTCTTCCAATTCCACATAAACCATGCGGCGGTGAATGCCTGTACCTACAGGAATAGTCATAGACAGCGCATCTTTCACACCTGCAATGGCACGAACGGCTACAGAGTGTCCCATGCTGCGGCCCGGACCAAAATTGGTATAAGTAATGCCTTTCGGAGCAATGGCTTCCAACAGGGTGCGTACCACCGAGTCACTTCCCGGATCCCATCCTGCCGAAATGATGGCAACGGCATTGCCTGCTTTGGCCGATTCGTCCAGCGAACGGCGAAGTGCGGTAATCTGTGTATGGATATCAAAACTATCTACCGTATTGATGCCCATAGCGAGAATCTCTTTCGCATATTTTTCTACGCTGCGAGTCGGAGTAGCCAGAATAGCAACATTTACATCTTTCAATTCTTTTATATCTTTAACTACAGCGTATGCTTCCAGTTCTGCCGGTTTGTTTTCGGCTCCATTACGACGAACAATACCTGCGATTTCGAAATCAGGAGCTGCTTCCAAAGCTTCCACTACATATTTACCAATGTTTCCGTATCCAACGACGGCTGCTCTAATTTTATTCATCTTTTATTGGTTTTAGTTTACTATTATCTTTTATTTAGGTGCAAAAATAAACATTTTGCCTCACTCTTTTGTTCTTCCAAACCTAATAATTTAAAAATATTCTTGCCTAACTTATAATTTAAAAGATAGATATCCTATTTTTGCAAAGAACTGTAAACTACAAACAAAAAAATCATGATAGAATATATTAAAGACATTGCAGAGGTTACTCCGGCAATGGCTGTGATAGATTGTAACGGGGTGGGCTATGGAATCAATATCTCGCTGAACACTTACTCGGCCATTCAAAACCAGACACGTACCAAACTCTATATTTATGAAGCTATCCGTGAAGACGCATACGTGCTTTACGGATTCTCTACCAAACAGGAAAGGGAATTGTTTTTATTGCTAATCTCGGTATCGGGAATTGGAGGAAATACGGCAAGAATGATTTTGTCGGCTCTTTCTCCTTCCGAGTTATGCGGGGTAATCAGTTCAGGAAACGACAAACTGTTGAAGACAGTCAAGGGTATCGGACTGAAAACGGCCCAACGCATCATTGTCGATTTAAAAGACAAGATAGCCTCCTCCGGCATGGAAACAGTCAACAGTGAAATGTTTGCGAGTGCTGCCAATTCCGAAATTCATGACGAGGCCGTGGCTGCGCTGACTATGCTGGGATTTGCACAGGCTGCTTCACAAAAGGTAGTGGCAGCTATATTGAAGGAAGAACCAAGCGCCCCAGTCGAGAAAGTGATTAAGCTGGCTCTAAAAAGATTATAAAAGGAATAGTGCGACAAAGCATTTTGCTGCATCGGAAACCTCATGTGTTTATCGCTGCAGCAAAATACTTGAACTGCCTATTTATTTTCTTCCGGTTTGTCTTCCTGCATTTTGCGGGTGACAAACTCTATTTTCAGCATGGCTTCTTTTTTATCTTTCCGTATCTGTTCCATACCCGACAAGATACGCGCCAAACCGGTCAACTCGGCAATCGCTTTACGGTCATTAGGTTGCATGGCTGTTTTATAAGTCTTGTCACCAATAAACTGAAGTTGGATATTCTTGTCTTTATTGGCAACAATGAACCCGATAACACCGCCGTCATCCCCCATTTTATAATCAGCTTTTTCAATGGCACGCCCCAAATCCGTGGTCTCATAACTATCCTTAGAAACAGGAGTCTCGGCAAAAGTATCGCCCACACTAACTTTCACAGCAGCATGATGTAACTTTCCACCGGCACAATAAATAGAGGTAATAGACATCTCACCCTGTTCATTCACTTGAAGGAAAGAACGGCCGATATTCTTTTCTACCGTCTGTGTAGGATAGAAATAATTGCCTACTTCCTGATAGGCCGTATCTTTTTCCAATACAAAGTTACCTTTGACAGAATCCAACTGAGCCTGCTTCACCTGCATCATACTGTCCAGATAAACCAGACTCTTCTGCTGTTCCTTCAAGTCGACTTGCTGCATCAGCTTGATTCCCTGCTTTCTAGCTTCAAAAGCTTTCGGATATAAAATGCGGATACTATCTATCTGCAACTTGGCTTCATTAAAGTTCTCTTGCTTCAATGCCGTTTCCGCATTTTGCAAATGCACTTGAGCCTTCTTTTCGCCGCCATCATCACAAGCCGCCAGTAATAAGGCAAATAATGCCACTAATCCTATCTTTTTCATGTATTTAAACGTTTTATATGAGGACAAAAATACAATTTAATTGCTTTACTTTCTCCTATCATGGACAAAAAATCGTATTTTTGCAGCTCTTTAAGATGAATATGGAATTGAAAGAACATTTTAATAGCAAAATATTTGCTCTAATTTCCGAAACAGCTGATGAATTGGGATTGGAATGCTACGTGGTAGGCGGCTATGTACGAGATATATTTTTAAATCGCCCTTCTAAAGATATAGATGTAGTAGTGGTGGGCAGTGGTATAGAGATTGCCCAGGCTTTCGGCAAGAAACTGGGACGTGGCGCACATGTCTCTGTTTTCAAGAATTTCGGAACGGCACAGGTGAAGTTCAGAGATACGGAAGTGGAGTTTGTCGGTGCCAGAAAAGAATCGTACAGTCATGACAGCCGTAAGCCGATAGTAGAAGACGGCACGTTGGAAGATGACCAAAACCGACGCGACTTCACCATCAACGCAATGGCGGTATGCCTCAACAAAGAGCGTTTCGGCGAACTGGTAGACCCATTCGGCGGAATGGATGATTTGAAAGAACGTACCATCCGTACACCACTCGACCCGGACATCACTTTCAGCGATGACCCGCTTCGCATGATGAGGTGTATCCGTTTTGCCACCCAACTCAATTTTTATATTGACGACGAAACATTTGAGGCGCTGTCGCGTAACAAGGAACGTATCAATATCATCTCGAAAGAACGTATCGCCGACGAACTGAACAAGATTTTGCTTGCCCCCATCCCGTCTAAAGGCTTCATTGAGCTGGACCGTTGCGGACTATTGCCACTCATATTTCCCGAATTTTCGGCATTGCAAGGCGTAGAAGTAAGAAATGGCCGTGCACACAAAGACAATTTTTATCATACGCTGGAGGTGGTGGATAATATAGCCAAACATACCGACAACTTATGGCTGCGCTGGGCTACCCTACTGCATGACATCGGCAAGCCCAAGACCAAGCGATGGGAACCCCGCATCGGATGGACTTTCCATAATCATAATTTCATCGGCGAAAAGATGATTCCCGATATTTTCCGCAAAATGAAATTGCCGATGAACGAAAAGATGAAGTATGTACAGAAACTGGTCAGCCTGCACATGCGTCCTATCGTGATTGCCGATGATGTGGTGACCGACTCGGCTGTACGCCGTCTGTTGTTCGAAGCCGGAAACGACATTGACGATCTTATGATGCTCTGCGAAGCAGATATCACCTCAAAAAATGAAGCACGGAAACAGAAGTTTCTGGATAACTTCAAGCTAGTGCGTCAGAAACTAAAAGACTTGGAAGAGAAAGACCGCATACGTAATTTCCAACCGCCGGTAGACGGAGAAGAAATCATGCGCATATTTGACATGAAGCCTTGCCGTGAAATCGGCAGTCTGAAAAGTGCCATCAAAGATGCTATTTTGGATGGCGTGATTCCAAACGAACACGATGCCGCTTTTGAATTCATGCTGGAAAAAGCAAAACAGATGAAGCTGACACCTAAAAACTTATAAATAAATTGGCAATACACTACACTAAAGGGGAAGAATGGGCGAATGCCGTGTCACATGGCATTGGTATATTGATAGGTATCATGGGCGGAGGGTATTTGCTGCATACTGCCTTGCAAAGTGGAGACGTATGGGCAGTGAGAGGAATGTGGCTCTATCTGTTCGGCATGCTTGCCTCGTATATCACTTCCACCTGGTATCATTCCAGCCGGCCGGGTACCCGACACAGAGAAGTATTGCGCAAATTCGACCACGCCGCCATCTATCTGCACATTGCAGGCAGTTATTCTCCTATCATGCTGGTCAGTTTGCGCGAAGCAGGTTATTGGGGATGGGGAATATTCTGTTTTGTGTGGCTGTGTGCACTCGTCGGAACCACGCTCTGCTTTTGCAGACTGAAGGAACACAGTTATCTGGAAACAATCTGTTATGTAGCGATGGGATGCAGCATCTTTGTTGCCTTCAAGCCTTTATGTGACCATGTACCTTCCTTATTTATATATTGGCTCATTGCCGAAGGTATCTCATACATCACCGGTGCTGTATTTTATTCTTTCCACAAACTGCCCTATATGCATTCTGTTTTCCATCTCTTTGTATTAGGTGGAACCATCTGCCACATGATAGCATTGTGGTACATTCTATAACGTCCCTATCATCAAGAAGTTATCCATTTCGGGAAACTTATTTTCGTTTTTTAAGAGAGAAGTTTTCCAAAATGTTATATCTTTGCAG
>ERZ779695.398-NODE-398-length-14790-cov-1.85748_pt1 | contig 14790 bp, 13 predicted proteins | sample MGYA00511100_ERZ779695 | MGnify/ENA primary metagenome ERZ779695 (study PRJEB29588, sample SAMEA2163351) | human gut metagenome | biome: human gut; feature: human-associated habitat; material: faeces | place: Denmark | collected 2008/2010 ...
TCGCCGTCACCAAATTTCTTTGCTGGCTTGACGCAAACCGACAGGGAAAAACCGAACTGGACATTGTTGAAAAACTGCACGCTTTCCGCGCCAAAGGCGACAACTATTTTTCCGAAAGCTTTGCCACCATTGCCGCTTCCGGCCCGAACGGCGCCGTTGTCCACTATCATCCGGACAGTCACAGCAACCGTCGCCTTGATGATAATTCTCTGTTGCTGCTTGACAGCGGCGCTCAATATGAGGACGGCACCACCGACGTCACCCGCACTGTTGCCCTGGGCGTTCCTTCCCGGGAAATGGCCGAAAACTTTACGCTGGTTCTGAAAGCGCACATTGCCTTGAGTTCGGCGGTTTTCCCGACACATACGCCCGGCGGCGCACTGGATGTGCTTGCCCGTGCTCCCCTGTGGAACGCAGGTAAAGACTACAACCACGGAACCGGACATGGTGTCGGCTGTTTTCTCAACGTACACGAAGGTCCGCAGCGCATTTCCCGCTCAAACGGAGCTTACCCGCTGGCCGCCGGAATGATAACCTCCGTCGAACCCGGTTATTATGAAGAAAACCGTTACGGCATCCGCATTGAAAATCTGGTCGAAATTACCGATGCCGCTCCCGAATTGCCGGCCGGTTATTTAAAATTTAAAAATTTAACCCTCATCCCCATTGATAAACGCCTGATTAATAAATATCTGTTGAACGACGGGGAAATCGACTGGTTAAACAATTACCACCGGCAGGTTGAAGAAGCTTTGTCTCCCTATCTGACGGCGGCTGAAAGAAACTGGCTGCAGGAGGCCTGCTCCCCGCTTTGATAACAGTCAATCCGAGGAGAAAACCATGCTTAAAATATTCTGGTCGTTTTTGATTTTGGTGGCCATCGCCCTGCCGCTGCATGCCGAATTGTATTACGAAGGCGGCTACAATCCGAATCAAACATTGCAACAGCAGCTTGCCGAAGACAATCCGCGCTATCCGCGGCCGATTATCTTTGTCTTTTATGACAACAACCCCTGCTATGAATGCCCGCAAACCATAGAACTGATTGAAAATATTTATAACAAATATTTTGCGGACCAATATGACTTTTACATCATCAACTACCAAGACGACGAAAACTACAACTTTATTCAAAACTATAATCTCAGCCTGCCGCTGGAAGTTGTTCTGCAGCGGGTAGAAGATGGACAAATGACGGCTTTCCGTAAACTCGAATATCTGCAAAATCAGATTTCCGACCCTGTCAGTTTCAGCGAAAACCTTCAATACCAAATTAACTCCTTCCTCAATACCGATTAGAAAACCAAAAGAGCTCCGTTACGGAGCTCTTTTTTTGAACATCTGAAAAGCATTTAATGATAAGGCGCCGCATAGCGGACAATACCCTCGGACTGGCCGTCATCATCCAGCATGTAATTGCGTGAACCGACGGCGTCTCCGCCGATGGCTCGTAACACACTGTTAACCGAAGAAGTCATATTGCGAATTCCGACCGCTTCTTTCAGACGAAGAATATGCCAGTCAAACCCCTTCGGCAGCTTGGAAACATAATTTCCGGCAGCCCGGCGCGACAAAGGAGCCTCGCTCTCATGCCAGTAAAGAACAATCCCCAGCTGCGGAATAATAACGCCGATCGGCATACGACCGGCAATGACCTGCTTGCTGCGTAAATCGCCTTCATACAAAACTTCCATCGACAGGCTTTCGCCTTTCTTCTCAACCGTTTCCTGACGGATTTCCTGCTTAAGCTCAATGGCGGACGCATGTGTCTGCGCTTCCGTCAGCAGACTCTTAAGCCGGGAAAAATTTTCACCCAGAGCCGGATAAATATCGGTAAATGAGATTTTATGCAAAGAAATCAAATCCTTGATAAAACGCACCACATCCTCTTTGCTCAAGCCCCAAAGTTCAACCTGTTCGGCCAAACTTTTCAGTTTTCTTTCCAGTTTATCCATACACAAAAATTTTTAAGTGACACATAATTTCAATTTTATCGGCCGGCATCAATTATTTTGACGCCTTTAAACTTCAATTCCCGCAAAAAATGCTCTGACAAGTTAACTTCCTGCGGCGGAAACTCTTTCGCTCCCTCGCCCCGGACAACTTCTGTTTCCGCCGGAATCTCCCAATTGTCCTTTTTCAGCTCACAGCCGGCCGGCAGCAACAGTTTACGCAATTTCGGGAAAGCACTTCTCTCCACGTCTGCACACCGCAGATTCGGATAAGCGCGCAAGTCAAAACTTTCTATCTCGCTGAATTTAAGCCCGCACAGTTTAATCTCTTCGATTTCCTCCGGAAAAGTTATTCGGCTCAATGCAATCTCTTTATTTTCAAATGAAGCGTCAACATCAAAAATTTTCATCTGATGACAGCCGGAAAGATCCAGCGCGGCTCCCCGGGCAAAGAGGGCCCCGCCGATTGCAAACGCCTCCAGACCGGACGGAAAGGCAAAACGCTCAACCCCTTGCAAATCACAGCCTTTGACACGCAAAACCGACAAATTTTCAAAACGGCTCAAATCCATATTTTTTCCCGAACCGAACGAACAATCGTAAAAGGCCAGATACTTAAGCCCCTTCGGCAGCCGGACAGTCTCGTTTTCCGACAAATCAAAATGATTGACCTGCAAGCTCTCCAGATTTTCATAGCGGCTGAAATCCGGCAATTTTATTTTCGTCCCGCAATCTGCCGTGTCAAACATAATATGCTTAATCCCCCGCGGCAGCCTTATTGCCTCAGGCGACAAATCGCGACACCCGTGGAATATCACCGAACTCCCCGCCAAAAAATGAGAAACGGTATAACCTTCCAAAAAGAAAGAAGATGCCGTCATAACGTCTGTTTTTTCCAACTGTCTTTCAAACATCTGCAAACCGCTCAAATCAAGTGTTTGAATCTGTTTAAACGACACATGGTCAAAATGAACGTCATAAGCGCCCGACAAACGGGAAAGCTGCACCGCATCCTCCGGCTGAAGCTCTCCTTTCACGTTCACATCACGACAAATCAAATGGGACATATCTGCATCCCGCCACATATCTCCGCCGCACGAAACCTGTCCGATATGGGCCGTCTCGTCCAAATCCGTCACGTCAACCCATTTCTCTTCAGGCCTGTTTTGTCCCGATTCCGACAAATCAAAACAGATTCGGCCGCGTTTGTCATATCGGGAGGGATCCTCTATTTTTATTGCAAACCCCATTGCCGACATAAGCCCGGCATCGACCCTGGGTTTGACATCCTCGGCACTCTGCCCCCCCGTCAGAGCAAAAACCTGCCGGCGCAGCATACGGTAATCTCCCTCATAACCTTCCGATGCTTTCAAAAATCCGATTTTTTTGAATTTCATTAATTTTTCAAAATCCGCATCCGTCAAACGGCGGGCTGCCGACATTGTCTTTACGGTCAAAAAAGGCAGCTTGTCTTCAGGAAAAAGCTTGCTGTCCAGTTGAAGCGAAGCAAGTTCAATATCTTCCTTCAGCATATAAACGTCATGCAGCTTGCCGTGAATGTCGCTGATAATCCCCATTGTCTGCAACAGCTTGACACCGACCCTGTCTTCCGCTTTCCTGTAATTAAGGATTCCCAATACGGAAAAAATCTGCTGCCGCAAAAACAAGGCATCTCCGTCATAATCATAACCGTTTTCCAGAAATCTGATTTTCTTAAACTTCCGCAAAATTTCAAAATCTTCGTTTTTAAACGGACGCGAAACCGACAGAGATTTAACCGTCAATAACGGAAACTTTTCCGGCGGCAAAAGCTTGTCATCCAGCGAAAAAGAAGACAGCTCAATCTCCTCATGCAAAGAAGACACGTCATACAGCTTGCCGGAAACATCGGCGATATAACCCAGATTTCGCGCATCGGCAAGCTTGTCTGACATGACCAAACCGGCCATATCATTGCCGAGAATAAACATAACCGCCTCCCGCGCCGTCTCACGATAAGCCGCGTCAATCTCTTTGTCTTTATAGCCTTTAATCTGCTTAATCTTGCCGTCACGGTATTCTATCGTGGCATGCGGCAGCCATTCGCCGTCCGCACAATTATCCCGCAGGGAGTAAATAAAGGTCTTTCCGCTCAAAACGTCTTTGTCATACCCGCCCTTGCCGACGCAATGGTTCATTTTGTCGCTTTCATAATCCAGGGCTTTCTGCGTATGCAGCCGGACCAGCTGCAATTTTCTGTCCGGCCAGGTCTGAATAACTTCTGTTCCTTGCCTGCTGGCCTTCACCGGTCCTTCTTCCAGAAAATCGTTGTCATTCAGCTTTTCAAAAAAATCATTGGCATATTCCAGCAGCCCCCGCCAGTCCCGCACACCGTTCAGCATGGTTTTGAAATGCCCGGGCGTTTTCACTTTCTCCGGGTAATGAACCAAATAAGCCGCCACAAAATCGCGGATATGTCCCGCCTCTTGCAAAATATCCGACCGCCGCAGTTCATCTGTGTTCACCACCAGGTTTCCTTTGGCATCTGTGGGAAAATGCAGCGGATTATTCTCCAGCAATTCTCTTGCCATATATTTCTGCAACAGGAATCCGCTGCACACACAAACTTTGGCTTCTTCACTCAGAACATTGAAATGATCGCTGTTCTGCAACTCTTTCAGACACTTGACCTGTTCCTGTTTTTGGCGGCGAAGTTCCGCCATCGCCAAACCGGCAGCTTTTTTGTCTTCGGCTTGTCTGATTTTCTCCGCCTGCCGTTTAATCGCCGCATTCAAATGATAAACCTCTTTCTGCAAAAGGGCTTTCTGCTTTTTTAACGCACTGCCGGAAGCCATCAGAGCACGATAATAATTTCCCAGCTCATCCATATTTTCCCGGGAATAGACCTCACGCAGCACATTGACATAATCTCTGAAATTGGCAATCTTCATTTTTAAACTATCCTTTTCCCGCGGATAGTAACAAAATGGGCTGCCTTCGTCAATTAAAATATTTGACAAAATTTAAAGAAAACAAGTGAATTTTCACAAAAAAAAGCCCTCCGTCAGGAAGGGCTTGCCGCTGACTTGCGCAGCCTGAGCTTTTTGGCATGGCGCAGGCCCAGCTCATAAATAAGCAAAATAATGCCGGAAAACACTAACGGCAACAGATAATAAATAATCCGGTAAGCAATCAACGCCCCGAACAGCATCGCCTGATTGTGCTCGCCGGGAATAATAAACATAAACAACCCCTCAAACACGCCCAAACCGCCCGGAACCTGGCTGAATACCCCCAAAACCTGGGCAATCAGAAAGACCCCGATGAAAACGTCAAACGGAATGTCCACAAACGGAATCAATGAAAAATACAATACCAGAGAAGCCATTAAAATGTCTGCGCCGCCGATAAACACCTGCGCCAAAGCCATTTTAAAGCTCGGAATGTCAAATTCAATGTCTTTAATTACGATCGGTTTTTTATAAAACAGCGAGGCCCAGAAGTAAACGCCCAGCCCGGCAGCCGAACACAATGCGGTAACGGTTGTCGTCATTTTAGAAACCGATCCTTCGCCGAAAGCATGATCCGGCGTTAAAACATACCCCATAATCACCAAAAAGAAACAGGCCACCAGATAAGTAAAACCGGAAAAAGTCACCATTTTGACAATATCTTCGCCATGAAAACGCCAGCGGGTATAAAGACGATAACGGATAGCGCCGCCGGAAACAATGGCATGCCCCGCATTATTGCTGACCGAAAAACCGATAAAGCCGACAAATATCCATTTCCAGGCAGCCAGCTTGCGCCCGATGTATTTCAGCGCCAGAAAATCATAAGAAGACAGAGCCACATAACCGATAAAAGACGCCGCACAGGCATAAAGCAAATTCTGCCGCGGAATGCTCATCAGCGCATCCTGAATATCCTGCAAATGATATTTCGACAACTGCCGATACAGCATGTAAGCGGCCAGGGCAAAGAAAAACAACCCTGACCAGGAAATAATCTTTTTTATCAAACGTTTGGCTCTAAACGACATTATTTATCAATTCCTGCTAAATTTTCCACTATAATATAAGCACTGTTTTAACCGTTATAAACTGCTTTGCCCGATTAATCAAATCAAATAAACAGTTATTCTGAAAAATCGGAACGAAACACAAAACGGATAAGAAACGAAAAAAACGTCGTTTTCCCAAAGTGAGGGAATTAGTTCTCTCAGACAACTAATCCCCTCTGAATGCTAAATTAGCATAAATAAATTTAATTAAAACTAAAAGCTTTAACAAGATTGCAAATTAAATCTATAATTATCAAAAAGCGGCTCTAACCGGACTTTTCAGCCCGATTTAACTTGTGAATAACTACAAATGCAATCATACGGTGCAGATAACGGCAAAAACTAATTTTTGCCTTTTCCTTCTTCCTTCATCTCTGCCCAGCGTTTCAGATTGGCCTGTACGACGTTATCTTCCGGTGCCAGCTGACGAGCCGTTTGCAAATACGATTCCGCATTTTGCCAGTCCCCTTCGCTCAAATAACTGACAGCCATTGTATTCAGGCTTTCAACATGATCGGGATAATAACGCAGAACAGTCTCCGCCACCCGACGCATTACATCCGTCTTATTGTCTTCCCACAGAATTTTCTGATAATTCTGCACGACCCCGAGCATAAAAAGCCTGTCACGGTCTTCCTCTTTCAGCCATTTCCAACGATTGTCATTAGCGGCCGAATAATCCAGAATCTTAACCAGCTCATTTCCCATACAGTCATAATCGGCAATCATCTGACACATATAAACTTTGCCGAAACGCAAATCCAAATGGTCAGGATAAGCTTCAATTCCCAGATTAATATAATCAAAGGCCTGCTGCGGCTCATTTTCTTCAAGAGCGCGATTCACCTTCTCCGCATAAAAAGCCGCATCCGGTTCCGCATAAGACAAAACCCGGTACGCTCCCCAAATTCCCAAAGCCGCCAACATCACGGCCAGCAAAGCCAACAGTTTTTTCATTGCTGAATCCTTTTCGCTCAATTAATCTGCCTCATCTTAAACGCAAAAAAGTTAATAAAGGCTCAATCGCCGAAATCAAAAAACAGTCCTCCGTCCTGACGATCGTAATACACGTTTTTATAGTGACGACTGAGGAACTTAGAAACTTCGGTTTGTAAACTTCGCTCACGCTCATTTGCTTGCCGACAAACTCTCACCGCTCACAACGAAAACACCGGAACAACGGTGTTTCTATCGGTTCACGCCCGCTTTGCTTCAAGTTCCCAGATTAATACCATAAAAAAAGCCTCCGCGATGGGAGGCTTTTTTTATGGTGCCGACTGAGGGACTTGAACCCCCGACCCACTGATTACAAATCAGTAGCTCTACCAGCTGAGCTAAGTCGGCAATGTTTCGAAATATCTTATAACTTTGGCCGGCCTTCTTGTCAATAAAAATATTAAGCCCCGGATTTTATTCGGCGGGAACCGTTTCCGCTTCGGATCGGAGATCGGCATCTTCCGACCGGAAATGTTTCTTCCGGCAGGAAAGACAATGCCTAAACCAGCGAACCATTTTCAGATAGCCGAAAGAAACCACCGCCGCAGCCCCAACCCAGGCAATCGGACTGGCAAAATAGATTCCTTCATATCCCATCCGTGAGGCCAGATAAACCGCGGCAAAGGAACGCATAACCAATTCAACGATACTGGCCGCCATCGGAATAACCGATTGCCCCATTCCCTGCAACGTATTGCGGAAAATAAAAATCTGCCCCAAAAAGACATAGAACAAAGTCGAAATGTCCAAATACCCTTTGGCGATATCAATAATCTCCGGTTTTTCGCCTTTAATAAAGACCCCGATCATATCTTCGCCGACAAAGCGCACCAGTAAAGCAACGGAAATACTGAACAAAACCGAAACCAAAGAACTGCGCACCACTCCGCGGCGGATTCTGCCGATTTTTCTGGCTCCGAAGTTTTGCGCCGTATAAGTCGCCAAGGCAAACCCCAAAGCAACCAGCGGCGACGTTGCCAGCTGTTCGATTCTCAAAGCCGAGGTAAAAGCGGCAATAGTATCGGAACCGAACGAGTTGCAAACCGTCTGAATAATAATCAGTCCCAGTGCAATGACCGAAAACTGCAAAGCCATCGGCACAGCAACATACAAATGCTCGCGCATAAAGGCCGGATTATAAACCCAGTCCGTACGCCGCAAACGCAGTATCGGAAACTTCCGGCCGATATAAATCACGCATAAAACGACCGAAATAGTCATCGCCGTCAGCGTTCCCAAAGCCGAACCGACGACGCCGAGCCCCGTAAAATAAACCAAAACCAGATTCAGCAGCGCATTGAGCACCGTTGAAAAAATCAGAAAATAAAGCGGTGTCTTGCTGTCACCCAAAGCCCGGATAAATCCGGACAGGAGGTTATAGCTGACAACCAGAACCAGCCCCGAACACAAAACAAACAAGAAACGGTAAGCATTGTCCCAAATATTCTCAGGCACATTCATCAAATGCAGGATTTGCGGCAAATAAAACAACGTCAGCCCGGTCATCGCCAGACTCAATATTGTACTGGCAATCAGGCTGTGCACCACCGAAGCACGCACGCCCGACACGTCTTTGGCTCCGAAACGCTGCGCCGTAATCACCGTCAAACCGCCGGTAAAACCGAAAGCTATCATCAGCAGCACCATAAAAATCGGCGACTGCCGCCAATGCCTCTACACCGAGCAGACGTCCGACAATCAGAATATCCGAAATATTATACAGTTGCTGAAAAATATTTCCGATTAAAACCGGAACCGCAAAAGTCATTATCAGCTTAATCGGCGAACCGGCCGTCATATCCTTAATCATCTTTACTCACCTCTCGGCCGCACAATCTAGTCCTCACAACTGAAATTGTAAAGCCTTTCTTTTTCTGATTTTTCACTTGGGAATACAGGTATAATATAGTATGCCGCAACAAAGATAAAAACAGCGTTAACAAAAAAATCTGCCGCCGCATATTTTCTCGGAAATTTGAATATAAAAAAAACACCCTGTTAAGGGTGCTTTTTTATGGCTGCCTCGCCTGGATTCGAACCAAGATACCAACATCCAGAGTGTCGTGTCCTACCGTTAGACGACGAGGCATCAAACTGATGCTGATATTTAAGCCATTTTTTTATGAATGTCAAAAGATTTTTTTATTTTTTTTGCATTTTATTGCAAACCTTTTTTAATCATTTGAAAATCATTGGCAATATTCATATTAACCTTAGCCAGTGCATCTTTCATCGCCCGAATGCTGCTCATGACATGAGCTTCTTCCTCATTATAGCCGTAATACATGGCTACCACTTCCTCACCATGCCCGACCACTGTCGTTTTCCAGACCAAATCGCCGCTGCGGTCATAAATCGAAACTTCCGTCTCCAAATCCGTATTTGCATACAGATACGGCATTCCCAGCAAATTCAGCGTATGCAGACTCAAAATCGAGGGAACGGCATAATAAAGCCCTGAATTGTAAACACTGCTGTTGGTCACCCGCAGCTTGATTGTTCCCTTGCGTTCGCCGTAAGCCTGCGACACATTGGCCGCATTGCGGTCAAACAAAGTTATCATGTCGCGCATCCGCCGGTCGCGCTTGCGCACGATATTAACGCTGTCAATGCTTCCGCCCCAGCCGCTGGCATCCGTATAGCCCGAACGGGAAGAACTCCCCGAATACTGAACGTCAAAACTGTCGCGGACACTTTCCCTGTCCACTTCCGTATTCAGCGGCGGCAGCAGATTCGCATTCGGCATCTGAACATTTAAATCGTTAAAAGTCACCGATTTGCACGCCGACAACATGATGAGAACAGTCAAACTCAACCAAAACTTTTTCATTGTCTTCTTCCTGATACATATTGGAACAAACAAGGGCTTTTCTCCGGAAAAGCCCTTAAATTCGTTATTTCTTGTCTTCTGCCGGAACAATCTTGATATGCAGTTCTTCCAGCTGTTTTTCTGTCACGAAGTTCGGCGCCTGCATCATCAGATCCTGTGCTTTGCCGTTCAACGGAAACAGAATAACGTCGCGGATAATCGGCTCATCCAGCAGCAGCATAACCGTCCGGTCAATTCCGGGAGCGCAGCCGGCGTGCGGCGGAGCCCCGTATTTGAAAGCATTAATCATGCCGCCGAATTTGCTGTCCACAAATTCTTTGTTATAACCGGCAATTTCAAACGCCTTATACATAATCTCCGGCTCATGGTTGCGAACACCGCCGGAAGCCAGTTCCACACCGTTGCAAACCAGGTCATACTGATAAGCCAGAATATCCAGCGGTTTCTTGTTGCACAGGGCGTCCATACCTCCCTGAGGCATTGAGAACGGATTATGCGAAAATTCAACTGCGCCGGTTTCTTCATTTTCCTCATAAAACGGAAAATCAACCACCCAGCAGATGCGGAAAACGTTTTTCTCGTTCAAATCCAAATCTTCGCCCAGTTTTAAGCGGGTTTTGCCGGCAAACTTGTCCAGTTTCAAACCGCTGCCGATCATAAACAGCACGGCATCGCCGTCTTTAACCCCCAGCGTTTGTTTGATTTCTGCCAATTTCTCGGCGCTCAGCAGCTTGGCAATTCCCTTGGCTCCGCCTTCGGCAAAAGCAATATAAGCCATGCCGCCCATATCGTTTTCTTTGGCAAAAGCATCCAGCTTATCAAAGAAAGAACGCGGCTTGTCTGCAATTCCCGGCACAACGATGGCCCGTACACTTGCGCCTTCGGCAACTTTGCCGTCATATACACCGAAACCGGAATTGCCGAACAGCGCGGTTGCTTCCTGAATAATCAGCGGATTGCGTAAATCAGGTTTATCCGAACCGTATTTCAGCATTGCCTCCCGGAAAGGAATACGCATAAACGGAGCCTGATCAACTTTCTTTCCGGCGCCGAATTCGTTAAAAACACCGCCCATGGCATGCTCAATGACTTTAAAAACATCTTCCTGTGTGGCAAAAGACATTTCCATATCCAGCTGATAGAACTCTCCGGGAGAACGATCGGCACGCGGATCTTCATCGCGGAAACACGGCGCAATCTGGAAATACTTGTCAAAACCGGCGACCATCAGCAGTTGTTTGAACTGCTGCGGAGCCTGCGGCAACGCGTAAAATTTGCCCGGATTAATACGGGACGGCACCAGAAAATCGCGCGCACCCTCCGGCGAAGAGGCAGTCAAAATCGGCGTCTGATACTCGGTAAAGCCCTGTTCAACCATCAAACGGCGCATCGCGGCAATAACTTTTGAACGCAGCATAATATTCTGATGAATGCGCTCTTTGCGCAAATCAAGAAAACGATATTTCAAACGCAGTTCTTCCGGCGCGTCGTCTTCCATCGCCACCTGAAAAGGCAGCATTTCCGCCCGGGAATAAACTTCCACGGCTTCAACCTTGATTTCAATGTCGCCGGTCGGCATATTTTTGTTGACGCTTTCGCGATGCAGAACTTTGCCGGTTACACCGATAACGCTTTCCACGCGAATATCGTTGAGTTTATCGAACAAATCGGAAGAACTGTCCACAACGCACTGTGTAATGCCGTAGTGATCTCGCAAATCCACGAAGCAGAGATTGCCCAAATTCCGTTTACGGTGAATCCAACCCGCCAAAGTCACGGTCTTATTCACATCCGCTTCCCGCAGTTCCCCGCAGGTATGTGTTCGATATTGATTCATAAAAACCTCATACGTTTAATTAAAAAACTCTCTATTTGTAGAACCAAATTCCCGGCTTGGCAAGTCCTTAAACGCGCTATCACCCGGAAAAGCGCATAAAAGAGCAGGCTTTTAACCGCAAACGCCGCCAAACCGATTTATTTTCCTCCCTTGCCGGACATAAAAAAAGAGTCGGTGTTCACACACCAACTCTTTAAATTTCTTTTTTCTGGCTTAAAAGAAACTACATTTCGCGGATCTCGGCATCCCAGAGAACAAGCTCGGCGCCCAATGCTGCTGCGACTTTAGCGAGCTGCGGCTGCCACTGTTCCACGGTCAAACGACGGTTTTTGGAGCAGAAAACTTCCACCCACGGCGTCTCGTCTTTGGCAAGAATGTCCGAAACCTTGAGTTTAAGGAAAATCTTGTTCTCTGCCCGAACTTCGTCCAGCACTTTTTTCACCGTTTGAACCACCTCGTCGTAGGGTTTGTTCTCAACGCGAATGGTTCCGACAACGGCAGAACACAATTCGTCACCGTGACCGTAAGCATGAAGCTTATAATAGGTAATCGGTGAAACGCGGTGTGCCAAAGCGCGGCAAATGCCCTGCGTCGTGTTCGAATGGTTGCGGACACGGATACGCATAAACTCTTCTTCGCTGTAAGGCGAAAGATAAACAGATTTACGCACGTTGTTTGACTGGCTCTCGAGAGCTGCTTTCAAAGATTCATTCTTCGGTGCGAAGATAAATCTCTTAACTTTACTTGTTTCCATAAAGCTTGAACTTTTTGAAAATTTAACAATAATTTTTGGTTGTCACAAAAACCTGAAGTTAACCACGCAACAGGCCTGTATCTGATGTAATATATCTCAAATAATAGAAAGTATGAGTTTTCATATATCCCAATTTAGACAAAAGTGCAAGTCTTTTTTTAAAATTTTGCGAAACAGATTTTTCTGTTGCACCGCCATTAAAACAATATTAAATAACAGGAACTATAATTATTTCGCAGTACAAAAAACTTTAGAAAGGAAGACGGTTGGGCTTATCTATGAAAGTAATTGATTCGACGGCGGCATTGACAGAATTTTGCCACAGTTTACAAAACCGGGAATTTATCACCATTGATTTGGAGTTCCTGCGCGAAAAAACATATTATGCAAAACTCTGCCTGATTCAGGTCGGAGCTGCGGATGACGCTGCCGTTATCGATCCGCTGGCCGAGGGATTGGACCTTTCCCCCTTTGTCGAATTGCTGAAAAACCCCGGCATCACCAAAGTTTTCCATTCCGGGCGCCAGGACATCGAAATTCTTTACATGCTGACCGGCTTTATTCCCGAACCGCTTTTTGACACTCAGATTGCCGCCATGGTCTGCGGCTACGGCGATTCCGTCAGTTATGAAACGCTGGTCAAAAAAATCTGTGACGTTGAGCTCGACAAATCATCCCGTCTGTCCAACTGGTCTATCCGACCGCTCGATAAAAGCCAGCTCTGCTATGCTCTGAGCGATGTCACCCACCTGGTAAACGTTTATCAGGCTCTGCGCGAACAATTAAAACAGAACGGACGCATCCACTGGCTGGATGAAGAAGCGGAAATCCTGAAAAATCCGGAAACCTATACCGTTAACCCTCAGGACGCCTGGCAAAAAATCAAACACCGCTCCCATAATCCCAAAATGCTGACCGTTCTGAAAGAACTGGCGGCCTGGCGCGAAAGCCGGGCCCAACGCAAAGATACCCCGCGGCAAAACGTCATTAAAGACGACCTTCTGCTCAACATTGCCGCACTCTGCCCGACCTCAATAGAAGAGCTGGAACAAATACGCAACATGCGCAAAGAAGTCGCAACCGGAAAACTCGGAAACGAAATAATCGAAGTCCTCAATGCCGCCCGTCAGATTCCGGCATCGCAATATGTCAAACTGCCGAAAGAAAGGCCCCTGCCCCAAGGCGCAGCCGGCCTTCATGAACTGTTGAAACTTTTGTTGAAACTCACCAGCCAGGAAAGCGGCGTCGTTGCCAAACTCATTGCTTCTGATGACGATTTGAAACGTTTTGCCACGTTTAAAGACCGCAACAATCCGATTTTAAAGGGCTGGCGCAAAGAATTGTTCGGCAACCGGGCGATTGAACTGCGCAACGGCAAACTCAGCATCCGCTACGACAACATTAAACATTGTGTCAGCATTACGCCCGTTGCGGACGTTTCCGCCTAGCACTCGCCGTTTTGATACGGCTTATTATAAAGCCTGTCCAGCAGATTAATCAGCTTAAGCGCCGTTTCACTGCGGATTGAATAGAAAATTGTCTGTGCCGAACGGCGGGTTTTAACAATTCCGTTGTTCCGCAAAACCGCCAGATGCTGCGATAATGCCGACTGGCTGAGATCAACCATTTTTTCCAGCTCACCCACGTTCAATTCTTTGCCCGACAGATGATAAAGAATTTCCAACCGTTTCTGGTTGCCCAAAGCCTTTAACATTGCCGCTCCTTGCGTAATAGCCAGATTTTTCATTTTCTTCCTCCTTTAACTCCTTCTAATTTAGCATAAAATTCAATAGATTGGGAGTTATAGAACAACTAAGAGCTATATAGACTTTAGCCTTTAGTCACATCGGCTATATTGCTGTTGCCTTTCCCCGGCGAATATAATAAAATTGCCGTAAACCGAAGAGGAGGACAAATGAAAGACGAAGATTTACAAGGGCTGAGCTTTGAAGACGCCCTGCTTAAACTTGAAAACATCGTCCGCGAACTTGAAAGCGGACGGATTAAGCTTGATGACGCCGTCACGGCTTATGAACAGGCCGTTAAACTCAAACAGTTCTGCGAACAGAAACTTCAGGCGGCCCAGCTGAAGATCGAAAAAATTGAAATCGCGCCGGACGGAGAAATCAAAACGGCTCCGCTGGCAGCTATGGACGAACAGTAATGAATGATATCAAAACGGTTATTGCCGAATATTCCGAACAGTTTAACCGCCGTCTGCCGGATTTCTTCCCTTTGCCTGACGGCCCTGAAAAACGCGTCGTCGAAGCGATGAAATATGCCGTTACCAACGGCGGCAAACGACTGCGCCCCTATTTGGTTTATGAAACGGCCCGCCTCTTCGGTGTCGATTTTTCCTCTTCTCTGCGTACGGCGGTC
>ERZ779695.424-NODE-424-length-13965-cov-35.9454_pt1 | contig 13965 bp, 14 predicted proteins | sample MGYA00511100_ERZ779695 | MGnify/ENA primary metagenome ERZ779695 (study PRJEB29588, sample SAMEA2163351) | human gut metagenome | biome: human gut; feature: human-associated habitat; material: faeces | place: Denmark | collected 2008/2010 ...
ATTTCAAGCAGATGGGCATCGACCACATCTTCATAGATGAGAGCCACCAGTTCAAAAATCTGACTTTCAATACACGACACGACCGTGTGGCGGGGCTGGGAAACAGCGAGGGAAGCCAGAAGGCGTTGAACATGCTCTTTGCCATACGCACCATACAGGAGCGCACGGGCAAAGATTTGGGAGCTACGTTCCTCTCCGGCACGACCATCAGCAACTCGCTGACTGAATTGTATCTGCTGTTCAAGTACCTGCGCCCGAAGGAGCTGGAACGGCAGGATATCCGGTGTTTCGACGCTTGGGCGGCGATATTCGCCAAGAAGACGACGGATTTTGAGTTCAACGTGACGAACAACGTGGTGCAGAAGGAGCGTTTCCGATACTTCATCAAAGTGCCGGAGCTTGCCGCCTTCTATAATGAGATTACGGACTACCGAACGGCGGAGGATGTGGGCGTTGACCGCCCCGCCAAGAACGAGATACTGCACCACATACCGCCCACGCCGGAGCAGGAGGACTTCATTCAGAAGCTGATGCAGTTCGCCAAGACGGGCGATGCCACCCTGTTGGGCAGGCTGCCGCTTTCGGAAACGGAAGAAAAGGCGAAGATGCTTATCGCCACGGACTATGCCCGGAAAATGGCACTCGACATGCGCATGATAGACCCGAATTATGAAGACCATCCCGACAACAAGGCGAGCCACTGTGCCAAGATGATCGCGGAATATTACCAAAAATACGACGCGCAAAAGGGAACGCAGTTCGTTTTCTCGGACTTGGGGACATATCAGCCGGGCGATGGGTGGAACGTCTATTCGGAAATCAAGCGCAAGCTGACGGAGGACTACGGCATACCGCCAAGCGAGGTGCGCTTCATTCAGGAGTGCAAGACCGACAAGGCGCGGAAGGCGGTGATAGACGCCATGAATGCCGGAACGGTGCGTGTGCTGTTCGGCTCCACCTCCATGCTCGGAACGGGTGTGAATGCGCAGAAAAGGTGTGTGGCAATCCATCATTTGGACACACCGTGGCGGCCATCCGACCTGCAACAGCGTGACGGACGCGGAGTTAGGGCAGGAAATGAGATTGCCAAGCATTTCGCCGGGAACAACGTGGATGTAATCATCTACGCGGTGGAGAAGTCACTGGACAGCTACAAGTTCAACCTCCTGCACTGCAAGCAAACTTTCATCTCGCAGCTCAAAAGCGGTGCTATGGGGGCGCGTACCATCGACGAGGGGGCAATGGACGAGAAATCGGGCATGAACTTCTCGGAGTACATGGCGTTGTTATCCGGCAACACCGACCTTTTGGATAAGGCGAAACTGGAGAAGCGGATCGCATCGCTCGAAGGGGAACGCAAGTCGTTCAACAAGGGCAAGCGTGATTCGGAGTTCAAGCTGGAGTCAAAGACCGGCGAGTTGCGCAACAACACGGCTTTCATAGATGCCATGACGGAGGACTGGAACCGCTTCCTGTCGGTGGTGCAGACCGACAAGGAGGGCAACCGCCTTAATATAATTAAGGTGGACGGTGTGGATTCCGCCGATGAGAAGGTTATCGGAAAGCGTTTGCAGGAGATAGCGAAAAACGCCACTACGGGCGGGCTTTACACGCAGGTCGGAGAGCTTTACGGTTTTCCGATAAAGGTGGTGAGCGAAAGGATACTCAAAGAGGGATTGGAGTTTACCGACAACCGTTTCGTGATAGAGGGAAACTACAAGTACACCTACAACAACGGGCATCTGGCGCTGGCTGACCCGTTGGCTGCCGCCCGCAATTTCCTCAACGCGATTGAGAGGATACCCTCAATCATCGACCAGTATAAGGCGAAGAACGAGGTACTGAAAAGGGAGATACCGCAGTTGCAGGAGATAGCTGGCAAGGTGTGGAAGAAGGAGGACGAGTTGAAGCAGTTGAAGTCCGAACTTGCCGCCCTTGACCGCAAGATACAGCTGGAGCTTGCGCCGCCCACGCCCGAAGTCGCCGAAAAGGAGAACGAGGGGCAACAGGTCAAACCGGAAGCGGAAGATGTGCGGAACAGGCAGGTGCAATATCCCGAAAATGCACCGCCGCAGATACGCAGTCCGGCGGATAGTATCGTTGCCAACCATGTCATAATCGGGCGTCCAGGACTGTATGCCAAGGAGGAAACCCGGTCCAAAGGATTGAAAATATAACCTTAGGAATTTTATCTGAAGTATTAATAAGGGCTATCCCAAAAGGTCTAAAAGTAAATTTTATCCTTTCTGCAAGTATCTGTAGGATGGCAACTGCATTTTTTTCTTTTTGGGCAGCCCTTATTAAAATTTATTCTTATTTTAGGTTATATACATTCATGTTCATTTATGTAAAAAATCCTGCTGACCTTGTTTATGTCTTGTCAGTCACCATTTGCAAAACCATATTTGACCCTCAAAGAGGCTGAATTTGATAAGCAACTTGCTACATACTCATAATAAGGAGCTAAATAGAACACGAATGGGAAATACTCAAATGCCAAACTAAAGAAGATATTGGCCAAAATAAACGTTATACCGAGAGAGAAACTTGATTTTTCAACTTCCTAAAACGGTGTTGTTCAAACATTTCTACTTATTTGTACTTGCCAGTTGAACCTACGCTTCCCTAATAAAATGTCTATGGTAAAAAGTTAAAAAATCCTCCCACTTTTGTTAGATATATTTTTTTGTGTAATTTTGTAATCGTTATGCGGCAGTAATAATATACATATTAATACGAGTTAGTAATCCTGTAGTTCTCACATGCTACGAGGAGGTATTAAAAGGTGCATTTCGACAATGCATCTATTGTAGTATATTATTGCTTAATCCAAATGAATATTATAAATTTAGGAATTCTTGCTCACATTGATGCAGGAAAAACTTCCGTAACCGAGAATCTGCTGTTTGCCAGTGGAGCAACGGAAAAGTGCGGCCGTGTGGATAATGGTGACACCATAACAGACTCTATGGATATAGAGAAACGTAGAGGAATTACTGTTCGGGCTTCTACGACATCTATTATCAGGAATGGTGTGAAATGCAATATCATTGACACTCCGGGACACATGGATTTTATTGCGGAAGTGGAGCGGACATTCAAAATGCTTGATGGAGCAGTCCTCATCTTATCCGCAAAGGAAGGCATACAAGCGCAAACAAAGTTGCTGTTCAATACTTTACAAAAACTGCAAATCCCGACAATTATATTTATCAATAAAATTGACCGTGACGGTGTGAATTTAGAGCGTTTGTATCTGGATATAAAAACAAATCTGTCTCAAGATGTCCTGTTTATGCAAACTATTGTCGATGGATTGGTTTATCCGATTTGCTCCCAAACATATATAAAGGAAGAATACAAAGAATTTGTATGCAACCATGACGACAATATATTAGAACGATATTTGGCGGATAGCGAAATTTCACCGGCTGATTATTGGAATACGATAATCGATCTTGTGGCAAAAGCCAAAGTCTATCCGGTACTACATGGATCAGCAATGTTCAATATCGGTATCAATGAGTTGTTGGACGCCATCTCTTCTTTTATACTTCCTCCAGAATCAGTCTCAAACAGACTTTCAGCTTATCTCTATAAGATAGAGCATGACCCCAAAGGACATAAAAGAAGTTTTCTAAAAATAATTGACGGAAGTCTGAGACTTCGAGACATTGTAAGAATCAACGATTCGGAAAAATTCATCAAGATTAAAAATCTAAAGACTATTTATCAGGGCAGAGAGATAAATGTTGATGAAGTGGGGGCCAATGATATCGCGATTGTAGAAGATATGGAAGATTTTCGAATCGGAGATTATTTAGGTGCTAAACCTTGTTTGATTCAAGGGTTATCTCGTCAGCATCCCGCTCTCAAATCCTCCGTCCGGCCAGACAGGCCCGAAGAGAGAAGCAAGGTGATATCCGCTCTGAATACATTGTGGATTGAAGACCCGTCTTTGTCCTTTTCCATAAACTCATATAGTGATGAATTGGAAATCTCGTTATATGGTTTGACACAAAAGGAAATCATACAGACATTGCTGGAAGAACGATTTTCCGTCAAGGTCCATTTTGATGAGATCAAGACTATCTACAAAGAACGACCTATAAAAAAGGTGAATAAGATTATTCAGATCGAAGTGCCGCCCAACCCTTATTGGGCCACAATAGGGCTGACTATTGAACCCTTACCGTTAGGGACAGGGTTGCAAATCGAAAGTGACATCTCCTATGGTTATCTGAACCATTCTTTTCAAAATGCCGTTTTTGAAGGGATTCGTATGTCTTGCCAATCTGGTTTACATGGATGGGAAGTGACTGATCTGAAAGTAACTTTTACTCAAGCCGAGTATTATAGCCCGGTAAGTACACCTGCTGATTTCAGACAGCTGACCCCTTATGTCTTCAGGCTGGCCTTGCAACAGTCAGGTGTGGACATCCTCGAACCGATGCTCTATTTTGAGTTGCAGATACCCCAATCGGCAAGTTCCAAAGCTATTACAGATTTGCAAAAAATGATGTCTGAGATTGAAGACATCAGTTGCAATAATGAGTGGTGTCATATTAAAGGGAAAGTTCCATTAAATACAAGTAAAGACTACGCCTCAGAAGTAAGTTCATACACTAAGGGCTTAGGCGTTTTTATGGTTAAGCCATGCGGGTATCAAATAACAAAAGGCGATTATTCTGATAATATCCGTATGAACGAAAAAGATAAACTTTTATTCATGTTTCAAAAATCAATGTCATCAAAATAATGGAGCGGTCAGGAAATTTCTATAAGGCAATACGGTTGGGATATATACTTATCTCCATTCTTATCGGATGTATGGCATATAATAGCCTCTATGAATGGCAGGAGATAGAAGCATTAGAACTTGGCAATAAAAAAATAGACGAGCTCCGAAAAGAAATAAACAATATCAATATTCAAATGATAAAATTTTCTCTATTGGGTGAAACAATACTGGAATGGAACGATAAAGATATCGAGCATTACCATGCACGGCGTATGGCAATGGACAGTATGCTCTGCCGTTTCAAGGCCACCTATCCAGCAGAGCGCATCGATAGTGTGCGCAGTCTTTTAGAGGATAAGGAACGACAGATGTTCCAGATAGTCCGGTTAATGGATGAACAACAATCTATTAACAAGAAGATAGCCAATCAAATTCCGGTTATTGTACAGAAAAGTGTGCAGGAACAGTCCAAAAAGCCAAAACGAAAAGGTTTCTTAGGCATATTCGGCAAAAAAAAGGAAGTAACTCCAGCAGTATCAACCACTATCCTTCATTCGGTCAATAGAAACGTAATCAGCGAACAGAAAGTGCAGGATCGCCAATTGTCGGAACAAGCCGACAGCCTTGCAGCTCGTAATGCAGAACTTAACAGACAACTGCAAGAATTGATTTGCCAAATAGAAGAAAAGGTACAAACCGAACTGCAAAGCCGGGAAAACGAAATAGTTGCCATGCGTGAAAAGTCATTTATGCAAGTAGGCGGTTTAATGGGATTCGTTCTTCTATTGTTGTTAATTTCCTACATCATCATACATCGTGATGCAAAAAGCATTAAACAATACAAGCACAAGACAACTGCCCCCATGTAGTCAATCCGAGGAGTTTTACATTAATCTTCACAGACATAAATGTCCCCTCTCGTTGTCATCTTAAAAATCGGAATTTTATGATTGACAAATCATAAAATCAGCTAAAGACTTCTTTCAACCTTCATAGGTGTAGAATCTTTTGGCATTTCTATTCGCAATGTTATGAAAAAAGCATCAAAATACCAACCAATTTTTGCTGTATATTGGCTCCAATGCCGTTTTTCTACCTATTTTCTACCCGATTGGCTGTTACAGTTCTGTATTTACTTTGATTTTCCCTATTGTTTTTTGTTCGTCACGTACACGGCAAAGTTCCCGGTGTGCTTTTTCTTTATACTCCTGAAGAGCTTTGATTTCGTTACGCAATCGGTCGTTTTCTTCCTGAAGAACCTGGAGCTCTTTAACCTGTTCTTCAGACTTCATTTCAGCACGTACCTTTTCTTCTGCTGCCTTTGCGATAAGTTCTGGAGCAGGAAGCTGTTTTGCGGTCTGTTCCCGGACTGCCTGTAGTAGTTGGCGAATCGCTTCTGTTCCTTCATTGCTTGTCTGCATGGTCGCTTTTACTTCATTCAATTCTCCGATGATCTTTTCCAAGGGGGAGTAATCAAGTGCGTTACTCTTCAGGTCGAAACCTGTGCGTTCAAAGTCTTCCAGGGCGAGAGAAACGAACTCTTTCCGTAATATGCCGTTTGCCCGGCAGTATATCTCCAGCCGTTCAGATGTTTCTCCGCTTATTGAGATTGTAGTCTTTTCCGGCTTACTTTTGGGTTGTATGGTTACTTTATCTGTCATACCTTAACCGATTGATATAAATATGCTTATAATATGCTTGATATGCTGATTTTATACTTCTTTTTAATTGAATATGCTGTAAATATACTGAATATTCCTGAAATATATTCAGGTTACCTGGCCTTTTCTTCGCTTAAAGTGATATGAGAATCCACAAAGCACCCTCCGAAGCCGGATAAGGCGTCTGGTTGCGTGTAAGTGACCGTTACAAGGGTTTGCCCCATGAATGTTTCAATCTTGTCTATAACGGCTTTCATTGGCTTTCCTAAGCCTGTTGCTTCTGCAGAAACCATTACCAAATCTCTTTCCTTCATATCGTTGTTTTTTTTGATTTTGTTACAGAATCAAATTATTTGATACCGAACTCTTCTCTTAACATTTTAAGCAGTGCATTTTCAGCGTGCTTCCTTGTCATTTCTCCTGTGCATACTCTGTCATCGTAATAACAACACCTTTCATACACATTCTTCAGCCTTCCGAGTTCTGCTATTTTATCTACAGCCTTTACAGCTTTATTGTTTGTAGGGTTATCCATTGCATTACTGATCCACCTGTAAACGAATGAATATTGTTCGTATTGTTCCCCTCCTTCTTCTCGTGGGTGCAGAGTGTTGATATTGAATACAACTGTATCAGCTTTGGGCTTTCTTCCTTTAATTGGATATTTGCAAATCAGTTCATAATCAAACCATACATCAGAACCACTTTCCTTGATGCGTTCCTTTGCCGGACGTAAAATTTTCTGGTCTATCTGGGCATTAGAATAGACTTCCGGTATCTCCAGATCTTTTCTTAGTTGAAGTATCGGGTAGTAATACTGTTTTCTATCTCTTTGGCTGCAAATTATCTTATACAGCCTTTTTGTGTAGTTACCACGAAGCCCAAGCGCAAGCCCTTTGGAATATCTTGTTCCTCCGACACCAACGCCATAATAAATCAAGAACGGAATAGCCCAAGGGTTTATATTAAGCATTACCTGGTTAGTCCCTTTTATGTTGTGTATCGTTGTGATGATTGCACCTGTTGTTTCTATGGTCTTGTGTATTTTGGGATGAACCCAGCGAAAGGAAAATATCTTTTTAGTCAAGTCCAGAGCTTCTTTTAATACCATTGTTTTATGGTTTTTCCCTCCGGCTTCATCGCATTTTATAGTAACATAAGGCTGGTTAAACAAATCCCGTGGCAGTTCTTCCTCTCTTGACATATGTTTTTGAAGTTTGTCACTGATAAGAGTAAGCAAGTTTTCTTGCCATTCTGAAATATTGTACTGCCCAAAAGTTACATTATTAGGCTGAATAAGCATTATTTCCTCTTCTGTTGGAGGAGTGAACGGTACCAAGTCTTTTTCTTTTGCCATACGTTTTTTTTAGGGGTTATTTGCAAATATACGATATAAAGAATAATAAACCAAAAAAAAAAGTATCTTTTATAGGTATCTTTAGCAATTTGAGTATCTTTTGTGGGGGGTATCTTTAGCAATTTGAGTATCTTTTGTGGCATATCTTTAGCAATTTGAGTATCTTTTGTGTTCTTTTATTGTTTGTAAAATCCAGAAAATCAATATATTGCAATATTGAAAACACGTTCGTACAAGATATTCTGCAAAGACTATTCTAACAAGAAAGCGGATTTTAGGGTGAAAGTGACCTTGCTTGCCTCTCCGAAAAACCGCACAAAGAAGGAGAAAAAGAGAGCCCTCCCTTTAGGGAGTTAGGTGGGTTTAGGTGGGTAAACTCTCCGGCGCGTTAAAATATGTATAAAAATGAATATATTTGTATATTTGGATTGCTTATTCCTCTAAATTTTGCCGAATTTGGGGAGTTTCATCGCTAAATTTTGCCGAATTTGGGGAGTTTATTCTGTTTTTCGTTATCTTTGCAAGAAAAAAGAGATATGATAAAACGTATAATTAAAGGTTCCATTTTAGCAGACTACAGACGCAGAAAAGTAATCGTTTTATTGGGAGCAAGACAGGTTGGTAAGACTACGCTACTTTCTGAATTACAGGAGGGAAAAGAAAAAATATTGTCCTTGAATTGTGATAATGCAGATGATGTTTTGCTGTTGGAAGGTAAGACCACCACAGAATTAAAATATTTACTGTCATCCTATGAACTTGTTTTTATAGATGAAGCCCAAAGGGTTAAGAATATCGGACTAACATTGAAAATGATTGGAGATTTGAAACTGGATACACAGGTGGTAGTAACAGGTTCTTCTTCGCTCGATATGGCAGACGAAATAAACGAACCTGCAACAGGTCGATTGATAGAGTATAACCTTTTTCCCTTCTCTTTGCCGGAATTAGCTGACAGTAGTTCCGAAAGGGAAGAACAAAGATTGTTGGAGAACCGTATGATTTACGGTTTATACCCGGAAGTTGTAACAGAACCAAGTGATGCGAAGCGAACACTAATGACATTGACAAACAATTATCTTTACAAAGATTTATTTGCCTATAAAGGAATAAAGAAACCCGAACTTATTCAGAAATTAGTAAGGGCGTTAGCTTTGCAATTAGGCAGTGAAGTTTCTTATAATGAGCTGAGTAATCTCTTGGGGGTAGATAAAAGTACAGTCGAAAATTATATCAATTTGCTGGAAAAATGTTTTGTCGTGTTTCGCCTGGATTCCTTTAGCCGGAACTTGCGGAATGAAATTAAGAAAGGCAAGAAAGTCTATTTTTATGATAATGGGGTAAGAAATGCTGTTCTTTCCAATTTTGCTCCATTAGAACTAAGAAATGATGTAGGTGCTTTGTGGGAAAATCTTATGGTAAGCGAAAGGGTTAAACGTAATTCATATTCCGGGAACTTCGCACAACTTTTCTTTTGGCGTACTCATGAGCAACAGGAAATAGACCTAATAGAAGAACAGGACGGTATTCTGCATACTTTTGAGTTCAAATGGAACGGTAAGGCAAGGAACAATCAGCCAAAATCATTTGCCAATTCCTATCCAAACTCTACTTATGAAGTTATCACTCCAGAAAATTATTGGTCGTTCTTGAAATAGGGAAAAACTAAAAATATGACATTCTATGAAGAGAAAACGTAATCGTTCAGAATCAAATTATGTCAGACGTAAAATCAACCGTTGGACTCGATTTCTGGCCAAAGAAAGAGATTGGGATTATACCTTTATGCTTGAAATAGAATATATGAAACTTCGTCAAATGGAAGAATATTTCAAGGGAAGTGATACATTTATAGGCATTGAATGTGTGAGACGAGATTTGAGGATATGCCTCCGACTCCTGGATATAGTCATGGGAAAGGATAATCTTGATATAGAACGTAGTCCGCTTAAATTCGTACCGTTTAAGGAAGACAATGGTCGTAAAATGTACAAGGTCGAGGGAGCTTCCGAGATTATTTCATACAGAAAACTATATGTCAATATAAGGAATGCCAGCCGTTTTGTGAAGCTCGATTTTAATAATCCGAATATGGATGAATCTTCTGAAATAAGCCATAAGGAAAGTCTTCGTTTGCATAAGGCCTGGCATCTGTATAATCTCATTCGGACTTATCGAATGTTCGAATGGTGGGATTAATAGACTGGGAGTGCTACTCCAGGTAAGAGAGCTTTTAATCTGATGCCTGGAGTAGCACCATTTATAGAGAGTCTTTTTCTTTATACAAATCGAACGACATAATGTCTCTCATCTCACATTCAAAACAATTTGCCGCATAGCCTATCTGAAGGTTATTACCATATCTGTCAGGAGCAGACACCAGTCTCCATCCCTTAGTTTCTGTAAGAGTCCTTCCACATGTATTACAGACTTCTGGCCTTTCCTTCAAAAGACAATAGAAATTTCGCTTCTTTTTTAAAGAACCAGCCACGTTCATTTGTCTTGTCAACTATTTCATTTCTTTTCTCAATTTCCTCTTTGGTGACAACTTTTTCAAGGTCTTCTCTATATTTCAGCATATTATTTATGGTTTATTAGTTATGTGTTTTCAATATCTATTGTAGTATCTGAACACGAATATATAAATTCTGATTTTGTGACAGAATCAAAATAAAGACAGCTGCCGTTTGTCCTCTTCTTCCTGTTTGTGTGCTTTCTGGCTCTGCTTCTCATAATCGAGTATTTCCTGTATTGACCGGATAGCTCTCATTCTCTGTTCCGGAGTGGTGCGCCTTTTCATACCCTTTTCCATTTTTCCATGCTTCAGCCAATTTGAATACATATCGATCAGGCAAAGCACTTCTTCTTCCATTACTGTAGGCACTCTCATGGTCTTGGTGTACATGCCGGACACAGCCTTTCTTCCGGAACCTTCTCTGGCTCCACCTTTTCCGGTCTTTTTTCCTGGATCCTTTTTCATAGGTCTGTTTTGTTTGATTTTGTTACGGAATCAAAGTTAAGTGTTTTGTCTTGGATATCCAAGTAAAACCGCACACTGATTTGCACTGCAAACGGCTGCACTCGTCGGGACGGGTGGTCCCGCCCCTTGCCGTGCGGCGCTCCCCGACCGATGAGTTTTTTGTGGTGTTCCGGACATGGCTTGTTGTGCGGTTTTGTTGGGTAATTCTGTTGTGTACCGGGTGTGCGGTTTTCGTGTGTGTTCACGTGTGTGGGATAGGTTCTATCTCTCCCCGTCCCCTTTGCTAATTTCGCGCTGGGGAGGGTGTTCGATAGAACAGCAAGAGGAAACCGGGCAAGCCCTGTTTTTTCCTCTTGCCCTACGGGGTCTTTAGCTGAAAATCAGCTATTTAGAAAATTGTACCAATATAATTTGGTTATAACGAATAAATATACTATCTTGTAAACCAACTAGTTAGTATATTAATTCGTTATAATAAGCCTTATAATTATATGGAAAAAGACAGTAAAACAACGGTAGCGGTAGAACGTACTACTTTTGCTAAACTTGACCGTCTGGCCAAGGCAAACAGTGTGTCAAAAATGGAGTATATTACTCATGCCATAAACTACTTTGAGAAGTACGGTATAAACCCGGTCGAGCATGAAAGTCCGGCACAGGAAATGCAGAAGCTTATCAAGCGCATGGATCAGGTGTTCGCATTCCTGAAGAAACAGGAAACGGATCTTGTGCGTCCGGCTTGTGAAGCTCTGGCCGGAGCCAGCACACAGATAACCATAAGCCTTTCATCCTTACTTTCGGAAGAAAAGTTCAGGCGGTTCCTGAAGGACAACAAGGAGCTGCTTGCCGAGATTATCAACAGTTCCGACAACAACGGCAAGGCCATAGGCAAGACAGAAAAAGCGGTGCGGGATGCAGATTCAACTATCAGGAAGAACCAGGAGATTATCTTCAAGCGGATAGAAGCCAGCGAAACGGCACAGATTAAAGCCTATAAGCATATCGTTTCCTTCCTCGATGCAAAAGGAAAGACCGGGCTGCTCGATGATATAAACAAGGTCTATGAGAGGGAAAAGGAAAGGAGGGGACTATGAATATAAAAATTCAGGGTGGCGGTTCCGGAACCTATGCCAATACAGGGAGCTGCACAGGAGTAACGACCTACCTCCAGCATGAGGATCTGGAGCGCATGAAGAACGGCCAGGAAGTGCAGCCGTTTTTCAATAACTCACGTGACTACATAAGCGCACAGGAAGTAACCTTCAAGATAGACAGCAACAAGGCAAAATTAAGCCGGAATGATGCGAAGTTCTATGTGATCACGGTAAGCCCTTCCAGCCGGGAGCTGGAGAAAATGGGCAAGACAGAGAAGGAACAGGCTGAAGCCATGAGAAAGTATGTCCGTGATGATGTGATGCAGCACTATGCGGAAGGGTTTGGAAAAGGCCTGAACAAAGAGGATATCGAGTATTACGGGAAGATTCATTTTGAGAGGAAGGGAGCCGACCGGTACGACATGCACGCACATATCATCGTCAGCCGGAAGGACAGGAGCAACACCAGGAAACTAAGTCCAAAGACCAACCACACCGGGAAGAAGAACTGCGGAAACGTGAATGGCGGTTTCGACAGAACAGATTTTTTCCGAAAGTGTGAAACCTCATTTGATAAGCGCACAGGGTATGACCGGGCTCCGGAACAGACATTCGACTATCTCAATACCATGAAGAACGGAAGCCCGAAAGAAATCTTCCAGAAAAAGGAGTGGGCGGAACGTGTGAACCATGAACGGCTTGAGAAGATGAAAGCCGAATGGAGCCGGGATCTTCAGGAACCGCGCCAGGAACAAGGCCGTGAAGAAATCCAACAACAGGGAAACAGTATTTCCCAAGTTCCGGAAATCAACCAGGCACCGCAGAGAAAGAAGCAACAGGAGGAAGAACTCGACCAGCCCAGGAAAAGAAGCCGGGGTTTTGGAATGGGTATGTGATTCTACATATACATACCGCTTGTGTTAGGGCTTGTTAATTCCCTTACTTTGATATGCAGGGTAAGGGAATTAACAACTAGTTCTTGGAAAAGCTTTTTTTGTTTCCCTAAAATTGAATCAATAATGAATATACAGTGCCGGATATGCGGGCTATGATTTTTGCAGCTTGTTTTTCATTACCCTTGAAATCCTTTACGAATACAGCCAATGTATAGTGTTTGTTATTAGGTAAACGTATAAAGGCTACATCATTGTGAGCTGCAAGAATACCATTTTCATTGACATAACCTGAGCCTGTCTTATGTGCTATAACAACCCCTTCTTTATCAAGAAGCGGAGCTACTATCCTGTCCACACCTGTTTTACATTCTGTCAATGTATTTTTAATGAAATCTTGTTTCTCGTTACTAATAAGGCTTTCTGTAAACAAACGATTCATCAATATTGCGGCACCAAGAGGAGATGTATAATTAGAGTAAGCTTTGTCATGGTCAGCTGACATTTCCTCTTCCGTGTAAGCTATTTGAAAGCTCGAACGTGGAATGAGTTTCGCTATAAAACTGTCTGTTTGTGCAGTATTGAGCATATTCTTAAACATGATATTGCTTGCATTATTGTCGCTTTGAATAAGAGTATAACGTAATAAATCTCTCACTGTTAACGATAAGACAGATGTTGAAAAATCTTTCATCATAGGGCTCCACGTTTTTGGATCAAGTTTTTCCCTATTTATCTTTACCAATGTGTCAAGGGAAATACCTTTTTTGTCAAAGTCATTGCAAAGAGCTAATGCCTGATGAACCTTAAATACGCTCATCATTGGATAAATACTTTTGTTGTTTACTGTTACTGTGTCCTGATTGTTTATGATTACAGCAACTCCGATTTCTCCTGGATATTCGGATGCAATCTTAGAAATAGAATCGCTGATAACCTGACTGTTTAGCTCTGATTTACTCTTGTTCGCTATTGACTTGTGCGAAAATTGCTTTAATGAAATGATAGTTAAACACAATAAAATGACAATTGAAACTGATAAAATAATCTTGTTTTTTTTCATGAAATAAATGATATAGAGTTATAAATTAAATTCTGTTTTTACTTTTATTTTCCCGAATGTTTTCTGTTCGTCACGTACCCGGCAAAGTTCCCGGTGTGCTTTTTCCTTATACTCCTGAAGGGCTTTGATTTCGTTACGCAATCGGTCGTTTTCTTCCTGAAGAACCTGGAGCTCTT
>ERZ779695.434-NODE-434-length-13728-cov-2.83873_pt1 | contig 13728 bp, 11 predicted proteins | sample MGYA00511100_ERZ779695 | MGnify/ENA primary metagenome ERZ779695 (study PRJEB29588, sample SAMEA2163351) | human gut metagenome | biome: human gut; feature: human-associated habitat; material: faeces | place: Denmark | collected 2008/2010 ...
AAACTGAAGGTCAGCCGCAGGAGCCTACAGGATTACCGCAACAATGGCATACTGCCATATATCCGGGTAGGAGGAAAAATTCTGTATAGGGCTTCCGACATTGAACGGGTGCTGATGGACGGGTACAGGGAAGCGTACCGTTTGAATAGATGAACTTGAATCTACCCTCGTAAAGTTGCTTTTATTTCGTGAAACTACCTTCCGGGTATAGTAATCTACGTAGAAGTAACTTTCTTTATACAATGATGTCAAAACGAAAAGTAGTAAGAAAAACATCAATCCATTTTCTAAAGACCGTAACACTACTTGCTGTAGAACGGATAGGCATACTCCAAAACAGTGAAAAGACAGAAGTAAGGATGAAGGCTGACGGAGTATCTAGGCGATTTTTCTGGAGGGAGTGTAGTTTGCTGTCTGCCCGCTTCATCCAGCTTTCAAAAGCGATTTGGAAACAAGCAAAATTCTATATTCTTCTTGCTTTGTGGAACAAAAAGATTTAATTCTTGATTTCAATCTCTACTTGTGTGAGAAGTTCGGCTACAGAAACAGTTGTAGCGTGATGCCACATGCCAATGGCTTTTGTGTGGACATCCGTGAACGTGACTTAGACTGCTACATCCGCTTCTGGGAGTATAGCTGTGGAAGAGGCAACTTCCCCGACTGGTCTATCATCATTGTGCGCAGTAACTTCAAAAAGAACCAAGAAGAAAGCTTGAAAGACTTGGCTCGGTTCTTCAAGGAGTACATGCCACGCTACGGTTACAAATACCTCTGTACCGAGGACGATGACCACAAGTATTATCAGACACTTGGCTTGAAGTGCATAATGGACGGCTTTTGTCCCAATTATGCGCTTGCACTGAAGGAGTTGAATGTCTGATACATGGTTTAGAGTTAAGGAGGGGATTTTTCCTCTCCTTTTCTTATATACTGATAAATCAGAATTTACCGATGCCTGACCGTTCATCAAGAGTGGAAGAAGTTCGTCTCGCTGCTTAATCAAAGCGTTGATTTCTTCAATACATAGTTTGCGTTTCTCCCATAATGGAGATATGATACTTTCATATTTCTCAATCAAAATTGAATTAGGTAATACCATATTATACTCACAGAGGTTTTCTTGACTGATTTTTTTCTGAATAGAACCAGTTTCTATCTGCTTTGCAGGAATGCTCCTAAGCATTTGATAGGTAAACATTAAATATTGTTCGTTTTTGGGAAGAATTATATGTGCGTGATTGTTCACCCAATTCTTACCCCATATATATTGTACGATAGGGAATCCTTTTGAATCAGAAGTTGAACCATCTTCTGCCAACAGAATATAATCTCCATCAAAGATATATTCATTTACATAGTCCATAATACCTGTTGCACCATAGTACGGATAGTTGCCTTTTCTTTCCTCTCTATCTTTACTTGATAAAGGAATGCGTTTTGAATCAAAAAGATTGATAAAATCTTTTAGCTTGCAATTGTCCCATTCATTTGGTATCTTACGTTTCAACTTTTCATTCCAAACCATTTCACCACCGCTCGACTTGTATGGTTTGCCCTCCTCATTCGGAAAGTCAAATTGCACAAACCAGTAATCGTAAAGCTGTTTTGCCATCGCCTCTAAATTCTGATTTAGCAGTCTCTTATATTATATATAAGGACGTAAATATCAGAATTATGAAAGAAAACATCATTCAGGCGATAGTTGCGAAGATGCAGCGTGACTTAGATTGCCGACAAATGGCGCAGCTTAAAGCTGTGATTACATCAGAACTGCATAACGTTGAGATTATCGAAAAAGAGGAGTGTGTGTACCAGCAAACACAAGAAAACGAACAGTTTCTTAACTCTTTTATATCAGCAAAGAAAATAGAGGGGTGTTCGGATAAGACATTGGCGTACTACCGTAATACCATTGAACGGCTATTAGTTACACTTTCAATGGCTATCTGTCATATTACCACATCCGACATTCGTACTTATCTATCCGATTATCAAGAAGAACATCAATCCAGTAAAGTTACCATTGACAATATGCGACGCATCTTTTCCAGTTTCTTTGCATGGTTAGAAGATGAAGACTACATCGCCAAAAGTCCGGTCAGACGTATCCACAAGGTTAAAACTGATTCACTTGTAAAAGAGGTACTTTCTGACGAACAATTGGAGCAACTTCGAGATAGTTGCACTAACAAACGAGACCTTGCTATTATAGACTTTCTTTCATCTACAGGCATTCGTGTAGGTGAATTAGTAAAACTGAACCGTGAAGATATAGACTTTCACGAACGACAGTGTGTGGTATTCGGAAAGGGAAATAAGGAACGTGTTGTTTACTTCAATGCCCGAACCAAACTGCATTTGCAACAATACCTCAATGGGCGTACTGACGACAATCCTGCTTTATTCGTCTCACTCCATTCTCCTCACACACGCCTTACTATCAGTGGCGTAGAAGTAAAAATCCGGAAATTGGGACAAGCACTTTCTATACCTAAAGTTCATCCTCACAAGTTCCGTCGTACCCTTGCGACAATGGCTATCGACAAAGGTATGCCTATTGAACAGGTGCAACGCTTACTTGGACATGTACGTATTGACACAACACTGCATTATGCGATTGTGAACCAAAATAATGTAAAATTGGCTCATAAGAAATACTTGGGATAAGTAATTGCGCAAGATTCTGCCCGAAAATGCGTAACTTTGCATCCAAAACAGGATGTATATGACTAAGTTATCATCAATCGCAGATTATGTAACCGACAAAATCAGTAGTAACGATATTGCCTTACGCGAATATGTTACTACAGACTGCATATTACAAAACAAAAAAGGACGGGAAATTGCAACCAATCTTCCGCCACAGTCTTGTTGTCTCACTCGCTATCAACGTGGCGATGTATTAATAGCAAATATCAGACCATATCTCAAAAAGGTTTGGTTTGCAGATATAGATGGTGGAGCCTCTTCTGATGTGTTGGTTTTTAGAGCTAAAGAGGGACATTCACCAAGTTTTCTTTATGCCGTGCTACTTCAAGATTCTTTTTTTGACTATGTAATGCAAGGAGCCAAAGGAAGTAAAATGCCTCGTGGAGATAAAGAGCAAATTCTAAGATACGAAATGCCAACACTTTCTTGTTCGGAGGAAAGCATTGGCACATTTTTCTTGAATCTTGACCAAAAAATCAGACTCAATGAGCAGATAAATCAGAATTTAGAGGTTTATAATCTCTGGTTGTAGCTTAAAGGCATCGGCATATACACGCATTTGGTAAAGATTGATGTGTGGGTTCAGTTTCTTACGGACAAACTGAATTATTTTTTCTTTCTCTTGCTCATCTATGTTGACACCAAAATAGATCGACTCAAAACATTCTCCTTTCACCGGCATATAATGGTGTATCTCTCGCCAATCCCATGTTTCCTTAGGATGTTTGGCTTGTGTTGGAGTCAAGGCTGCATACATAGCACTTGGTTTAGGCATTACTAATCTGACCTCCTGCTCATATTCCCACTCCTTCGCTTTTGTTTGCCATTGGTAATTGAAAATATCCTGTGCTGAATTATATGCGCTTGGACGTTCGATGATATTACAATATTGAACATCAAGGACAATAGGATTAATGTATATTGAGCCAAACATTGGAGGAACAAATTCTAGTACTTTATCCAAATCAAGACCGATGCAGATGCCTTTGTGGTTATAACAATAATGTGCCCACATGAGTATAGAGTCATTGATTTTTGACAAGCTGCACAGCCATGTATCATTACGCAAATTGAATGCATCGTTTTCCTCTTTCTCTACCCACCAATCCTTTGGTATCCATCCTTGAAGTTTAGAGTCCGGCACATTTGAGTAGTCAATTAATTTAGGATGACAATCAAAAGGGTCATTCAGTTGAGACGCATTAGTGAATTGGAGATTCCGGTTTCCAATCATGCTCTTTGCGCCAACTATATCTAAATATTTGTAGAGTATACGAGACATTTTTTATTCTATTGTTATTTGTCCATTCATTAAAAGTGGTAAAAGTTCGTCACGCTGCTTAGTCAAAACTTTGAGCTGTGCGATATTATTATGTAAATGTACTATTATATTTTCAATCAGTAGAGAAAATTTTATTGCTATTTCAGAATTATAAGGAAAATCAAATTTCATCATAAGTTCTGGATTTATTCTTCTGTGGCTATGAGAAGTACCAGTAGCACCTTGCGTACAGTATTCAATGAATTTTGCACTTTTAGCCAACATGAACAAGAAACCTTTTGTTTTCAGAGAAACAGGATTCCATACAACAAATTCTGTTGAACAAATCTGATTAGATCCTCTATTTCCACAGATTACTCGACTTGTCCAAGGATTAAGTTTAGATACCAAAATACAATTGTTAGTGACTATAAACTTTGCACTTTGAATATCTATTCCATATTCTTCTGCGTAAGTTCCTGTTTTATCATATTCGGGCAAACTATAATGTTTGAATAATTCATTAGACTGTGCCTGTGGATTAACTGTTTCTTTTGAAATACTTGCTAATTGATAAATGTTTGCATTTGTCCACTCTTTTGGAATCATTCTTTTTAACTTTTCATTCCATACCATTTCTCCACCACTTGATTTATACGGCTTGCCATCTTTGTTGGGAAAGTCAAACTGCACAAACCAGTAATCATAGAGTTGCTTTGCCATCGCTTCTAAATTCTGATTTATCTGACGATTAAGTTTTATTTTAGCGTCAAGGGAAGATAGGAGTTTCCCTATCTCGTATTGTTGAGCCAATGGTGGCAGTTTGATTCCTATATTGAAAAAGTTTGTCGGATCAATTCTTTTGTGACTCCCAGAAGTATTTGCATTTTGTCCGCATAGATAGTCGGTAATAACAGGAGAAGCCAACAGATAAAAGCAATAGTCAAAATCAACCTTGTTTTCATCAATAATTAATGGCAAAAATTCAGTTGAAGCGATTTTATGGTCCTCATCAGAATCGATTCGCCAAATACGCTTAAAGCGCACATTTAGTTTGTTGAATAAGATGCAACGGTTAGGTACGGTAAACTTATTGCTTTGAATATCTTGCCCCAAAAGTTCCTCCCTTGTTTGGTTGTTATAAAACGAGGGAAGGCTGTAAAGATGATAAACCACATCGGGAATAGGTATTGTGGTTTCAGAATGGAATCGAACTATATCTTTAATCTTCATAATTTCTAATATTGAGTACAACCTTTCCACAACTTGTGGAAGAATTACTTATCCAACATTCCTTTAATCTGTTTATCGAAATCTGAATCAATCCGTTGAGTTATATTGAAAATATCGTATTCGCTTTCTGCCTTTGCCTTGGCTTGTGCCGCAGAAATGCGTCCTTTATCCGGCAATATCTGATATTTGCGGAAAGTCAGAAACTCATTGACACTGGTTGCAAACTGCTCCATGTTAAATGTGTTCTCACGCTCTATGAGGTCTTCAATATAATCGAAGTACCCCGTTACCGCACGTTCCAACCGACGGATTTCATTTTCCTGCAAATAGTTCTTGGCTATTGACACATCCGATTTCAAGATACGCCCATCGGGAGCATTCTTCCATGTGGTCAGTCCCATGTGTTCTTGGGTATGGTCAGCCTTAGTGTAGATGATTTCTGCTGCCGTTTGCCCTGTAATGGCATAATGAAAGCGGTTCTGTATCATGGCATAGAAATCGTGTGTGGTAGGCGAGTTCTTGTCATAGTCAATACTGCACTCTGCATATATATCGGTAATCTGTTGCCAAATACGCCGTTCACTGGCACGGATGGAACGTACCCTTTCCAACAATTCACGGAAATAGTCTTTTCCGAATACTGCCGTTCCCTGTTTTAAGCGTTCATCGTCAAGCACAAAGCCTTTCTTGATATACTCATTAAGAATCCTGGTAGCCCACTGACGGAACTTGGTAGCTTTTGGAGAAGATACACGATAGCCAACAGCAATAATCATATCAAGATTATAGAAATCGACCAAATCTTCCACCTCGCCTCTTATACCTCGGTTTACGACAGTTGCAATTTTTGCAACTGTCGTATCTTGCTGCAGTTCTTCATCCTTGAAGATATTGGCTATATGCCGACTAATACCCGATTTGTCAATACCGAAAAGCTCTGCCATAGCCTTTTGCGTACACCAAATGGTCTCGTCTTTTATAATGACCTGTACCTTCCCCTCTTCATCAGGGAGGTTATATAGTAAAAACTGAATTTCGTTACTCATTGTTAGTTCAATTTCTTATTTTTATAATTGGCAAACAATTGTGGCAATTTTCTAATTGTCCCACATTTCGTGGGACAAAACATAAATACCTCGTTTATTCGTTACCTACGTTTGCGTTGAAATGCAAAGCATCCAACTGTTTCATTATTTCTTCTTCCAAGCGATGACTCTCTGCAAATTGCTCGGAAAGGGTTTGCTTGTAGTTCGCCATTCGGGAATTAAACTCATCTTCGGTTATATCTACATAATCAATCTTGATGTCGAAATATTGTCCAGCAGAAAGAGAATATCCTTTTTCCTTTATCTCATCGTAAGTAACAGCCACGGAAAAATCTTCTACAGCTTCCTTTCGTTGGAATGTGCCGACAATCTTCTCTATCTCATCATCATTCAGTCGTACCTTTTTTAATCCGTTGGCATCCTTGTATTCTTCGCCCAATTTGCTGGCATCAATTAAAATCACCTTTTCGGCAGTGGCAGATTTATCAAAGAACAACACACTGACATTCGTACCCGTATTGGCAAACACGTTGCTTGGCATGGAAACACAGCCAAACACCACTTTGTCATCTACTATCTTATGAAGAATTTTGTTCTCAATACCACTTTTTGCGGTAATAAAGCCTGTTGGAATAACAATTGCTCCCTTCCCTGTTTTTTTCAGCGAATTGATAACGTGCTGGATAAAACAGGTATATATAGCCATTGACTCTTTCTTTTTAGCTGGCACATTGGGGACTCCAGCCCAAAAACGAGCAGGCATGGCAGCTATTTTCTCTCTGGTATCGGAAAAATCCATTTTAAAAGGCGGATTACTTACCACAAAATCAAATTGACGCAACTGTTGTCCGTCATCGCTCTTATGATAGGGGCTAACAAGAGTATCACCCTGAATGGCATTATCAAGCGAAGATACAAGTCCGTTAAGCAACAAATTAAGTTTCAACATTTTGTTGCTTCGCTGGGAAATATCCTGCGAGAAGATGGTACAACGGTCTTCACCTATTTGATGACTGAGTGCCATCAGAAGTGTACCTGTTCCTGCCGATGGGTCATAACATTCCATGCTATGCAAATCGGCATTATCCCCCACTAACAGACGAGCCATAATCGTTGCTATGGCATGAGGTGTATAATACTCCGCATATTTTCCTCCTCCGGCGGTATTGTAGTCCTTAATCAAATACTCAAAGATACTGGAGAAGAAATCGTAGTTTTGCGCAAACGCCTCTTCAAAAGAGAAGTTTACCAATTTATCCACCAATGCACGAGCGAATGGGGCACGTTGTGCTGTATCGGTCACAAATGGAGTCAACGCCTCAAACAAAGGTATTTTTGTGTTGGCTGTGGTCTGTGTGGAAAATATATCCGCATTTTGTTCCGCTATATCGGTCATAGTAGAATCGAAGATGGTATCAAAATCCCCCTTCCCCTGTTGATTCCAAAGATTGGCTATCAGGTGGTAAGGTTCAAGCATCGGAACATCCGGAGAAATGGCACTCTGAATAAGCATACGTTCATCATCAGAAAGATTCTCGTATGCTGTCTCCCATTTTACATCTCCCGTCAATTTCTTGGCAATCTCACTCTTCGCATTTTTTAGTTCATAACCAAATTTATCATTCAGAAATTTATAGAGAAATACCTGAGTGATAATTTTATATTCGTTACCATCGTTTCCCATACCGTATGATTGGCAGGTGGCTTTAAGTCCGTCGATGAGCCTTAATGTTTTTTCTTTAATATCTGACATAATCTTTATGCAATGCCGTAAGTGGCGTTATATTGGTTGATATACTGTTGTGAAATGCGTGTCTGAATAAATTTGTAATCCTCCATTTCGGGCTTTATTTGTGGGAAATGGAACAAACATCCATTGATAAGAGCCATCACCGTGCGTCCGAAATAAGCATCCTTTTTCAGAATGTCGTTACGATCATACACTTTGGCATCCACATCCTCTTTTATAATATTGAGAATGGCAGCAATCTCTTCGTCAAGGAAAGAGAACATAGGCTTCTGTCTCTTATCTTCCCTCTGCTTATTCACTTCACGAATACGCTTGTGTACACGAGCAAATTTTTCATCGCCCTTGTACTTTTTCAACAAGACATTATTGCGTTTTTGTAAGTCTTGCAGACGACCAATGATTTCATCCAAAGCCTGTGTTTCTTCGTTGAACTTGGCTATCGTGTCAATCACAAAACCGTGTTCTTTGAAGCGTTCCATAAAAGCTTCACGCAACGAGATAAACTCCGGATCGTCTTGGTCGAAGTTTTGGGTAAATGAAGAAATGGTACGTTGCCATTTCTCTTTCAATTCCACACCACCGGATATAAGGCGCATTTCCTCTTGTCCTATTTTGGAGAAAGTGAACTCTATATCCATCATTGCCTCATTGATTAGAGTTTTCGTTTCCTCATTTGTATTGAAAGCCTCTTTCTGATTGATGATACTTATCCGTCTTTGCACCTCAGAGAGTAGTTGCGGCAACTTGGTGATTTCGAGTTTGGCAAATTGCTCTTTCATTTCATCATCACCAAATGTACGCACGATGTTCGCCATGTTCTTGGCTGATTTCAATGCCTGTTTGAGGTCGAGCAATACAGCTTTATCCTCTTCGGTGGAGATTTCAGAAGAAAATTCTTCCGCATTATCGTATGTGTAATTGAAAAGCGTTTGCCGAACTTTCTTCATCTGATTCAATATCTCTTCCTTGTCCTCAATGACTTGGGTAAAGGTATCGGTGGCAGCGGATTCGCCAGTCTCATCCACGTCATTAAAGCGGTTTAATTCTTGTAAATATGCTTCGTTGGTTTCCTTAAAATTGCGCTTGATGTCGGCAAAGTCAATGACAAAACCGTAACGCATACCGGGATAAGGACGGTTTACACGTGTTATGGCTTGAAGCAGATTGTGGTCTTTCAGTTTGCGCCCGAAATACAGGCGTTTCAAGCGTGGCGCATCAAAACCAGTCAAAAGCATATTAAAGACAATGAGAATATCCACTGTCATATTTTTCTTGAAGTCTTTGACTATCTGCTTGCGAGTTTCCTTGTCATCCGTATCGTGAAGAATGATTCCAGCTTTCAGCGGTCTGTATTTTGATTTGTAATCCACTTCCGGTTCACCCACTACATACGAACCATCGGAAAGTTTTATCTTGATGGGCTTCGGCTGACACTTCTGCCATTCTTCTTGAAATACATCATAAAGCCGCCTTGCCTGTTCGCTGGTTTCACAAATGACCATACCGCCTAAAGTTTCATCTCCTTGTATCTTGCGAAACTCTTTTAAGTCCGTCATAATGTAACGGGCTAACTCGTTTACATAACTTGGATGCTCTATGATTTCCGACTTACGAATGTCTTTCTTTTGCACAAGGGTTTCCAGTTTATCGTACACATCAGACAAACGCTCTTTATAGGACGTTTCTATATCTTCACGTATGATTTTCAGCGTGTAGCCATCCGCAATGGATTTATCGTAATAATAGGTATGCAAATAGTTTCCGAACACCTTGCAACTGGCACGTTCCTCTTTTAACAACGGGGTACCTGTAAGTGCGATTTTAACCGCATCGGCGTCAGCATCAAAGAGATTGGCAAGAAAGCAGCCACCGGGTTTATATCCTCGGTGTGCCTCGTCAAGAATGAAGATGCGTTGAAGATTGGTTGCATAATCACTGATGCGTACTTTTTCTTTATCCTCGGCAAAGCGTTGAATGTTCACAACCGTGATTTCTGCCTGTCCGCTTACACCTTGTTGTGCCTGATTACTGCGGAATTGCTCCATCAGTTCGGCTCTTGTATTGGCGGTAGATACAACCAATCCACGAGCTTCAAACTCTTGTGTGGCTTGTTCCAAAAGATCAAGGCGGTCTACAATGAAATAGAATTTGGCAACCTTATTCTGTTTGGAATAGAAATCGTTGAGAATATAGGTCAGATAGTATGACAAGGCAGTTTTACCACTCCCTTGTGTATGCCAGACTACGCCAGATTTCACCCCCTCTACCAGTTTTTGGCGAATAGCTAACGATGCAAACAATTGTTGGTAACGCATGATATGCTTTTGGTCGGTAGATTCTATCTTTCCATCCACCTCACGCTCCATACGGACATAGGCAATACCATATCTAATGATATACAATAACCGTTCAGGTGAACACATGGATGTTAGGATTCTGTTTGTAGGGGTGTTGAAACCAAGATTTGTCTGGTACTCAGGACTTGTATGAATGACCTGGCAATTGTAATCAGACAATATCTGTTTTTCCACCGTCTTGTCAATCTCCTTATACGGATAGTCACGATGGAACGGTGCTATTTTCTGACCGCTTAAATTTTCTTCACGGAAGCAATTGAATGGTGCGTATGAACGTGCCCCAGTACAATAGAAAGCCCCTTGTATGGGTACGATACCGCCCAACGCATCATATTCCATATTGTTGCTGAATATCATCAACTGCGTAATGTTGATGAAGCGGCGAAACTTTTTATTTGGGAAGCGTTCTTTATTCATTCGTGCGCTCTCTGCCAACATACCACCATGATTGTTGGGTTTCTTCACTTCTACAAAACAAAGTGGCAATCCGTTTACGAATAAAGTAATGTCAGGACGAAATTCGTCCTGTCCGTTCTTACAGGTAAATTCGGCTGTGAAATGGAACGTATTATTCCCAATGTTATCAAAGTCTATCAGCTTTACAGGCGAAACAGCTTTGAGACGGTTGTAAAAGCCTCGACCGAGGTCATCATCGTTCAGTTCCTTACGAATATCTTTCAAAACTTGAAGAGACTCTCCCTCATGTCCGGGATTCAGATTCTTAAACTGCCGTTCAAATACCTGCAAAAGAATATTCGTGTCACCGTCATAGACCGTGCCATTCTTATCTTCACTCAACTTGCCGAAGTAAGTATATCCTATTCGGGTGAGGTGAACCATTGCAGGCATCTGCACCCGTGTAGCTTCCGAAAACTGTTTCATGTCACCTATCCTTTTTATCGGTTATCAAATCCTTCAAATCGACCTGCAATATCTCTGCTATCTGTTGCAAGGTCTCTAAATTTGGTTGAATCCTATTACAGGCATAAGCATTTACCATACTGAAACTTTTATCAAGCTTCTTCGCCAACCATGTCTGAGAGATACCTTTTTCAGATAATACAGCCTTTATTCTATTTAGTTTCATTCTTTGATACGATTTTATAGTGCAAATATAGCGAATTATATTCGATAATAGGGATTATTTTTGTACTTTTGTGTACGAAATAAAATTAATATGGATACAGTTAGAAAAAGAGGCGAAATAATTAGCATTGAACAGCGTTCGTTAGTATCTCAGAGATATAGACGCATAACAAGAGCGGTTAATTCGGAATTTTGGGGTAGCTCCAGCGAAACTGCTCATAGTTTATATGTGGGCTCTTATGGTAGAGGTACTGCTATTGATACAAGTGACATTGATATACTTGTCGAACTGCCACGAGACAAATATAATAAATATGACGCACTAAGGGGAAATGGTCAGTCCAGATTACTACAAGCATTGAAGAATGCAATTTTACAAACCTATCCGAACAGTGATATTCATGGAGATGGGCAAGTCGTTGTGACAAACTTTTCCGATGGGATTAAATTTGAAGTTCTACCAGCTTTTCGTCAATTAGATTGGTGGGGTAATTGGAATGGGAAATACGACTATCCAGATTCAAATATGGGTGGCAACTGGTTGACAACTAATCCCCAAAGCGAGCAACAGGCAATGAAGGAAAAAAATGTTGCAAGCAATGGTTTGTTATTCGACACATGTAAGCACATGCGTGAAATTCGTGATAACTATTTTAGGAGTTACCATCTTCCGGGAATCGTGATTGACAGTTTTGTTTATCATAATATTGCTGATTGGCACTGGCTAAGAGAAGGAGAACAAAGTTCTAATCAACCAATAGGAACTTATGAAAAAAGGCTTTATGATTCATGCCCTGTTTGGAGCTTTAATCTGACAGCACCAGGAAGCAACATGCCAGTAGATACATATAAATACATTGATGTATTAATCAAAGTTTTAAAATACATGACAGAAGAATAAATCATATGGACGAACAAACAAAAATTCTTTACAGGGAGATTCTTGAACGTTTTAACAAAATAATTTGGACGCACAAAATTCATTTATGTCAAGCGAATATATACCTCTCAAAGAAGAAAAAACAAAATCAGATTCTTTTAGTATTTTCAGTTTTGATATCAGCTTCTGCAATTACCAATATATTCAAGTGGCTACCTGAAATTGTCATTGTCCCATTAATGGCTTTCTTAGCGTTGACATTAACATATTTCACCACCAAATACAAAGCTGAAAATCTAGAAAAGAAGGCAGCTGACAGCGAAAGATTTGCTGCTGTTATGCACGATTTGCGCAATAAGTATGCGGGATTCTTATCAGATATAAAGGCAGAGTTGTACACAAAAGAACAAATTTCTAAAAAGCGAACAGAATTAGAACATATAGAAAATATAGTTTATTCGGGGCTTGTTCCACAAACATCAAAAGAAGCAGTAGATGCAGCATCTTTTGCATTAAAAAACAAACAAGAATCAACTACCACAAACGAAGAAATTCTCCAAATGATTTCTGATAACTTGCAAGTATAAGATTAATTACATGCGCTATTATCAGGAATATAAGATGAATCATAGCAACACATTCTCACTATCTTTTCCCGAAGCCAAGACAATTATTGTTTCCGGTGATATTCATGGAGATTTTAATCAATTGGTATTCAAACTCTGTATTCAATACAAGTTGACGGACACTCTATTGATTGTAGCTGGGGATTGTGGTTTTGGCTTTGAAAAGAAAGAATACTATGAGCAAATGGTTAGACGAAATACCAAGAGAATGAATCAAGCCAACAATTGGATTGTATTTGTACGTGGCAATCATGATAATCCAGCTTATTTCGAAGGAACAACATTCAGTTACAAACGTTTCATTACTGTTCCTGATTATACTATCCTTCAAGCCTGTAATCATTCCATCCTTTGTGTAGGCGGAGCCATTTCTATTGACCGAATTTATCGCATAAATGAATGGAACAAACGGAAATATCGAGTTCACTCCAATGAGTTGCAAGAAAATGATATTTCCCGCAATTTATATTGGAAGAATGAAGCTCCTATTTACGACGCTGATAAGATGAATACCATCTGTGCAAGCTTCTTGATTGATACAGTTGTCACACATACTGCGCCATCACATTGTGAGCTATTCTCAAAAAGCAACCTTAACCAATGGGCTGAGAACGATTCATCACTTCTTAAAGATGTACAATCTGAAAGAAAAACAATGGATATGATCCTGCATCATCTCAAAACTGATAATCATCCGGTGAACCATTGGTATTATGGTCATTTTCACCAAAGTTGGCATTCCGCTATTGACGGAATATTATATCAGATGCTCGACATTAT
>ERZ779695.446-NODE-446-length-13514-cov-1.54365_pt1 | contig 13514 bp, 17 predicted proteins | sample MGYA00511100_ERZ779695 | MGnify/ENA primary metagenome ERZ779695 (study PRJEB29588, sample SAMEA2163351) | human gut metagenome | biome: human gut; feature: human-associated habitat; material: faeces | place: Denmark | collected 2008/2010 ...
AAAAGCCTGTTCGTGCAGCAGATAGCTTTTACCGTCTATCTCTACCAACGCTTTTCCTTTGAGTATGATTATAAAATAAACTTTCCCCAAAGGAGTGCGGGTAGCCTGTCCGATGGGAAAGAGGGTTGATAGCTCACCATTGGGATGGGTTATCTCAAATTGATTCGGTTCGTCATGTTGATTATACATGGATCATATAAGTTTATGCAAAAGTAGCGATTCTATCGGAATACCAGTCTGCCTTTGGTCACTATTTGGACGAAACATGGCTGATTTAGGGCGAAACGATATGCAAAAATAGCCGGAACTTTGCCACCAAGAACATAGAATAACTTAATTAAGATGAAAACAGAAAGAAATTCCAAACTTTACATCCTGATATTTACCGGGATTGTTTCAGCGTTCGGTCCGTTCGTGACCGATTTTTATCTGCCTGCACTTCCTGCACTGAGCGAATATTTTGATACTACGGCATCGCTTGTCCAGTTAAGCCTTACTTTTAGTATGATAGGCTTGGCAGTGGGGCAGTTGATTATAGGGCCGTTGAGTGACAAGTATGGACGGAAATCCCCTCTCATGGTTTCGTTGGTGGTCTTTTGTATTTCCACTTTGGGATGTCTTTATTCGCCGGGCATTTACGCGTTTCTGTTTTTCCGTTTGTTGCAAGGATTTTCCGGCGCAGGCGGAGTGGTAATTTCCCGTTCCATAGCCTTGGATCTTTATGGGGGAAAAGAACTCACTCGATTTTTCTCGATGCTGAGTTGCGTACAGGGATTAGCTCCTGTTTGTGCTCCTGTATTGGGCGGGATATTGCTAGAGGTGATGGACTGGAAAGGAATCTTTTGGGTATTGCTGGTAATAGGGATGGCTTTGATAGCCTCGTTGCATTTTTTCAAAGAATCATTGGATGCTGAGATTCGACAGAAAGGGAGCATTTTCTCCACATTCAAGCATTACTTGCCGGTATTGCGCAACAGACAATTCATGCGCTATGTTTTGGTGCAGGCTTTTGCTATGGGGGTGATGTTTACTTATATCGCAGCTTCGCCTTTCATCTTTCAGAATCATTTCAGCACCTCTCCCCTTTTCTACAGTTTTTGCTTTGGGGTTAATGCGTTGGGAATCATGCTGGGAAGTTTGGCGGTATCGCATTTTCGGAATGCAAGGACTGCGTTGCGAACCGGGGTCATAGGATTTGCATGGATGAGTTTGCCGGTCGCGGCGGCTCTTGTTTTCAGTCCTTCCGTTTGGGTGGTCGAAGTATTGCTATTCTTCTTCCTCATTTTCTTGGGGCTGATACTTCCCAGTTCCACTACACTCGCCCTCGATTTGGAACGTGAAAATTCAGGAAATGCTTCGGCACTGTTGGGATTCCTGATGTTTTTGTTCGGCGGGGTGCTTTCTCCGCTGACGGGAATGGGCAATATGCTTTATACCACAGGGATGATATTTATCGTTTGTTGTGCCGGGGCATGGATATGTACTAAGAAGGCGATACGATGATTAAAAAAAGAAAATGCAGAACGAAGTTTCTTCTGCATTTTCATATCTTTGCCATGATAACTGGAAAATATCAATAAGACAGAGAATAAAGTGCGAAACAAATGAATATCAATTCTACTTTATGATAAGAAAATTAGCAAAAACAGAGTATCCCCAAGCTATCGAATTATCTCTTGCTGTATTTACTGAATGTGGCAAAGCAGATTATGACGAGGAAGGGCTTGAAACGTTTAAAAGTTTCATCGGAAATGAACAATTAATGGATGAACTTACCATTTATGGCGCGTTCTGTAATAATGAACTCGTTGGCATTATGGGTAGCAAAAATGAAGGAAAACACATTTCGCTTTTCTTTATCAAACCGATATACCACCGCAGGGGTATCGGGCGAAAACTTTTTGATTATGCTTATACTCTGAACGAACTCAGCACTACAGAAATTACAGTCAATGCTTCCACTTATGCCGTTCCTTTTTATGAAAGTCTGGGATTTCAGCCAATCGGTGATACTCAATGTTATCACGGTTTGACTAGCATCCCAATGAAGAAACGGAAACAACCCTAACAACCATGAATATAGAAGATTACAGAGCATATTGCCTCTCCATGAAAGGTGTGACCGAGTGTATGCCTTTTGATGAATTCACCTTAGTATATAAGGTGATGAACAAGATGATATCCTACGCTCCTCTCAACCCGAAAGAAGGCCGTTTTTGGGCAAACGTGAAATGCGATCCGGATAAATCCGCCGAACTGATGGAGCGCTATGAGGGTATCTGTTTCGGCCCTCATTCTGATAAAAAATATTGGATTACTATTCTGCTGGAAAGTGATGTTCCCGATGAACTAATCAAGGAATTAATCAATCATTCGGTAGATGAAGTCATCAAGAAATTGCCCAAAAAGAAACAGGAAGAATATCGGAATATGCATTAATTATTTCATTCTAAAAGATTATAGCTTAAAATTAGGAAAAGAGCTGATTATCTTGTATTTTCGCGCCACCAAAAACGAAAAAATAAAAAGAGAATGGATGTAATCAAGACATGGTTCGAAGGATTTGAGAAAGGTGTGACCCGACTTTCTCCGGCAGAAAGAGAAAACTTCTTTTGCGAATGTGGAAAAAATTGTGTGCAGAATGGAGTTTTGCCCATTTACGAGCAACTGTATGAGGATGTCAAAGGTGACTTGGATGCTTTTTTCACTAAAGCCAACGAGTTTGACCAAGTACGAGGCGAAATTGTGGAACATGGAAAAAGTTACAACTTGTGTTTTACCGCCTGCGTCTGCCCGTTGCATCAATCGGGTTATGTCAATACTCCGTTGCTATGTGAATGTTCTCGCCAAAGTGTGCTTTACACCATGCATAAGTTGTGGAAAGATAAGAAATTTGAGGTGACGCTTTGCGGAACGGTATTGGGGGGAGATAATGAATGCAAACTCAATATCAAGGTGCTCGATACACCTGCCGCAACTTAATTATCAACCTATTCTGTCATTTACGATAATTGAAAAATGAAAACAATTCATATTCTTTACCTCGCTGTCTTCGGTCTGTTCATAGGCGGATGTTCTTCACAAAAATCCCGGAAGGAATCCTTTTCCGTGTCAACCAATCAGGAAACCCCGGCTAATCTGAATGTTTTAAAGAGCCATATAGAAACCATCATTAAGGATAAAAAAGCGACTGTAGGTGTGGCTGTCATACTGAATGGAAAAGACACGCTGACCATTAACAATACCGAAAAATATCCGATGATGAGTGTCTATAAATTTCATCAGGCGTTGGCTGTCTGCGATTATTTGGAGAAGAAAAATATTCCACTCACTACCCTGCTCCATTTGGACAAGAAGTTTTTTAAGCCCGATACTTACAGCCCTTTGCGCGATAAATATCCGCAGGGGGACTTGGACCTCTCGCTTGGTGAGCTGCTGACTTACACCCTGCAACTGAGCGATAATATAGCTTGTGACATTTTGTTCGATTACATTGGCGGAGTAAATGTGGTGGACGAATATATTCATTCTTTAGGCATAAAAGAGGTATCTATCACCACCACCGAAGATGAAATGCATCAAGACATGGAAGATTGTTACGAGAATTGGAGTACTCCCCTGGCCGCAGCTTCTCTTTTGGAAATATTTACAACTAATGATTCTTTGCGAAATGAATATACTGATTTTGTGAAGCGCACCATGGTAGAATGTCAAACCGGAAAAGACCGGTTGGTTGCCCCATTGTCCGAAAACGGTATTATCATCGGCCACAAAACGGGAACTTCCGACAAAAACTCTCGCGGTGAATATATCGGTACAAATGATATAGGCTTCGTTACTTTACCCGATGGTACGCGGTACACTATTGCCGTATTCGTCAAAAATTCTCAGGAAGAGATGGACGCGAATGCCAAAATAATTGCTGATATATCGGCAGCCGTCTATCAGTTTGTTTGCCAAAAACTTCCTGCTCCTTCTTCTGAAAAAAAACTATCACTAACTAATAAAACAGGTAACAATGAAAACTAAAAATTATCTTTTGACACTATTCGCGCTATCTTTAGCATCATGCACTGTCTATCAAGTGCCTGTTAACGAATTTGCCCAACAAATTGAGAACAGCCACATCGAAAAACGAAAAATAGAAGTTGGTAGTGGCGGTCTTGTTTCGTGGTGGGCTGCCGACAGTTTATATACAAACGGTTTGCACACACTGAAATGTTATGATAAAAAGGGTAATGCGAAAGAGATAGAAGTGACTCCGGGAACGGTTGTCAGGTTCACCACCAATGACGGCAAACATGCCACTTATTACTTCGATTCTGTCATTTGGGGTGATACGGCAGTTACCGGAACGACTTCGCGCATCCTGAATATGCAGAAAATTATCGCAAAGAATGAGATTAAGAAAATAGAAATTGATAACAACAGAAAATCAGGACGATATAAATAAGTAAGAAATACGTTTCTAAAGATAATTAAGAAAGATGGGGGCTTCAATTACAAAAATAGCAGATAACAAGAAACGTTATTTGGATTTACTGCTACTTGGAGATGAACAGGAAAGCATGATAGACCGCTATTTGGAGCGTGGCGAAATGTTTGTCCTCGAAGATGATGGAGTCAAGGCCGTCTGTGTGGTTACAGGCGAGAGCCGGGAAGTCTGCGAACTGAAAAACATAGCTGTCACTCCCACTGCACAACGGCAGGGATATGGCAGAAAACTGATAAATTATTTGATAAATCATTATTCCGGCCAGTACACCCAAATGATAGTGGGAACCGGAGAGGTACCGAGTGCCATTGCGTTTTATGAGAATTGCGGATTTGAATATTCGCATCGCATAGTGGGCTTTTTCACTCAAAATTACGACCATTCTATCATTGACAATGGAGTTTTACTAAAGGATATGATTTACTTAAAACGCAAGATATAAAGCTACCTCATCGGCTTACTCTAAAAAGTCATGCAAACTTATAGTAGGTTTAAGCTTGCATGACTTCAAATTTTTTTGCGACCGTATTTACTTCATAATGATGTTATCAAATCTTTGTTGAAAACACCTCTGTTTAATTACCTGAACAGATGTTTTCATCAATTCACCCACAATATATAGATGATTGTCCCCACCACGATGGAGAGTCCCATATTTTTAAAAAGCATTTGTAAAACGGCAACACAAGCTCCTGAAACGATTTCGGGTATTCCATGCATCCCGTTCATAATGTCCAAATCCTTAAAACAGTAAACAACCAACATGCCAAATATAGCCGGTGGAAGTACCTTTCCTATATATTGAACATAGGCAGGAGTCTGTTTGTCAGAATTAAGTATAAGAAATGGAAGCCATCGGGTCAATTGTGTACCCAGCACAACCAGTCCAATCGTAATAATTTGTTGTCCTTCTGTCATAATAAAGTTTTTTTATTTGAAGCCAGTAACCAGCGGATAGAGAATATAAACGTAATTAAAAAGAGCGTAGGAAGCAGAAAATAAGTTTTGCCAAACAGAAGCAAGCAAACTATTCCAAGTACGACTCCCAGCAACGAACTATTATGTGATGATTCTTTTTGCCATTGACTGATAAAGATGACTATAAAAAGAGCAGGCATGACAAATTCAATTCCTTTGATATTAAAAATCGCCATCGAACCACATATTGCCCCAACAGTACTGCCCAGTACCCAAGACAGATACAATAATATCGTTATAAAAAGCATAAACCAATCCTGCCTTACACACGAAGGCAATTTAGTAATGTAATTTACCGAAAAAGACTCATCAATCATGCCCGATATCAACCAGATTTTCTTCCATCCGGTGTGTTTATATTTGTCGAAAATGGATATGCCATAAAATAAATGCCTGCCATTGACTACCAGTGTCAATAGAAAAGCATAGACAGGATTGAATTCATTTAAAAGAAGAACGGCGGTAATAAATTCCATAGATCCTGCAAAAATGGTGGCCGCCATAAGGATGGGATATATGCTGCCGAAGCCACAACTTCTCATATATATTCCATAACCGATGCCTAGAAAGAAAATGCCCAGCATTAAAGTAAATCCTACCTGCATGGCTTTCACACAGGCTGTCTTTACATCATACAGGGATAAATGAAAGAAATCCTTTACAATCATATTTTACAATTTTTTTAAGATAATATCTGTTTATATAGTATTGGTAGCATTTTATTATTCCAAAACTTTGTACCGGCAGAAAAACGAACGAATACCTGTCGGCCTATGTAAGAAATGCCACGTTCTTGTGGGCGTCGTGTATTATTCAGTTTTTAATTCTTTCACCATGTGAAACGGTGCTCCCTGATATAGTCCCGATTCGTCTAAAGCATGATTAATATGCACATATCCGCACTTTTCATACATACCCACTGCCTTTCCGAATTCGTGATAAGACACAATATATAAATGAGTATATCCTGCCTTAGCAGCCCTTTCCTCAATTTTACGCAGCAGGTACTTCCCCACTCCCTTTCCGCGAAGTTCGGGGAGAAAATGAAATTTGGTCAGCTCCGCATATCCTTCCGGCAAACCTTTGGTGGGATAAAAACCACCGCCGCCTGACACTTTACCATGGCACTCCACTACCCAGTATTCAGCGTTCTTTTGTTGATAAGTCTGATATATCCTGTCGGTATGAGGGTCATCATAAAATGTCCCTACCTTTGGCGCGCCATGCTCCTCTACCGATGCGCGAAGCACACGCGCCAAGGCTGCATTATCTTCTTCTTCAACGGGACGTACTATCAGAGGTTCATTTGCCTGAATTGTCCGGTTTGTTTCCTTGTTATGAATCATATCGTGAATAGCATTCATATTCCTGATTAATTCCTGCAAATTCTTTTCCGGTATCCCAGCAAACATTTCCTCGACGGAACGCTCGGCAGCAGCATTCAGGCGTTGATAGAGTTCACGACCCTTTTCAGTCAGTTCCATCATTGTCACCCGACTGTCTTCTTCCGAATTCTTTTTCAAGATATACTGCTTCTGCTCCAATTGTTTCAATAAACGGCTCAAAAATCCCTTATCCATCCCAAGCTCACTTGCTATCTCTTTCGATACTCTCTTCGGATGTAAATAAATATCTTGAATCACTCTGACTTCTGGAAGCCCAAACTCGCTGCCTAAATAATGCTTGTTCAGCACACCCAATATTTTGGTATAATATCGGTTAAAAGCCCTGATGCTATCTATCTGTTCTTGTTTCATGGTGCAATTATAATTCATTTAGTTGACTTAATCAACAAAATGAATATTTTTCTTTTGAATTTGCTTCATTTATAAGAGATGCAGACGAAATATTCTTTAAAAAGTGCACGTACGCATCGGAATACACATAAGGTGGCATAAGCCTGCACATATATACGCATCGGCCTACACGTATATACACGTATAAGCCTACACATATATATGTGTGAAGTCCCTAATATTCTTGGCACAAGTTTCACCATATCTTGAACCAAGTTCCATGGGATTTTGCAACAGGAATAAGCCCGTCATTGATGCCAATTTTATCAATGACGACCAATCAAAATGTTCTGAGTTATACGAATTCACGTTAATATATTTCCACAGGCTATCTAATAGCCGATGAAAGGAAGGTGAACAAATTAGTCGCCCTCAAATGAAGAAGAACTGAATATATTTTCTTATTCAAAAAAATAATGTACCTTTGCGGCATGTTAAAAACTCAACTATCGGATTTGGTGTTGTAAACAATCTGTTCTGATACAACAGATTGTCCTTTAGTTTGCTCTCGGATAAATCTTTTCGAGAGTGATTCCTTTATTACTATAATTTAAAATTTTAATCCGCATATAAGTGATGAGGATATTGCTATACCCACACGTATATGCTAAATACATTACGATAATGAATAACGATAACAATACAATTCTAGGATTCGACGTTAATTTAATTTGTGAATATTTTCTAAGTACAGAACGACAAGGCCCCGGAAGTCCCGAAGTAACCCTTAAAGCGCTGAGTTTTATAGATAACCTTACGGATAAATCCCTTATTGCCGACCTCGGTTGCGGAACGGGTGGCCAAACAATGGTATTGGCACAACATGCGCCGGGAAGCATTACAGGCATCGACTTTTTTCCGGGATTCATTGACCGCTTCAACAGCAATGCCGAAAAACTGCATCTTCAAGATAGAGTAAAAGGAATTGTCGGTTCTATGGACGACCTTTCTTTTAAGGAGGAATCTTTGGACTTAATTTGGTCTGAAGGAGCTATTTATAATATCGGTTTTGAACGGGGAGTGAACGAGTGGCGTAAATATTTGAAAACAGGCGGATATATTGCTGTTACCGAAAGTGTTTGGCGGAGATTCATGATTTCTGGATGAGCGTTTATACGGAAATAGATACGATTCCCAACAAAGTAGCCCAGATACAAAAAGCAGGCTATGTTCCCGTTGCTACGTTTATTCTTCCGGAAAATTGCTGGACAAAACATTATTTTGCTCCACAAGCTAAAGCAGAAGAAATATTCCTTAAAAAGCATGTGGGAAACAAAACTGCCGAAGAACTGGTGGCATCCAATCATCATGAAGCCGAACTGTACAGCAAGTATAAAGAGTATTACGGTTATGCTTTTTTCATCGCAAAAAAGATAAAGTAATGATTGGTTCAAGCGGAAAACATGACTTTTTCAGCTTTGGAATACGAAAAACGTAAAAGTTAATAAACGAAGCGTAAAGCGTTTAGGTAGAGGTTGTATCAAAAATACGATACCACTATTCTATAGTTTGTCATTCTGAGTAATATAAAGAATCCGTAAATGGAAAAAACAGATTCTTCACTAACAGAATGACAATATAATGGAATAGTTTAGTAATGATACAACCTCTCTTTTTTCTCATTTATGTAAAATTAGCAAGATTGAACAATGCTTTATCACCACGAATTGCGTACTTTTGCTTCCACAAATAGACAGTAAATACTTTTTTGTGGTATGGAATGGCTATTTGAAATACACCCTAAAACAAGAATCATGGCAGAAAAATACGAATGGAGAAAGGCAGAAAAGAGTTATTATAGCCCCGACACAAAGCCTCAATTAGTAAAGACTCCTTCCTTTAAATTCTTTACATTATCAGGAAAAGGAAATCCTAACGATGCATTCTTCCCAGAATACATCCAATGTCTTTATTCTTTATCCTATGCGCTGAAAATACAATGGAAAAAAGAGAATGGTTTTGATTATGCCGTTTATCCATTAGAGGGTATTTGGGAGTTACCTGTACCAACCAATCCGGAAAATGGATTTATCAAGGATAACCTGATTTTTAACTTGATGATTAGACAACCCGATTTTGTATCGGAAGAATATGCCGCCACTATCATACAGAAAGTGAAAATCAAGAAACCGCATCCCCTATTGGAAAAGGTAAAGTTCGTAACAATAGAGGACGGATTATGTGTGCAAATGTTGCATATCGGTAGTTATGATAATGAACCGGAATCATTTGCCAAGATGAACGCATTTGCCCAACAAAACAACCTATCGAGAATAAATGCGGTACATCGTGAAATTTATTTGTCCGATGCCCGCAAGGTTCAACCTGAGAAATTAAAAACAATATTACGTTTTCAAGTTAAATGAATCATGGCAGAAAAATATGTAACATTGGATAAAAGCAACATTGATAATGAACATATCTGTTGCGCATTTTCTGATAAGAAATGCCAAGCGGGTTACGCCCTGAAAAAAGAATGGTTGAAAAGAGAGTTTGACAATGAATATGTTTTCAGACGACTGGATGCGAGGGCTAAAGTTTTTCTGGAATATGTTCCGGCAGAGAAGGCTTGGATTCCTGTAGATGCTCCCAATTACTTAATGTTGAACTGTTTTTGGGTATCAGGACAATATAAGGAAAAAGGGCACGGAAGGGCTTTGTTGCAATCAGCCATTGATGATGCCAAATCTCAAAGTAAATACGGTCTGGCAACGGTAGCGGGTATAAAAAAGCTCCACTTCATGAGTGATACAAAATGGTTGCTGAAACAAGGCTTTGAAATTGTGGAAAAATTATCAAATGGTTTTGCGCTGCTTGTGCTGAAATTTGATGATGCCTGTCCCACTCCTTCATTTAAAGAATGTGTGAAGAGTGGAGAATGCCCGGAGAAAAACGGACTGGTAGCTTATTATACCCATCGTTGTCCGTATACGGATTATTATGTAAACGGCTCTCTATGCACATTGGCGCAGGAACATAAGATCCCGTTGAAAATTATAAAAATTGGAACAATGGAAGAAGCGCAGTTATCGCCTACACCCGCTACGATATTTTCTTTATTTTATAATGGGAAATTTATCACGACAGATCTCAGTGTATGCACGGATAAACAATTTGAAAAGATGCTGAGTAACGTATTAGTAAATATTGACAAATAAATTTAAGAATAAAATGAAGAAAAAAAATGATTATTCGTTTAATAACTTCAAATGAAAATACAGTTGGATGATACATGAAAAACCTAATGAAACGTGCCATACCGCTTTATACATTCTATAAGAATAAATACGGAAGCGAACTATTGATAGATATCGTGGAGTTGAAAGATATAAAGAAATTTATAGCCGGAAAGCAGGCTCATACCTTGTCTTATTATGACATTACTTTCATAACCGAAGGAGAAGGGGCCTTCAGCATTGGCAACCAAACGCATCATGCCGTTCCCAAGGACGTTTTTTTCTCCAAACCGGGAGAAATCCGGAACTGGGATATTCATCATATAGACAATGGCTTTGCCTTGATTTTTGAAGAGGAATTTCTCTCTTCTTTCTTCAAAGATTCGCTGTTCGTGCAGCATCTCGCCTTTTTCCAGCCCGGTACCACCTCTGCCAAACTTCACTTGCCCGAAGCGCTTTATGTCCGTTTTCTTTCACTTCTCCAAAATATAAAAAAAGAAATACACGCGTATCAACCCCGTGACGTGCATGTGCTTAGGGCGTTGCTCTACGAGGCACTCATGTTGCTCAACCGCGCTTATCAATCTCTTCCGGCAGATGACAAACAAAAAGAAACCGGGAATCCCTACATAGGGCGTTTCATCCGGCTGGTAGATGAATATGCAGAATGCGAACATTCCGTACAGTTTTATGCGGAACAGCTTTGCATCACTCCTAATTATCTGAATGAGCTGGTCAGTACGACATTGAATATCAGCGTCAAACAATATATAAGAAATAAAATAATGGAACGAGCCAAGAATCTGCTCGTTTATACCCAGCAACCGATATCCGAGATAGCAGAAACGCTCCACTTCTCTACGGTTTCTTATTTTGTCCGCAGTTTTCGTCAGCATACGGGCACGACTCCCCTGCTCTATCGCATGGAACATCAACCATGAAAAGTGACATTTCATCCTTGGTTTTTATGCCTGTGCATCTCGCCTGTTTCTCTATCTTTGCAGGCAGTTATTAACCCATAAATAAAACAAAAAAGATGAGAGATGCAGAAAAAACAGTAGGCAATATTGTTGACAAACAGAGTGTTTCCTTCGTTGGTTCCATAGACGCAAACGGTTTTCCCAATATGAAGGCCATGTTGCAGCCCCGAAGACGGGAAGGTATCAGGACGTTCTATTTCACTACAAATACGTCTTCCATGCGTGTGGCCCAGTATCGGAACAATCATCGTGCTTGTATCTATTTTTATGACAAACGTTTCTTTCGCGGGGTGATGCTTATCGGCACGATGGAAGTGTTGACAGATAGTGCTTCGCGTGAGTTGATTTGGCAAGAAGATGACACGATGTACTATCCCGGCGGAGTGACAGACCCCGATTATTGTGTTTTACGTTTCACGGCTGTTTCGGGCAGGTATTACAGTAATTTTAAATCGGAAGATTTTAAGGTGGAAGAATAAAATGACCCATTGTAGGTGGGATAGGTCATTTTTTAGGGATGTTTCAAAACTCCGATAGTGCTATCAATTATTCTGTCATTCTGAGCAAAAGCGAAGAATCCGTATACACAAAGTGATTGAAAACAGATCCTTCACTAGCGTTCAGGATGACAAAATAATAGAACATTTTAGTTTTGACCCTGCTTATTGATATGCATCAGAAATCTCTTTCAATAACCGGTTCAGGCTTCTGATATCAATTCCCAAATAGGAAGCCATATCTGCTTTTGACAGATTCAATCCTTGTCTTTTTTCTATCGTAAGCAATTTCGTCAACGCATATTTTATGGGATATAACTGTTGATATACAGCCCGGCTGCTTGTATTAATCATTCTTTCTGCCATTTCGGACAACAATATCCGGCAAAATTGAAAGTTTGTATCGCAAAGGTGATTAAAGAAAGAAGCCGGGAAACAGTAAACCTGTACGTCGGACATAGCTTCTACCGTATTGAAACAAGGCGATTTTCGGAGTGCCTCTGCTTCCCCGACTATTTCGCCCTCGCCAAAAAACTCAAAGGTGTAGCTTTTTCCATTTTCTTCATCATGGTAGCATTTGGCGATTCCAGCTTTTATAATAAAAACTTTATAATACGTTTCACCTTGTTTATATAGAAGTTCGCCTTTTGCGAATTTTCTACATACGATATTACTTTCCGTCTGTTTTTCATACAGGCTTTCGATGAAAGATAAAAGTAGCGTATTGGTGCGTAGCATAATTTTTTTATACGGTTAGGACATTTGTCCTTTTATAGAGTTGATTTTCGAGATATCTTTGCCGTCAAAGATAATAAAAGTAACCGAAAATGGACCTTGATATAAACGATAAAATAAATGTAATAGCATTCGATGCGGATGACACATTGTGGAGGGAACTTGATAATTATGAGCTTTTTGAACATACCTATTGCTGCATTTTGAAGCAATATTATTCCGAGGAACAGGCCATGCGGATGTTGCAGGAAACAGAGAAGAGAAATATCCCTTTTTATGGTTATGGGCTGAAGAGTGCCATGCTGAGTATGGTTGAAACGTTGTGCAACGCGAACAATAATGTTGTCAATCCCCACTGCATAAAAAAGATAATCGAGTTTGGGCAAACCTTGATGAAACAACCGGTTGAACTGCTGGCAGGGGTTGAGGAAGTCTTGCAACAGTTAAGTGGAAATTACAAGTTGGCATTGGCTACGAAAGGAGATTTGCTGGACCAACAGAGGAAAGTTGAAAAGTCAGGTTTGCAGCATCTCTTCTCACATATAGAAATCATGAGTTATAAAAATAAAGATGAGTATAAACAATTGTGTAAAAAATTAGATTGCTCTCCGGAAAACTTCCTGATGGTAGGCAATTCTCTTAAATCAGATATTTTGCCTGTTATAGAACTTGGGGGGGTATGCCGTTCATATTCCTTATCACATAACATGGGTAGAGGAACGTTATGACGAAAAGTTTACGCATCCCCGTTTGTTTCAACTATCCGATATAAAAGAGGTGTTAACTATTTTGTAATATCAAGCAAAGCTTTCAGGGGAATGTGTCAAAACTGAATTACCGCCGCCAAGTTGAAAGAC
>ERZ779695.454-NODE-454-length-13309-cov-1.68447_pt1 | contig 13309 bp, 8 predicted proteins | sample MGYA00511100_ERZ779695 | MGnify/ENA primary metagenome ERZ779695 (study PRJEB29588, sample SAMEA2163351) | human gut metagenome | biome: human gut; feature: human-associated habitat; material: faeces | place: Denmark | collected 2008/2010 ...
TTCCCAGCAAGCCTATGGAGCCGCGGAGTTTCAGGTAATCAATGAAACGGACGTTGTTTTTGAAGAAATTTTCTTCTGAGATCCTCCATGCTACCGATACTGACGGGAAGAATCCCCAACGGTGTTTTGGGTCGAAGTTGACAGAACCGTCATAGCGGAAGGAGGCTTCCAGCAGGTATTTGTTGTCGTATGTATATCCCAGGCGGCCTACATAAGAAAGGCGACCGCTTTCTGAACCTTTACCGTTGAATGTCGAATCTTTAGGATCGGAGCTTCCGGCAAAAATCTGGTCTACGGCCGAAGAGATGAAATAGTTGCGTTGTCCGTCCATCCAGTCGGTTGTGCCTTCATACTGTTCGTATACAAACAGGGCGTTGATATCGTGCTTGCCGAAGGTATTGTTGTAAGTCACCATGGCATTGAGCTGGTAGCTATTGTCGTTATTGTATTTTTCGTATAGGAAATCTCCGTCATCTCTGGTTTTCACATAGTCTAGTTCATTGGTCTGTATATGGTTGTGTGAACCTGTGGTCTTGAAAACATACAGGTCGTAAGGACGGCTGAACTGTTTAATGAAAGTATGCCGTTCATATTTGTTGTATGCCAGTTTCAGGCTTAAGCCTTTGATGAAAGGAACATCATATTGGAAGGCTACGTTTACTTCATAGTTGGAATAACGCTTTTTATTGTATCCGCTATTTCCATTGATTACTTCCATCGGGTGCCATGCCAGGTAGGTTCCGTTGGGTTTCCCGTCAATATAAGGGGCAAAAAGTCCGCGGCGCAGTAATCCGTTGTATAGGTTGTTCATATTGTCGTTGTCATTGTCCCATTTCCAATAAGGTTTATGGTCGTTGCGTGTATCCATGTTCAAGTTCAAAGATACTTTCAGGTCTTTGGTGATATTGGCGTCAATATTGCTGCGGATACTGTATTTTTTGAAATTAAGGTTGTCGAATGAACCTGTTTCGTAATAATAGTTTCCACCGATAAAATAGCGCACCTTGTCATTACCACCGTTTACATTCAGCGAATGGCGGGTGACAACGGGGGATTTCCAGGTCTCATCCATCCAGTCGTATGAGTGATTTTTGTAATATTCCAGTTCATCTTCGGCATAATATTGAGCATCGCCTTCAGGAACCAAATGGTTGCGCAAAGCTTCATTGGTGTATAAAGCTTGCTCGTATGCATTGAACATATCTGGTATCTTGGTTGCTTCCGATACACCGATTGATCCTGTATAATTGATGGTCGGTTTGCCTATCTTACCTTTTTTGGTAGTAACCAGGATAACACCGTTGGCGGCACGCGAACCATAAATGGCCGCCGAAGCACCGTCTTTCAAAACGGAAAGGTTTTCTACTTCACTGGCGTCCAGCCCATCGAAGGCAAACTTGTCACGGACCACGCCGTCAATGATGTACAGCGGGTCGGTGCTGTTCCAAGTACCGTCGGCACGGATGGCCACCTCCCGGTTTGCCGGCTGTTTGGGTGATGTTGACTCCGGCCAACCGACCGCTTAGTGCATTGGAAAGGTTGGAGGCAGGTACATTTTCGATTACTTCGGAATTAATGGAAGCTACCGAACCGGTCAGGTTGACTTTTTTTTGGGTGCCATAGCCTATCACAACGACTTCTTCAAGGGCTTGTGAATCTTCCTGAAGGATGATGGAAACCATGCTTTTATTGCCTATCGCTATATTTTGGCCGATGTAGCCGATATAAGAGATAGCTAAGGTTGCTTTGTCCCCTACTTCAAGGGTAAAATGCCCATCTATGTCTGTAATGGTTCCGTTGGTCGTTCCTTTTTCCAGTACACTGGCACCGATGATGGCTTCCCCATTTTTGTCAATGACCGTCCCCATCACCTTTTTTTTAGTTTGCTGTGCAACATGAGTTTTATCGTTTTTGGGGGAGAATACGATGTAATTGTTGGTATGTTCGTATTTTAGATTGGAACTTTTCAACAGTTCTTTTAGCATTTCGCTTACTTTGGCTTTCTTCTTTGACAAAGTAACAATGCTCTTCACATTCAGTTCTCTGTTGCTGTACACTACCAAATAGTCTGTCTGTTTTTCTATTTCAGAGAAAAGGGTTTCTACCGTTACAGCGTTTGAAGGTAGTTCTATTACAGCGTTTTGTGCTTTACCGGTAGAAGCAAATAAGGGGAAAGCACAGAAAAACGTCAAAAATATAGTTACTTTCATAATATTTAATGTCCTGTTTTGCGTTTTTAGGCATAAAAGATGCCCTAACAAAGGTTTTATTTTCATATCTTTGTTTCCGATTAAGTTAATAATTTCTAGATTTTTGAAAGGGTTTGGAATACGTTATGCTTAATGTCGGGTTGGCAGGTGTTGGCGCATCTGCCGACTTCTTTTTTGATTAAGGCATACGTGTGGATGGATATTCTTCTTATGTTTTCATGGTTCTTCTTGATTTTATGGATTAGACAATAAGGTTAACGGTATAAAGTAATTTCATTCGTATTCTCTTTTTGTTTTATTTTGAAAGGGTGTATTTTCTGGATAATCCGCAAGACCTCCATTACCCCGTCGCGCTGGCGGAACTTTCCTGTGTATTCGTATTCCAGTATGGAGGTGTCTTTGACGATGATTTTCACGTCATAATAGAGTTCCAGTTTTTTCAATATATCTTTCAGCTTTTGTTTGTTGAAAGCATAAAGACCGTCTTTCCAGATGATGGGGTCTTTAGTGATGGGTACCACCAAGAAACGTCCATTGGGGTTAGCTGTTGTTCAGGGCTTAACAGAACTCCTTGTTGTTCTTGTTCGGGATGGTAGACGCGTACGGATCCTTCCAACAGTGCAACGGTCACTTCTTCGGTAGGATAGTTGAACACATTGAATTGGGTGCCGAGTGCTTTTACATCCACCTTACCGGTAGAGACTATAAACGGCAAAGAGCCTTTCGCCACTTCAAAGAAAGCTTCTCCGCTGAGTTTTACCCGGCGTTCCTCACCGAATATGGAAGGATAGGTGAGGGTGGAACCGGCATTCACCCATACTTTGCTGCCGTCCGGCAGTACAATATGTGCGCGTTGTCCGGACGGGACAGAGAGTTCCTGAGTGACAGGTTGTGGTATATCCATAGTGATAAACGAGTAAGTAACCCACCATGTGGAAACCATACAGGCAATGACGATAGCTGCATAGCGTAACAAATGGAATGACAATCTTTTCTTTTTTTCTATCTGTCGGGCTTTCATGAAACGCTTCAGGCTTTCCTTACCTAATAATTCGTTTTTTTCTTGTGGGTGGAGTTTTACCAGTGATTGCAAGTGCTGGCAATTTATCATTTCCTTCTTCAGTTCTTGGTTGGAAAAGGCCTCCTGCAGTAAAGCTTTCCTTTCTTCTTTACTGAGTTCTCCTGCGTAATATTTTATAATTCGATGGTCCATTTTTTATCTGTTCTGTATAGTAAACGAAGGAAGAGAAAGAATCCGCCAAAAGAAAATGAAAAAAATCAGGGAAGAGCAAATAAAAAAAGAAGTAGAGGCAGGCAGTCTTTTAATTCCTCGCGTAATTTTTTGTATGCAATGGCCATTTGTGATTCTACGGTGTTGATGGATATTTGCAGTTCTGAGGCTATTTGCTGTTGTTTTTTACCTTCCAGTTTGTTCATGACAAAAATGCTTCGGCACCGTTCGGGGAGTTTCTGCAGAGCTTGTTTCAAACGTTCTTCTATGCCGGTTTCATCGGGGAAGTTAGTATTGAGGATTTCCAAAGAATCATATTTCATGCGTAAGGCCATATCAAATTCGCTTTGCATTTCGGCTACAGCTTCCTGTTCGTTCACCCGTTTGCGTAAGTAGTCGAGGCATTTGTTTTTGATGGAAGTAAACAGGTAAGCTGTAAGGTTGGTGTATGCGTCCAACCGGTCGCAGTGTTCGTATAAATGTAGGAACACGTCTTGAACGATGTTTTCGGCATCACTTTCGGACAATACATATTCGCGTGCGAAATAAATAGCACGCGAATACCATGTGATATAGAACTGTTCAAAGTTTGTCATGACGAATCACTTAAATGATTTAAATGCAAAATTAAGATTTTATATTGAAATATTTAAAAATGATAAGGATGAATGACTTATGGATGTTTTTTTACTATAAAAGAGTCTTTATAGCAGTTGCTGTATTTGTTCTTTTTTGAGTTCCGTATCAGGATGGAATGCCGGACTGCTCATGTATTTTTTCAAGCTATATAACAGTTGTCGGGCTTCGGGGCGTTTATCCATGTCTTGCCAAAAGTCTATACCTGAAACCAATATTTTTCCTTTACCTACTTTAGCTTCGAACAATAAGGCTAAGGGGCGATTGGTAAACCAGTCGTCGATGACGCGGACAATGGGATGTAGCTTGGGAGAAAGTTCGCAGAACTCAATTGCTCCGGAATGGCTCATGGCATCCCACCATTGGTAATCGCTATGATATTCTGTGGGGAATTCACTTAGAGCCGGATGTGCGGGATTGCATAATATGCCCAAGGTGTGAGGTGCTTGTTTGGCAGTCCATGCCGTATTCCAGAAAATGCTGGAGAAGCCTATCTGGATATCGCCCCCCAGTTCTTTGGACAAACTTCCTTTCTTTAGTGAAAGTAATACTGTGGCTCCTTTCTCAAGTGTGTTTAGGGTGATGGCATCCAAGCGATCGGTCATACAGATTTTATTTTCATTGGGAATGGCTTGTTGGGCTGTTGGGTATACCCAGATGTTCCAGTCATTTTTTCTATTGTTTACTGAAACTTCTAACACCAAGCGTTGTGGTGTGGTTACGGTAGTGAGTGGAGCAACTATTTCTCCTAAAGCAAAATTATTGCCGACAGGTATTTCTTTTGCATTCCATTCTCCTGATTGGAGGATGTTTCCTGCAACATCACGTAAAGTCCATCCGGTAGTTGCGTTTTTCAGAGGGCTATCTCCGTAGTGAGCGACCTCTACAGATGCTTTCAAAGTTTCATTGTTTGTGAAAATTAGTTTGGGCAGGCGTGCCAATGGTACGGTGGCATTGCAGAAACGGCTGTATTCTTCGGGAGAGATATATCCTTTCTCTTCCCAAAAGGTATTAAGCACACCTACCAGTGCGGTGCCTTGTCCCGGAAAATCGTATAAACCCAGCAATTGGAATCCTCCGAAGTCTTTAGTGCGGAGGGCGGCTTCTATGTCGGCTTTGTAACAAAGTACTTGTAATTTTCCAGATGCTAGAAGGAAACTATCGGCAAGGGCTTCCATGCCATTCTCTTGTAGACTTTCTTGGAATATTTCAAAGTTGGTAGGGCGCATTACACCTGTATACTTTTTCATTTCTTTAAAATTGGGATAGACGCACCATTGTCCTATTTCATGGCTTACTATGGGCTGAGTGAACCGGTTGATATATTCAGACCAATCGTAGTCCGTACGTGGTGTTTGGGCATTGATGATACTATTCAACCCTTGTCCCCATCCCTGTATGCGTGGCGAGGGATCGCTTAAAAAATCACTGACAGGCAAGTTGGGCCATCCGCCTGCAGTGCTATAAATTCGCCTGTTATCTTGTTTTTTCCAATAGGAGGTAAATTCGGCCAGATAATTATTGCTTCCTGCACCGGCAGGTTCATTGCCGTACATCATCATGCAGAAAGAAGGATGATTGCCAAAAGTTCTCACTATAGCTTCGCTTTCTTTTAGTATAAAGGCGTCCAATGGTTTCCCATCTCCGATGGTGGTGCTGCTGTTTGCCCAGGATGAGCACTCTATTTCCAGGTACATTCCCATTTTGTCGGCTGCACAAAAAGCAGCTTCGGGAGGACACCAGGAATGAAAACGTATATGATTCATACCGTGATTACGGCAGGCTGTGAATATTTTTTCCCATGAGGCTTGGTCGGTAGGTGGGTAGCCGGTTTTGGGAAAAATTGCACAATCCAGTGTTCCACGTAGAAAGACAGGACGTCCGTTGATGGTGATGTGGCGGTTTATTACTCTGAAATCGCGCATACCGAACTGCTCTGTATGAGTATCGGTAACCGTTGTTTCTTGATTGGTCAGGCTGGCTTTCAATGTATATAAATTCGGATTGAACTCATCCCACAGACAAATATTGTCTCCTAATGGAAGTATTGTTTCGGTTTTGTTCTCGCCGGGAAGGAGCACTACTTCTTGTTGTATGCTTTTCCCATTGGCTTTTAAGGTTAGAATAGCGGTGACTTTTGTCTTTTTTCTGTTTTTCAAGCATGTTTTTACGCGAATGTTTTTAGCACTGATATCAGGATAAATATCTGTGTGTGCTATGTTTACTTGTGGGCGGACTTGCAGGCACATGTCGCCTATTACTCCGTTCCAGTTACCTTGCGTGTGGTCTGAAATACTGTGTGAGTTTTCTCCCGGATCAATGTCTTTTATTCTGTTATCTATACGTAAAGTGAGTGTATGCTTGCCAGGAGTGAGTACATCGGATAAATCATATTGATGGGGAGTTCCGAGTGTGTTCTGCATGCCTATTTCTTTATCATCTACCCATAAACGTGTTTCCCAATGGCATCGTTCCAGAAAAAGAGAGATATCTTGCTGTTTCCAGTCGGTTGGAATATTTACTTCTTTCCGATACCATGCTGCACCTTTGTAGTATTTTACTGGTTGTAACCAAAAAGGTATTTTGATGTTATCGGAGTTACGATATTTGGCATAACGTTCATTCTTAAAATAAGACTCATCGTTGATGCTTCCTGTCCAAGGTGTGCTAATGTCAATATCTTTTCCTAATCCATTGGAAGCCATGGAACCGGGCAACAGGATGCTGCCGCTCCAATTGGTGGAGTCTGTAGTAAATTGCCATTTACCTGTCAGATTAATCCGGTTTTCAGGTTGTGAACATGAAACTGTTAACAGGGATAAGAATAATAAAGTGTTGATTTTCATTTGTTTGATTGCTTATGGTAATTGGTTAATGATATGTCAAATGTTGTCTCCTGCCCGTATTTTTTATTTCCTATCTGTGCGGAAAGGTGCTACAGGAAGTCCTTCTGCATTGAATAAATTTCCTACAGTCGCATCATCGAAACAGTAACGGACAGCAATCGGCTGTTTTACTTTGGGTGAAGAAACTATCAGTAGGTTTTCTTTGATATATGCATTGGCAGGTACGAAATTTCCGTCATTTCCGGCTATCGTTACTCCTCTGATTTTTTTGTCGGGACATACTAATTTCTTTTCTGTATGACTAAAAGAGAGGATAGCTTTTTCTTTTTTGATGGTCATTTGTGTGAAGAAAGGTGTTTCATAACCTTTTTTTAATACTTTGTAAGTTTTTCCCAATACCAAATTAGCCAGTCTAAAGCCGGCTTCAGCTTTTTGGGCGGGATGGATGTTGTCAGGGGCACCAATATCGGTAGTGGTTATCAGTCCTACATTATCAACTCTATGTGCTACTTGTTCTTGTGCTTCACGTATCAATGCGGGACCATTATTGGTAGAGTGATAGTTGTATGGAGCTATTTGAACCATATAAAAAGGAAAATTCTTACCGAAACCTTTTCGCCAACTTGCAATCATTTTTTCCATGAGCAAATTATATGATGACGGATTGTCTCTGTTTGATTCTCCTTGATACCAAATGGCTCCGGCAATGTCGTATGGCATTAACGGATGAATCATGCTGTTGTAAAGAACTCCCGGTGTTACCGGCCACCAGGGGTAAGGTTTGTTTATTATTGCTTCGGCAATGACTTTGTTGTTTATGACCGTGTCTTGCGGAGTCCATACTTCTGCAGGAGTTCCTCCCCATGCGGAAACAATTAATCCTATGGGTACATTGAGTTTCTGTTGCAGACGTTTGCCGAAAAAATAAGCTATGGCACTTCGCTTTTGCATTACTTCGGGGGTACATTGTTCCCATTGTGCATAGCAATTTTCTTGTGGAGATTTGCTCCCTTGTTTGCTCAGACTGAAGAAACGTATGTGAGGATGGTTAGCGTTGTTAATTTCTTCTTGCTGGTTATGGATTCCGTTATTGGGGCTCCATTCCATGTTTGACTGTCCACTGCATAACCATACTTCGCCCAATAGGATATCTTTCAGTATTATTTTGTTTTCTTTCCTGTTATTGGTGAATATTTGCAGGGTGTACGGACCCCCATGTCCGCAGGTGGGAATTTTGGTGCTCCAACGTCCGCAGTCATCTACAGAGGTTGAAATGGTATCATTGGGCATCCAGCTTCCTACTAATTTGACCGTAGTGCTTGCTTCTCCCCAGCCCCAAATAGAAACAGTACTTTGCTGTTGGAGTACCATGTGGTCCGAGAATATGGTCGGTAAATGTATTTGGGTAGAAGTTTGCCCATTTGTAACTGCACTATAGCATAATGCAAGAAAAATAGAAATAGTTTTAATAGTTCTTTTCATTATATTGTATAGATTAAGGTGAATGAATATTCCTGATAGAGGAATAGATTTACAAAAGAAATAATAATTGTTGTATAATCCCATAGATATTTTAGTTTAAATGATGGATTATATTTCTATTTTTGAGGGGGAATATTGTTTGGATGAAAATAAAAATCCCCGGTCAGGATATCACATCCTCCGGGGATTTACTTTTACTTTAAAGGTTAGTATAAATAGGTTAGGTCTTATACTTCTTATAGTGGAACATACTCTACAAACGCTTCCATAGCTTCATAGCATGCCAAACCTAGCTGGTCATACAATGCTGCTGTGCCGCGGTTGCGGTCTTCACTACGTTGCCAGAACAGACGTTCGTCATTACCCAAGAACGGTGCACTTTCCATCTGAGACTGGTGTTTCAAGATGGAGTTACGTTTAGCACGCAGCTCTTCGGGGCTGAACGGAACAGCCATTTCGATATTCTCTATTTCCCATTCTGCCCATGCACCACGGTACATCCATGTACGGCAGTCTTTCAGCCATTCAGCTCCTGCTTCCTTTTCAATATCGATGGCGGCAAGAACAGCATCGGTACATACGCGGTGGGTTCCGTGCGGGTCAGCCAAGTCGCCGGCTACGAATATCTGGTGAGGCTTCACTTCGCGTAACAAATTCAGTACGATTTCTACATCGGCTTCGCTGATAGGATTCTTTTCAATCTTACCGGTTTCGTAGAACGGCAGGTCGAGGAAGTGGCAACGGCTCAAAGGAACTTGGTTGAAAGTACAAGCTGTGCGGGCTTCACCGCGGCGAATCAGGCCTTTGATGGTCAGGATGTCGCGTGTGTCCATATCGCCTTCCTTCTTTGCTGCAAGGAATTTCTTGATTTCAGCATACTTGTTTTTGATGGTCTCGTTGGAGTTGTCATCGAACAGTTGGTTGAAACCATTGATAAAGTGCATGAAACGTACCACTTCCTCATCACCTACGGCAATATTTCCGGAAGTCTCGTATGCAACGTGCACCTCATGACCTTGTTGAACCAAACGGCGCAAGGTGCCACCCATTGAGATAACATCGTCGTCAGGGTGCGGAGAGAAGATTACCACACGTTTGGGAAACGGTTTTGCGCGTTCGGGACGATAGGTATCATCTGCATTCGGTTTGCCGCCCGGCCATCCGGTGATGGTATGCTGCAAATCATTGAATATTTTAATGTTCACGTTGTAAGCAGAACCATAGAGTGCCAGCAGTTCGCTCAATCCGTTTTCATTATAGTCTTTGTTGGTAAGCTTCAGAATAGGCTTTTTCGTCTTCAGACATAACCATACGATGGCACTGCGAATCAATTTGTCATTCCACTCACAGTTGGTTACCAGCCATGGACGTTGGATACGGGTCAAGTGAGATGCTGCTGCCAGATCAATGCAGACATTTGCATTGTTGTGCAGCTGCAGGTAAGAAGCGGGAAGTGTGTCACTTACTTTATCTTCTACTGCTTTTTTGATGATATCGGCTTTGTCGTCGCCCCATGCCAACAGATAAACCTTGCGTGCTGCCATGATAGTGGCAACGCCCATAGTGATGGAACAAGGAGGAAGATTGTCAACACCCAGATTGTGTGCGGCTTCGGCACGCGAAGTGGAGTCAATCAGAATCAGTCGGGTAGGTGAGCTGAGGCTTGAGCCCGGTTCGTTCATGGCAATATTACCTTCACGGCCGATGCCCATTAAAATGATATCCATACCGCCAAATGTCTGGATGCGTTGTTCATACAGACGGCAGTATTCGATTACGGCTTCCTGAGGAATAGTACCGTCAATCGTAAACACATTCTGCTTATCGATATCTATCTGGCCCAAAAACAGTTCGTTGAGTTGTGCGAAACTGCTTCCTGCACCTTCGGCGGCCAAAGGATAGTATTCATATAAGTTGAAGATGACTACATTGCGGAAACTCAGTCCTTCGTCTTTATGCTTACGGACGAGTTCGGCATATAGCGGACGCAATGAAGCACCTGTTCCGGCACCAATCACGCAGAACTTTCCTTCGCGCTGGCGTTCCTGAATCTTGGCAGCTATTTCATTGGCGATGTGTTGCACTCCTTCGTCCACCGTTTCGTAGATGTCTGTCGGCACCTTTTCAAAACGGGTGAGAACGGAACGCTCTACCGCATTTTCGGGTTTATAATACTTCGGAGATACTCTGTTAAGAGAAATCTGCGAACTTAAATTTGTTCTCATAAAGTTACAAATTAGCTTTTTCGATGTCTTTGAAATACTTGTAAGTACTTACTTTCAGTTCATCTGTAGCTGATTCATCACAAACAATGATGCCATGTTGATGCATTTGCAATGCACTGATAGTCCACATTTGGGTGATACCGCCTTCGACAGCATGTTGCAATGCGCGGGCCTTGTTGTGACCGTTGCAGATAATCAGCACTTCTTTGGCTGAAAGAACAGTTCCTACACCTACTGTTAACGCAGTTTTGGGAACTTTGTTCACGTCATTGTCAAAAAAGCGTGAGTTTGCAATGATGGTATCGGTAGTCAGTGTCTTGATACGGGTGCGAGAAGACAGAGAAGAGCCCGGTTCGTTGAAAGCGATGTGGCCGTCAGGACCGATACCGCCCATAAACAGGTCGATGCCACCGATTTCGGCAATCTGCTTTTCGTAGTTTGCACATTCAGCTTCCAAGTCTGCTGCGTTTCCGTTCAGGATATGTACATTTTCTTTCTTGATGTCGATATGGTTGAAGAAATTCTTCCACATGAATGTGTGGTAGCTTTCAGGATGGTCTTCGGGTAGACCGACATATTCATCCATGTTGAAAGTAACAACGTTCTGGAAAGATACTTTTCCTTGCTTGTTCAGTTCAATCAGCGCTTTGTACATACCCAGCGGTGATGAACCGGTAGGACATCCCAATACGAATGGCTTTTCGGGAGTAGGGTTTGCCGCATTAATTTTACTTGCTACATAGTTTGCTGCCCATTGTGACAGTTTTTGATAATCAGGTTCGATAATTACTCTCATGGTTCTTTCTTTTTAAAGTTTTAAGTTAACTATTCGTTTTATTCTATTTATTGTCTGTTTTAGGATGAACTATTCACCCGAGATGCAATATTACTGAAAATCGGGGACATTCCCTTCAATAAATTGTTTTTTTCTTCCTGAAGGAGTGATTTTCTTTGTTTTATTAGCATTCTCTTTCGTTTTTATGGAAAATAACATTAAAAAACGGTTTTTCTAAAATGAAAAAGAGAGAATGGGATGGAAGGTCGGATGCATGCTATCTTCTTTAATTTATTAGGAAAGAAATAGGGGGGATGCAGGTCATGGCTGATATTGATATGTAAATGATTTAGTAATGGAGTGCAATGAGTGAATTTATTTATTATATAGGGCTTATTTAATAATCGCCTGATTTGTGGGTGCGTAAACGGTATTGACAAATAATTCTTTGAAATTAGAAATAATTGACAGAAAGGTATAATATATTAGGTTTTATAAAATCTTTTTGCAAAATTCTCTCTTTGTGGAATGTGCTTTCATAAAAAAATAACTATATTTGTGAGCATTAACGGAATATTTTAATATGGGTGATAAGTTGTTGAAAGAGATAGAAAAAGGCTCTAAGTTGGCTGTGATGAAGAAACGTATCATCACACATTATATTTATAATGGTAGTTCTACCATTACTGATTTGGCAAGAGAAATGGATTTGAGTGTACCTACTGTCACAAAATTCATTGATGAAATGTGTGAGGATGGGTACATCAATGACTATGGAAAGTTGGAAACCAGTGGAGGCAGACATCCTAGTCTGTATGGACTGAATGCAGAGTCTGGCTATTTTGTCGGAGTAGAGGTGCGCCAGTTCTCTATTCACATGGGGTTGATTAACTTTAAAGGTGACGTGATGCAGCTAAAGATGAACGTACCTTTTAGAGCGAAGAATACTCCTGAATGCTTGGATGAGCTGTGCAAGATAATAAAACAATTCCTTCAGAAACTTCCGATAGAACAGGATAAGGTATTGAATATTAATGTGAATCTTTCGGGACGTGTAAATCCTGATTTGGGATACAGTTATAGTATCTTTAATTTTGATGAGCGTCCGCTGTCGGATATTATTTCTGAAAAATTGGGCGGTTTCCGGGTGTCGATTGATAATGATACGCGTGCAATGATATATGGTGAGTATATGCAGGGTGCGGTGAAAGGTGAAAAGAACATCATTCTCATCAATGTCAGTTGGGGGCTGGGTATGGGCATTATCATTGATGGAAAGCTTTATAAAGGAAAATCAGGTTTCTCCGGCGAATTCGGACATAATTACGGATATGAAAATGAGATTATCTGTCATTGTGGAAAGAAAGGATGTATAGAGACTGAAGTTTCAGGTTCTGCCTTGCAGCGTATTTTATTGGAGCATATTAATAATGGAGAGACTTCTATTATTTCGAACAGTAGGAAGAACCTTGAGGAAATAACGCTTGATGATATTATTGCTGCTGTGAACAAAGAAGATTTGCTTTGTATTGAGTTGGTAGAAGAAATTGGCGTGAAGTTGGGAAGGCATGTTGCCGGATTGATTAATATATTTAATCCTGAACTGGTGATTATCGGCGGTGATCTTTCTCGCACAGGAGATTATCTGATACAGCCTATTACGACGGCAATCCGCAAGTATACGCTCAACTTGATGAATCGCGATTCTGTGATTGTGGAATCTAAATTGAAGGAGAGAGCCGGTATTATCGGTGCGTGCATGCTTTCTAGAAGCAAATTGTTTGAGTCTTAGCCTTTCTTTCGGTATATCTAGGGCAGATTAAATCCGCCCGAATGTACACGGTAAATCTTGAGGATGTGTAGACACTCTCATAAACTAAAAGTCACCCTCGCCACAGGTCGTT
>ERZ779695.461-NODE-461-length-13127-cov-3.09111_pt1 | contig 13127 bp, 6 predicted proteins | sample MGYA00511100_ERZ779695 | MGnify/ENA primary metagenome ERZ779695 (study PRJEB29588, sample SAMEA2163351) | human gut metagenome | biome: human gut; feature: human-associated habitat; material: faeces | place: Denmark | collected 2008/2010 ...
GAAGACAATAATCACCAATTTTTATGATAAAAATATTTACATTATCGTAATATATGATAAAATATTTCTAATACGAAACACAATGGCTACATAAACAATAGGATATATGGAGGAAGTTATGGACGATAACAATTATATGAACAATGACAACAAGTCGTCAGGCACACCGGACAATACAGATGTCTTCGGTCAGTCTTCAGGAACAGCAAATGGCTCAGACACATACAGCCAGCCGCAGGACACATACAGTCAGCCGACAGACACATATAATCAGTCTGTATCCCAGCAGGAAAGTGGGAATGCATATGCATATGGACAGTCATCAGACCAGACAGGCAGCACAGACGGATATGTCAATAATCCGGGCAGTGCATATGGTTATGCAAATCAGGGTACATACAATCAGAATCCAAATGCTCAGGGTACATACAATCAGAATCCAAATGCCCAGGGTACATACAACCAGAACACATATGCTCAGGGCTCATTTAATCAGTCAGCTTACGGACAGACGCAGTATGGCCAGCAGCCAAACGGACAGGGTGGCTACAATCAGACCGCATACGGACAGACAGCCTACAATCAGTCGCCGTATGGAGCTAATCCATACAACCAGCCGCCAAAGAACAGCAATGGCTTTGGTATAGCTTCTCTGGTACTTGGAATCGCATCTATTGTACTGTTTTGTACATGCATCAATTATGTGACAGCGCTGCTTGCTATCATTTTTGGTATTATACATATCATAAAAGGCAACAACAAGGTGTTTGGTATAGTTGGTATAGCAACAGCAGTTATCTCAGTTATAGTCAGCATCATATTCTGGGTTGTGGCAGGCGCAAATGTAAGCACAGATTTAGAAAAGGAGTTCATGAAGGACTTTGACAATGGTTATGAGTATTATAATGATGATGATTCCTATGAGGATTATGATTCTTTTGATTATGACGATTTTGATTATCAGAATTTTGAGTATGATGGCATTTATTAGAGTTAATTATTATCAAATTATTACAGAATCAATTACATCTTGACAACAGTGGCTTTTCAGTTATATACTTAAACACAGTTAGTAAAAGGCAGTGACGAAGACAGTAGAGATGGCAGGAAAGTCAAAGAGAGCCGGGACAGGTGAGAGCCGGTATGAGTAGAGCCGTTTTGAAAATCACTTCTGAGCCGCAGGCTAAAATCGCCATACAGCGTTGCGAGAGTAGGTTCTGACGTATTCCCTACGTTACAGGGGCGGGTATGCAAGGGTATTTCCCTTAAGTACATTGTAATAGGTGGTATAGACGTATCAGGCACGCGTTCCTAATTACAGGAATGTGTGCCTTTTTTTGTGAATATTCCATAAACCGAAAATTGTAGTAGCGTAAGCCACAAGGAAGCCTCGTAAGAGCCGAATTTGAGGTGCATGTTGGGATGTTCACGAACAATATAGAATAAGGAGAGATAGTCATGTACAACAAAGTTGACACCAATATGAACTTCGTTGAACGCGAGAAGAAGACAGAGCAGTTCTGGAGAGAGAACAATATCTTCAGAAAATCTATGGAAAACAGAAAAGAAGGAGAGACATACACATTCTATGATGGACCTCCTACAGCAAACGGAAAGCCTCACATCGGACATGTTGAGACACGTACCATAAAGGATATGATTCCAAGATTCCAGACCATGAAGGGCAAATATGTGCCACGTAAAGCAGGCTGGGATACACACGGACTTCCTGTTGAGATCGAGGTGGAGAAGCTTCTCGGCCTTGACGGCAAGGATCAGATTGAGAACTACGGACTTGAGCCATTCATCAAGAAATGTAAAGAGTCTGTATGGAAATACAAGGGTATGTGGGAGGATTTCTCCAACACAGTAGGTTTCTGGGCTGATATGGACAATCCATACGTCACATATGACGACAATTTCATTGAGTCAGAGTGGTGGGCTCTCAAGGAAATCTGGAATAAGGGACTTCTTTACAAGGGCTTCAAGATTGTTCCTTACTGTCCTCGTTGTGGAACACCGCTTTCTGCACAGGAGGTGGCACAGGGCTACAAGACAGTTAAAGAAAAATCAGCAGTAGTACGTTTTAAGGTAGTAGGAGAGGATGCATATTTCCTCGCATGGACCACAACTCCATGGACACTTCCAAGCAACGTGGCACTCTGTGTGAACCCTAATGACACATATGTAAAGGTAAAGGCTGTTGATGGCTACACATATTATATGGCAGAGGCACTTGCAGACAAGGTGCTCTCACAGCTTCTTTCAAAAGAGGACGCAGAGGCAGGCAAGAAGGCATATGAGGTGCTTGAGACATACAAAGGAAAGGATCTTGAGTACAAGGAGTATGAGCCGCTTTATGACTGTGCTAAGCAGGTTGCCGATAAGCAGGGCAAGAAGGGCTTTTTCGTGACATGTGACACATATGTTACTATGTCAGACGGTACAGGAATTGTTCATATCGCTCCTGCATTTGGTGAGGATGATGCCAATGTCGGAAGAAATTATGACCTTCCATTTGTACAGTTTGTAAACGACAAGGGAGAGCTTACAGCAGAGACTCCGTTTGCCGGTATGTGGGTAAAGGATGCAGATCCTGAGGTATTAAAGGACTTAAGCGGCAGAAAGCAGCTCTTCGATGCTCCGAAATTTGAGCATGAGTATCCACACTGCTGGAGATGTGACAAGCCTCTTATCTACTATGCAAGAGAGTCATGGTACATCAAGGAGACAGCAGTAAAGGATGACCTTATCAGAAACAACAATACAGTAAACTGGATTCCTGAGTCTATCGGTTCAGGACGTTTCGGAAACTGGCTTGAGAATATACAGGATTGGGCTATCTCACGTAACCGTTACTGGGGCACACCACTCAATATCTGGGAGTGTGAATGCGGACACAGAGAGTGTATCGGAAGCCGTGCAGAGCTCGCCGAAAAAGCAGGAGATCCAAAGGCAGCAGAGGTAGAGCTTCACAGACCATACATCGACGCTGTGACAATCAAGTGTCCTGAGTGTGGCAAGGATATGCACCGTGTACCAGAGGTACTTGACTGCTGGTTTGATTCAGGAGCCATGCCATTTGCACAGCACCACTATCCATTCGAGAACAAGGAAGTATTTGAGAAGCAGTTCCCGGCCAAGTTTATCTCAGAGGCAGTTGACCAGACACGTGGATGGTTCCATTCACTCATGGCTGAGTCTACACTCCTTTTCAACAAGGCTCCTTATGAGAATGTCATCGTGCTTGGACACGTACAGGATGAGAACGGACAGAAGATGTCCAAGTCAAAGGGCAACGCGGTAGATCCGTTTGATGCACTTGAGACATACGGTGCAGATGCCATCAGATGGTATTTCTACACAGCATCAGCTCCATGGATTCCAAAGAAGTTTTCAGGAAAGCTCGTGCTTGAGGGACAGCGTAAGTTTATGGGAACACTCTGGAACACATACGCATTCTTCGTGCTTTATGCAAATATCGACAGCTTTGATGCTACAAAATACAGCCTTGAGTATGATAAGCTTGCAGTAATGGACAAGTGGATTCTTTCAAAGCTCAACTCAGCAGTGGCAGGAGTGGATGAGTGCCTGTCAAATTACAAGATTCCGGAGGCGGCAAAGTACCTTCAGGAGTTCGTAGACGACTTAAGTAACTGGTATGTACGCCGCAGCCGTGAGCGTTTCTGGGCAAAGGGCATGGAGCAGGACAAGATAAACGCATACATGACACTTTATACAGCACTTGTCACCATATCAAAGGCGGCAGCACCTATGATTCCTTTCATGACAGAGGATATCTACAGAAATCTTGTCTGCTCTATCGACAAGAGCGCACCGGAGTCAATTCATCTGTGCGACTATCCTGTAGTTGATGAGAAGCTGATTGACAAAAAGCTCGAAGCTGATATGGATGAGGTACTAAAGGTTGTAGTACTCGGACGTGCATGCCGTAACGAGGCAAATATCAAAAACCGTCAGCCAATCGGAAAAATGTTTGTAAAGGCTCCGGAAAAACTGGATGAATTTTATGTGGATATCATCGCAGACGAGCTCAACGTAAAAGAGGTTGAGTTCACTGATGATGTATCACACTACACCACCTACAAATTCAAGCCACAGCTTAGAACAGTGGGTCCTAAGTATGGTAAATACCTTGGCCAGATCAAGGCAGTTTTAGCTGAGCTTGATGGTCATAAGGCCATGGAGGAGCTTAACAGCACCGGCTCTCTCAAGCTTGACAGCATTAGCGATGAAGTTGTATTATCTAAAGAGGATTTACTTATCGAGATGACTCAGATGGAGGGCTATGTGACACAGTCTGACAACAATATAACCGTTGTTCTTGACACCAACCTCACTCCTGAGCTTATCGAGGAAGGTTTCGTAAGAGAAATCATCAGTAAGATCCAGACAATGCGTAAGGACGCAGGCTTTGAGGTTATGGACCACATCGCTGTGACATACGAGGCAGATGAGAAGCTTTCAAATGTATTTGAAAAGTTTGGTGATGAAATCAAGACCGAGGTTCTTGCCGTATCAATTAAATCAGGCGAACTTAAGGGCTATGAAAAGGATTGGAAGATTAATGGCGAGGCTGTTAAGCTTGCAGTTGAAAAACAATAATCTCTGCACGAGAGGGAGCATTAATTTGCTCCCTTTTAGTGCCATAAGGAGGAAAAGATGAGAGATAATACGTTTAGCAAAAAGGTGTTTATTAAGACTGTATCAGACAATTTAAAAAATAAATATCGTAAGACTATAAATGATGCCACACAGCAGGAACTTTATCAGGCTGTATCAGAGGCCGTAAAGGATGTCATCATGGATGAGTGGATTGCCACACAGAGAGTGATGGACAAGGACGATCCAAAGGTTGTTTACTATATGTCCATGGAGTTTTTGATGGGAAGAGCTCTCGGCAACAACCTTATAAACCTCTCAGCATACAAGGAGGTCAAGGAGGCTCTCACTGAGATTGGTGTGGATATCAATGCTATTGAGGACCAGGAGCCTGATCCGGCACTTGGAAACGGTGGACTCGGAAGACTGGCAGCGTGCTTCATGGATTCACTTGCCACACTCGGATATCCTGCATACGGCTGTGGAATCAGATACAGATATGGTATGTTCAAGCAGCAGATTTCAGACGGCTTCCAGATTGAGGTGCCTGACAACTGGCTCAAGGACGGATATCCATTCGAGCTTCGTCGTCCGGAGTACTGCTATGAGGTCAAGTTTGGAGGATATGTGCAGGAGAGCACAGATGAAAACGGTGAGCTTCATTTCGAGCAGAAGGACTATCAGTCGGTGCTTGCAGTGCCTTATGATATGCCTATAGTCGGTTATGACAACAATGTGGTCAATTCTCTCATGATATGGGATGCAGAGCCAAAAAACGGCTTCTCGCTCGAGTCCTTTGACCAGGGTGACTACGACAAGGCAGTGGAGCAGGAAAATCTTGCAAGAAACCTTGTTGAGGTGCTCTATCCAAACGATAACCATGTAAAGGGCAAGGAGCTTCGCTTAAAGCAGCAGTATTTCTTTGTGTCAGCAAGCATCCAGCGTGCACTTGCAAGGTTTAAAAAGCATCACAGCGATTTAAAAGATCTCCCAAATAAAGCTGTTTTCCAGATGAACGATACTCACCCTACAGTTGCAGTCGCAGAGCTTATGAGAATCCTTGTGGACGAGGAGCATCTGTCATGGGATGATGCATGGGATATCACTACAAGATGTGTAGCCTACACTAACCATACAATCATGGCTGAGGCGCTTGAGAAGTGGCCAATTGAGATATTCCAGAGACTGCTTCCTCGTGTATACCAGATTGTTGACGAGATAAACAGAAGATTTGTGATTCAGATTAACGAGAGATATCCTGGCAATGAGGACAAGGTAAGAAAGATGGCTATCCTCTATGACGGACAGGTCAAGATGGCAAATATGGCTATCGTTGCAGGCTATTCTGTAAACGGTGTTGCAAAGCTTCACACAGAGATACTTAAGAATCAGGAGCTTCATGATTTCTATGAGATGTTCCCTGAGAAGTTCAATAACAAGACAAACGGAATCACACAGCGTAGATTCTTAGCACATGCAAATCCACTCCTTGCAGACTGGGCAACAAAAAAGGTAGGAACCGGCTGGATTACAGATCTTACAAAGCTTTCAAAGCTCAATGCTTATGCGGACAGCCCTGTTGCACAGCAGGAGTTTGCTGAGATTAAGAGAGCAAACAAGGTGCGTTTAGCAAAGTATATAAAGGAGCACAATGGTATTGATGTAAATCCGGATTCTATCTTTGATGTGCAGGTTAAGAGACTTCACGAGTACAAGAGACAGCTCATGAACATCCTTCATGTGATGTATCTGTACAACAAGATTAAGGAAAATCCGTCTATGGATTTCTATCCTAGAACATTTATTTTTGGAGCAAAGGCAGCAGCAGGCTACAGAAATGCAAAGAAAACAATAAAGCTTATCAACAGTGTGGCTGATGTGATAAATAACGATGCTTCTATTGGCGGCAAGCTCAAGGTAGTATTTATCGAGGATTACAAGGTATCCAATGCCGAGATTATTTTTGCGGCAGCAGATGTCAGCGAGCAGATTTCCACAGCGAGCAAGGAGGCATCCGGAACAGGAAACATGAAGTTTATGCTCAATGGAGCGCTCACTATCGGAACTATGGATGGTGCCAATGTCGAGATGTTCGATGAGGTAGGGGCTGACAACATGTTTATCTTTGGAATGAGCTCTGATGAGGTCATCTCACACGAGAACAGACATGACTACAATCCTGTTGATATATATAATAACGATGCCGAGCTAAGAAAGGTAGTAAACCAGCTCGTAGACGGCACATACTCACCAAATGACCATGAGCTTTTCAGGGAGCTTTACAACTCACTGCTCAATCCACAGCAGGGACAGGTGGCTGACCGCTACTTTATCCTCGCAGACTTCCGCTCATATGCAAATGCGCAGCAGAAGATTAATGATTATTACAAGAACAAGAGCGCATGGAGAAAGAGTGCACTGCTCAATATCGCACATGTAGGAAAGTTTTCTTCAGACAGAACAATCCAGGAATATGTGGACGATATCTGGCATCTTGACAGGATTACCGTAAATATGGCAGGAGTATAGGATTTTGGAAAAAGTTATCGCAAAGTCTGGTATCAGTGGAAGCACGCTTAAGCTTATAGCCATTTTTACCATGCTCATAGACCATACTGCGGCAACGGTTATTCTTCAGATGATAAATAACGGGATAGGTGGACAAACGCTTATTGATATCTACTGGGTCATGCGTTCTATAGGGCGCATGGCCTTTCCTGTTTTCTGCTTCCTGCTTGTGGAGGGGTTCAAATATACACACAGCAGGGAAAAATATGCTGCGAGGATGTTTATATTCGCGCTTATCTCTGAGATACCGTTTGACCTTGCAATAAACAATACAGTGCTGGAATTTAAGAGCAACAATGTGTTTTTTACACTGCTTTTAGGCTTGCTTGCCATCACAGTGCTTGATTGGCTTAAGTCGGTCGATAAAATAGAAAAGGCATCCTCTGCAGTCAAGTGGTTTTTTGTCACACTGATCAGGTGTATAGTAATGGTATCAGTGGTGCTTGTTATGATGATTATTGCAGAGTTTGTGCTTTGCTGTGATTATGGTGCGGCGGGTGTAGGGTGTATTGTCATGATGTACCTGCTTTCTTCAAACCGAGAAGTTGCATTTGCCGTGGCAGTCATACTGCTTGGACTTTTCTCAGGTACCATAGAGTTTTTTGCACTTTTTATGCTTATACCGCTTCGCTATTACAATGGAAAAAGAGGTATTTCACTAAAATATGTCTTTTACGCCTTTTACCCGGTGCATCTTTTTGTACTGTATCTGATATGCAGGCTTGCTATGGCTGCTGCTGTTCACACCTGACAGAGTTACAGACGTACGCCGCGTCGAAAGTGTGCAGCTGGCGAATGTACACAAACCTTGAGCCGAAAACGACACCGACAAATTAACGCAATTCTTACGAATTGTTCTGCCAAAGTACCCGCCGGGTGGCATAACCCATGAAGGGCGGGCGGCGATACAAAAATAAAGAAAGAGGAATCCAAATGTCATTTTGTCATCTTCACACCCATACCGAGTACAGTCTGCTCGATGGGTCAAACAAGATAAAAGAATATGTAAAGCGCGTCAAGGAGCTTGGCATGAACTCTGCCGCAATCACAGACCATGGCAATATGTACGGTGTGGTGGAGTTTTACAAGACGGCAAAGGCAAATGATATCAATCCGGTCATAGGCTGCGAGGTATATGTGGCACCAAATTCGCGCTTTGACAGGGAGACAAGCCACGGTGATGACAGGTATTATCATCTGATTCTGCTTGCTGAAAATAATACAGGCTATGCCAATCTCATGAAGATAGTGTCAATAGGGTTCACAGAGGGCTATTATTACAGGCCGAGAGTGGATTTTGAGACGCTTGAGAGATATCACGAGGGGCTTATATGCCTGTCTGCCTGTCTGGCAGGAGAAATCCCCAGATACATCGTCAGAGGCTTTTATGACGAGGCAAAGGAGATTGCAAGGAAGTATCAGGACTGCTTTGGAAAGGACAACTTCTTTCTTGAGCTGCAGGATCATGGCATTGATGACCAGAAGCTTGTGAATCAGCAGCTTCTTAGGATGAGCAAGGAGCTTGAAATAGGGTTAGTGTGTACTAATGATGTGCACTACACCTACGAGTCCGATGCGGAGGCACATGATGTGCTTTTGTGCATCCAGACCGGGAAGAAGGTGTCTGACGAGGACAGGATGCGCTATGATGGCGGACAGTTTTTCGTAAAAAGCGAAGAGCAGATGAGAGCGCTTTTCCCATATGCCACAGAGGCTATTGAGAATACACAGAAAATTGCCGACAGATGCAATGTGACGCTTGAGTTTGGCAATTACAAGATTCCAAAGTATGAGGTGCCAGAGGGCTATGATAGTGCCGAAGCCTTCCTTACAGAGCTTTGCGAGAAGGGCTTTAGGGAGAAATACATAGGCTGTGGCGAGTACAGTGCTGATGAGCTTAAAAAGATACATGCAGATATGGACTATGAGCTTGGTATCATAAAGACCATGGGCTTTATAGAGTATATCCTTATCGTGTGGGATTATATCAACTGGTGCCGCACGCACGACTGCTGGGTAGGCCCGGGACGAGGCTCAGCGGCGGGAAGCAGGGTGTGCTATTGTACCGGAATCACGGATATTGATCCGGTTAAATACAATCTGCTTTTTGAAAGATTTCTTAACCCTGAGCGAGTTTCCATGCCTGATATCGATGTGGATTTCGAGTATGCGGAGAGATATCGCGCCATAGAGTATGTTCAGCAGAAGTACGGACACGATTCTGTAACACAGATAGTCACATTTGGTACGATGGCAGCAAGAGGTGTCATAAAATCAGTCGGAAAGGCACTGGATTTCCCATATGCAGAGACTGACAGGCTTGCAAAGATGGTGCCTCAGGAGCTTAATATCACGATTGACAAGGCTCTTCAGATGAACCCGGAGTTTAAGGGCATTTACGACAGTGATGCGAGAGTGCATGAAATGATAGATATGGCAAAAAGGCTTGAGGGACTGCCAAACCACACGTCCGTGCATGCAGCAGGTGTGGTAATCTATCCGGGTGTGGCGAGCGATTATGTGCCTCTTGGAAGGGCAAACGACGGAAGCCCTACCGCAGAGTACAACATGGTACAGCTCGAGGAGCTTGGCCTTTTAAAGATGGATTTTCTGGGGCTTCGTACACTCACGGTGCTAAAGGATTCTGTGAAGAATATCAAGGCATCAAGGGGCATTGATGTGGATATCGACCATATTGATTTCAACGATAAGGGCACACTTGACTTTATCGGAACAGGAAAGACGGAAGGGGTATTCCAGCTAGAGTCTGCCGGTATGCAAAGCTTCATGAAGGAACTCAGTCCACAGAGCTTTGAGGACATCGTGGCCGGTATTTCGCTCTACCGTCCGGGTCCTATGGATTTCATTCCCAACTATATAAAGGGCAAGAACAATCCAAAGGAGATAAGCTATGTGACACCTGAGCTTGAGAGTATTTTAGAGCCGACCTACGGCTGTATAGTATACCAGGAACAGGTCATGCAGATAGTGCAGAAGCTCGCAGGCTATACAATGGGGCAGGCGGACAACATCCGCCGTGCCATGAGCAAGAAGAAGCAGTATGTCATTGACGCAGAGCGCCAGAGCTTTGTGTACGGAGACGAGGAGCGCGGTATAAAGGGCTGTGTGGCAAACGGCATAGATGAAAAGGCTGCCAACAGCATATACGATTCGATGGTTGATTTTGCTAAGTATGCGTTCAACAAATCACATGCAGCCGCGTATGCGAAAATCAGTGTTCAGACTGCATGGCTCAAAAATTACTATCCGGTCGAATTTATGGCAGCGCTCATGACTTCTGTTATAGACAATTCAGCCAAGGCGGCGCAGTATCTTTACAGCTGTCGTGATATGGGTATTAAGGTGCTTCCGCCGGATATCAACTGTGGACAGGGCGAGTTTACCGCAGAGGGTGACCATGTCAGATATGGCATGTACGCCATAAAATCGCTTGGCAGGCCGGTCATAGACCAGATAATCGAGGAGCGGGAAAGTGGCGGCAGATACCGCACACTCTCTGATTTTATCGAGAGAACCTGCCAGAAGGAGCTTATCAACAAGCGTGCGATTGAGAATCTGATAAAGGCGGGAGCCTGCGATTCACTCGACGGCACGAGAAAGCAGATGGCAATGGTGTATGCATCGATTGTGGACAGGGTGCAGCATGACAAAAAGTCAACAATGGCAGGGCAGATGAGCCTGTTTGACCTGGTCTCAGATGAGGATAGGCAGTCATTTGAGCTTAAGTATCCAAATGTTGGTGAATATGACGCTGAGGAAGCCCTGGCCTATGAAAAAGAGGTGCTTGGCATCTATTTAAGCGGACACCCTCTGGAAAAATATGCAGCTGCCCTAAAGAAAAACATCACAGCAAATGCGATAGATTTTGTGCTTGAAGAGGAGAGCGGTGCCGTAAAGATAAAGGACAATGCGCACGTGGTGATCGGAGGCATGATAGCCACAAAGACGATTAAGTTTACCAAGTACAATCAGGCCATGGCTTTTATCACGATAGAGGACCTGACAGGAACTGTTGAGGTAATTATTTTTCCGAGAGATTACGAGCGCTACCAGAGATATTTACAGGACGATGCTAAAATATTTGTTATCGGACATGCGACAGTCGAGGATGAGCAGAACGGCAAGATAATCTGCGAGAGAATCATACCGTTTGATGAGCTTCCGAAGCAGCTATGGCTCAGGTTTGATACGATGGAGGACTATAAGAAAAACGAGAGCAGGCTTCTTGAGACAATCCGTGAATCTGACGGAGGAGATGAAGTCATAATTTACATCGCAGATACAAAGCGGATGAAAAAACTTGGCAGAAATTATTCCGTAAATGCAAATAATGAGCTCATGGAGCAGCTTTTGGAATTTTTAGACAAAGAAAATGCGAAAATTGTTGAAAAGAATATTGAAAAAATGTGCTAAAACAAGTACAATAGATTGGGATTAGAATAAATGATAATTTTTTAACATATGGAGGTTATACCAATGGCAAAAGAGATTAACACAATAGGTGTACTTACAAGTGGTGGTGACGCACCGGGAATGAACGCAGCAATTCGTGCCGTTGTTCGTCAGGCTCTCTCAAAGGGCAAGAAGGTTAAAGGAATCAAGAGAGGATACGCAGGTCTGTTAAATGAAGAAATCGTGGATATGGATTCAAAGAGCGTTTCAGACACAATCTCACGCGGTGGTACAATCTTACAGACAGCCAGATGTAAGGAGTTCGTTACAGCAGAGGGACAGCAGAAGGGCGCTGAAATCTGTAAGAAGCATGGTATCGATGCTATCGTAGTTATCGGTGGTGACGGATCTTTCCAGGGTGCGCAGAAGCTTGCTGCACTTGGCATCAATACAATCGGTCTTCCAGGCACAATCGACCTTGATATCGCATGTACAGATTACACAATCGGTTTTGATACAGCCTGCAACACAGCTATGGAGGCTATTGACAAGGTACGTGATACATCTACATCACATGAGAGATGCTCAATCATTGAGGTTATGGGACGTGGAGCAGGATACATTGCATTATGGTGTGGTCTTGCAAACGGCGCTGAGGAAGTATTACTTCCTGAGAAGTATGACAACAACCTTGAGGCACTCATCGAGAGAGTAGCTCACGCAAGAGAGCTCGGCAAGCAGCATTACATCATCATCAATGCTGAGGGTGTAGGACATTCACAGGAGATGGCTAAGGAAATCGAGGCTGCTACAGGCATCGAGACTCGAGCAACTATCCTTGGACATATGCAAAGAGGTGGAAGCCCTTCATGCAAGGACCGTGTATATGCTACAATCATGGGCGCTATGGCAGTTGATTTACTCTGCGAGGGCAAGTCAAACAGAGTTATTGCCCACAAGGATGGCAATTTCGTAGATTTCGATATCGACGAGGCACTTGCTATGAAGAAGAGTGTAGACGAGTACATGTACGATATCTCTAAATCTCTGGTTTAGTATCTAATATAGTTACGATAAATATAATGCCCTTGTATCCGGCACATCAAATGCAGGTAATTGCGTGCATTTGATGTGCCGGTGCAGGGGCATTTTGGCTGTCAGTAGCAATTTGCTGCGGAGACGCAGGAATTAGCGGATTTCGAGGTGTAGTCAGATTACGGGAATGCGTAGTATGTAGTAATCTGATTAATCATAAATGAGGGGCAAAATACTTTTTGACCCTCATATCATCAATATAGAAAGAGAAGAAAATGATTACAAGTGCATCAAACAAAAGCATAAAAAATGTGCAGGCTCTTTTAAGCAAAGCAAAGGAGCGGAAAAAGCAGGGCGTATTCGTGGTTGAGGGTCCAAAGATGAGCTTTGAGGCGCCATATGACTGGGTAAGTGCCGTATATATGTCTGAGTCATTTTTTAATGATGACAGGTTTAAGGAAGAGAAGAAGCGTTTCCTTGACAAAACA
>ERZ779695.496-NODE-496-length-12316-cov-1.655_pt1 | contig 12316 bp, 8 predicted proteins | sample MGYA00511100_ERZ779695 | MGnify/ENA primary metagenome ERZ779695 (study PRJEB29588, sample SAMEA2163351) | human gut metagenome | biome: human gut; feature: human-associated habitat; material: faeces | place: Denmark | collected 2008/2010 ...
GTGGTCAGCCCTAGAAAATAATTCAATGCTGCAGAGAGCACAGGTACAGCCAATCCTTCTTTCAGCATAACACCCACCGACTTCTTCCATATAGGAAGAGCTTCCGCCACTTCCATACCGAAATGTTCGTCAAGCAACAGGTGCGACAATCCCGGTGCACGACGGTAAGCCTCGGCAATATCATTCAGAAAGGCAGAACGAATAATGCAGCCGGCACGCCACAGCAAGGCAATGGAGGAAAGGTTCAAATTCCATTTATAAGTGTCACTCGCCGTGCGCATCAATGCAAACCCTTGTGCATATCCTACCAGACGAGCCGCATAGAGAGTGCCCTCCAGTCCGGAAACAGTATCTTGATAATTATACACCGGATGATTCTCAATATGCATATAATGTTTGGCCATCAACACACGCAAACTCTTTTCAGCGGATAGGTTACGTGCAAAAACAGCCTCGGCAATTACATCAAGAGGAGTATTGAGTTGTAGCGAATTGATAACACTCCAACGCCCTGTTCCTTTCTGTCCGGCAGCATCCAGTATACTGTCTATCAGATAACCGCCTCCACATTCCTTATGACGGAGGATGGCTGCCGTTATCTCAATCAGATAACTCTTCAAACGACCCTGGTTCCAACGTTCGAAGATATCCGCCATCTGCTCATTTTTCAGTGCCAACAGATGCTTCAGTGCATAATAAGTTTCTGCTATCAATTCCATATCACCATATTCGATACCGTTGTGCACCATCTTCACATAGTGCCCGGCACCGCCCGGACCTACCCATTCACAACATGGAGTACCATCCTCAGCACGAGCTGCAATACTCTTCAACATCGGTTGTATCACCGGCCATGCCTCCTGAGCTCCGCCCGGCATAACGGACGCACCATGCAATGCCCCCTCTTCGCCTCCTGAAATACCACAACCGACAAAATACATTCCTTTTTCATACAGTTCCTTCACCCGGCGCTCCGTATCCTCAAAATTAGAATTTCCGCCATCAATTATAATATCACCTTCATGTAACAAGGGAAGCAGATTGCCTGTCAGTTCATCTACCGCAGGGCCTGCCTGCACCATGAGAAAAACGACTTTCGGAGTCTTCAGTGCATCCACAAACTCTTCTAAAGTCTGAGTACCTACAATGTTTTTGCCTTGCGCACGCTTAGCTATGAAATTATCAACTATATGTTCTTCTTTACCGGGAACCGTGCGATTCCACACTGCTACTTTCCATCCTTTACCAGCCAGGTTCAGAGCCAGATTCTGCCCCATTACTCCCAGTCCAATCAATCCAATATCTGCCTTTTCCATAATTTAATCTTTTTATATTTAACAAATGGCAGATTTATTTGTTCAATAATTCTATCTTTGCGAACATATCAATCTTACACTATAATGAAAAAGATTAAAATAGGGTTGTTGCCCCGTATTATCCTTGCCATTGCACTAGGTATCGCATTCGGCAATATCCTCCCCGGAGGATTGGTAAGAATCTTTGTGACCTTCAACGGAATCTTCAGCGAGTTCCTGGGTTTTATCATCCCGCTGATTATCCTCGGACTGGTAACACCCGCCATTGCCGACATCGGCAAAGAAGCGGGGAAAATGCTGGTAGTTACCACGCTTGTAGCATACGGAGCAACGCTATTCTCAGGTTTCCTATCTTACTTTACAGGCATCACCTTCTTTCCGTCAATGATTACTCCCGGAGCTTCCATCGAACAAATAAGCGAAGCCCATGACATCGTTCCTTTTTTCACGGTAGCCATTCCGCCTGCCATGAATGTCATGACCTCACTCATCCTTGCTTTTACGCTGGGACTGGGCATCGCCCACTTGGACACCACAGCACTCAAGAATGTATGTAATGACTTTAAGGATATTATCATCAAAACCATTCAGGTCATCATCCTACCATTACTGCCTATCTATATCTTCGGCATCTTCTTGAATATGACACATTCAGGACAAGTCATGAGTGTATTGTCGGTCTTCATAAAGATTATCGGGGTTATCTTCCTATTGCATATTTTCCTTTTGGTATTTCAATATTCTATTGCAGCATTATTTGTCCGTCGTAACCCGTTCCGGCTGTTGGGCAGAATGCTTCCGGCATATTTTACGGCATTGGGTACACAATCATCGGCTGCCACTATTCCAGTGACTCTAAGGCAAAGCATCAAGAACGGTGTGAGCGAAGACATTGCCGGTTTTGTAATTCCGCTTTGTGCCACGATTCATTTATCGGGCAGCACCCTGAAGATAGTTGCATGCGCATTGGCGCTGATGATGATGCAGGGAATGCCTTTCGATTTTCCCATGTTTGCCGGATTTATCTTTATGCTCGGCATTACAATGGTAGCCGCACCGGGCGTTCCGGGTGGTGCGATTATGGCTGCACTGGGCATCCTCTCTTCTATGCTGGGTTTCGGTGAAAGCGAACAGGCGTTGATGATTGCGCTTTATATTGCAATGGATAGTTTCGGAACAGCTTGTAATGTGACGGGCGACGGAGCGATAGCACTGATTATCGATAAGTTCTTTGGGAAAAAATAACAAATGAAAGAGAGCATGCCAAAAGCAACGCAATGTAACAGTTACATCGGACTTCTGGCATGCTCTCTCCCTTTTGCAGCACAATGCTTTAGAATACCGGCATCTGCCAAATAAAGCCTACAGAAACCCGGTTAGTGGAATAATTGTCTTCTCCCAACGCTTTAGCCCGGTCAGTAAATCGATAAGAGCGACCGGTATAAGCCAGGAAGAAATGCAAATTGGTTTCCATCGGATAATATTCAATGCCACCGACGTACCCCCATGCCGTACGGTACTTCCCTTTTTCCACCTCATCACTGCTTTTGTAAACGGAAGCAGTCTCATACATACCCTTGGCAAACAGATTCCATTTCGGAGCAAAACGATAGTTGACATGGAGCACGTATGACATATATTCGGCATTAAACACGTTGTGGTTGAGGTCACCGCCCATCATTCTCGTAATAATACCTTTGCGGTCTACTCCTTCACGAGAATACATCCAGTCAAAATAAGCATGCCATTGAGGATTGAAATTGAACTCATTACCCAAAGCATAATAATACATTTTCTCGCCTTTTGTTTCGTTCATAATAGATGCAGACCACCGGGTTTTAAATACATCCATGAAATTACCATTCCAGTTCAAGGTGTAAACCAACGGAAGTTTTGTCCGTTCCAAGTCGCCATACATCTCTTTGGAAGGCCCGTTCAAACTGTTCAATACCTGAAACTGTATCTGCTGGTAAGGATTATAATTATAAGCTATATTCAAACCGGTCATGAAATTATTCATGTTCTCTATCATATCACTGTATTCGTAGATTTCAATGGGGTTTACATCAAACTCGATTCCTCCGTAAGCAGCGCATTGCTTGCCGGCAAAGAATGAAAACTTATCCAGTTTGACACCGATGCCTGCATAGTCGATACTGGTCGGAACATTGTCGATGTTTCCCGAACCGTCGTTGCCTCGGTTGAGTCGCTGGCGATAGCGATAACTGAGCCAGTCATTAATGTTGCCTTTCATTTCAATACGGAGTTGTTTCATCTCGAATGCACCTTGGTCAAAGCCGGATTCATTCCATTTCATGTTGAAATCACCATGCATATTGAGATACAGATTGAACTTGTCGGTCTTCTTTTTGATACCGGTCACCTCCTCAAAGAGGCTTTTATTATCCGACATGAAATCGCTTTTTGAAGATTGTGCATATAGCGAGTGTGGGCCTGACATGGCAATGGCCGTCAGGCATAATAACATTATCCTTTTCATAATTAAGTATGGTTTGGGGTTTGAAAATAAATGAGAACATCCACTGTAGGAGCAGAAGCATCCTGCCTCTACAGTGGAAAAAATATCGGGCATCTGCCCTATGTAAACCGATTAATACTCGTTGAAGTATTGCTGAATCTTCTTCCAGTCATTTGTCTTTGTCAATGCAAGCATCAACAATACACGTGCCTTCTGCGGATTTAGTTCTTGAGAAGCCACAAACTGATATTTATTGTCATCCACTTCTGCATCAAGAGTGGTAGGCCCTGTCGGAACACGGCTTGAACGAACGACTAAGATTCCTTGTTTACGCGCTTTTTCCAACATCGGGAACAGATTCTGATGAATGTTACCATTGCCTACACCGGCATGAACGATTCCCTGATAGCCATTATTGAGGAACGGAGTCATCACATCGGCATCCACATTAGAGTAACTATAAACAATACCCACTTTAGGCAATTTATCAAGATTTGTCACATCAAACTCCGACTTGGTAGTATGACGTTTCAAAGACTCCATATTATACGACACCTTTCCATTGAGAATGTATCCCAATGCACCCGAATTAGGAGACTGGAAAGTCTGCACATCTACCGTATTCATCTTAGTTGCTCCCTGAGCACCCAATATCAAGCCGTTCATTGCAATCACCACTCCTTTCCCTTTCGATTCTTTGGCTGCAGCAGCAACTACCGCATTATAGAGGTTCAAAGGACCGTCAGCACTCATTGCCGTAGAAGGACGCATAGCCCCGACCAATACCACCGGTTTATCGCTCTTCACAGTCAGATTCAGGAAAAATGCTGTTTCTTCCATTGTATCTGTCCCATGAGTAATCACGATACCATCCACATCGCCACGGCCGAGCAACTCATTGATACGTTTTGCCAATGTCAACCAAACGGCGTCATTCATATCCTGAGAACCAATTTTCACAATCTGCTCACCGGTCACATTGGCAATCTTATTCACTTCGGGCACAGCATCCAGCAGCGTACTGATAGCCACTTGTCCGGCTGTATAATTCGTATTAGTAGCCGAAGCACCGGTTCCGGCAATTGTTCCTCCTGTTGCCAAAATATGAATATTAGGCTTTTGGGCAACTGCTGCAAAGGCGCCGAACAACAACGTCACAGCCAGCAAACTGAGTTTTCTTAATCCATTCATAATCTTTTCTAGTTTAGGTAATTAATATATTGAGACTAAAATATTTGTATCAGTAACAGTCCGACAACAATCGATACAATCGTGGCTATAAGCCCCGGCATCATAAAAGAGTGGTTTAACACCCATTTACCGATTCCGGTAGTTCCTGTACGGTCAAAATTAATGGCGGCAATCACAGTCGGATAGTTGGGAATAAAGAAATAACCGTTTACTGCCGGAAACAGAGCTATCAGCATCATTGGCGAAATGCCCAAAGCAATTCCCAAAGGCACAATAGCACGTACAGTGGCCGCCTGACTGTAAAGCAAAATAGACATTACAAACAATGCCACACCGAAAAGCCACGGCATCTGGCGGACAATACCTTCAATAGAACCTGTCAGTTCTGTTATGTTACCATTAATAAAGGTATCTCCCATCCATGCGATACCGAAGATAGCAATCACTGCCTGCATCCCTGCCGGAAATACACTTCCCTGAGTTGCCTTGATACCGTCAGTACGCGAGATAATCAAAATTAGTGCGGCAGCCGACAACATCAAAATCTCAATCAGTGAAGGCATATCCAATACTTTTCCGTCAAACGAAGGCCGAAGGCTGGGAATAGAGCCGAACAATACAATCAACAAAGTGGCCACAATGAAGATAATCACAGAAAGGCGTGCCTGAAACATATTCTTCACGTCATTCAACTCCACGTGCTTATCCTCCAACAGTCCCTCCTCCACACGACGCAGATATTCAGGATCTTCCATCAACTCCTTACCTACCCTCATCGAAGCGAAAGCGCCTACCAGTACTCCTATCAAGGTAGCGGGAATGGTTATTTTCAATATATCGAACAAAGTGATATCAAAACCGGTAAGCAACCCAAGGAGTGCCACGGTAGCAGCGGAAATAGGACTCGCTGTAATAGCCTGTTGCGATGCGATTACCGCAATGCCCAAAGGACGTTCGGGACGGATTTTTGTCTCGGCAGCAACTTCGGCAATCACGGGAAGTACGGAATAAGCCACATGTCCTGTTCCCGCAACAAAAGTAAACAAGTAAGTTACCAATGGGCTCAGTATAGTAACATGTGCCGGATTACGACGCAGCAGACGTTCCGCCAATTTCACCATAAAGTCCAGTCCGCCCGCCGCCTGCATACAGGATGCGGCAGAGATAACGGCAGCAATCATCAACATCACATCAATAGGAGGCGCAGTAGGCTGAAGTCCGAAGACAAAAGTCAAAATAGCGAGGCCCACACCCCCCATCACTCCAAGTCCGATACCTCCTAAACGGGCACCCACAATAATAGCGGCAAGTACAAATAGTAGTTGTAATAACATGATTCGTTTTTATTGTTATAAAAATACAATTTTAATTCTCATAACAAAGATAGACCAATTCTGTTCTATAAACCGTAAAAAAGCGGAGAATTTTCTTTTTTTTCACTACCACACGAAGAAAAGGCGTGGTTTTACAAATAGTCACCCAAACATTTTTCCGATTCAATTGTTCAATATAAATAGTTATATAATGACAAGACAATGAATAAAATCTGTAACCTTTTTGGAATCAAATATCCTATTATCCAAGGTGGTATGGTGTGGTGTAGCGGATGGCGGTTGGCCTCTGCCGTAAGCAATGCAGGAGGACTCGGATTGATTGGTGCCGGCTCTATGCATCCTGAGACGCTCCGCAAACATATTCGGAAATGTAAAGCAGCCACCGAAAAACCTTTTGGGGTTAATATCCCGCTGATGTATCCCGAGATAGATGCAATCATCCAAATCGTAATCGATGAAGGCGTAAAGATTGTCTTTACTTCTGCCGGAAATCCGAAGACTTGGACCGAGCATCTTCATCAGCACGACATAGTGGTAGCACATGTCGTGGCAAGCAGTAAGTTTGCTGCCAAATGCGAAGAAGCAGGTGTAGATGCGATTGTTGCCGAAGGCTTTGAAGCTGGCGGTCACAACGGTCGCGAAGAGACCACGACCCTGTGTCTCCTTCCTGCTATAAAAAAGATTACAACCGTTCCGCTAATGGCAGCAGGAGGCATTGGCTCCGGTGAAAGTATTTTGGCCGCCATGACACTGGGAGCCGACGGAGTCCAAATAGGTACACGCTTTGCATTGACAGAAGAAAGTTCGGCACACTTCACATTCAAGGACCGTTGCCTCAGGCTGAATGAAGGTGACACCCAGCTCACCTTAAAACAGCTCTCACCGGTAAGACTCGTCAAGAATGAGTTCTTCAAGCAGGTGGAGAAAGCAGAGACACGCGGTGCATCTGTAGAAGAATTGAGGGAATTATTGGGCAGGGGGCGTGCCAAGAAAGGTATTTTTGAAGGAGATATTTACGAAGGTGAAGTAGAAATAGGACAAATAGCCTCTTCTGTACATAGTCTCCAAACAGCCGAAGAAGTAATCAAGGAACTGATAAATGACTTTAATACAGCATTAAAGCGGACAAAAGAGTTTTCCTCTTTTGTCCTATAAATCAATAACTTGTATCGGTTAATCTTTTTCTTCAATAGTTATTCATTTCTTGTCAGATGCAATGAATTGGTAATACACATCGGCAACTCTTCCTGATAGTGTGTCACCATTATCATTGTTTTATCTTTTCGTTGGCAGAAAGTCTCAATAATATCTTTTACCAAACGACGGTTTATCAAATCGAGCCCGTGCAACGGTTCATCCAGTATCAGTAATTCCGGGTCTTTAACAAATGCACGCGCCAATAACACCAAACGTTGTTCTCCACTGGAGAGCTGCAAGAAACTACGCTCTTTCAGATTGGCAATACCAAAAATATCCATCCACCACTCACAAACCTCCATCTGTTCAGGACGCGGACGCTTATAGAGTCCCACCGAGTCATGCAGTCCGCTTGCCACAATATCAATGGCCGGCAGATTCTTTAAATAAGCACGATGCATCTCCGGGCTGACATACCCGATGTGCTTCTTTATTTCCCAAATGCTCTCTCCCGATCCGCGCTTACGCCCGAACAATGTTATATCGCAGGCATAACTCTGCGGATTATCGGCACAGACCAAACTAAGCAATGTCGATTTTCCGGATCCATTGTCTCCGCTGAGCGCCCACTTCTCACCACATTTCACACTCCAATCCAACTCTTTCAGGATAGTCCGTTCACCATAACGAATACTTACCTTATTCAAGTCCACCACATGGTCGGTATGATAAAGGTCATCACTATAAGGAAGTGCCAGAATACGTTCTTCTTTTTCTTTCGAGAGCACACGCTCAGGTGCAGGCTTACAACCGGCAAGGTAAGTCTCCAACGTAATTTTATCACCGCATAAACGATTTTCCACCGGAATCACATGCGTAATAAAAGAAGGTATATCATCTGTTTTTGAAAGTATCAGAATCACTTGCAGAGCGGTCACGCGTGTGAGTTCACGAAGCAATACATGGAGTTGGTCACGCGTCTTGGCATCGAGACCGATGAAAGGATTATCCATTATCAGCACACGCGGATTACTCAACAAAGTCTTAGTCAACTGAAATTTACGCAGTTCTCCACTCGACAGCAGAATAATGTGTTTGTCCAGCATCGTTTCCATGCCGAACAAATCATACAAGGCTGTTTTCAGTTTGGCATTAGTAGCTTCCGGCAAAAGGTCGCGAACAATAGGAGTTTCATCCAAATCATGCGCATTCCAACGCTGCTGATAATAATAGTTCCCATCTGCATCACCATAAGAATCACGGAAGGCAATGTATTTTATATTGTCATACGCCATCTTTGAGGGCGAAGGCGAGAAATCATATTTCACTTCATTCATCAATAGTGGCCAACGTCCGGTCAGCGTATCTACCAATATACTTTTTCCCGCCCCATTCGGACCTACAATAGCAATGTGCTCACCTTCTGCAAGTGTCATGTTTATCGGCTCTTTCATCCGATAAAGCGGATGACGGGTAACCCCATTCTCAATAGCAATAATATTCTGCATTTCAGTATCTCATTTCAGTCTTAAACAGACTGCAAAGGTAGATAAAATTTAATAGAAAACATCCGCCCGGATGCAGGAAAATATGCTTTTTAGCATATAAAACTAGGTTTTTTCAACCTTTTGTCATAACTTCGTGCACTTTTTTGGAGAAAAACTTATGTATATATTCCGTTCCATTTACGAAATCATAAATACCGTTTCCACAGCAAAAACATTGCTAACGGAAATGTTCGAAAAGAGAAAAACCGTCAGTTTCAGATACATAGATGCCCTAGAATTATTAAAAGATGATGAAAATCGTCTCAAAATATTGATTGAGAAAGAAGTGATCCATCAAAATGGCAATTTCTTGGAGCTGGACGTGCGTTTTCTCGATTTCTTTGAAACGCTGCTCGAAGCTAATGAAGAAATTGATACCGCAACGATTGACGAAAACATCGAGTACTTGCATGAATTGATGGATTATTACTTGAAAGAAAAGATACAGTCGCGCAAAGAGAGTTATGTAAGGAACATCAAACTGACGTTTCAGAAAATAGCCCGCGTAACGATACGCAATATCATGAATTTGCAAAACAGTATCGATAACACTTTCAAGCATGAACCGACGTACCAGATCAAAATCGCCAAGCTGAAAAACCTGGACAAGAAGCGCATCAACATACAAAGCCTGATTGACTCTACCGAGCACCTGATTCTGCACGAAGAACGTCTTTTTTTCCAGCAGGCCACCGATGAGGAATTGGGACGCATCTTGCTGGAATTGCGTCAGGAGCTGCAATTGTCTGCCCATAGCCTTATACGGGCGCAACAGGACATTATCAACTATCTGAACCAGATAAAGAACCAAGTGATACTGGTGGAGAAGATTCGAAAAGTAAAATATCTGCAAGACCAGTTTGAATTGCGTGCCCGGAGCAATCTGGCGGAAGTGATGGAAAGTGAACACTCCATTTTATTGGAAGGCAGTGCACAGACTTCATTCAAACTATCGCCCGAATATCTGGCAAGTGATGAAGCACGCCCCATTATCCTTAGAATCCTGAGCAACCAGAAGACCCGTGAGCGCATTCGCAAGAATGAAGCAGGGGCTTTTAGTGAGGAAGATATGGAGGCGCAAGCCATGTATGAGGAAGTGGTAAACTTGGAAGAAGTAGTTAAGAACTTTTTACAGGCTGGTGCAGAGGCGCGATGGAAAGAGGAGCAGCCGCAAGACTTATTTACCTTCTTGCTACACTATTCCTTTCAGCGTGAAGTAAACGAGAAAGAATGTACCACACTGTTTTGCCAAATAGTGTCGCTCTACGAAGACAAATTCGAAATAAGCGATGCTTTCGGACAATACAAACAATATGAATATGCTAAAATATATCCTTTATAGATTATGAATTTAAATATACAAATACCAGACAATACAGCATCAATATTCGAGTACATGCAGAAAGGGCAGTTTATCTGTTCCAACAGCACGGATATCGACCTGCGTGATATGTATAATACGATTGATGAAAACTACGAATCTTTGTACCAATACTTTTCACAAATAAACTATACATTAGAAAGGGGAAACGAGTATTTCTACTTCTCGCGCACGGAATCAAAAACCACATTGGAACAAAAGATACTCCGTGCCTACTATTGGATAGATGTACTCGATTTCTTTAAGACCTATGATGAAACATTCGGTGCAGGCTTCCGTTTCCAACCGGAACAGATCTTGGTAGAAGCCAACATCAATGTTTTGCTACAGAATAAGTTAGACGGCATTCGCAAACATTTCTCGGACAAAGATATCCGTAAGGACGTGCTCGACAATATGATACGCTTATTGGTAAAAGAGTCGTTCATCGAACTGGAAAATGAGAAGACCAACACTTATAAGGTGCTGACTTCATGGCATTATCTGGAGAAATTAGTCGATAGTATCAACATTTTTGAAGAAATTGAAGATGAGAAACCTGAGTAGAATAATCTTTATCAACAGTGCGAATATTCCTTATTCGGACGACATATATCTGGATGGGAACATCCACTTTATCGGTACACAAGGGGTAGGAAAAAGTACCATTCTGCGTGCAGTCTTATTTTTCTACAATGCGGACACACAAAAACTGGGTATTCCGGTTGAAAAACAAAATTACACGGACTACTATTTCCCCTTTGCCAACTCATATATCATTTACGAAGTGGCAACAGAGCACGGGGCATTCTGCATCCTGAGCTTCAAAGCCATGAACCGGGTATGTTACCGTTTTATAGATTCGCCCTATCGCAAAGAATTCTTTATTGACGAGAACCGAACCGCTTACAGCGGCACAGACCGCATCCGTGCTGTGCTCGACCAATATGAAGTGGCGTATTCGCGCATCATTTATACTTACGATGAATATCGTAATATCCTGTATGGTAATGCAACGAGTACTGAGTTCCGCCGTTATTCACTGATGGAAAGCAAACAATATCAAAACATTCCGCGCACCATCCAGAATGTATTGCTGAACTCAAAACTTGATGCCGAATTTATCAAGAAAACCATTATCTCTTCTCTAAACGAAGAAGAAACCTCCATCGACCTGAACAGTTACAAAGAGCACCTGAAAGATTTTGAAACGCGTCTGAGGGACATTAGTGAATTTCAAAGGAAAGAGACACAGAAACAGGCAACGGAGATTACTCAACTATCACAACAAACGACCCGCCTGCAAAGTGATATCATGCAAAATTGCCGCGAACTGGTGATTGCCCGCCAGAAGGCATCCGAAGTGTTGCCCGAATGGAAAGAAAAGCGTGACAAAGCCACCAATGACATACAAATACAGGAAAAGCAGAAGGCGGAATTGCAAAATGAATCACGGCAACGTTGCGAAAAGATACAGGAAGAACTGACCATCGTCAGCAATGACTTGAAGAAAGCCATTCTGAAGGAAAAGGAATATGAAGAACATCATATACAAGAAGTGATGGAGCGTTCTGCCAAAGAAACGGAATGGAAAAACAAACGCCTCGGTTTGCAGGAAGAACAACGCATATTGACTTCGCAATATACGGAAATCTCTTCTAAATATAAATTGCTCATTCAAAATCTGGATAACCAGTGGAATAAAATACACGAAGAGAAAATTCATCAGCTAGATACATTAAATACTGTTTACAACGCTCGTTTGGAAGAAGCCCGCAAAGAAAACCAAAACCAGACGGAAGCTTTATATCAGGAGTATGAAAACCTGTCACAAAAATTGCATCCGTTAAAAGCCGAAAAACAGACAAGGCTGGGCGAAATGGATTATCGTATTCGTTCGTGCCGCAAAGAAATCTTCTTCGAAAAGGAACAAGAGGAATTAAAGGTGCGCA
>ERZ779695.499-NODE-499-length-12258-cov-1.72441_pt1 | contig 12258 bp, 12 predicted proteins | sample MGYA00511100_ERZ779695 | MGnify/ENA primary metagenome ERZ779695 (study PRJEB29588, sample SAMEA2163351) | human gut metagenome | biome: human gut; feature: human-associated habitat; material: faeces | place: Denmark | collected 2008/2010 ...
CCCCCAACGGAGCACGCGGCCTTTTCAGTTTGTTCGCGTCATAATGGCAAGGGGTAAATTATTTTCCACAAAAGGGATACAATTATAAAACTTGGGCATTCGTACTGTCCGGTCACTTTTCCCTTTCGGTTATCTACAACAAGTTCCAACCACTCATACAGTTCTTCCCCAAGCCTTGCTTCTGATAAGATATATAACATCGCCCCTGTATGTATTCATTCCTTCATTTATAGTTATAGAGCATCAATCACATCCACAGGCAAGCCTGTGATTCGGGAAATGACAGCACTATCCAGCCCTTCTTCCTTCATTTTGCGTACATTGGACAAACGCTCCAGTTCACGACCTTTCTGCAATCCTTCCTGCAATCCTTCCTCATGCCCTTTCCATTTTGCCGTATCAATCACATTGGTCAAGTCGCGATAAACCTTCAAACTCTCTTCATATTCCATCCGCTTCTGAGGAGTAAACCTCGCTATCTCGGCAGCCTCAAAAAGACGGGTAAACACACGTTCCTGCAAAGCAGCAGGGCGTTCCAGCAAACGAGACAGATTGTGCAAAACAAACATCCACTTGTCAAACGGTGTAACCAGTTCGTCCTCACTCTTATGGAATTTGGGCATTTCCAAGTAGACAAAGGTCAGCTTGTCATAAAACACTTCCTTGCGATGAATATCCATCAGTTTCACTTCATGGTGGAAATAATTCTCATCATCACGGTCTTCATCAAACACAAAGTTCAGAATACCGACAGTGTATACAGCCTTCAATTCATAGTTCCAGTCGCCACGTTTGGCCTGCTCACGAATAGGAAAAGAAGCATAAAACACGCTGCGGTCCTTGAAGAACTTCTGACCCACCTTCTGCATCTCAACGATGAATTTCTCACCTACCGTATTTTCGCAATAAACGTCAAAGACTGCTTTTCGGTCTAACTCCGCCATGCCCAAATGCTCGGCATTCAGATAGGTGACATCCGTTATCTCGTGCTCCAAATGAAGCAGAGAGTTAAGAAAACCTATCAGCAGGTCTTTGTTCATTGGGGTGCCGAAAAGGAGTTTGAATCCGAAATCGGTATAGGGGTTGACATATCTTTCGGGAAATTCATCTGTAAGCATGGACATTGAAGTTTGATTATTAATTGCAAAGATAACAAATTAAACGACTATATTCTCATCGTGAAGAACGTTTTTTATCACTACATCAATCTTCATATCCGAAACAAGTTGCCCCGGTGCCATGTCCGTCTTCGCTCATGCAGGGAAGACAGAGGTAAATTAAATCAGTCAATTTTTCTATTGTAAACTGAGGTTTCTGAACCTCTTCTATTTCTATATTTTGTGAATGTATATTCCTACCGTCATCTTTCAGACAGACAGTGCGCCATCCCAAACGATTTGGAGCAATAAAATCTTTCTTCAAATTATCTGCTATATAGGTAAAACGATAATCAGGATATTTCTTTTCAAAATACAGATAGTTTGCCTCGCAAGGCTTTTCACTACCAAACTCTTCAGAAATTACCACATCTTCTATCCAGTCCAATCCTAATGCCCTCAATTTATTGCGCTGAGTTCTGCTACGACCGTCAGATATTATCCCTAATCTGATATTCTTTCTACGAAAATGTAAAAGTAAAGCAGCACTTTCAGAAGGAAGAGAAATTTTAGGTTCATGATACCGATATATATCTAACAATTCAGTCACAGACAAACCTACACTATACTTTTCTTGTAAACACAAAAACACATTTTTTCCGGCATGATACCAATCAAGCATTTCACCTGCAACATCTAAGCGAATACTCTCTGCAATGGCATGATATGCCGAAAAAAGATAATCTACTTCTTTGTATAGTGTATCATCAAGATCGAAGACCACGATATCTTTATCCGACAAAAATTGCATCATCATACCGAAGCATTATCAAATTATCTTTCCAATCTTCAAAGTATTCAATTTTTTCCTTCCCAAAATATTCACGTATCAATAGTTCAGGAAAGTTAGCCCCGGCTGCATAACTTTGAGGATATCCGCCACCGAAACGCGGATTTATTTCTATACCCACCACATCTTCCGTTTCAGGATTATAGAAGACTTGCAGACAAATGCACCCCACACAACCTTCAATATGTGACATCCGTTTTTTGAGGTATTCCATCAACTTACCTTTATGCGTACATCCTTTATTTATCTCACCGGCTCTAATTTCTATGCGTTCACGTGGAACAAGGCACTTCAATTCATAATCTGCTCCATAATACATATCCACCGTATATTCTTTATACACTTTCTTGTCAATATACTCCATAAAAAGTAGCTTGGGGTCATTAAGAATATCATCCGTGAGTTCCTCAGGTTTAGTTATATAATGCAAATTGGTACTCAAGGAACCATCATAAGGCTTGGCAAATAAAGGAAAAACAGGATTATATTTATCCACCTCTGCCGGTATACGAATACCGTGTGCTTCCAAAAATTGCCCAGTGTTTCGCTTGTCTCTACATATTGCTACAAAATCCATCGAAGGAACACTTACAACCACCCCCAACTCTTCAAATTTTAAGCGATTGATTGCCAATATCAGCAATTCAGTATCAATAGTAGGTATGATAAGCCCTATTGACTTTTCCTTACATATTTGCAGAAGCAATTCTACATAATTATCAGCTGTACATCTTGGTACCTGTATGCATTCATCCGAAACATATCCCGCAGGTGCCATCTTAGGATTCATATCTGTCGTATAAACTTTAGCCTTAGAATCATATTTTGCCAAAGTGTCTTTAAAGGATCGGGTTAGTACTACACGCTTTCCCGCAGAGGTAATAAGAATATTATGTTGTTTCATATTAATTATTTCCGTTAAAAGGTTCCATGGTGGCTTGCCCTTCTTGAGAAATCCCTTCACGGACAAGCACCTTCTTTATTGTAAGAAACACAATCTTCAAATCCAATACAAACGTACAATGGTCCACATACCACACATCAAGTTTGAATTTTTCCGTCCAACTGATGGAGTTCCGACCATGGCACTGCGCCCAACCGGTAATTCCGGGACGCACCTCATGTCTGCGCGCCTGTTCCGGGCTATACAATGGCAAATACTGCACTAACAGCGGTCGCGGCCCTATCAACGCCATATCTCCCTTGAGCACGTTAATCAGTTGTGGCAATTCATCAATGCTGGTAGAACGCACAAAACGCCCTACCGGGGTCAGACGTTCCGCATCCGGGAGCAAGTTACCGTCCGCACCACGTTCGTCCGTCATTGTTTTGAATTTGATAACTTTAAAGATTTTTCCGTTCCTTCCGGGACGTTCCTGAGTGAAGAACGCACCCGCTCCCTTGTTGGCAAAGTGCAGCCACAAGGTGACAAGAAGCATTACCGGCCAAATGACAGCCAATGCACACAGCACAATGACAAAATCAAGCCAACGCTTTAAATACTTACGATACATGGTCTTTCTTATTTTTATCTACCGTTTTCAACTCCCATTCATTCTCCATGACCACATTCCACCATTCACGCTTCACCGCTTCCATCTGAATTTCCACACCGCAATCACGGCAGTTGAGAATCAGAAAATGAATAATAACAGCATAAAAACTCAAATCATCTGTTTGCCTTTAAGAGTTTTGTAGTAACAAGAGGGACTCATGCGAACCTCCTTACAAACCTCTGAATTACGTAATCCGGCAGCTTTAACAAGCACCTTGATGCTCGCTGCCAACTTCTCTGTGTCGAACTGTCTGTTCTTCATCTTACTTTCTTTTATTAATTGTTAATTATATACAACAAGCGTTCTTTTACTTCTCCCTAGCGGGAAGTAACGCCAATTTATTCTTTGCTAACTTCGCTAAAATTAATTCAAACAATATCTCTTATGGCTATAAAAGCATTGAAACAAAACATTTCCATCTGTGAAATACAGAAGATGATTCACCAATGGAAGGTATGGGGAATCAGCGACTCTGCCTGTCTGAAACTGCTGGATATCTATCTGGGTATGCCCAACTTCATGAACGAAGAGGGAATGTACCCCATCAACAACCTCTATCAGATTTGTCTGGCCCTAAAAACCATACATACCTCGGACATATTGGAATACATCAAAAAATGCAAATCATTCGAACTGGTATGGAATGAAAACCAAACCGAAATTCTTGCATTCTTCACCCCCTTATGGCATCACCAATCGCCGAAGTCTATTTCTGCTCCGGTTTCTCCCGCAGTTTCTCCGGTGGTTTCTCCCGCAGAAACAAATTCAAAAACGAATAATAATATATTATATAATATAAATAATAATATATCTCCTTCGGAGAATTCTTTGGAAAATCCTTCGGAGAATCTTTCAGAGATTCCTTCGGAAAATCCTGACGGAACGCCTTACGGCGATGAAGCTCCAAAAGCTTCTTCATCCGCCAAAGAATTCTTCCACAGAATCAACGCCAATCCCAAAGAGAAGCAGGCAATACTGGTACCGATTATCGACCGCATCGCCACCGACCGCCACTACACCCGCCGGCGGGCACTGGATGCACTGGTCATTCTGGTAAACGAGTTCCTCATTCCCCACTTCGACGCCCAGTCCACGTTCGCAAAAACATCGCACAACGGACGCATCATTTGGTTGCAGAACCTTATCAAGACCCGGTATGGGGAGAAACTGATACAGCAGGCCGCGCAGAAACTGGGTGAAACGCTGCTGAAAAACCTGGAGGAACACCGCAAAAAGCTCCGCGAATTCCGCCCCGTCTCGCCATTCGAATGGAAAGATGCCGACAAGGACATCCGATACTATGACGACCCCATAGACGGGAAAGTGGAGATTCCTGCGGATGCACCGCCACGACCCTGCGATACCGCCATCTGGAACATCCTGTCCAAAGAATGGATGAACACCGGTGGCCAGTGCTCCGAACCGTGACTTTCACACGGACGTAAGCATCGCCTCACGCGGACGTACGTGTGAGGCTACACGTATATACGTGTTAGCCTATGCATATATACGTATCCAACGGACGGGCGAAGCGGCTGAAGTGTTGAAAGATTTATTTCATAATTCAGGCATTAACGGTGATATTAACCGGAAAAGAAGCTGTTGACATGCCAAAACAAAAAACCGGTCAATTCTCCATAGAATTAACCGGCTCTGTATTTATTAATATTTTCAGCGGAATGCTTAAAAGGGTAAATCGTCCTTTTCGTCTGTTGAAGCGAAATCTACCGGAGCTGCCGGAGCCGCATTCATCGGCGGAAATGGAGCATCGGGAGCTGCAGGATCCTGAGCGCTCACACGGTCCACTTTCCAAGCACGGATACTATTGAACCAACGTCCGTTCCACTCACGTGCATCAACATCGAAATATACATTCAGCTCTTCGCCCACCTGAATATTAAACTGAGCTATTTTGTCTGCACCAAATACATCAAAACACATCTTACGCGGATACTGGTCGTGTGTTTCAATCACGTATTCCTGCACTTTCCATTCATTTCCTGTTTTTGAGACTCCGCCTCTCGGTTCGAGAACCGCTATAACTTTTCCTGCTAATTCCATTATGATAAAATTTAATTTCCGGCACGAAATTACGCTTTTCCTTGCGAGTAAACTAATTTTTTCGCCATTTTTTGCGTGCAAACCATAATCTTTTCGTAACTTTGGCAGTTAAATGAGATATATACAAAGAATATAATTATAATAATATAAGACTATGAAGTTCATCGTTTCAAGTACTGGATTATTCAGTCATTTACAGGCTATTAGCCGCGTTATCAATTCTAAGAACTCGTTGCCCATCCTTGATTGTTTCCTGATGGAGCTGACAGACGGAACACTATTCTTAACAGCATCCGACAGTGAAACAACCCTGTCCACCTCTCTGGAAGTGATTGAAAATGACGGTGACGGACGCTTTGCCGTTTCTTCAAAAACCATACTCGAAGCCCTGAAAGAAATCCCGGAACAACCACTGACCTTTGAGGTGAATACAGACAATCTGGAAATCACCGTACAATATCAGAACGGTAAATACAGCCTCATGGGACAAAATGCAGATGAATATCCGCAGGCTCCCGCACTGGGCGCCAATGCAGTTCATGTGACGATAGGAGCACCCGTAATGTTGGGAGGCATCAACCGCGCTCTTTTTGCAACAGCCGACGACGAGCTTCGTCCCGTGATGAACGGTATTTATTTCGATATCACCACCGAAGATATCACTTTCGTTGCTTCCGATGGCCATAAGCTGGTGCGCAACAAGACTTTTGTGGCTCACGGTGATGAAAAGGCCGCTTTTATCCTGCCCAAAAAACCGGCGACCCTGCTGAAGAACCTTCTGCCGAAAGAACAAGGCGATGTGCAAATCGATTTCGATGACCGTAACGCCGTATTCACTTTGGAGAATTACAGAATGGTATGCCGCTTGATTGAAGGACGCTACCCGAACTACAATTCCGTCATCCCGCAAGATAACCCGCATAAAGTGACTATTGACAGGCAGATGCTTATCAGCGCTTTGCGCCGCGTATCTGTTTTCTCTTCGCAGGCAAGCAGTTTGATTAAGTTACGCCTCAGCGAAAACCAGATACAGATTTCGGCACAGGATATTGACTTCTCTACATCGGCAGAAGAAACACTGATTTGCCAATATGCAGGAAACGCCATGAGCATCGGTTTCAAATCGACTTTCCTGATTGACATTCTGAACAACCTGACTGCCCAAGAGGTAATTGTAGAATTGGCAGACCCGTCACGCGCAGGTGTCATCGTTCCTGCCGAACAGGAAGAGAATGAAGACGTGCTGATGCTGCTGATGCCTATGATGCTGAATGACTAAATATAATAATAACAACTCGAAACAGAATGAAATTGAATTTGAGAAACCCGATTGTCTTCTTTGACTTAGAGACAACCGGAACTAATATAAACGCTGACAGAATAGTGGAAATATGCTATCTGAAAGTATCTCCAAACGGCAATGAAGAAGCCAAAACCATGCGTATCAACCCCGAAATGCATATCCCCGAACAGTCATCGGCTATACATGGCATCTATGATGAGGATGTGGCCGACTGTCCGACTTTCAAGGAAGTGGCCAAAGAGATTGCACGCGATATCGAGGGTTGCGACTTGGCAGGATTCAACTCCAACCGCTTCGATATACCAGTCCTGGCAGAAGAGTTCCTTCGCGCCGGAGTGGATATCGACATGATGAAACGCAAGTTCATCGATGTGCAGGTGATTTATCACAAGCTGGAACAACGGACTTTATCGGCTGCCTATAAGTTTTATTGCCAAAAGAATCTAGAAGATGCCCACACTGCTGAGGCAGATACCCGCGCTACTTACGAAGTGCTGAAAGCGCAACTGGACCGCTATCCCGAGGACTTGCAGAATGATATGGCATTCCTGGCAGAATACTCCAGTTTCAACAAAAATGTAGATTTTGCCGGACGTATCGTATATGACGAGAAAGGTGTGGAAGTATTCAATTTCGGCAAATACAAAGGAATGTCGGTCAGCGAAGTGCTGCAAAAAGACCCCGGTTACTATAGCTGGATTCTAAACGGCGACTTCACGCTGAACACCAAAAACGTATTGACTAAAATCAGACTACGCGAATCCGGACTGACTAAATGAACATGAAAGGAAAGAAAATCGTACTAGGTATAACCGGAAGTATAGCCGCCTACAAAGCGGCTATACTCATTCGAGGCCTTATCAAAAAGGGAGCGGAAGTGCAAGTGGTAATCACGCCGGCAGGAAAAGAGTTCATCACTCCCATCACCTTGTCGGCACTGACAAGCAAACCTGTCATCAGCGAGTTCTTCGCACAACGGGACGGCACCTGGAACAGCCATGTGGACTTGGGCTTATGGGCTGATGCCATGGTGATAGCTCCCGCAACAGCATCCACCATCGGAAAGATGGCAAACGGAATAGCCGACAATATGCTGATTACAACCTACCTGTCAATGAAAGCGCCTGTCTTTGTAGCACCGGCCATGGACTTGGATATGTTTGCGCACCCTTCCACCCAACGGAATCTGGACACATTGCGCTCGTATGGGAATCATATCATCGAACCAGGAGAAGGGGAGCTGGCAAGCCACCTGGTAGGCAAAGGAAGAATGGAGGAACCGGAAAAAATCATAGGGGAACTGGAAAAATTCTTTGAACAGCAACAGGATTTGGCCGGAAAGAAAATCGTTATCACTGCCGGTCCCACATACGAAAAAATAGATCCGGTGCGATTCATCGGCAACTATTCTTCGGGGAAAATGGGATTTGCATTGGCAGAGGAATGTGCTGCACGCGGAGCCAATGTAATTCTGGTGAGCGGCCCTGTCATGCTGAATGCAAAGCATCCCCGCATTCGCCGTATCGATGTGGAAAGCGCCGGCGAAATGTATGAAGCTGCCAGCCGTGAATTTGCCAATGCGGATGCCGGAATTTTATGTGCTGCCGTAGCCGACTTCACACCGGAACATATAGCCGACCATAAAATTAAAAGAGAAAAAGACAACTTGGTGCTGCAACTGAAACCGACACAGGACATCGCTGCTTCATTGGGAAAACAGAAAAAACCAGGACAAAAGCTGGTGGGTTTCGCACTGGAGACAAATGACGAACGGCAGAATGCACAAGGAAAGCTGGAACGCAAGAACTTTGATTTCATTGTACTTAATTCGCTGAACGACAAAGGAGCCGGATTTCGTTGTGATACGAACAAGATAACAATCATCGACCGCCAAGGAGCCACTGACTATCCCCTGAAAAGCAAACGGGAAGTGGCATGTGACATTATAGATAAACTGGTAAGGAACTAAAAAAGATATGCTGCAATCTATCTATATACAGAATTATGCATTAATTGATACGCTCGATATCAGTTTTACCCCCGGCTTTTCGGTCATCACCGGAGAAACAGGTGCGGGTAAATCTATTATTCTGGGTGCTATCGGCCTGTTGCTCGGACAAAGGGCCGATATCAAAGCAATCAAAAAAGGCGCCAATAAGTGTATCGTAGAAGCCCGCTTCAGTATTTCGGCCTATCAGATGGAGCCCTTCTTTATCGAAAACGATATGGAATATGATTCCGATGAGTGTATCATACGTCGCGAACTTTATGCTTCGGGAAAAAGCCGCGCCTTTATCAACGACACACCGGCCTCACTGGTACAGATGAAAGAACTGGGAGAAAAACTAATAGACGTGCACAGTCAGCACCAGAACTTGCTGTTGAACCACGAAGAGTTCCAAATGAACGTGCTCGACATACTGGCACATGACGAACAAGAGCTCCTCTCCTATAAAAATCTCTATGCAGAGTATAAAAACACCTGCAGACAATTGGCGGACTTTATCGCTCAAGCTGAAAAAAGCCGTCAGGACGAAGATTATATCCGCTTCCAACTGGAACAACTGGACGAAGCGGAACTGCGGAAAGGCGAACAAACGGAACTGGAACAGGAAGCTGAAACATTAAGCCATGCCGAGGATATAAAAGCAGGACTGTATAAGGTAGACCAAATCATGTCTTCGGATGAAGGAAGTCTGCTTTCCGCCACCAAAGAGTGCATGCAAACCCTGCAAAGTATTGCGAAAGTATATGCTCCGGCACAAGAATGGATGAACAGACTGGACAGTTGCTATATAGAGCTGAAAGACTTATCGCATGACATTGCCGGCGCGCAAGAAGAAATAGAGTTTAACCCTAACCGCCTCGATTTTGTAAACGAACGGCTGAACCTTATTTATTCTTTGCAACAAAAACATCACGTGCAAACCATCGAAGAATTAATTGCCCTGACAGATGATTATCGGGAACGACTCAATGCCATCACCTCTTTTGATGACCGTATAGCACAGCTGACAGCACAAAAGGACACTTTATACAATAAGGTGTTGGAACAGGCCAAGATATTGACCGAACGACGTACGCAGGCCGGTAAGGATATAGAAAAACAAATGCAATCACTGCTGGTGCCTCTAGGCATGCCCAACGTGCGTTTCATGGTAGAACTTACCCCTCGGAAAGAGCCGGACTCCAAAGGAATGGACAGCGTCACTTTCTTGTTTTCAGCCAACAAAAACGGAACATTGCAAAATGTGGCTTCCGTTGCTTCCGGTGGTGAAATCGCGCGTGTCATGCTATCTCTGAAAGCAATGATAGCCGGAGCCGTAAAACTCCCCACCATCATCTTCGATGAAATAGACACCGGAGTATCAGGCTCTATCGCCGAAAAGATGGCACTCATCATGGAAGAAATGGGAAATCAAAACCGACAGGTAATCAGCATTACCCATCTGCCGCAAATAGCAGCCAGAGGCATCACACATTATAAAGTATACAAAGAAGATACCGACACCGGCACCAACAGCCATATATGCCGATTGACTGACGAAGAACGAGTGAAAGAAATAGCAAACATGTTGAGTGGAGCCACCCTGACGGATGCTGCGCTGAACAACGCAAAAGTTTTATTAGGATATAAATAAAGAATATGACAGAGAAAAATGAAATGATTTTCGGTGTACGTGCCGTTATCGAGGCCATTCAAGCCGGAAAAGAGATAGACAAAATATTAGTAAAAAGAGACATACAAAGCGAACTCTCCAAAGAATTGTTTGCCGAGTTGAAAGGTAAAATGATTCCTGTACAGCGCGTACCGGTGGAACGCATCAACCGTATCACCCGCAAAAACCATCAGGGTGTTGTGGCTTTTATTTCCGCCATTACTTACCAGAAGACAGAAGAAGTCGTCCCTTTCCTTTTTGAACAAGGAAAAAATCCGTTGCTCATCATGCTGGACGGCATTACCGACGTGCGCAACTTCGGCGCGATTGCCCGCACGTGCGAATGTGCCGGGGTGGATGCAATTATCATTCCTGCCAAGAACAGTGTCAGTGTCAATGCAGATGCCATGAAGACCTCTGCCGGAGCCTTGCATACGTTGCCTGTCTGCCGCGAACAAAGCCTGACCGAAACCATCAAATTTCTGAAGAACAGTGGTTTCAAGATTGTTGCAGCCACCGAAAAGGGTGACTATGACTATACCAAAGCCAACTATAAAGACCCTGTTTGTATCATTATGGGAGCGGAAGATACAGGTGTACCTTACGAGCATTTGTCATTGTGTGACGAATGGATTAAAATTCCGTTGTTGGGTAAGATTGAATCATTAAACGTATCTGTTGCCGCAGGTATCCTGATTTATGAAGCAGTGAAGCAACGTGGTTTTTCTACAGAAGAATAACAATAAAAACTATATCATGAAGAAAGTACTTTTGATTCTGATGTGTTGCATGGCCATCCAATTGGTCCATGCCCAAGACACTCCAAAATGGGCCGACAAAGCCAAGAAAGCTGTTTTCTCTATCGTGACTTACGATAAAGACAATAAAATTAAAAATACCGGTAATGGTTTTTATATCAACAACAACGGTACGGCCCTGTCTGATTACTCCTTATTCGAAGGAGCAGAACGCGCTGTCATCATCAATGCTGACGGCAAAGAACTGCCTGTGACACGCATTGCCGGTGCTAATTCAATGTATGATGTCATTAAATTCCGCACAGAGGCCGACAAAAAAACAATTGCCTTGAAAGTAGCGGAACAGCCTGCCACAGTAGGAGAAACTGTTTATCTACTCCCCTACTCCACACAGAAAGCTGCTACCTGCCAAACCGGTAAAGTGGCCAAAGTAGATACCATTGCCGACAAAGCTTACTATTACACACTGACAATGACCACGAGTGACAAAACTGTAAGCTGCCCCATCATGAATGCGAATGGTGAAGTGCTGGGACTGATTCAGAAAAGTGCATCCGAGGAAGATAAAGAAAGCTATGCCATCGGTGCGTCATACGGTGAATCATTAAGCATTTCCGCCTTATCCGCCAATGACATCAACCTGAACAAGATAGGTATCGCAAAGGCATTGCCCGAAACAGAAGACCAAGCCTTGGTATATCTTTATATGTCTTTATCACGAATGGATGCCAAAGACTATCTGGCAACTCTAAATGACTTTTTACAAGCATATCCCAACAGCACCGAAGGGTATACACGCCGAGCAAGCTATTATATGAATATCGGAGATGATGAACACAACGCATTAGCCGAAGCCGACTTGAAAAAGGCTATAGACGTATCAGACAATAAAACAGAAGGACAATATAATGTAGCTAAGATGATTTACTCTTACTGCATCAACCTTGAAGAAGGCAAAAAAGCATACGGAGACT
>ERZ779695.518-NODE-518-length-11875-cov-1.98113_pt1 | contig 11875 bp, 9 predicted proteins | sample MGYA00511100_ERZ779695 | MGnify/ENA primary metagenome ERZ779695 (study PRJEB29588, sample SAMEA2163351) | human gut metagenome | biome: human gut; feature: human-associated habitat; material: faeces | place: Denmark | collected 2008/2010 ...
TTGCCGTGTCCGGCACCAGTTACTTCCACAGAGAAAGGACGTGCGATTGAAAAGAACCATTTCCGCAATGCGGGGTCCCGGCTCCCTCAACCATAACCGGAGAAGTTTCACCGCTGAAAACGTAGACCCGAAGCGCAGCAGTCTGAATGTCGTGTACCGTGATGAGCCGATTCAGAAGGTGTACCACGAACTGTTTGACGAGGCAGTGAAGCGTTACAATGCCAAGCAGAAGCGCAAGGACCGCTGTATCACCGACTACTATGAGCACCTGCGGACAGGCAAGCAGGAAAAGCTTTTCCATGAGCTGATCGTCCAGATCGGCAACAAAGATGATATGGGTGTCCTGACCGAGAATGGCGCACTGGCAAAGGAACTGCTGGACGAGTATATGCAGGGCTTCCAAGAACGGAACCCGACACTGCGGGTGTTCGGGGCTTTCCTCCACATGGACGAAGCTACGCCCCATCTGCACATCGACTTCGTGCCGTATGTGTCCGGCTGGAAGGGCAAAGGACTGGACACCAAGGTGTCCCTGAAGCAGTCGCTGAAAGCCTTGGGCTTTGCAGGCGGTTCTAAACGGGAATCCGAGCTGAACCAGTGGATCAACGCCGAGAAAGAGCAGCTTGCCGCCGTGATGGAGCGGCACGGCATCGAGTGGGAACAGAAAGGCACCCACGAAGAGCACCTGTCTGTGCTGGACTTCAAGAAGCAGGAGCGCAGTAAAGAAGTGGCGGCTCTGGAAGCTGCCAAGCAGGAGTGCCAGACCGACCTGACCGAGATGCAGGAACAGCTGGAAACAGCGCAGACAGCCGTAGAAGCCGCTGAACAGCGGGTACAGAAAGCAGAGCTGACCTACCAGAAGCAGAGCCAGAAGCTGAACAAGCTGGCTCCTATTATGGAAGGTTTGGAAAACCTGTCAGCGCAATACTCCCAGCGGCCAGAAGAATGGGTGCCAGAAGCAGCCACATTTGAGACCGCCAAGAGCTATCGGGAGAAAAAGGCCATGCCGCTGATCCAGAAGTTGGTGAAGGTACTCTTTGCCCTCCATCGGAAGTACTGGGAGGTCAAGGACGAGCGGGATAAGTATCTGCACTTCTATCAGGACGAGAAGAAAGCTACCCATCATCTAAGCCAGCGGCTGAAAGAGATGGAGGCTGAAAACTCTCAGCTCTATGCGATGAAACGTGATTTCAGGCGATTGTGGAACTATTTCGGTGCCGAAAAGATGCAGCAGGCCATTGGGCTTATGAGGGAACAGGAGCAGACCACAGATAGGAGCCAGAAGAAGAGCAGACAGAGCAGCGTAGAGCTGTAAGCATAGCAGACCCCCGCCAGCGAATGTTGGCGGGGGTCTGTACATATAAGTGATAATTCGACTCTGAAAAAGCAATAGAAATTTTTATCGGCTTGCAATCACGGAAAAGCTGTGGTACGCTTTACTAGGATAGTATAAAGGGAAAGTATATCCTTTTTGGGAAAAACACCATGGTGTACCAATAGTAGTACATTTACTATGTTAAAATGAAAGAAAACAATGCGGAAATCCGCATTTGATGGAGGAAATAAAAATGGTAGACACCAAAAAAGAGCAGGAACGCGAAGAGCTGCACCGTGCAATCTGGGCGATTGCGGATGATCTGCGCGGCGCAGTGGACGGATGGGATTTCAAGAGCTACGTTCTCGGTACGATGTTCTACCGTTATATTTCGGAGAACATTGCCAGCTATATCAATCAGGGCGAAATTGATGCAGGCAACCCGGACTTCCGCTATGAGGATATGTCTGATGCAGAGGCAGAGCAGGCACGGGAAGGGCTGGTACAGGAAAAAGGCTTCTTCATCCTGCCTAGTGAGCTGTTCTGCAATGTGCGGGCAAAAGCGGCCAGTGATGAAAACCTCAACGAAACGCTGGAAACATTCTTCCGGCACATTGAGGAATCCGCAAAGGGCAGCTCTTCCGAGGGACAGTTTGCAGGGCTGTTCGATGATTACGATGTCAACAGCAATAAGCTGGGTGCGACTGTTGCCAAGCGCAATGAGAAGCTCGTGAAACTGCTGAACGGTGTGGCAGATATGAACCTTGGCGATGTGAAAGAGCATGACATTGATGCCTTTGGCGATGCCTATGAATACCTGATGACCATGTACGCCAGCAATGCGGGCAAGTCCGGTGGCGAGTTCTTTACGCCTGCCGATGTTTCGGAGCTGCTGACCCGGCTGGGTACGGTAGGCAAGAAGGAAATCAACAAGGTATATGACCCGGCCTGCGGCTCTGGTTCGTTGCTGCTGAAGGCAGAAAAGGTGCTGGGACGGGATGCCGTGCGCAATGGCTTCTTTGGACAAGAAATCAACATCACAACGTACAACCTGTGCCGTATCAATATGTTTCTGCACGACATCGAATTTGACAAATTCGACATTGCCTGTGAGGACACGCTGACCAATCCGCAGCACTGGGATGATGAACCTTTTGAGCTGATCGTATCGAATCCGCCGTACTCCATCAAGTGGGCCGGTGACGAGAATCCGCTGCTCATCAATGACCCTCGCTTTGCTCCGGCTGGTGTGCTGGCTCCGAAGAGCAAAGCGGACTTGGCGTTTATCATGCACTCGCTGGCATGGCTGGCTTCCAACGGTACGGCTGCAATCGTCTGTTTTCCCGGCATTATGTACCGTGGCGGTGCGGAACAGAAAATCCGCAAGTATCTGGTGGACAACAACTTCATTGACTGCATCATCCAGTTGCCGAGCAATCTGTTCTTCGGCACCAGCATTGCAACCTGCATCATGGTGCTGAAAAAGGGCAAAACGGACAATAAGGTGCTGTTCATTGATGCTTCTTCCGAGTGCGTCAAGGTGACGAACAACAACAAACTCACCCCGGAGAACATTAACAAAATAGTGGACACCTTTGCACAGCGGGCAGAAAAAGCACACTTCTCCCATCTGGCGGAGTATTCCGAGGTGCAGGAGAATGACTATAATCTGTCGGTTTCCACTTATGTGGAGGCCAAGGACACCCGCGAGAAGATCGACATTGTGAAGCTGAACGCTGAAATTGCACAAATTGTAGCACGAGAAAACGAACTGCGGGCCGCCATTGACCAGATCGTGGCAGAAATCGAGGGCTGAGATGGAAAGCGAAAAGAAAGATTCTGCATTGGTACGTTCTTCTGCGGCGGAATACCTGACCTTTGTTGCCTCCACAGGGGAGGACAAGGACAGCATTGAGATGCGCTACGAGGATGAAAACATCTGGCTGACGCAAAAGATGATGGCAACCCTTTACGATGTGGGGCTTCCGACCATCAATGAGCATATCAAAAAGATTTATGCTGACCATGAGCAGGACGAAGCGGCAACGATTCGGAAATTCCGAATAGTTCAAAATGAGGGTGGCCGACAGGTTACTCGCAGCGTGAACCACTATAATCTGCAAATGATTATTGCGGTTGGCTTCAAGGTGAACAACCAGCGGGCGGTGCGGTTCCGTGTCTGGGCGAACCAGATCGTGGAGCAGTACACCATCAAGGGGTGGGCAATGGATGAGGAGCGCCTGAAAAACGGCGGCACAGTCCTGACCAAGAAATACTTTGAAGAGCAGTTGGAGCGCATCCGGGAGATTCGCATTTCGGAGCGCAACTTCTACCAGAAACTTACCGATATTTACGCTACTTCGCTGGATTATGACCGCAACGCGCTGACCACAAAAGAGTTCTTTGCAAAGGTGCAGAACAAGATGCACTATGCCGTGCATCGCCATACAGCGGCAGAACTGATCTATGAGCGTGCCGATGCAGAAAAGCCGCACATGGGGCTCCACACATGGAAGGACGCTCCCAACGGCAAAATTAAAAAGAGCGATGTTTCCGTGGCGAAAAACTATCTGACCGAAGATGAAATGAAGTCCATGGAGCTGATCGTTTCGGCATACCTTGACCTTGCCGAGAACCGTGCCCGCCGTCATATTCCCATGACCATGGAGGACTGGGCTAAGCGGCTGGACATCTATTTGCAGGCAGATGATTTGGAAGTGCTGAAGGATGCAGGCAAAATCTCGGCGCAGCTTGCAAAGATGCACGCCGAAACGGAGTTTGAAAAGTACCGTGTGGTGCAGGATCGGCTGTACCAGAGCGATTTTGACAGGTACTTGGAGGAAACTATTGGTACAGAGTGACCTAGGTGGAGGCGAAAAGCTGTGGGAAAAATCAGAGAAAACGAGCCGCTACCCCCGCATACGAGATTGTCGTATGATGAATGTTACGCTAAGCTGATTTTGGAAAAATTCTTTCCGAACAAATATGAAAATCTGCAACTAAGTGATAAACCGGATTTGAGAGATTTGAAACATAATATTGGTATAGAAGTGACCTCTGCAATTCCAAAAGAAGAGCAAGAAGCATTAAACTTAGCGGCTATGATACCGTATGTGGACGAACAAGCCCAAGAGCGTAGACGCAAGAGATTGAAAAAAATGGGATATCGCTACACGAAGTATGGGATGGCACATCCACCTGAATCCTATAGGTATGATGGCGATTTCAATGATGTAAATATAAAAGACACTCCTTGTAAAAGATTTCTTGAAGCATATGAAGAAAAAATAAGAAAACTAAATAGTGGCAATTATGCGGAATTAGAAGGATATGATTTGTATGTTTACTCGGAAGAAGTTATTGATAGTTGGATGATTCCAAAGCTCATACAGGCAGTAAACTCTATCAATGTAGGAGTAAAGAAATATAGATATATCTATTTCGTTACGCTATGTGAAATACTAGTGTTTGATACAGAACATGACGAATGCGCAGGAATTGATATAGCTGGCGGAAGAAAACTTGATGGATTGGGAGAAAAAGCAAGGAAGATAGTTGAGGCTGGTGAAAAAAGATGAGTAAACTGGATGAACTGATTCAGGAACTTTGCCCGGATGGTGTGGAAACATTTCCATTGGAAGAGTGCTGTAATATTCTTGATAAAAAACGTAAGCCTGTAACAAAAAACTCTCGCGAAAAGGGAGAATATCCCTATTATGGAGCTAATGGAGTACAGGATTACGTTTCTGATTATATTTTTAATGGAAAGTTTGTCTTAGTTGGAGAAGATGGTAGTGTAATAACAAAATCTGGCACACCTGTTGTGACATGGGCAGAAGGAAAAATTTGGGTTAATAATCACGCACATGTTATAGAAGAAAAGTCGGGGACAATGCTTCGGTACCTCTATTTTTATATTCAAACAATTGATGTTACTTCATTAATTCATGGAAATATCCCTAAACTTACGGGTAGGGATTTCCGGTCACTGAAAATTGCGCTTCCGCCGCTTGAAATTCAGCGTGAAATTGTTCGTATTTTAGACAATTTTACAAATCTTACAGCGGAACTTACAGCGAAACTTACAGCGGAGTTTACAGCTCGCCAAAGGCAGTATGAGTTCTATCGGGATAAGCTATTGACTTTTGATGTCCTCAAGGAGGGGACAATTAACTTCTGCCAAAGAACACTTGGGGAAATGTTTGATTTCAGGAACGGCCTTAGCAAGGGCAAAGAGTTTTTTGGAAAGGGGACCCCATTTATTCGTTACACAGATGTTTACAATCATCGGACGCTTAGAAAAAAGGATATAACGGCACTGGTTGAGTGTACTGAAGATGAAAAGGAACGGTTAAAAGTATCAAGAGGGGATGTTCTTTTTACAAGAACATCCGAAACGGCGGAAGATATTGGATGGTCGTCTGTAATGCTTGATGATATGGATGATTGCGTCTTTAATGGCTTTACAATAAAGGCAACGCCGAAAACCAAAGAGCTTTTGCCCGAATACTGTGCTTATTGCTTTAGCACATCGGACTTTAGACAATATGTGACGAAACACTGTGCTTTTACAACACGAGCGTCCTTGACTGGAAACACGATTGCACAATATCGAATGACAATCCCGCCACTTGATATCCAAAGCCGCATTGTAAATGTGCTGGACAACTTTGAAAAGATTTGCTCCGACCTCAATATTGGCCTGCCCGCAGAGATTGAAGCAAGACAAAAGCAGTATGAATATTATCGAGATAAATTGTTGACGTTTAAGGAGGTGGCTGCAACGTGAGTGCAGCAAAAAAGGCTGGTGTAATTTATATCCTGACAAATCCCTCTTTTCCCGATTATGTAAAAATTGGCTATGCGACCAATATCGAAAATCGACTGAAACAGTTAAATCGAAGCGAGTGCATCCCATTTGCGTTTCGGGTATATGCTACTTACGATGTTTCAACTCCGCTACAAGATAAAGAACTGCATAGCCTGATTGACCGTTTGAATCCTGATTTGCGCGCTATTGATACGTTCGATGGCAAGACAAGAACAAAAGAGTTTTATGCAATGACAAAAGAGGATGCTTATGCGCTTTTGGAGAGCATTGCAAAATTAAGCGGCACAATGGACAAACTGCAGCGCCTTACCCCGGAAGGCCATGAGATTGCAGACGAAGAAGTTGCGGCTGAAATTCAGGAAGAAGCAAAAGAACGCAAAGCCCCGTTCTCATTTATTAAATGCGGTATTCCGATGGGGGCAGAGGTCGTGCTGCAAAATCATCCTGAGGTTGTAGCCGTAGTAAAAGATGATAGGCAAATTGAGTATCAGGGTAAAGCCTATTCGCTTTCTGCGTTGGCTCAAAAAATCATGCAGACGACCTATCCGCTACAAGGGCCGGTGCATTGGCTTTATCAGGGAAGAAAACTGCGAGATATTCGAGTGGAACGAGAAGAAGCAGGTTTGTATGAGTAAAAGGCGGGTGTGAAAATGTCCTTTTTCAATATCGTTGCGGCTACCAATGAAGATACCGTTGTTGCCACCTATGAACCCTCCAAAGTGCGTTCTGACAGCTACCAGAGCGAGGCGGAGTTGGAAAAAGAGTTCATCCGGCTGTTGTGCGAGCAGGGCTATACCTATCTGCCGCTGCATACCGAGGATGAACTGATTGCTAACCTCCGCAGTCAGTTGGAAGAGCTGAACCACTACCAGTTTTCCGATACGGAGTGGCAGCAGTTTTTCAGTGATGTAATTGCCAACCCCAACGAGCATATTCCCGAAAAGACCCGGAAGATTCAGGAAGATAATGTGCAGGTGCTGCACCGGGATGATGGCAGTTCCAAAAATATCACGCTGATCGACAAGAAGAACATCCACAACAACCGCCTGCAGGTCATCAACCAGTATGAGGTAAAACAAGCAGACGGCGCACGGCATGATAACCGCTATGATGTGACGATTTTGGTCAACGGCTTTCCGCTGGTTCATGTGGAACTGAAGCGGCGAGGGGTGGCCATCCGGGAGGCGTTCAACCAGATCAACCGCTATCAACGGGATTCGTTCTGGGCGGGCTGTGGTTTGTACGAGTATACGCAGATTTTTGTGATCTCCAACGGCACAAATACCAAGTACTACTCCAATAGCACCCGCTACAATGCCATCAAGGATGCCAAACACGGCAAGACGAAAAAGGAAAAGACCAGCAACAGCTTTGAATTTACCTCCTACTGGGCTGATGCGAACAACCGTGTGCTGACGGATCTGATCGACTTTACCCGGACATTCTTTGCAAAGCACACGATCCTGAGCGTGCTGACCCGGTACTGCATCTTTACCTCAGAAAAGATGCTGATGGTGATGCGCCCATATCAGATCACGGCAACCGAGAGGATATTGAACCGCATCGAGATCGCCAACAACTACAAAAAGTATGGCAGCATCGAGGGCGGCGGCTACATCTGGCACACCACTGGCTCCGGCAAGACGCTGACTTCCTTCAAAACGGCACGGCTGGCATCGCAGCTGTCCTACATCGACAAGGTGCTGTTTGTGGTAGACCGCAAGGATTTGGACTATCAGACCATGAAGGAATATGACCGCTTCGAGAAGGGCGCGGCAAACTCCAACACCAGCACCACGATTCTGAAACGCCAGTTGGAAAACCCGGAAGCACATATCATCATTACCACCATCCAGAAGCTGGCGACCTTCATCAAGAAAAATCCGGGGCATGAGGTCTACCAGAAGCATGTTGTGATCATCTTTGACGAGTGCCACCGCAGCCAGTTCGGTGATATGCACAAGGCCATTGTTCACAATTTCAAAAAGTACCACCTGTTTGGCTTTACTGGAACGCCGATTTTTGCAGTCAACGCAGGAAGCTCCACTGATCCACGCTATTTTACCACGGCGCAGACGTTCGGCGACCAACTGCACACCTACACCATCGTGGATGCCATCAACGACAAGAATGTGCTGCCATTCCGTGTGGATTACATCAAGACGATGGATGCAGAGCCAGACATGGACGATAAACAGGTTTGGGATATCGACCGGGAAAAGGCGTTCATGGCACCCAAGCGTATTTCTCTGGTGACAAAGTACATCCTCGATCACTTCGACCAGAAAACCTATCGGGGAGACAAATCGTATGAGTTTAATCTGCTGACGAATGTGGCAGAGGTGGCCTCTGCCCAGCGTGGTGCGGTGGATGAAATCAAGCAAAAACAGCGCGTCAGCGGTTTTAATTCGATTTTCTGCGTGGCATCTGTGCCGATGGCAAAGCTGTATTATCAGGAGTTCAAAAAACAGATGGCGGCAGACCCAACCAAGCGGCTGCGCATTGCTACCATTTACAGCTATGGAGCCAACGAAGCGGAAACAGATGGCATTCTGGACGAGGAAAACCCGGAAGATACCTCCAACCTCGACCAGAGCAGCCGGGATTTCCTGGACGCAGCCATTCAGGATTACAACGAGATGTTCCACACGAACTACTCGACCGATGGCGAACGGTTCCAGAATTACTACAAAGATGTATCGCTCCGCATGAAAAATAAAGAGCTTGACCTGCTGATCGTGGTCAATATGTTCCTGACGGGCTTTGATGCCACGACCCTGAATACCCTTTGGGTGGACAAAAACCTGAAGATGCACGGTCTGATTCAGGCGTTCAGCCGGACAAACCGTATCCTGAACAGCATCAAGACCTTTGGCAATATCGTCTGCTTCCGCAATCTGCAGAAGCGGGTAGATGCGGCTATCTCGCTGTTCGGAGATAAAAATGCGGGTGGCATCGTTCTGCTGCGCAAATATGCGGACTATTACCACGGTTATATGGACGAGCAGGGAAAATACCATCAGGGCTATACGGACATGATCGATGACCTGACGCAGAAGTTCCCGCTGACAGAGCCGCAAATCATCGGGGAGCAGAACCAGAAAGACTTTATCGTGCTGTTTGGCGCACTGCTGCGGATGCGGAACCTGCTGTCCTCCTTTGATGATTTCAAGGGCAACGAGCTGATCTCGGAACGGGATTTACAGGACTACTTAGGCCGCTATCAGGACTTGCGAGATGAATGGCGCAATAAGAAGCACGATGAAACCAAAGAGGACATCACGGATGATGTGGTGTTCGAGGTGGAGCTGATTCGGCAGGTCGAAATTAACATTGACTACATCCTGATGCTGGTCAAAAAGTACCATGACACCCATTGCGATGACAAAGAGGTGCTCATCACGATTCGCAAGGCGATTGATGCCAGCCCGGAACTGCGCAGCAAAAAGCAGCTGATTGAAACGTTTATTGCAGGGGTCAACGATGTGGATGATGTGATGGCAGAGTGGAACACCTATGTGTCCGAACAGCGGGAGAAAGAGCTTGCAAAGATCATCCAAGAGGAAAAGCTGAAGGAGCCGGAGACACGCAAATATCTGGCCAATGCGTTCCGTGACGGTGAGATCAAGACTGTGGGCACTGACATTGATAAGCTGATGCCTCCTGTTTCTCGCTTTGGCGGCGGTGGCCGTGCACAGAAAAAACAGGGTGTAATCGATAAGCTGAAGAGCTTCTTTGATAAATTCTTTGGGATTGGTGGAAGTTCATTTGAGGAGGGAAAACATGACTAAATGGTATAGAGGATAGTACTATAACGGTAACATCGATAATGGTGAGTAGAGAAAAATGGATATTTTTTCAACCAGAGAATTGGCAACGGCTTTTTGGGTCGGTGCGATTTTGATAGCTGTAGGAATGGCTATAGTTACCAATAAAAAGATAAGGCAGGGGTTTATAGGAGTTCTGAAATGCTTCTTCAACAGGAAGCTAAGGAAATTATGGGAAATATATTTCTTGTACATCGGAATAATCACGCTGATGTTTTCAAGGCTTCCAATATGGAAAAATATATATTTAAAAGATATTATTCTTTGGACGTTTTTTTCGGGACTGACTATTTGCATAAATGCAGTTGCCGGCGAGGCTGATGAAAAGTATATACTTAAAGTTCTGAAAGACAATATTAGATTTACGATGGTTACAGAACTTTTATTAAGTACTTTTACATTTAGTTTTTGGGTTGAATTGATAATAATTCCGATAACAACAGTTATTGTGTTGTTCGATACAGTTGCAGAACATAAAAGTGATGCAATAGCAGTACATAGGATGATCGCAGGTCTTGCAAATGGGTTTCCTGATGGGACACTTTATGCTATAATAGGCAGGCAGCGAGGTGAAGTGTATGAAAAAAACAAGAGATCTGTTCTGGACTTTTTTGAAGATCGGTGCGTTCACATTTGGCGGCGGCTACGCAATGGTGGCCCTGCTGGAACGGGAATTTGTGGAGGACAAGCAGTGGCTGAGCCGGGAGGAATTTCTCGATATGGTCGCCATTGCGGAGTCCACGCCGGGCCCTGTGGCGGTGAACAGTGCCACCTATGTGGGCTATAAGATCGAAGGGGCAGAAGGGGCCGCGGCATCCACGCTGGCGGTCTGCCTGCCCTCGTTTGTGGTCATCTACCTGATCTCACTGGTGTTTGACCGGTTCTTGCAGCTGTCGGCAGTGGCAAGCGCGTTCCGGGGCATTCAGGTCTGCGTCATCTATCTGATCCTTTCGGCGGGGATGAAGATGCTGAAAAGCCTGTCCGGCACGGCCTTCAACAGGATCATCGTTGCCGGTGTCGTGGCGGCCATGGTGGGCTGCTCGGTGGCGGCGGTGTCCTTCTCGTCCCTCTACTACATCCTGCTCTGCGGGGCAGCAGGGGTGCTGCTCTACCTGTTAAGAAAGCTGCGGAAGGAGGAGAAAGCATGATCTACCTCCAGCTGTTCCTCAATTTTCTGATGATTGGAGCGCTCTCCTTTGGCGGCGGCTACGGGATGATCTCGCTGGTGCGGGAGACCGTGCTGCGTCATGGCTGGCTGACCGAAGCAGAATTTCTGAGTTTTATCGCCGTTTCCGAGTCCACCCCGGGCCCGCTGGCGGTCAATATGGCAACCTTTATCGGTTCATCGCAGGGCGGCTTTCCGGGAGCGCTGATCGCTACGCTGGGTGTGGTGCTGCCCTCGTTCTTCATCATCCTGCTGATCGCGGCGGTGCTGAAAAACCTGATGAAGTATGCGGGTGTGGAAGCCTTTCTTTCCGGTGTGCGGCCCTGTGTGGTGGCCATGATCCTGGCGACCGCGCTGAATATGATGCTCTCCACACTGGGCGGCATCAAAACGCTGGCGGATGGATTTGCGCCGGATGCGAGATCGATCCTTGTGTTCGCTGTTTTATGGGCGGTACATTTTGTCTGGAAGAGGCGGACGCAAAAAGCCCCGTCGCCCATCGGAATGATCCTGCTGGCGGCGGGACTGGGAATCCTGTTCTGGGGCGTATGAGAGATCATCGCCCTTTTTTTGTGGCTCAGTGCTCCACGAATTCGCCGCGCAGGGCGAACATGTGGTCCATGGGGCCGGAGCCTTTGCCCAGATCGAGCATGGCGGACAGGCAGCCTGAAATATATGCCTTGGCCCGCTCAACGGCGGCATCCAGGGGATAGCCCTTTGCCAGATTGGAGGCAATG
>ERZ779695.545-NODE-545-length-11200-cov-1.81113_pt1 | contig 11200 bp, 9 predicted proteins | sample MGYA00511100_ERZ779695 | MGnify/ENA primary metagenome ERZ779695 (study PRJEB29588, sample SAMEA2163351) | human gut metagenome | biome: human gut; feature: human-associated habitat; material: faeces | place: Denmark | collected 2008/2010 ...
TTTTACGTGGTGTTCTAGAATACACGACCGCTATTCACGGCATCATACGTCTATTGTGAAATTCGGATGCAAAGATACGCACTTTTTTCAGAAACAATATTATCTTTGTAACTAATTTAAATTAAAGACCTCGGGAATAAGTTAAGAACCATCATGAGAAAGAAAGAATTATATGATAAGGTAATAACGTATTTTCAAAATGCAATGCCTGTTGCAGAAACGGAACTGCATTATAACAATCCGTTTGAACTGCTGATAGCGGTCATCCTCAGTGCACAATGCACGGACAAACGCGTAAACATGATTACCCCGCCCCTCTATCGGGATTTCCCTACGCCGGAAGCTTTAGCAGCCTCTACTCCGGAAGTCATCTATGAATACATCCGCAGTGTGAGCTATCCCAATAATAAAGCAAAGCATCTGGTGGGCATGGCACAAATGTTGGTCAAAGACTTCCATAGTGAAGTGCCCGGCACACTGGAAGAACTGATTAAGTTGCCAGGAGTAGGAAGAAAAACAGCTAATGTCATTCAAAGCGTAGTATTCAATAAAGCGGCAATGGCAGTAGATACTCATGTGTTTCGAGTAAGCCACCGCATCGGTCTGGTGCCGCAAACTTGTACTACTCCGCTGGCGACCGAAAAATATCTGATGAAATACATCCCGGAAGAAATCGTTCCGACAGCCCACCACTGGCTCATCTTGCACGGCAGGTATGTGTGCATGGCCAGAACTCCCAAATGTGAAGAATGTGGACTAAACGGACTCTGCCAATATTCATTAAAACCGAAAATCTAACCGACAGAAATTACTTCTCCGTCATAAGCAAAATGCACATGAGGGGGAAGCAGTTTCTCAACTTCCGAATGTAGCCCCATGTGATGACTCATGTGAATAAAATAAGTTTCTTTAGCCCCGATGCGCTTTGCATTATCCAATGCCTCCTGCAAATTTTGGTGCGTATTATGAGATTGGGGACGCAAGGCATTCATTACCAGCACATCCAGTCCATCCAGAAGTTCATACTCCGACTCCGGCATAGTCAACATATCTGTAATCCACGCCATGTTGCCAATGCGGTATCCCAAAATAGGAAGTTTGCCATGCATCACACGGATGGGAATAATCTCTATCTCAGTTCCTTCCGAATTACTGACTGTAAAAGGAGAGTCCGGTACAATCTCTTCCAATAGAATGCGAGGCACTCCCGGATATAGATGTTCTGCAAAACAATAAGGAATACGTTGACGCAAACGCTCTGCCGTATATTGTTCCGCATAAACCGGCACATCACGGAAACGGCAAAAAGGGCGTAAATCATCCAAACCACCCACATGGTCATAATGCTCATGACTGATTAATACAGCATCAAGGGGTTTAAAGTCATTCAGGCGTATCATCTGTTCACGGAAATCGGGACCGCAATCCATCAGAATCCGCAATCCTTCCGTTTCTATCAGTCCCGAACAACGCAAACGGTTATCCCGAGCATCATTGCTGGTACAAACCGGACATTTACACCCTATTTCGGGTACTCCCGTAGATGTTCCGCTACCTAATATTGTAATCTTCATATAATAGTTAAATAAAATTCACTTCGGGAGAAATAGTTATCCCGAATTTCAGAAAAACAGACTCTTGTATCTGCCGGGACAAATCCACGATTTCTCTTCCGGTAGCCCCTCCACAATTTACCAATACCAAAGCCTGTTTAGAATGAACACCTGCATTGCCTACTTGTTTACCTTTCCAGCCACAACAATCAATCATCCACGCTGCCGGAATCTTGACTTTATCTTCCCCCATATCATAATGAGGCATCTCAGGATATTCTCTTAGCAATGTCTCGAATTGCAGACGCGGCACAACAGGATTCATAAAAAAACTTCCTGCATTGCCCTGCACTTTTGGATCCGGCAACTTTGCCTCACGTATCGCTATTACTGTATTGCGCACGTTTTCGAGTGTTACCCCGCATCCGCGTTTTTCCAATTCACCTCTCACATTGCCATATTCAAGATTAAAAAGCGGATGTTTTCCAAGACGGTAAGTCACATAAGTAACTATATATTTTCCTTTTAATTCTTTTTTAAATATACTCTCACGATAGGCATAGTGGCATTCAGCATTAGAAAACACACGTTCCCGCCCTGTAGCGACTTCTACCGTTTCTACCGAAACAATCAAATCTTTCGCCTCGGCACCGTATGCACCAATATTTTGCACAGCCGAAGCTCCCACTTCCCCCGGTATCAAAGATAAATTCTCCGCACCGTACCATCCGTGCTGCACGGCAAAAGCTACAAAATCATCCCATATTTCTCCGGCTCCTACCCTGACTTCGACAGTTCTATCATTCTCACTCACCACCTCATAACCATGAATGGCCGAATGTAAAACAGCCCCTTCATAATCTGCCGTAAACAACAAATTACTGCCACCGCCAATGTGTAGCCTTGAAGATTCTAAATAATCCTTATTTAATAATATAGTCTTCAATTCAGCAACCGAGTCATATTCTACAAACACAGACGCTTTTACATCCATGCCGAAAGTATTATGCGGCAACAGTGAATAGTCCTTTATTTCTCTCATCCGTCATTAATTGGGTTAATCGCTTAAATCCTCAAACTGCACTAACTTCCACAGTCCATTGCGCCGTTCAAAGTAAAGCGTATTGTTAAATCCATTACCGAATCCTTTTATCTCGATTACCTTTGTATTCGATTTAGGATTCTCGTTTTGTCCATAATTTACATTTGTCAAAAACTCACGGGGAAGCACCGGTTGGAAAGCAAACCACTGTCCCGTTTCAAGAGTCGTTTCTATTATCTGAAATTCATCATCCGGATCTACCGTAACAAACTTCAGTGGATGATGAAGGCGTGTTTGCTGAAAAACAGAATCATTGGCAAAACGTTCATAAAACTCATAAAAGTTCTCCTTGGTGTCCTCACTCTTCGGCATATCTGCAAAATCAATGGCTTCCAACTTCCAGAGCCCCTTCAAACGTTCAAAATAATATCGCTTTATCTTGTTCGTCTTCAAATAAATCCACTCAATCTTCACACTGGTAGCAGTAGTATCTTTCTCAGCTTCCATATCCACCGTCTTGTCAAAAAGAACAGTATAAGAGTCTAATTGACTGAACAACAAGTCATGCTCCCAATCTTTCTTTTCGATATGTTCCTTCTTATCCATCGTATAATAAGGCAACGGGAACACGATACGCGACACTTGCAGCTTTTCATCAATCGCAAAATTGTAGATAAAGTCAGCAAAACTTTCATCAGCAGTAGCCGGAACCATCGGTTCTTCTTCTACCACCTCCATCGCCTCTGCCGTATCAGGAACGGCTGTCAACGAATCAATCTCTTCAGTGAGCATCTCGAAGGGGTCTATTTTCTTTTTACCGCCTCCACAGGAGCTGACCAGCATAACCAGACAAACTCCGATAATTAGTTTTCTCATTTTCTATTTTTAGAAAAAATCGATGCAAAAATATCTCTTTTTTTAGTTTTCAGCAAAATATTCGGTTTAATTCGCTAACTTTGCGGTCATTAAAAAAATAAAGAAGAAAGTATGTTAGCTAAAATAGAACAATTACTTCAGGAAATTGAAGGCTTACACGCTGCTAATGCAGAGGAATTAGAAGCCCTGCGTATTAAATATCTTAGTAAAAAAGGGGCAATTAATGAGTTGATGGCAGACTTCCGCAATGTACCTGCCGACCAAAAGAAAGAAGTGGGAATGAAGCTGAATGAGCTGAAAAACAAGGCTCAAGAACGTATTACCACGCTGAAAGAAACTTTTGAGACACAAGACAACGGAGCTGCCGAAATGGACCTTACCCGCACGGCATATCCTATTGAATTAGGAACCCGCCATCCGTTAAGCATTGTCAAGAATGAAATTATCGATATTTTCCACCGCCTCGGTTTCAGCATTGCCGATGGACCGGAAATAGAAGATGACTGGCATGTTTTTTCTTCCATGAACTTTGCCGAAGATCATCCGGCTCGCGATATGCAGGATACTTTCTTCGTTGAAGCCAATCCTGAGCATGTACAGGGCAACGTCATTTTACGTACACATACTTCATCTGTACAAAGCCGGGTAATGGAAAGCACCCAGCCACCCATCCGAATTATTTGTCCGGGTCGTGTATATCGTAACGAGGCTATCAGCTATCGTGCACATGCCTTTTTCCATCAGGTAGAAGCTCTCTATATTGACAAGAACGTATCATTTACCGACTTGAAACAAGTATTGCTTCTATTTGCGAAGGAAATGTTCGGTGCCGAAACTCAGATTCGTCTGCGTCCTTCCTACTTCCCCTTTACCGAGCCAAGTGCGGAAATGGATATCAGCTGTAATATCTGCGGCGGAAAAGGATGTCCGTTCTGCAAAGGAACCGGCTGGGTAGAAATTTTGGGTTGCGGTATGGTAGACCCGAATGTATTGGAAGCCAACGGCATTGACAGCAAAGTTTACTCGGGATATGCATTAGGTATGGGTATCGAACGTATCACCAACCTGAAATATCGTGTAAACGACTTGCGTTTGTTCTCTGAAAATGATACACGTTTCTTAAAAGAGTTCGAAGCTGCCAATTAATCAGTCTTTGTTTTGAATTTCATAAAACGATTAATAGACGGAACATTCTTTTGTCTGTTAATCGTTTCTTTATATAATAATGTATGAAAGATAAGCTAGTAACAAAAAACTATATAGAAATTCTCGCAGCCAACTTTCTGCTCTACTTTGGTTTCTATTTATTAATGCCGGTACTGCCGTTTTATCTGGCTGAGGTATTTAACAGCGAAAAAGGAACCATTGGTATTATCCTTTCATGCTACACAATGGCCGCCTTATGTATCCGTCCGTTTTCGGGCTATCTGTTGGATACTTTTGCCAGAAAGCCACTTTATTTATTAGCTTATTTTCTTTTTACGGCTGCCTTTGGCGGATATCTGTTGGCCGGCACACTCACTTTATTCACACTCATCCGCATATTCCACGGCTTCGCTTTTGGAACGGTCACTGTAGCGGGAAATACGGTAGTAATCGATATTATGCCCAGCTCCCGGCGTGGAGAAGGATTGGGATATTATGGAATGATGAACAACACAGCAATGAGTATCGGGCCGATGGTAGGATTATTTCTACATAATGCATACTCTTTTGAAGTGATATTTTGGTGTGCACTCGCCAGTTGTGCTTTGGGACTGGTCATGGCATCACTGGTGAAAACACCTGCTAAAGAACCCGTTAAAAGAGAACCGATATCACTCGACCGATTCATTTTATTAAAGGGTATTCCCGCCGGAATTTGCCTATTGCTATTGTCCGTTCCTTACGGAATGACTTCCAACTATATCGCCATGTATTCGCAACAAATAGGAATTACGGCTGAGACAGGTTTCTTTTTCACATTCATGGCTTTCGGAATGGCTACCAGCCGACTGTTCAGCGGGCGATTGGTCGACCGTGGAAAGATAACACAAGTTATTGAAGCCGGACTTTATTTGGTTTGTTTCTGCTTTTTCGGCCTGAGTGCCTGCGGGTGGTTAATCGACTTCAGCCTACAGTGGACTACCTATTTCTTCTTTTTCATAGCTTTATTACTAGGCATCGGTTTTGGAACCATGTTTCCGGCATTCAATACATTGTTTGTCAATCTGGCTCCCAACAGCCAACGAGGTACGGCTACCAGCACCTATCTTACTTCATGGGATGTAGGGATAGGAGCAGGTATGCTGGTAGGCGGATATATCGCACAAATAGCCACCTTCAAAATAGCTTATTTATTCGGGGCAGTATTAACGGTTGCTTCTTTATTCTATTTTCGGGCAAAAGTAGCTCCGCACTTTCATCAGCATAAGTTACGTTAGTCCTTATACGTCAGCACCATAATATGGGAAAGACGGTCATCTGAAATGGACAGTTGGGTAGACAGAATAAATGAATGAAATAAAGTAGCATTCTCTAAAATAAACGGAGGCAGATAGGGGCGAAAACGCTCAGGATTTTCAGATACCTTATGCATATCGGCCACTAACATGAAAGCAGCATCACGAGAGAGATTGGCCACGCACTCGTCAAACAGTGTCCGACTGCTACCGTCATTTTCTTCTATTGCCTCATCCATATATCCGTTCATCGAATCTTTATTGCCCGAGATAACAATACTGTCTTCCTTGACATCGGGCACAGCCTGCATTTTTGCCATAAATTCGGAAGTACAACTGCAAGTATCGGGCATAAAAGTATCCCCTGTGAGGTATACCACATCACTATTCATGTGAAAATCAAATTCACTCCAACAACGGTTATTATTCTGCAGGAAAGGCATCGAAGGCGTACGACCGTATAATGTGAGGAAATTATGAGATTTCTTTTTCTCAAGAGCCTTCGAGAATACCGCGTCATCACTCAATGCCGTTTCATCCTCCTTGGCATCTATAACTTCTTCTATCAACCGTTTCTGATAGCTCACAACAAAAAATCCCGACTCACTATAAACGGCCAAAAAGTCATTATTGCTCAAAGGATAAATATAAATAGCCTTTCCTCTGTACTTTTCCTTCTTCGGCTGAAAATCGCCCGGAGCACGCTCTTGCAGCATATTGGCAAGCAGCTTTTCATCTCCTGCACCCATGCGGAAATACACAACCTGATCACGCGGAGAACCCGGAGCATGAAAACTCACCAATAAACGACTCATCTGACTGCTCAAACCATGCGCTTTCTGAGTGGTATACTCATTCAATCCTCCAAGAATAAAATTGAATAAGCCGGGAAACTGAAAATCTCCCAGTTCATTACTATAATTAAGTTGTGGAAAATCGTTCAAAAAATAAGTGATGTTATCACTTTCCAAAACACCAATGCTGGTTGAGGGTACCAAGGAGAAGAGATTGAACTCCCGACCTCTATCGGTCATGCTCAATCGTGTAAATCCATAAAAGCCAACTGCTATACAGAACAATACAACAGAAAGCACTACACCTAATTTTGCAACTGTCCGCAATCTCATACCCTACCTATATTTATATTTTTTTTGCAAATATAGCAAATTATTTAAGGGAACAAAAGAAATTCTCAAAAAAATGCCTGCGATTAACAATCTAGTCAGACACATTGGCAACCGGAAACTCTATGGCTCCCCAGCCTATCATTGCATTAAACAATCTGACTGCCGAAAAAGATGACAGTTCTTCCTTCTTTATTTCTTTTTCTTTCAATACGCCTTTATCCAACAATTCCGCCCGCTTGGTTCCCTTCAGCAAAGGATGCAAGGGAGTACACCAGTCATTACCGTCATATAAAGCAATATTAGCAATAGAAGTATCTGTCAATAGCCCATTCTTCACTATCAATATATCATCCTTATCCTGACGAATCTGAAACAAACGATTCAACTCTTCCCTATCCGTACTCTTGAAAGAATAATCTATGGTATCCGAACAGACCATACGCAGAGATCTGACAGGCCGCATCTCATAAAGAGAATAAGATACCTCCGTTATACCCTCTTCCGTATACACCACTCTGCATTTCACACTATTCATATCAGCAGACAATTGCAGATAATTTTCCAACAGCAAGGGTGCGCATTCCGGCCGGAAATACCTACGCACCTCGTTTAACCGCTGATTATGATAAAACAGATTGCAGGCATTTCCTTTCTCTATCCGTATGGTTTCAATAAATCGGCACATATATTTTCTGTATTACTTCATTATATTCACTTTCCAAAGCACTTTTGCTAGTAATGCCCCCACCCGCTTTAAAATAAAGATGTCCGTTCTCCTGTTCTATGAAACGTATCATCACGGCACTATCCAAATTACGGCCGTCGAAATATCCCATTACCCCGGTATAAAAGCCCCGTTCATAGTTTTCGGCTTCAGCAATAATTTCCATTGTTTTCGGCTTTGGAGCACCGGTTATGGAGCCGGCAGGCAAGAGCCTGAAAACAATATCTCCGATATGTGACAAATAATCTTCAGGCAACACCCCGCAAATCTCTGAACTTGTCTGAAGTATCGGCCCCTTATTCGTTTCCAGACAATCACAAAAACGATAACGGGTGACAGTTACCTGTTCCGATACCATACTCAAGTCATTCCGAATTAAATCTACAATAGTCGCATGCTCGGCTGTCTCCTTCCTATCATTCATCAAAAGCCGGCGTGCATCAGGCAATGAAGCGTCGATGGTACCCTTCATGGGAAACGACTTTATCTTTCCTTCCTCAATACGGACAAAAATTTCGGGTGAGAAACAGACCAATGTATCTTTCAGCCACAACTTGTATTTTGCGTCGGAATACCGAAAAATAGCTTCCAGCGTCAAGTTAGTCTCAACCGGAACCTTACAGGTCAGATTGGTGAGATAACTATTGCCGGCCCAAATATTATCCTTCACCACATCAAAGGCGATACGATATTCTTCCAAAGTCGGTGGAGCAACTTCCCATATTAATGTCCCATCATATTCTTCGCACTCCTTTTCTACATTGGTTACCCCATTAAAACTATATCGACAAAAATCTGAATCAACCTCACTGATTTCCTCCACATAGGAATGTTCCTGCCTATAATCTGTGACAAAGAGAAACGGCCTGCCTTTGCCGGCCAAGTCATTCATCCGTTCAATACTTTCTTTTCGGCTATATAGCTGCATCTGCAATTTATTTATTTCGAAACTCTAAAAGGAGAGGATAACTTAATTTCCAGACCTCCCCATCCCCTCTCTACATAATAGATTCCCGGAAGAACTGCTTTAAAAGATATTCCTTCGACATTAAAACTTTCTGATTGATAAACAGCCATCCAATATCCTTCTCCACACGCCGGAGAAGAGACAACCTGAGCAACCTTATCATTTTTAATGACTCTAATCATCTTTGAATCAAACTCTTCCACATCTTTCGTTGTAGCAGCAGGAAGAACAATATACTGATAGGAAGCCCCCGACGGCTTCACACCATGACGCAAATGCAATGCCGCCACTTCTCCATGAAGAGTAGCAGGCGTATACATTCCCATAAAATCGCTCCAACGTCCCTCGCGTTCTTCCGATTGGACCACACACGTATCCCCGCCCAAAACGATATAACCGACAGCATCATGAAAGAAGCGCAAATCTTTTTGCCGGAACGCTTCTGTTCCTGTAATTGCACTCCATTTCTTCTTATTCCAAACATAAAGTTCTCCGTTCTTTGAACGCTGGTCTATAGAAGTCGTAACACACAACGTGGTATCCGAATGAATATCCGCTCCCAAACAGAAAACAAATTTATCGGCAAACAACCATGCCTTATGCGCTTCCAGCCCATCACGGTTCAACTCCATAGCCGTCATTCCGATTTTTCCATTACTCAAGCCACCCACTAAATCGCTGTTATTCCCAGACCTTGTCACATTTACATTGGGAATCGGCGCAATATCCTCATACGAAGTGACACCCGGTATCTTCCGCCAGTCCCAGAAAGGAAATACTTCCAGGTACTCATCTCCCCGAACATAATAATAAGTTGCTCCGTCTCCCAAATAATATCCTTTCAGATTATCTTCATTTACCAGTTCCGTACCAATCACTCTACGAGAAGCCATTTTAACCGAAGACATCCAATCCTTACTACGATGAACCGTATAATCGGAATCATCAAAATGTTTATGACCTATCAATGTATTGCCATGCGCAGGAAAACCTTCCAATCCCATATCTTCAGCAGCAAAGGCCAAACTATATGCCTTATGTATCTGAGCATTATGAAAGAATTGCCGTCCCAACGAGCTGACATCCATATATCTGTTCCATATCACCCATCTATAACCTTTGTCAATCAGCGAAACTAATATTTCCCTCTGCTGTCCGGTGAACTCATAGCCGGTATCTTTGAACAACCGAAAGAAAAAACTCATCCCCGTGACAAAAGACAATCCGTAATTTCCGAATTGCTGCTGCGGGCCATGCTGGTGAAAACTCCAATCATCTTTAATGCCTTCTTTTCGCCCCAATACGATTTCCGATGCAATGGCATCCCTTGCAGCCTTCACTAAATCTGCATCATTTTGCAAAAGAGCCCGAATCAATACATTTCCGGCCAGCCATACTTTATTCTGTCCCGTCATCCCAAACTTAGCGTTCTCCATTACTGCCACAGCAGCCCGGCGTTCCTGTTCAGTCAGCTGTTCCTCCAATAAAATGAAAGCAGCCCCCAGTGTTTTAGGAATACCAATCTGGTTATACCACCAATTCAAGCAACGAGGCTTGGCATCAAACCAATATTTCAAAGCCAAATGAATTGCCTCTTTTACCTTTTCCGAATGATAATACTTTGTAGTTTCCGAGTAATATAGTTTTGACAGTTCCAATATTCGTTCCGCATGAAGTTTTGGTTCCCAACCCGAACGTTTGGTATCTGCATAATTAATGTCAGTCCACGAACCGTCTGCCGTCATTAATGCCAAATATCCGTCTATTTTCTTTAAATCAAAAGGATAAAGTTGGTGCAACTCCACCACCGCCTGATCGGACATTTCCTTTTCCGGTTTTATCTTTACCAAATCCGAAAGCAATGAATCCTGTTCTGCGGATGACGGTATCAACATCTGCCTATAATTCTCTTTTATCTGTTTCAATTCTTCGACTCCGGTAGCTTTACCCATCAAGACATGGAATAACAAGCTACAGATTAAGGTCAACTTTAAAGTATTGCTCATTGTTTTATTGCTATTATGCGTTTGAGGAACAAATTTAATGTATTTTTTCGATTCAACGATAAATTAAAATCTAAAATAAAGCCAATCCACGATTGATAACGATATGGGTGCTACCCACTTTGTTTCGGGCAAAGTTAGACCGAATGATTCAGCAACCTCTTTTTGTATATATCCAGACTCTTTTATTGTTCTTTTCATTCGTCCTACAAACGAAATTCTGTTTCTTCCTTCCTTCTTTCACTAACCATTGAAACGCCCTACCGGTGGGAGTTCCGATAGTGAATAGACATCTCGTCATCAGCCTCTCAGCCTCCTTTCATCCGTAAGGCAATGTACACTCTTTGTGTACTTCCTGTGTACTCTTTGTGTACTCTGTTTTTTGGTTGACTAGTTGAAGGCAGATTTGAAAAGACTTGGGCAGCACGGCTGAAACGAGGATGAAGGGATGTCCTGTCATTCTTAAC
>ERZ779695.554-NODE-554-length-11057-cov-2.04926_pt1 | contig 11057 bp, 9 predicted proteins | sample MGYA00511100_ERZ779695 | MGnify/ENA primary metagenome ERZ779695 (study PRJEB29588, sample SAMEA2163351) | human gut metagenome | biome: human gut; feature: human-associated habitat; material: faeces | place: Denmark | collected 2008/2010 ...
AAAAAACAGGCAAAATAGTATGAAGTTCTAATTTATTTCTTTTAATTTGTAAATTGTTGCTATAACAAGAAAGCTCACTTTAAAAATCTATACGATGGACTCGAATGAAACTAATCGCCCTTTAACCGAAGTTCCGATGGACAAGACGCCCGAAACTTTGGTATCATCCCCCGCCCAAGCGGAAGAGAATGACACTATGTATGTACCTAAACAAACCAAAGAAGAGGTCATTGAACGTCTAAAAGAACTCAACGAGGATGCTTGCAATGCCGACAAACAAGAGTTGGACTTGCTGAAACAAACTTTCTACAAGCTACACAAAGCAGAACAGGAAGCGGCCCGTAAAACATTTATGGAAGCCGGTGGAGCACCCGAAACATTTGTAATGCCTTCAGACGACTCCGAAAGCCGTTTCAAGGAAGCCATGAGTTCCATCAAAGAGAAAAGAAGTGCCATGCTTGCGGAGCAGGAAAAAGAAAGAGAAGAGAACCTGCAGAAGAAACTGAACATCATTGAAAAACTGAAAGAGCTGTCCGAATCTCACGACGACGCCAACAAAGCCTACAATGAATTCAAAAAACTGCAGCAAGAATGGAATGAAATCAAGCAAGTTCCGGCAGCCAAAATCAATGAACTATGGAAGAGTTACCAACTTTACGCCGAAAAGTTCTACGATTTGATTAAGCTGAACAATGAATTCCGTGAATATGATTTCAAGAAAAACCTCGAAATAAAGCTGCATCTTTGCGAAGCTGCCGAAAAACTGGCCAACGAAGAAGACGTCATTTCTGCTTTCCACCAATTGCAAAAGCTGCATCAGGAATTCCGTGATACAGGCCCCGTAGCCAAAGAATTGCGCGAAGAAATCTGGACACGCTTCAAGACTGCTTCAACAACCGTAAACCGCCGTCACCAGCAGCACTTCGAAGCACTGAAAGAAAAAGAGCAACGCAACTTGGATGAAAAGACCGTCATTTGCGAAATTGTGGAAACAATGGAGTATGACACATTCATCACTTTCCAGGATTGGGAAAATAAGACACAGGAAGTTCTTGCCCTGCAAGCCAAATGGAAAACAATCGGCTATGCTCCGCAGAAAATGAATGTGAAGATATTCGAACGCTTCCGCTCGGCATGCGACGAATTCTTTAAACGCAAAGCAGAATTCTTCAAGTCTATCAAGGAAAATATGTCCGGCAATTTGGAGAAGAAGAAAGAATTATGCGAAAAGGCTGAAGCACTGAAAGACAGCACAGACTGGAAGGCTACTGCCGAAGTATTGAGCAAATTGCAAAAGGAATGGAAAACCATCGGCCCGGTTCCAAAGAAATATTCGGAAATGATATGGAAGCGTTTCATCGGTGCTTGCGACTATTTCTTTGACCAAAAGAACAAGGCTACTTCTTCACAACGTTCCGTTGAGCAGGAAAACATGGCACAGAAGAAAGAAATTATCGAAAAGCTGAGTGCAATCAATGCTCAAGAGACTCCTGATGAAGATGCCGGTAATACCATTCGCGAACTGATGAAGGAATGGAATGCTATCGGTCATGTCCCCTTCAAGGAAAAAGATAAATTATACAAGCAATATCACGCAATAATCGATAAGTTATTCGATAAACTAAACCTGTCTGCTTCTCAGAAGAGGTTGAGTAACTTCAAGTCAAACATTGGTAAAGAAGGTAATATATACCGTGAACGTGAAAAGCTGGTTCGTGCGTATGAAAATATGAAAAATGAAATTCAAACGTACGAGAACAACTTGGGATTCCTGTCCAGTTCGTCAAAGAAAGGCAGTAATCTGGTAACAGAAATGAATCGTAAGGTTGAAAAGCTGAAAGCTGATTTGGATTTGATACTGAAAAAAATCGAAGTCATTGACCAGTCAGTCAATAAATAAAGAATAAAAGAATTATTCTTATATCTTGATTCCGCCATCTTGATTAGAAGGGTTTCCTTTTATATTGAGATGGCGGTTTTTCGGTTAGTTATTATTCTTTTTGGGGAGGGGTAACATATCAAGCAAACACCTGTCCACAGGATGTTGTCTCCTCCGGTTTTCAAACGCTGCATACGTTTTGAACTCCCTAAGTCGTTTCATTAGTCGGACTAAGCGTTTTCGTCCTTTCGATTATGCCTTTCTGTCAGTCGGATTACTACAGTCTTCAGCAGCGGACTGTATAGTCCGTTACAGTAGACCGTACAGTCTGCTACAGTGGACCGTACAGTCCATTGCCGTAGTCTGTAATAATCTTCCGTTTAAAAGACCTTGGCCGACCCTATGAAACGGCTTACTCTTCCCTTTGATATCCACTAATTTGACTTGACCCGAAATATCCGCTAATTAGCAGCGTAGATTTAACAGACACACAGGGTTTTCGGATTGACCCCTAATTTTAAGATAGAGCCTGAAAAACAAAAGCCCCTCTAAAACTTCAATTTCAGAGGGGCTTTGTCTTTAATAAGTAGTCTGTTTGTTGGGATACCAGGATTCGAACCTGGAATGACAGGACCAGAATCTGTAGTGTTACCATTACACCATATCCCAATGTCCTTTGCCAAAAGCCTTATTTCGTTTTTGACGGTGCAAAGATACCGCTTTTTCTGGAACCTACAAACTTTTACATAACTTTTTTCTAAAAAAACTCTATTTTTTAATGCAAGGTGGACTGACATGGAAGTACTATCACAATTCGACATCCTTCTTTATAAGTAGAATCAACCTCAATAGTTCCACCTAGTTTATTAATAACCAACTTACAAAGATAAAGTCCCAACCCGGCACCCGGAACAAATGCATCCACTTTAGTAAAACGTTCGAATACCCACTTCTGCTTATCCGGTGAGATTCCAACTCCTGTATCTGTCACACTAATCTCCATGCAACGCTCTTCTATATTGGGAGCACAATTCAAAACAATCTTTCCTTTAGTCGTGAACTTGGCAGCGTTATCCAAAAGATTAGAAATAACCTTTGAGAAATAGAATTCATTAGAATAGAAAGTACACGGACAAGGTGCCCCCTGAAATATACATTTCACATTTTGATTCGTATTGCGTATTTTCAACATATCCATCTGCTGCAAACAGATGTCATAAACGTCCGTCGGCTCTGAAACCAAAGTTTCGCCGGAGCTGACCAATACAGAAAGTTCCAAGATGGCATTCAACAGCCCTGTCAACTGATTCGTGTTCTCCTGAATCAGCTTTTGAAGTTCAGCCTTTGTCATTTCATCCATATCTGTGGTAAGATACAAATCTGTAAATCCATTTATCGCATCCAAAGGAGTACGTATTTCATGACACATAAAGTCTATGAACGCAGTCTTCATCTTCTCGCTCTCCTCTACTTTGAGACTCTGTTTCTTCACCTCTTCATTAGACTTTAGCAAATCATCTTTCGCTTTCCGCAAACGACGGACCATCAAATGTTGGCGTATGCCCCACGTTATGACACACAGCAAAATAATGACGACAGCTATGATTAGAGTATCTTTCGCACTATCGTCCGAGTTCATTTTTTCCAATGTCAGCTTATCAAAATCAAAACGAGTGCGCATCTCATTCATTGATTGCTTTATTTCTTGCGAATGAAGAGTCTCACGAATAGAATCACACAGCATCAAACAATAGAAAGCATTTTTATAATCACCTAACTGTTCGTACAAACTAACCCTGCTAAGATAAGGAGAGACTAAATCGGTGGGGCGAAAATATTTGGTTGTGTAGCTTATGGCAGAGTCATTACATTCCAAAGCCTTTTTAAAGTTCTTCTTACTTGTATAATAAATCTCATTCACATCCCAATATGACCGGTCTCTGACTTTTATTGTCTCTTGTAATTTCAGAAACTTTGCAAAATATTTTTCCAACTGTTCCGAAGGCAAATCCGGAAGGAAGAGCATCTGCACATACAAATTATAATAAAAGCGGGAGTCATTATTATAAATACGTTCAAAGCCTAAATCTTGAGGTTCTCTCTCTTACCTTTTCATGAATTTTAATGTTCTCTTCAATAGCCCGAACAGCTAATTCTGTTTTCTCCAAAGCGATATGCATGTTTATCAACTTAGTGTAACACAGAATTTCAAAAGCATATCTTTGTTCCAACGGATAAGAAGACAATAATCGTATAGCCCGTTCGACACATGGAACTGCCCCAGCCAAGTCTTTGTAAGCCCTATTTGCTACAGAACCGCAATCAATGGACAATGCGGTCAAAAACTCCCACTCTATTTCTTCTTCCGGGGTCAGCTTGTTCTTTTTATTCTTCAATTCATTCAAAGCTTCCTGCATAACTTCACCGACATCACCTTTTTGCAAATTCATCAATGTCCGGTAAGATCTGATATAAGCAAAGAATAAGCGTCCTTTATCTGCAGAAAGTTTTTCTTCTGCCAACTTGATAAATCGCTCCGCCTCTCACGTTATCAACAAAATAATTACAAATAATTAAATTCTTAAATGCCAGTACCATCACAGCCTCATTGTTTGCATCGGTAGCCTGTTTCAAAGCCTTCTCCCAATACTTCAAGGATTCCCCTTCTTCGTCGTCAAGCAAATCTGCCAAATGAACATTTAGCTCACACAGCTTGTTAGCATCTGTTGTGTTTTTCATAAGGAGTAAAAGACTGTCCTGAGGAGTTTCAACAGCCCATGCAGAAAAACAGCATGATATTCCCATCAATAATAATACTATAACAGTTTTAATAACCATTCCACCTTTCATATCTTATTTTTTGGGTAAAGATAGACATTAATTAAAAGCTATTCAAACAATTAATCTAATATTAAAAGACTCTCTAACTAAAAAAAACAAAAAGGGTGCATATTTCAGGCACATTTTTTCGTTAGAATTAGAAAACCAAGTATCTTTGTACTTTGTTGTAAATGTAGACTATTGAGTAAAATTAGCATTAAATAGAATGAATGAAGCAAAGAACTTAGTAAAAAAAATAACAGAAGGTATTCAAGAAAAGAAAGGTAAAAACATTGTTGTAGCAGACCTTAGTGACATTGATGATACGATTTGCAATTATTTTGTTATCTGCCAAGGAAATTCTCCCAGCCACGTCACAGCGATTGTTGACTCGGTGAAAGAGTATGTGCGTATCGCAACAGATAATAAACCGACTGCCATAGACGGACTCCACAATGCACAATGGGTAGCAATGGACTATAGCGATGTCTTAGTGCATGTATTCCTGCCCGAAGTCAGAGATTTCTATAATTTGGAACATCTATGGGCAGATGCCAAACTTACCTATTTACCTGATTTAGATTAATCTATGATAGAAAAGAAATGAGTGAAACTAATAATAACAACAAGCCTAAAATAAATATGCCACGCTTCAATTTAAGCTGGTTATATGTTATCATCGCAATGAGCTTTGGTATCCTCTATTTTTCCAATCAAGAAGGGGGAGTAGACAAGCAAATCACTTATACCGAGTTTAAAGACATGGTGAACAAGGGATATGCGGATAAAATCATTGCTTATGATAACAATACAGTTGAAATGTTTATCAAGCCTGAATATATAAAAGATGTATTCAAGAATGATTATAAGAAAGTAGGAAGAAGCCCCTTTCTGAACGTAGAAATCGGTTCGATGGAATCATTAGACAAGTTTTTGGAGAAAGCTCAGGAAGAAGGCCATTTCACAGGTTCAATCAGTTACGAGAAAAAACGTGACTATTTCGGTGCTCTATTTTGGAATATCGCTCCTTTCTTGCTCTTGATTGGTATCTGGATGTTTGCCATGCGCCGTATGAGCGGAGGCGGGGGTTCGGGTGGCGCCAATCCTTTTAACGTGGGTAAAAGTAAAGCTCAGGTATATGAGAAAGGAGACAAGACCAACCGGATTACATTTAAGGATGTAGCCGGCCAAGCTGAAGCAAAGCAGGAGGTGGAAGAAATTGTAGAGTTCCTGAAACAACCGCAGAAATATACGGAACTTGGAGGTAAGATACCTAAAGGTGCCTTGCTTGTAGGCCCTCCGGGAACCGGTAAGACTCTGCTTGCAAAAGCCGTGGCAGGTGAAGCGGATGTTCCGTTCTTCTCATTGTCTGGTTCTGACTTTGTAGAAATGTTTGTCGGTGTAGGTGCTTCACGCGTTCGTGACCTTTTCCGTCAGGCCAAGGAAAAAGCTCCCTGTATTATCTTCATCGACGAAATTGATGCAGTGGGACGTGCACGTGGCAAAAACCCGAGTATGGGTGGAAATGACGAGCGCGAAAACACACTGAACCAATTATTAACCGAAATGGACGGCTTCGGTTCTAACAGTGGCGTCATTATTTTGGCCGCTACCAACCGTGTAGACATCCTCGATAAAGCATTGCTTCGCGCCGGACGTTTCGACCGTCAAATTCATGTTGACTTACCCGACTTGAATGAACGTAAAGAAGTATTCGGTGTACATTTAAAGCCCCTGAAACTGGACCATTCGGTGGATGTGGATTTATTGGCCCGTCAGACTCCGGGATTCAGCGGTGCGGATATTGCCAATGTATGTAATGAGGCTGCCCTGATTGCCGCCCGTCATGGAAGACCTGCCGTAGGGAAACAAGATTTTCTGGATGCGGTAGACCGTATTATCGGCGGTTTGGAGAAGAAAACCAAAATTATGACCGCTGAAGAGAAGAATACGATTGCTTTACACGAGGCCGGTCATGCCACCCTTTCATGGTTTCTGGAACATGCCAATCCATTGATTAAGGTCACCATCGTTCCGCGTGGCCGCGCTTTAGGTGCTGCGTGGTATTTGCCGGAAGAAAGACAAATCACCACTAAAGAACAGATGTTGGACGAGATGTGTGCCACTTTAGGCGGACGTGCCGCTGAAGAGTTGTTCACCGGACATATTTCAACCGGGGCCATGAACGACCTGGAAAGAGTGACCAAACAATCTTACGGCATGATTGCATACGCCGGAATGAGCGACAAGTTGCCTAACTTATGTTATTACAGCAATGACGAATATTCTTTTAGCAAACCATACAGCGACCGTACAGCCGAACTTATTGACGAAGAAGTCAAACGCATGATTAACGAACAATATGATCGTGCCAAAGCTATTTTGTCCGAGCACAAAGACGGACACAACGAGTTGGCTCGTCTTCTGGTTGAAAAAGAAGTTATTTTTGCCGAGGATGTCGAGCGCATATTCGGTAAACGTCCTTGGACTTCACGCTCAGAAGAAATTATGGCTGCTGAAGAAGGAACTTCAAAAACTATAAAAGTAACTGAAAGCTTTGAGGAAAAGGAAACTGAAGAAAAGAAAGAAGCATAAACAATAAGTATTGCCATTCCATATTTTCAACTCAAGGCAGACAAAGAAAGTATGGGATGGCATTAGTCTATTACATAATCAAATTACCATGAAAAACAATTTCATGCAACGTGCCATTACCGGGATTATTTTCGTAGCAGTATTAATCGGCTGTATATTAGGAGGTCCTATCTCATTCGGCATTCTGTTTGCTATTATCAGTGCAGCAGCCATCAATGAATTTGGCAATTTAGTAAACAAGCAAGAAGACGTGCAGATGAATAAGCGTATCTGCATCTTAGGAGGTATATTCTTATTTCTATGCTTTTTCTATTATGGCATCAATCCTGCCCAAACAGGTATATTCGTTCCCTATCTGGCATTAATCATCTATCTGATGGTGAGCGAACTGTATCTCAAGAAGAAAAATCCGTTGAATAATTGGGCTTACGCCATGTTCAGCCAAATTTATCTTGCATTGCCGTTTGCTTTATTAAATGTATTGGCATTCCATTCTGATGAAGCAACCAGCATTTCACAATACAATCCTATTCTTCCTCTCTCCATCTTTATCTTTAATTGGGTTAATGATACGGGTGCTTATTGTACCGGAATGCTTTTCGGGAAGCACCGTTTATTTGAACGCATCTCACCCAAGAAATCATGGGAAGGTTCTATCGGCGGTGGCGTATTCAGCATTATCGCTGCTTTCGTCATGGCTTATTTTTTCCCATTTATGTCAATGGGAGTATGGGTAGGACTGGGATTGACTGTCGTCGTATTCGGTACATGGGGTGACTTGAGTGAGTCACTGTTCAAGCGTCATCTGGGATTGAAAGACTCCGGAAACATTCTGCCGGGACATGGTGGAATACTTGACCGTTTTGACAGTGCCATCCTCGCTATCCCGGCAGCAGTAGTTTATTTATATGTGATATCTTTATTTTAATTCCGATAAATCGAACGGAGTGAATGAGGGAACAGCCTCATCCGTCAGCGGATAAGAAAAAGTATATGTTTTTTCATTTCCGGCGGATGTCTTAACCAATACTTTTAATCCTTTCAGACTACTATTGGAAGGTCCATATTTGCCCAATTTAAATGAGACCATGCCGGGAACTAATCTTCCGGCACTTCCATTACTATTATAACGAAGCTCCAAATGAGCATATCCGTCATCCACCAAAGGAATCATTTCATTAAACACCAAGTTTAAAATCGGTTTCTGCGGATTCGGATAGTTCAGCATAAAGCGTACATTCAGATAATCGTCGGAAGGCCAGATATCCCTAACCTGTACCACCTGATTTCCAATACTGTCCACATTCTCTACATTCAGTGAAAGGACCTCTTGCACAGGCACCATCGTATAATCATTCAAACGTATATTATAGCTGAAACCATCTTCACCGGGTTGCAACAAGCTAAAACTGCCAAACACACGTTCGTCTGCTTTAAGATCTTTGTAAGGAACAAGGGTTTGTACCACCCACATCTTCTTGCCGTTATCCAAGACAAAATAAGGAGCGTCATACTGAGGCGGACGTTCTACCGTTGCCATTCCTACCGTTACTGTAGCATTGGGATAATCATCGTCATCATTTCCACAACCATAAAAAGCAGATACCCCAATAAGAAGTCCTGCCATCAAAAAACTTTTCAATTTATATTTCATATACTTCGGGATTTAGGTTCATTATTCCCGAAACAACAAAACTATCCCCTAAAAAGTTTATTTCTTCAATAAAGCCACCATTTGTCGTGCCGCTTGCCGGGAAGCTCCTGCCGGTCCCAATATCTGGATAATACGCTCGTACTCACCCAACATTTGTTCTCTATACACCTTATTATATAAGATAGCCTCGAGTTCTGAACGGATATTCGCAACAGTCATCGTATCAGCAACCAGCTCACGGACAACTTCTTTATCGGCAACCAGATTGACTAATGAAATATATTTCACCTTCAGAATATGCCGGCGCAAAAATGCAATAAACTTTCCAAGAGGAGTATGATAACATACCACCTGTGGCACCCGGAACAATGCCGTTTCCAATGTGGCTGTTCCCGAAGTCACCAATGCCGCCTGTGCCTGCCGCAACAATCGGTAAGTTTGTCCAAAGACTATTTTAACAGGAACTTTCGGATTCAGATATTCTTCATAATAAGAAGGTTCCATACCCGGCGCACCGGCAAGCACCAATTGATAATCCTTTGTAAAGGGTGCGGCCGCCTCCAACATTTTAGGGAGATTATCCTTTATTTCCTGTTTGCGGCTGCCGGCAAGCAGAGCAATAACCGGTTTGTCTGCCAAACCGTTTTCGGCTGCAAAAGCGCCGAAAGTTTCCACATTACCTTTGCAATATTCATCCACCGCATCCACACACGGATTCCCCACATAATGAATAGGATAATGATGCCCTGCAAAAAAATCGACTTCAAACGGAAGAATAGAAAACAGTTCATCCACATCTCGCTTGATGTTCTTTATCCTATATTCTTTCCATGCCCAAATCTTGGGAGAAATATAATAGTAAACAGGTATTTGAGTGTTCTTTTTGATATATTCAGCTATTTTCAAATTAAATCCGGGATAATCCACCAAAATGACAACATCGGGCTGCCATGCTACAATATCCTCCTGACATTGTTTCATATTACGAAGAATAGTTCGCAAATGCAATAATACGGGAATAAACCCCATATAAGCCAGCTCTTTATAATGCTTTACTCGGCTTCCTCCAACAGCACTCATTTTGTCCCCTCCAAAGAAACGGAAATCTGCGTGAGAATCTTCTTGCTGCAAAGCACGCATCAAATTGGATGCATGCAAATCTCCTGATGCCTCGCCTACTATTAAATAGTATTTCATACGTCTAACTTCCAGTTTTTCAATTCCTTCATTACACTATAAGCCGTAACATCTATCTGTGTAGGCGTGACGGCAACATAACCGTGTTCCAACGCCCAATGGTCAGAATCAACAGCATCAGGCTCATGATTCACAAACTGCCCTGTCAACCAATAATATTCTCCACCTCTGGGATGCTGACAAACTTTCCATTCCTTATCCCAAACACCGGCCGTCTGACGGCAAATACGGACTCCCTTGAATGCTGCGACATCTGGGAAGTTCACGTTCAGACAAATACCGGCCGGTAAACCATGTTCAAGCACTTCTTCCGTTATTCTGCGAATATAAGGCAATAATGCAGAAAAATCAGCATCGGCAAAATGATTACACAAAGAATAACCTATGGACGGAATACCCTTCAAACAACCTTCGATTACCACTCCCATTGTACCAGAGTAATGTACATTCACAGCAGAGTTATCACCATGATTAATTCCACCTATCACCACATCAGGACGACGGGGAACTGCAGTATGCAAAGCCAGTTTCACACAATCAACCGGAGTACCGCTACATTTATATACAGTCAGGTCTTCTTCTTCACGCACTTTATAATATCTGACAGGATACTCCGAGGTAATTGAGCCGGATGCACCGGAACGTGGTCCGTCGGGAGCCATTACAATAATCTCCCCCAATCCGCGCAACGCACGAATCAACTCATTCAACCCCTTGGCAGTCACTCCGTCATCATTAGACAATAATATCAATGGTTTCTCTTTCTTCATATTTATCAAATCTCTATTTTTCTTGGAGCGTAAAGATACAACTCTTTACCCGAACTATCCCCCCTGAGAATAGAAAATTATCTTAATCTTCTACAACCCAGTGCTAAAATTGAAATAGAATTGGCAGGAAATAATTATCTTT
>ERZ779695.558-NODE-558-length-10912-cov-1.78567_pt1 | contig 10912 bp, 7 predicted proteins | sample MGYA00511100_ERZ779695 | MGnify/ENA primary metagenome ERZ779695 (study PRJEB29588, sample SAMEA2163351) | human gut metagenome | biome: human gut; feature: human-associated habitat; material: faeces | place: Denmark | collected 2008/2010 ...
CTCTGAAACAGGGAGTTGCCTCTGTTGCTGCGCATCACATTGGCGTTCAGCGGGAGCGTCTTTTTGTTGTATACAGCCAGTTGGAGCAAGGTGAAGAACACAGCCCCTATGGTGAAGAGCAAATAAGACAAGGCCATCAACGGAGAGATTTTTCCTTGACTGATAGGTATAATCATAATAAGCGAAGGAATCAGCAAAATCAGGCTGTTTAAATAATATTTAGCCCGCAATAAATTGTATATGGATTCCTTGCGGCTCATCAGGCCATCCAGATAATTCCCTTCGAAGCACATCACTTGTCCCAATGTCATGACGGGCAGAATGGCAAAATTATAGATGCAGATAAAGTTTGTCATTCTGTCGTAAACCTCGGTGAAGGCGAGTACACATGAGAATGCGATCATGATGATGAATCCCATACGGAACTGCGTCTTGACCGTCTTGTTGCGGAAATATAATTTCAGTTCCAAACGCAGGTATTCACCTATTTCCCCATAGCGGTCCAGAAATTTGTATTCTGATACATGCTTCATTTTCGTATCTTCCACCTTGGATATTTCGCTATAGAGCAAACGTATTTGCAAGGTGCGGTTGATGAGTATCATTGCGAGGATAGGGATAATGACACTCAGGTAGGCCGGCAGACTTCCTTCGATAAACCCTTCTCCCAGATTCATGGTGAAAGTACTGATGGGATTACCTTCGGGAATGAATTCGGCTAGGGCCAGCAGACCGTATACAGCCAACGGAAGTAACAAGTAAGCGGTTTTTTCGTTGAGCAGCATCTTGCATAGCAGATACCAATAGTTGTTCAATACCATGAGCAGCCATATACCTATCAGATAACACACGATTCCCGTTACTCCATAAAAACGAAAAATGGAAAGAAAAGCAAACGGTACGAAAAAGAAAAACCAGAAAAGGTTATACATGCTTATCGCTGATTGAAGCAATAAGGTGTCTATCAGTTTCTTCTTTTTGACCGGCATAAGCAGATATGGCTTGATTTCGTGCGAAGTGGCGGTTTGAATTACAAAACGCACTAGAAAGTCAGCCATCAACACATATATTAATCCTTGATTCAGGATGTGGTAAGACTCCATATTCGGAGCTGACGACTCAAAAGCTGAGGGCAGCGTTACCCCCATAAGTAAGAGGAGCGCTGCCCAATATGCTACCATGAAATAGATTAGAAACTTGGCAAAGCGGTTCTTGTCGAACATCGGACTCCGCTTTGCGGCAAGTTTCTCGTTTCTTCTTATAATCGTAAAAAGCATAGGCAAGGACGATTATTTTGTTTCGCCGGAAGTCATGCTGACTTCGATGCAATTGTCTTGTCCCAACAGAGCTTTGGCAAATTGTTTCACATCTTCGGGAGTGATACTTTCTACCAATTGCTGGAAATTGCTGTCCATATCGGCTTTATACCAATAATATTGGTTCAGCATATTCAACCAATAACCGTTTTCTTTTACTTGCTCGGTATGTTTCTTCAGCATAAACTCTTTTGCCTTGTTTATGTGTTCGGCAGACGGGCCTTCCTGTGCTATCTTTTGTAATTCGTTCATGACGATTTGCGTCATCTTCTCGCGTTTGGCAGGATCGGTATCGAAATAGATTTGCAGGAAAGCTTCATCGTCGTTCGGATAACGGCTGAGTTGTCCATATACACTCACACCATACGAACCGCCTTCTTTCTCGCGGACACTTTCCAGATATACCTTATCCAATGATTGAGTGAGGAAAGACATCAACACATCGTTCTTCAATGTATATTCGCATTTTCCACTGGCGACTATCAATACGCTGGCCAATGGAGTTTCCAGTTTCTTGTTGAAGATATTGGTGTATTTGCCTTTCCGGATATCCATCTTGGTATCGCGGAAATTTTCGGTGCGGTGGATGGTTGGCAATCCTCCCAGATAAGTCTCAATCAACGGCTTGGCCTCATCCAAGGTTATGTTTCCGACAAAGAGGAAAGTAAAATCTCCGGCGTCTTTAAAGCGGTCTTTATACATTTCCATGATTCGGTTGTAGTCAATTTTGTCAATCATATCCGCTTTGACACGTAAGGCTCTCGGATGGTTCATATACATTGCTTTCTGCAGTGAGTCAGACAATGCGATTTGTGGATTAGCCTCCTGATTGGCAAGGGCTGCTTTGGTGCGGCTCTTATATGATTCAAATGCATTTTGATCCATACGCGGAGCAGTGAAACTCAGGTAAACCAGTTGCAGCAGGGTTTCCAAATCCTTGGGTGAGCAGCTTCCGTTCATTCCTTCGCTCAGACCGTTTACGGCAGTACTGATGCTGGCTTTCTTTCCGGCCAGAACTTTTTCCAGATCTACATTACTGAAGTTACCCAGTCCACCCAATCCGGCTACATCGTTCAGTACCTTTATCTGAAGAATTTCATTGTCGGGGAACAAGGAGTTACCACCGGGACTGAATGCACGCATACGAATTTCGTCAGCCTTGAAATCTGTCGTTTTCAAGATGACACGTACACCGTTTGACAAAGTGAGTACGGTAGAACCGAACGGTCCTTCTTCTGTTTTTACGATGGTGCCGGCTTTCGGTTGTTCGGAAATTAACGGTTCATCGGATACCTTATCCTCATACGCAGTGAGTTTTTCAGCTTTCACCTTGTTGAGCACATCCATAATTTCTTGTTCGGTCGGATATTTCATGCCTTCTTTTTCAGGGCAGAAAATATTGACCACGATGTTACTGTCACTTACTAGTGACGGAATGAGTGAGTTGATTGCTTCCACCGGAATGTTGGGAGCAATTTGATTCATGATGGCATATTCTGCATCAATGCCGGGGATAGGTTCATTGTCGATGAAATGGCGTACATACTCGTTTACATACGCATTGTTTTTTACTTTATCACGTTCATTATAAGCTGATTCCAATTGGCGCAGATAATCCGCTTTGGCACGTGCGTATTCAGAGGCGGTAAAACCGAATTGGCGTACGCGTTCTATCTCGCGTGCCAATGCAGAAAGTGCTGTGTCTATTCCGTCTTCCTTACTTACGGCAATGCCGGTAAAGGCATCCTTCGTCTTGGACAGGAAGAAGTTTCCGTCTTCGGTCACTGCATAGATAAACGGAGGTTGCGGAGTTTCTTTCAGTTCGTTCAGACGGGCGTTGAGCATATTGTTTGCCATAGACTTCATATAGTTCAGTACCAGATAGTCCATATTGTTTTTAGCCTCGTTGGGAACGATGTCATGTTTATGCCAGAGATAAATAATCGTGTTGGTCTGTTCCTTGTCTTTGGCAATGGTCACGATTGTTTCTTTGTTGTCCGGCACGGGGAAGTACTCGCGTTTGGCCGGGTTTGCCGGCATTTTGATAGGAGAGAAGATTTCTTTAATCTTAGCTTCCATCTTATCTACATCAATGTCTCCGACAATCATGATGCCTTGTTGGTCGGGACGATACCATTTTTCATAATAGTCACGCAATGCCTGATGAGGGAAGTTATCTACCACTTCCATTGTTCCGATAGGCAGACGATGGCCGTATTTGCTGTTTGGGTAGGCAATGGGAAGTACTTTTTCGTACATACGTATCATAGCTCCTGTCCTTGTGCGCCATTCTTCATGGATAACACCTCGTTCGCTATCGATTTCTTTCGGGTCGAGTGTCAGCCCGTCTGCCCAGTCATGCAGGATAAGCAGACAGGAATCTATAATTCCGTCTCGCGTAACGGGCACATTGTTGATGTTGTAAACAGTTTCATCAATAGAGGTATAAGCATTCAGGTTCTCGCCGAAACGTACACCGATACTTTCCAGATAGCTGATTAATGTTTTTCCGGGGAAGTTTTCTGTGCCGTTGAAGCACATGTGTTCCAAAAAGTGAGCCAGACCGCGCTGATTATCATCTTCCAAGATGGAGCCAACTTTTTGAGCGATGTAGAAATCAGCTCTTTTTTCGGGCAAATTGTTATGGCGGATGTAATACGTCAGCCCGTTTTCTAATTTACCGATGCGGACATTGGCGTCCGTAGGGATGGGTGGCATTTGCTGAGCAAATCCCACCGCAACGCTGCCTAGGATAAACCAGGCAGCCACTAGCTTCTTAAAGAAGTGTGTCATGGTGTTGTTTGTTGTGGGGTTATTGTTTTTTTATAAAAGTTCGTTGGCAGAGAGGTATCTTTCTACCTCGATAGCGGCCTTGCAGCCACTTCCTGCCGCAGTGATAGCTTGGCGGTAGTGCGGGTCGGCTACGTCTCCTGCAGCAAATACTCCGGGAACCTTGGTGCGGGGAGTACCGTCTTCGGTAATGATGTAACCCACTTCGTCTGTATCGACGTATGGTTTGAAAATATCAGAGTTAGGCTTGTGGCCAATAGCTAAGAAGAAACCGTCGATGGGAAGGTCGTAGTGCTCTTCGTTACATTCGCCTGCACGTTTAACCAAGTGAACGCCTTCTACACCGTTTTCGCCGTATAGACCTGTTGCATTGTGTTCAAACAGGACTTTGATGTTCGGATGGTTCATCACGCGTGCCTGCATGATTTTAGAAGCGCGCAAGAACGGCTTACGTACAATCAGGTAAACCTGTTTGGCTAGGCCGGCTAAATAAATAGCTTCTTCACAAGCCGTATCACCGCCACCTACTACGGCAACCGTCTTTTTGCGGTAGAAGAATCCGTCGCAAGTAGCACATGCACTGACTCCCATGCCTGCATATTTCTTTTCATCGTCCAGCCCCAAATATTTGGCTGTGGCGCCTGTGGAGATGATGACCGTTTCTGTTTCGATTATCTTTTCGTTATCGATGGTGATGCGGTAAGGACGTTTGCTCAGATTGGCAGAAGTGGCGATGCCTGTGCGGATGTCTGCGCCGAAGCGTTCTGCCTGTTTGCGTAAATCTTCCATTAGCTGCGGTCCACTGATACCTTCGGGATAACCGGGGAAATTCTCTACATCGGTAGTAGTAGTGAGCTGTCCGCCCGGCTGAAGTCCTTCATAAAGGACCGGAGCAATGTTGGCACGCCCTGTATAGATAGCAGCGGTGTAACCTGCGGGGCCTGAACCGATAATCAGGCATTTTACTTTCTCTGTACTCATAATTTTTTTATTCGTTACTTTAAATTGTTAGTTTCTTAAATCAATCACTTCGGCATTCGGATATTTCCTTTTATCAAACCTGAATGATTCATTATCCAATGGCTGATGGGTTTGATAAGAAGATACGATAATCTCGTTGACCGTTTTGTTACTTTGCAGTATTTTGATGTATAACGGTTCGTATGTTTTTGAAACAAATAAGGTAATGGAAGCGATTTCCTGTTTCTTCTCAGGAGTCAAGGTCACTTCATAACCTTGCTTGCCATTGCGGGTTTTCATGCCTGCATACTTATAGTTATAACCGCTTTTATAGAGTGAGAGCAATGAGTATGGATTGATACCTTGCAGTTCCTCCGGGGTGGGGGTACTTATGTTCACTTCGTCACTGCTTTCCAAATAACTCCATTGCGTCTTCCCGTCAAACCAGCTTTGTACACCTCCGCTGTTCAGGTAGAATTGCTCTCCTTTTAACAGTAATGTACCGTTGGATGTACCGCCGAACACAGCGCGTATTCCTCCGGCATCTTTCATAGCCGCGGCTGTCTTGTCCAGCACTTCGCGGGCTTGTTTGTCCTTCTGGGCAAACATACTGGTCGAGAGGCACAGTGCCAATATCAATAAATATATCTTTTTTAATTTAAGCATGATTCTACTAAACAATTTATTGTTGCAGATTGTTCAATTTCATTTCCAGGTCGGTCTCGTCCATACAAAGTACATCACGTGCCTTACTTCCCTGAGTGGGGCCTACGATGCCTGCTTTTTCTAACTGATCCATAATACGTCCTGCACGGTTGTAACCGATAGAGAATTTACGTTGAATCAGTGAGGTAGAACCTTGTTGGTGGATAACTACCAGACGGGCTGCATCTTCAAACATCGGGTCGAGGCGGTTCATGTCCACTTCTCCTATGCTACTTTCACTTTCTTCACCCACATATTCGGGCAGCATGAAAGCGGTAGGATAACCTTGTTGTTTGCTGATGTAATTTGCGATGCGTTCCACTTCGGGAGTATCGACAAAAGCACATTGTACACGTACGGGATCATTGCCTTGTAAGTAAAGCATGTCACCCTTACCAAGGATGGTACGGGAGTCCATCATGGCAGCCACACGGAAAGCGACACGGGCCGGGAAGTTGGCTTTAATGGTACCGGTGATGATATTTGTTGTCGGACGCTGGGTAGCGATGATAGCATGAATACCTACTGCACGTGCTAACTGTGCAATTCGACAAATAGGCAATTCCACTTCTTTTCCGGCAGTCATAATCAGGTCACCGAACTCATCGATGATAATCACGATGTAAGGCATAAAGCGATGCCCTTTTTCAGGATTCAACTGGCGGCTGATAAACTTGGCGTTGTATTCTTTAATATTACGGCATCCGGCTTTGCGTAATAAATCGTAACGCGTATCCATTTCTACACAAAGCGAGTTCAGCGTTTGCACCACTTTCGAAACATCGGTGATAATAGCATCTTCTCCATCTGGCAGTTTGGCAAGGAAATGTCTCTCTATCGGAGTATAAACAGAGAATTCCACTTTTTTAGGGTCTACGATAACAAATTTCAGTTCCGCCGGATGCTTCTTATATAATAAGGAAGTGACAATGGCGTTCAATCCTACGGATTTACCTTGTCCCGTGGCACCTGCTACGAGCATGTGCGGTGCTTTAGCCAAGTCTACCATAAACACTTCATTGGTGATTGTTTTTCCCAATGCTATTGGTAGTTCCATAGTGGTTTCCTGAAATTTCTTGCTGTTGAGAATAGATTGCATCGGCACAATACGCGGATTGGCATTCGGAACCTCTATACCAATAGTACCTTTACCCGGTATAGGGGCAATGATACGGATACCCAATGCAGACAAACTCAGTGCTATGTCATCTTCCAAATTACGGATTTTAGAGATACGCACGCCTTCTGCCGGAGTAATTTCATACAATGTAATAGTAGGTCCTACACTGGCTTTGATAGAGCTTATCTCAATGCCAAAACTGCGCAATACTTTGATAATGCGATCTTTGTTGGCATTCTGTTCTTCCATATCGATATTAGGGCCATTGTCCTCATATTGATTCAACAAATCAAGAGTGGGGAATTTATAGTTTTCCAGATCGAGGCGCGGATTATAAGGCTGTAAGGCAGGACCTTTATACTCTTCATCCTCTTCCGATGTATCATCGGATACGGTAAAGTCGGGTTCGTCATTATCTTCTTCCTCTTCTTCGCTTGTACCTGCAGGTGCAGAGAGTTGAGGCTCGTTCACCTGCTTTTCTTCAAAAGGGAATGGGTCTTTGGGTGCTTCTTCCTCTTCGCTGCCTACTTCCACTTTTATGGGTTGTTCCAGCTCAAAGTCTACCACGGCAGGTTGTGGATTGGAATATTCTTTCTTTTCTTCTTTTTTAGGCTTGATATTTGCATCATAATTTTCGTTGTCGGTTGTTGTGGGCGTATCTTTCTTCTTCCTTCTGAAATTGGGATGAAGTGCCTTACGAATCATATTGATAGTTTCACTGCTCAGATAGACAAAGAAGAGAAGGGCGGTTATCAGTAAAAGCAGTCCCAGACCGGGTATGCCGATTTGAGAAACCAACCATGCACTTACATTATGTCCGTGCAGTCCTCCAGGGTAGATAAAACTGTCGCTGAAGGTTCCGTTGAAAATAAATCCCAGTGTAATGGAGAACCAAATAAGTAGGATAGAACAAGACATAAACCATTTCCATACACGGAACTGGTAGGCTTTCATCATTTTCATTCCTACAACAGCAAGGAAAAGAATGATGAAATAAGCGGCAAGCCCGAAACATTCGTTGATAAGGAAATCCGCCAATTGTGCACCGCGTGCGCCGGCGTAGTTTTTCACATGATTAGTGGTCTGCATCAGCTCACCCGGTTGCTGGTTGTCCAATATGCTTTGGTCTGCCGCTCCCGTGAAAAAGAAGGAAGTAAAAGCCAGCAATAAGTAAACGGCGAATATCACACTGATGAGTCCTATAACAAAATGTGTTGTCTCACTCTTAAAAAATGTAGTAAACCGATTCGTCGAAATCTTTTTAGGTTCGGTCTCTTTATCTGTTTTTTTCTTAGCCATATTTATTAATGCGATTTATTATTTCGCAAATGTACATGAAAATCATTAATTATTGGCTTAATTAATCTCTTTTTTCTTACCTTTGCGATTCAATTTTAATGTTATGGAAAAGTATAGTCAGGTGATATTTGACAAAAATACAGTGGAGTTTGTGACGGTAGCTGCCGAATATTGTGGCTTTTTAGAAAGAACACGTGATGCCAAGCGGGGCACATTTGTAGACACCGCCCTCAAAATTCTTCCGTTGCTCTATTTAAAAGCATCCATGATACCTCCTTGCGAACGGATAGGGGAGTTTGACCCCGAAACATTCGTAACAGAAGAAGATTATGAACTGATACGCATGGCTGTGGCCGAAGTGTTGGGCTCTAAAGACGACTATTTGGAAGTCTTTCTGCCTGATATGGCATACAGTGATACACCTATAAAGAAATGTATATCCGAAGATTTGGCTGATATTTATCAGGACTTGAAAGATTTTATCAGTGTGTTTCAATTGGGACTGAACGAGACGATGAACGATTCGCTGGTGATTTGTAAAGAGCATTTTGAAGAATTTTGGGGACAACGTTTGGTGAATACGATGCGTGCCCTGCACGATGTGAAATATAATTCCGCCGATGAAGACAAAGAAGATGTAATGGATGAAGACGATTCGGAAATGGAAGATGAGAACCGATTATTATGAAGTTAATAAAGAAAAGTATAAGTAAAGCAGAAATAGCTGCAATGCCCAAAGTGCTTTTTCCCGGACGTATATTTGTGGTTTATACCGAAAGTGACGCCGAAAAAGCAGTGGCTTATCTCAAGGATCAGCGCATAGTGGGAGTGGATACGGAAACCCGTCCCTCATTCAAACGAGGAACTACCCACAAGGTGGCATTGTTGCAGATTTCCACACAGGACACTTGTTTCCTGTTCAGGCTTAACCGTATCGGCATGCCCGATTCGTTGCAGGAGTTCTTGATGAGCGATACCCTCAAGATAGGCTTGTCACTGAAAGATGATTTCAACTCATTGCGTAAACGTCAGGATATGCGTCCCGATCGTGGAAACTGGATAGAATTGCAAGAATATGTAGGCAAGTTTGGTATTGAAGACAGAAGCCTGCAAAAGATATATGCCAACCTTTTCGGAGAGAAGATCTCAAAGAATCAGCGCCTTTCCAATTGGGAAGCCGATGTACTGAGTGAAGGGCAAAAGTTATATGCTGCCACCGATGCATGGGCGTGTGTGGAAATTTACAACTGCCTGTCCGAATTGGAACGCACGGGCGATTACGAAATAATACAAAACGAACCAATAGAATCAACAGTAACTACCGATGGCTTATAAAAAAGTATACCTGAAACCGGGTAAAGAAGAATCGTTGAAACGTTTTCATCCTTGGGTGTTTTCGGGAGCTATCCATCACATAGAGGGAGAGCCCGAAGAAGGTGAAATTGTAGATGTGTACACATCAAAGAAAGAATTTATTGCTTGCGGACATTTCCAGATTGGGAGCATTGCCGTACGGGTGCTAACCTTTACTCAGAAAGAAATAGACCATGACTTTTGGAAACATCGTCTGGAGGTGGCGTATGATTTGCGCCGGAGTTTAGGTCTGGCTGGCAACCCCACCAATAACACTTACCGTTTGGTGCATGGAGAAGGTGATAATCTGCCGGGGCTTATTATAGATGTGTATGATCATACGGCAGTGATGCAGGCACATTCTGCCGGTATGCACGTCTACCGCATGGAGATAGCCGAAGCCTTGTCGGAAGTGATGGGCGATGTGGTTCGGAATATTTATTATAAGTCGGAAACCACTTTGCCGTTTAAGGCGGATTTAGAACCAGAAAATGGCTTTATCAAAGGAGGAAGTCCTGAGAATATTGCTATGGAATATGGTTTGAAATTCCATGTGGATTGGCTGAAAGGACAAAAGACTGGTTTCTTTGTCGACCAACGCGAGAACCGTCATTTACTGGAACGTTATTCCAAGGGGCGTAATGTACTGAATATGTTTTGTTATACCGGTGGATTTTCTTTCTATGCCATGCGCGGAGGAGCAAACCTGGTACATTCGGTAGACAGCTCTGCCAAAGCCATCGATCTGACAAATATGAATGTAGAGCTTAACTTCCCCGGTGACTCGCGTCATCAGGCTTATGCCGAAGATGCTTTCAAGTACTTGGACCGTATGGGGGATCAGTATGATTTGATAATCCTAGATCCGCCAGCTTTTGCCAAACATAAAGATGCCCTTCGCAATGCTTTGCGCGGATATACCAAGCTGAATGCCAAGGCGTTTGAGAAAATAAAGCCGGGAGGAATTCTGTTTACTTTCTCTTGTTCGCAAGTTGTGGATAAAATGAATTTCCGTAATGCTGTGTTTACTGCGGCTGCACAAAGCGGACGTAGCGTGCGTATTTTGCATCAACTCACACAGCCGGGTGACCATCCTGTTAATATTTACCATCCTGAAGGTGAATACCTGAAAGGATTGGTATTGTATGTCGAATAATCTATTGTCTGTATTCGGGTGTAGGCTTTGCACCCGAATATAGTTATGAATGTATTATAATAGCTGCTACTTATTCTTGGAAGTATCTGTAAAATATAAAAATAGTTAAACCAAAGCGAAAAAGTACTCGCTTGTTATGTTTGATAACATAAAACCTGTATCTTTGCACTGTGTTTTTCATGGTATTAGATTTAAGGTTAATGAAGATTGGGT
>ERZ779695.570-NODE-570-length-10518-cov-1.7019_pt1 | contig 10518 bp, 10 predicted proteins | sample MGYA00511100_ERZ779695 | MGnify/ENA primary metagenome ERZ779695 (study PRJEB29588, sample SAMEA2163351) | human gut metagenome | biome: human gut; feature: human-associated habitat; material: faeces | place: Denmark | collected 2008/2010 ...
CATAGAGCTGTTATATAACGGCGAATATATCCGAAACCGGGATCTCGATTTTTACGCTTCCCGACTTTGCATTACTCCTCATTACCTATCGGAGATATGTAAAAAGGTAAGTGGTAAACCTGCCACGTATTGGATTGACCGCTTTACTCTTCAAGAGATTACCCGTTTGCTGCGACAAAAAGAATTGTCTTTAACTACGATTGCCGAGCGAATGAATTTCTCATCTGTTTCTTATTTTAGTCGATATGTACAGAAGAGAATGAAAATAACTCCTTCAGAGTATAGAAAGGATACGTATATTCGTTAATTTCTATGGTATTTAATGTAAAACAAACGAAATAAGGATAGCCGTTTTTGTACGACTGTCCTTAATTTAAATCTTCATTATTCTTCCATTTGTAGAAAAGGAAGTTTATTGAATATCTAACCCTTTCCGCCAGACTGTTTTCTCCGTTCAGGCAACAAGTCGGACGGTTGAACAGAATCACATATATTACTCTAAATTCCGCCTGCTCCAGCATACTGGTATATTCACCAATTGAAGGGAAATAGAAAGAAAAGGCATAATCCATATCTTTTTTCAAAACTTATCTTCAAAGAGGCATGTACCATTGCCACATACCCTTTTCCTCCAAATTCACAGACAAGTTGCTCATGTAGTTTCAATGTCCGGTTGACCTGCCTTAATAACAGAGGCTGTTTCTCTTTATCAATCCAATGAAACAGTTTATAGGGTACGATATTATTACGGACAGGTACGCCTCCGTTAGTCACGTGCCTGTCTGCCGGTATAGGAGTATTCCGGCAATGGCCTTTCCCAATATTTCTTCCACCAACCCACGGGAGTACATATCAGCCGTATCGAACCTATTCAGACCGGCATCTGCACATATCCACCATACGTGTAGCCTCAGACATCTCTGTGTGGCCTTATCCTTCAAACCCGTGTGTACCACCGAAAGTGGCGGTTCCCAAAGTCAATGTCCGAACAAAAAAGTCCGGTTCCATTTAGATTTCTATATTCCATTGAGTATAAAATTAAAAATGATTATTAAACAAATAATAGCAATACCGACAAGCAGGTGACAGCAGTTGTGAAATAGCGGAATCCCTTCTCCGGCAGTTTTTTAACTAATGCAATTCCCAACACACCGCCTATAATAATAAAAGGAATGGTATAGCCATCTAATATCAGTGAGGAGGTGGTGATATTGCCCCATGCAAATATCTGCACGGGAATCTTCAGGTAGTTGATGACCAAAAAGAACCAAGCATTCGTCCCTACAAAACTATATTTGGGCATCTTGACCGATAGCAGGTAAATGGCCATCACAGGCCCCGCCGCATTGCCTATCATTGTGGTGAAGCCGCCCATCAGTCCGAATAAAGGTCCGTACCACCAGTGGGAGGAAAGCGTATTTTCCTTACCTTTCCAGTCTGACCGGAACATCACAAGCAGTACCACTAAAAGACAGCCACCCATTAGGTGCTTGAACTCGGCGGGAGGAATTAGCTTGTCAACAAACAGCGCGATGGCAAACCCTACTAAAGCAGAAGGTAATAATTTCAGTATATACCTCCATTCGGCAATCCTGCGATAATACAGGACGGCTATCAAATCAGCCACACATAAGATGGGCAATATCAACCCGGTAGAAGGTTTGGCTCCGAAAGTCATTGCCATCATTGGTACAGCAAGCAAACTGATACCTTGAATACCGGTCTTAGACATACCGATAAACAGGGCAGACAAAAACAATATTCCCCAGTCGGAAGATGATTGTATCCACATCGAAAAGTCCATTATCATAATATACAACCGTTATAATCCAAGTACCTTTTTGAGCTCGTTACGCATAACTTCAGCATCCACATCCACACCTGTCCAGTATTTCACGGCAATCACAGCCTGATTGACAAGCATGTTCATACCCGGAAGTACGTGTTGGCATCCGCGTGCCATCGCATCCTTGACAAAATGGGTGTACACCGGATTAGGAATGCAGTCGGCTACGACCATGTTAGGTAACAAGGTGTCGGAATCCATGTTCAGACGCTGATTTACATTCGGATAAAGTCCTACGGAAGTGGCATTAATCACGATGTCCGTATCGGCCGGAATTCGGTAAGAATGATTTCATAAAACAAAGTCTGCTTTGGCGGGTGTCTTGCCATTCAGCAAATCGGCCAGTTCCCGTCCTGCGTTATCGATATTCAAAATAGTAATGGATGCAGCTTCCGCCAAAGCCATTTCTACACCAATGGCACGTGCAGCACCACCGGCTCCGAACAGAACCACCTTCTTGCCCTGGATGGAGGTCACTTCCGAAATGGCTTTCACAAAGCCTTTCCCATCCGTATTCTCACCTCTGGTCCTTTTGTCTTTCCCGATGATGACCGTATTGACAGCCCCTATAATTTTAGCAGAGTCTCCCAACTCGTCCAGATATTGTATAACCTTGATTTTGTTGGGAATGGAACAGTTGAATCCTCTCCAGCCCATGGCCTTAGCTCCGTTTACGGCAGCTTCCAGATTATCCGGTCCTACCTCACAGTTGATATATCTGTAGTGCATACCGTGATGCTTGAAAGCGGCTTCCATGATAGCCACAGTAGGATTTTCGGACGCGGGTTTTGCAAATGAACCGACTAACCCCGGCAAAAAATCGGGAGCCGGAGTGTAATTTTTTAAATCATTGATACTCATAATCGGATAATTATATTGGTTACTAAATTCTACAATTTCAGGAAGGCGGGACATTATGCCGTTATCGTTGGTCAACTCGCACAATACGGCATAAGGTATTTTCGATAATAAATCCTCCTTGCTCACCTCATTCTATTCAGTCAGTTTTTCACAGTATTCTATTTTCTCTTTATTAGGACCGAGTATCGTAAAGAACTTTACCCCATGTTCCCAAAAAGGCAGGTATTGCACCTTTTCATCCAACATCTTGTGTCCGGTCTCTTTCATACTCTCAAATAGCAGGTCGATACCAGTAACATTCAACGCTATGTGGTCTATCGCTCCGGATTTATCTGCTACCTGTGTACTCTCGTAAATCTCCATTACCAAATTTCCCAGTTGCAGGAAAACCACGGCTTCTCCATTGTTCGGATTAACTGTTTGCCAGACCGGTTCAAAACCGAGGTTCCGGTAGAATTGCATACTCTTTCCAATGTCGTTTGTCGGAATACCGACATGCTGTATTCCTGTAATCTTTGCCTTTATCTCCATAGTTTATTTCTTATTAAAAATAGATTCTTTGATGACTGACAGTACCCCTCCGGCATCGTTGGACGGGGCTGTATAATGTGCGTAACGCTTCAATTCCTCCGAAGCATTTTCCATTGCATAGCTGTAAACCACGGACTGAAGCATTTCAGCATCGTTCATTTGATCACCGAAAGCCATACACTCGTCCGGCGTTACGGAAAAATACGACTGAATTAGCTTCAAGGCATTGCCCTTATTCGCATCCCGATGGCTTACGTCCAACCAGTTCGATCCGGAAACAACCACTTTCAGGCTATTATTGAAATGCTCCATGATGGGATAGCTGTTTATAGCAGAACCTCGGAAATCGTAAACAGCTATTTTCAGAAATCTGTCATCGGTGACATTCATCAAATCCGGTACGACATTACATTTCTCATAATAAGTATATGCCTGCTTTACAAAATCCGGGTGGTAGTCTTCTATATATGCCTTGTTCTTTCCGCATAAAACAGGATAAGCTCCCTCTATTTTCCGAACTTCACGTATGACCTCACGGGCTTTTTCTATGGGAACATCCACTATTAGCAACTCTTGGGAATTAAAAAGGACATAAGTTCCGTTTTCTGCTATAAATATGATTTTATCTTTTATGGGGTTGAAAAGTTTCAGTAAGTTGTAGTATTGTCTACCACTTGCGGCAACAAACATTATATCTTTATTACTTAAATCTTCAAACATAGTGAAAAACTCCGGATTCAATATTCCATTTGAATCCAAAAGTGTACCGTCCATATCGGATGCTATTAGTTTTATGGGATTATTTTTCATGCCTCTCTCTATTAATCTTTTGACTTTGCAAAGGTAGGGTATGTTTTTAACATGTAATTCTATTATATTTGCTAATTACTTTCTTATATTTGCGAAAACAAAAAAAGAAGGAAATATGGGTATACTGGAACGTAAAATCATTCACGAACGGACAACATTATGCAGTCATATTCTTTACCCTCAATTCGTATTGCCCCGTCATAAGCATGTAGAATACGAAATTATGCTGTTTACCCGTGGAAGTGGAAAACAGTTTGTTGGGGAAGGGGTTCTTGACTATCAAAAGGGAGACATCGCATTAATCGGCAGTAATGTTCCTCATTTGCATCTTTGTAATACCAAACTGAATTCTACGATAAACTTTGAATCAAGTGCAGGAGAGGCTTTGCAGTTCCATCCAATAATATTTCCTTTCAAGTTGGAGGATATACCTGATTATCAACTTATTTATCAGTTGCTTCAAAAGAGTCAATATGGGATACGTTTTTATGATAAAGAGTTATTCGAGGAATTAGGACAACGGTTTCAAGACATTGATCATTATGAATATACCCATCGGATAATAGCTCTCTTTCAAATTTTGGAGCGGCTGTCTGCATGTAAAAACATAAAACTTCTGTCCAGTACGGCATATAGCAATACGAATTTTGCCGTAGAAGTCAATGAGCCCGTCAGTAAAGTATATACCTATTTATTCAACCATTATAAGGAGAAAATCACATTACAGGAAATCGCCAATTACGTCAAGCAAAATCCATCGGCACTATGCCGTTATTTTCGGCAACGGACAGATAAAAGTATCTTTCAATGTCTTGCGGAAATTAGGGTGGAACATGCTTGTAAGTTACTATCATATTCCAATTTGAGCGTCTCTCAAATAGCCTACGAGTCAGGGTATGGTAATGTCCCATATTTTATCAAACAATTTGAAAGCATAACTCAACGGACTCCTAAAGAATATCGTAATCAAATAGAAAAAATATAGAATGAAATACCCTTGGAAGTTATTGTCTAACTTTTTGAAGGCATTTCATTTAGGATAGATAGAACAACGCTGGACAACAAACAGGAAGCGTATGGACTGAAATATTGATTTCAGTAACAATAAGCTGATAATTTATTGAATTTGGCTATCTGTGAATGTGTATTTCTCAAAAATAATGCTGCTGTAATCGTTACCTATTTAACGATGTCTTCCCATGTGCCATGTTACGTTTTCGGCTTCGACATCGTAGTCAGGTTCTCTCTAAACCCCTTGTTTACAACCTTCTTGCTCCAATCCGCTCTAACTCTCGGTTTTTATCCTTATCTTTGCCAGAAATAATGAATGCTTATGTGTGTTACTTTGTCTACTGCTGATGATTTTGAGGAACTGACCGAGCTGTGGGAAGCGTCGGTGCGTGCTACTCATCATTTTATTCCCGAACAATATATTCTGAAACTCAGACCGTTGGTGTGGAGTGTTTATCTTCATAGCATGCCTGTCTACATAGTGCGAGGGCCGGAACGGATAGAAGGCTTTATGGGGATAAACGGTGATATGTTGGAGATGCTTTTTGTGCACCCCCAAAGCATGGGAAAAGGAATAGGGAAGAAATTACTGCAGTATGCCATCAACTATTGTCATGTTCATTATGTTGATGTAAATGAACAGAATGAGCAGGCTTATGGTTTTTACCGTCACTTAGGATTTGAGGTGATAGGCAGAGATGCTACTGATGCATCAGGTGAACCGTATCCTATATTACATTTAAAATTAAAGGAAAACATGAAAATAGAAAATTGGGGAATAGTTCCTTACTCCGAAGCTTGGGAAAGACAAACCGTGCTTTTCAATGCACTGGTGGAAGCAAAGCAGGAAAGAAAGCCTTATGAGAACAGAATTATTTTTGTAGAACACCCTCACGTCTATACGTTGGGAAAGAGTGGAAAAGATGTAAATATGTTGTTGGGTGAGGCACAGTTGCAAGCTATCGGTGCAACGCTCTATCATATTGATAGAGGGGGAGATATTACATATCACGGTCCCGGACAGTTGGTTTGCTATCCCATTCTGAATTTGGAAGACTATCATTTGGGTTTGAAAGACTACATTCATCTATTAGAGGAAGCGGTGATTAAGGTATGTGCTTCGTATGGTATAGAAGCTGGCAGGGTAAAAGGGGCAACAGGCGTATGGCTTGCTATCGGAACTTCTCAGGAACGGAAGATTTGTGCTATGGGGGTGCGTAGTAGTCATTTCGTTACGATGCATGGGCTGGCATTGAATGTCAATACGGATTTGCGTTATTTTGGATATATCAATCCATGTGGATTTATAGATAAAGGAGTGACTTCTTTGCAGAAGGAATTGGGCAAAGAAGTTCCGATGGAAGAAGTCATAGCACGTTTGCAACAGGCATTGTGCGGGCTGTTGTCATAAATGTATCAAAAATAACATTTATCTCATGAGTAGCGCTTCGGATAGCGGAGTATGATACTCAACAGTGCAAATATCCCGATGGTAACCGGATAGTATAAATACTCGATTACACTCAGTGGTGACAATGCAGCTAGTTTGGAAGCAATTAACATCTGTGCTCCGTAAGGGATTATTCCTTGGATGACACAGGAGAAAGTATCCAGAATGCTTGCACTCTTGCGCTTGTCCACTCTGTAGCGGGTAGCTATGTCGTTTGCCAACGGGCCTACGGTGATGATGGCTATCGTATTGTTTGCCGTGCAAAAGTTGGCAATGCTCACCAATGCTGCAATGCATAATTCGGCACCTCGTTTGCTGTTTACGTGTTTGGTTAGTTTTTGAATAATATAATCCACTCCACCGTTAAAACGAATCAGTTCCAACATTCCGCCTGCCATGAGTGTGATGATAATTAAATCACCCATTCCCGTGATGCCTGTTCCCATAGAGCCAAACCAGTCGAAGAAGCTGATACTTCCGGTCAATATTCCGATGATTCCTGTGCTGGCAATTCCCAAGATGAGCACTAAGGCCACATTCATACCGGCAATGGCTGTTCCCAGCACCACCAGGTAAGGAATAACTTTCACCCATTCTACTGAATGTACTTCGGGAGTAGTCATAATATCCATTCCCCTGAAAATATAATAACCGAACACTATCAATGCCGCCGGCAAAGCAATCATAAAGTTTACCCGAAACTTATCACGCATGGCACATCCTTGGGTACGCGTGGCTGCGATGGTAGTATCCGAAATAAAGGAAAGATTATCACCGAAAAAGGCGCCTCCCACCACAATACCTACCATGAATGCCAGATTCATGTCTGTTTTCTCGGCAATACCTGCCACTACCGGCACTAATGCTACAATTGTTCCTACCGAGGTTCCAATGGAGATGGATATGAAACAGGCAGCTAGAAAGACACCTGCCAATAAGAGGTTGTCAGGCAATAAATGGAGCGTCATATTAACGGTTGCATCGATGGCGCCGATATCTTTTGCACTTTGGGCAAAAGCACCTGCCAAAATAAAAATCCATATCATCAACATGATGTTCTTATTGGCTGCACCGATGGAGTATTGCAACATTCGTTCATTCAGGCTCAGTCCTTTGGTGATGCAGACAGCATATACCGAAGAAACCATGAATGCAACGGTTATGGGGACTTTATAAAAATCATCTACTATGAGAGATGTTACCAAATAAAGACACAGAAATACCAGTAACGGACTAAGTGCCCATAGACTGGGTTTATTGGTTATAGGAGTTAATTTTTCACCGTTCATGAATTTCTATTTTTATGAAATGGGGTGCAAAGTTACAAAAAAGACTGCTTGATACCTCGTTAGCAGAATTAATTTATCCTTTTTTGGGTTACTAAGCGGGAGTTCGGTATTAAGAATACCGGGGTGTGGATTGGGTTTAGTGATAGAAGGATATTTTGAATAGAAGAACAAAAGAACAAATCCAAACACCCTATTTAGAATTTGTCCTTTTGTTCTTCTCCTAAAGGAATAATGTGGCGAATATAGGTATCAGAGGGTTACTCCTGTTTTAAAGATGGCTATTTCGCGGTAATTCTTCTTTTCATTATTTACGAATTCGCCGCTTGCCACTTTGATGACATAATCAATGAATCTTTCGCATGTCTTTTCCATCGGTTCATGCTCTACGATAACACCCGCATTGAAGTCTATCCATCCCGGCTTGTTTTTTGCCAGTGCGGAGTTGGTTGAAATCTTCATGGTGGGGACATAAGTGCCGAAAGGAGTACCGCGACCGGTAGTGAAAAGCACCATGTGGCAACCGCAAGAGGCGAGGGCAGTAGCTGCCACTAAGTCGTTGCCCGGCGCCGAAAGCAGATTCAGTCCTTTCACTTTTAGGCGTTCGCCATAAGGCAATACCCCGTCAACGTAAGATTTGCCGCACTTTTGTGTACAGCCTAATGCCTTGTCTTCCAGTGTAGAGATACCGCCCGCCTTGTTTCCCGGTGACGGATTTTCGCCTACCGGTTCTCCATGAGACAAGAAGTATTCCTTAAAGTTATTGATGAGCCGGACAGTCTGCTCAAACAATTCTTTGTTACGGCAACGGTTCATCAAGATAGTTTCCGCACCAAACATTTCCGGCACTTCCGTCAAGACTGAGGTACCTCCTTGGGCAATAAGAAAATCGGAGAACATTCCCAGCAAGGGATTGGCTGTGATGCCCGAAAAACCGTCCGATCCGCCACACTTCAGACCTACTCTCAGTTCGGATAAAGGAACTTCCACCCGCACATCTTCTTTTGCCTTGGCATAAAGTTCGCGCAATATTTTCATTCCTTCTTCAAATTCATCGCCCACTTTTTGAGTAACCATAAATTTCACACGGTCGGTGTCATACTCTCCAAGGAACTCACGAAATACATCAGGCTGGTTGTTTTCGCATCCCAGACTGACAATCAATACGGCTCCCGCATTGGGATGCAGTACCATGTCACGCAGAATTTTCTTAGTGTTTTCATGGTCGTCACCCAGTTGGGAACAGCCATAATTATGAGGAAATGCCATGATAGCATCTACTCCTTCGCCGTTGGTTTCGCGTCTCAATGCCTCTGCCAGTTGGTTGATTATGCCATTAACGCATCCCACAGTTGGGATAATCCATATCTCATTGCGGATGCCCACTTCTCCGTTCTTACGGCGGTATCCTTTAAAAGTCAAATCCTTTTTGGGAATGTCCAGTGAGACTTCCACCGGATTATAAGTATATTCCAGCAATCCGGCAAGGTTGGTCTGGATTTGCTTTTCATTCATCCAGCTTCCCTGTTTCACAGCCATGCGCGCATGTCCGATGGGGTAACCGTATTTAATGATATCCTCTCCTTTAGAAAAGTCTTTTAAAGCCACTTTATGCCCGGCGGGTATGTCTTCTTTCAGAACGATTGAAACACCATCCACAGTAATTGTTTCACCGGATTTAAGTTCTGAGATAGCGACAGCAACATTGTCGGCCGGATTGATTTTTAAATACTTTGTTTCCATTTATGTCAGTTATTAGATTTGTTTTTTGTGGGCATCCAGATAGAAATCTATATTCTCTACTGTCAGCAAGGTAATGGGCATATAGTTGCACTGCTTCACTTCTTTTTTGAAAATGAGATGATTGCAAAGACTTTCCACACCGCAGTATCCCTGAACGGACGGTTGCTGTGCAATCAAAAAATCTACAGTTCCTTCTTTCAGGCAGTGTACATTGCGGCTCAGCAGGTCATACCCCATCAGCTTGAAGTCCTTTTTGTTATGCTTTAGCAAATACTCTCCCACAATATATACTTTGGAATTGAACGTGATACCGCAATTAATTTGAGGATGTTCGATAAAGAAGCGTTGTAGCAGTATCTCATCCTCGTCGGGACGCTTGGCGTAGAGGTTTAGTTCTACAATCCGACAGTCGGGGAAATGTTCCTGCATGTATTTTCTGAAACCTTTCTCCCGGTTCTCCTGTTGGTTGGACCCCAATCGCCCTTCATTAATTTGACGGAACACGACAATTTCTTTCGGTCTCTCTCCCAGCATCATTGCCATGCGTGCGGCAAAATAACCGCTTTGTTCGGATTTCTGTCCAAAGAATGCCAAAGGACGAAGACTGGGTACATTGGAGTCGATAAAGATGTAAGGGATTTCCTTCTTTTGCAATTGTTCGATAAACTGTGAAGTGATTTCGGGAACGGTGGGAGCCACCAAAACTCCGTCCACTTCCCGGGCCAATATCTCTTTGCCGGAATTTGTGAAAGAAGCATATTCATATTGGTCGTAATAGGAGATGGAGAGCGTGATATGGAAATCAGAAAATGTTTCCACAGCACGTTTTATGCCGGCTTCCACATCAGTCCAATAGTCTCCTTCTTTGTGCTGGGGAAGCAGACAGACAAACAGATACTTTTTGTTTGAGGCCAATGCACTGGCATACATATTGGGCTGGTAATCCAGTTGCTTTAAGATTTCTTCCACTCTCTTTCGGC
>ERZ779695.571-NODE-571-length-10513-cov-4.44148_pt1 | contig 10513 bp, 8 predicted proteins | sample MGYA00511100_ERZ779695 | MGnify/ENA primary metagenome ERZ779695 (study PRJEB29588, sample SAMEA2163351) | human gut metagenome | biome: human gut; feature: human-associated habitat; material: faeces | place: Denmark | collected 2008/2010 ...
ATTTTGGGGGCGCTTTCTGCCCCCACTTTTATACTGACTTTCATCCGGATTTTGTCGTGTCCGAATTGCGGGGGCGCTTTTCGCCCCCACTTTGACATTTTGGGGGCGCTTTCTGCCCCCACTTTGCTGTTTTGGGGGCGCTTTCTGCCCCCACACATCAAAATCCGATTTCTCATGCCCTGACTGGTTCACCAACTCTCTGATTCATCTGGTTCAGATTAAGCTTTGCAGCCACAAGCCACTCGTTGTAATCCTTATATCCGGCTGGAGGCGGACAGTCTTCTACCTCATATCCAAGCTCATAATACTTTCTCATAAGTTCAGCTGCTGCTTTTCTCCCCGGCTCATCTCCATCAAGGCAGAACTGGATGGAAGTTATCTGCGGATGTTCCCGAAGAAATGTTTCAAGTGGTGCATCTGCAAGCATCCCAAGTGCCAGCTTATTTGATTCATAATCCGTGAAGATATCCACATAACTCATAAGGTCGATTGCAGCCTCAAATACTACAAGCTCTGTACTGTTCACATTTACCACATTAAATCCATAGTTCTTATCATTTCCTGTGACATCACACTTGAATGGCTTGCCCTGCTTATCAAACACGCCTCTCATACTTGCAAATCTTGTCACTCCATTTTTATCATTTCCTTTGAAAACAACATTGTGGTAATGCCTGCTCTCATAAATCAGTCCTTCTTTTAAAAACAGTTCTATGACAGCCCTGCTGATTCCTCTCTCCTGGTTCAGATAGGAAATAAGATAGGAATTGTCTCCTGCCGGTTCCGGTAGGACAAATGGCTTTCTCTCCTCTGTCTGCTTCTGCGATACCTGATGAACAAGTGGCTGCTTTACAGGATTCTCGATTCTTCTGTATCCTGCAAAATCTAAAAGCCAGAAAACAGCCTCTTTTACACTCATTCCGCAGAACACCCGTAAGAAATCTATCTGTGAGCCGCCATTATTACCTTTGTCAAACTGCCTTGACCACCTGTACCAATGACTCCTGTTATAGATACGGATGGAATCCATCTCCTTTAAAGTGTGATATTTTCCAATCCTCTTTACTGTATAACCAAGACTTTCTGCGACTGCACACAGGTCAACACTCTTTGCTATGGCAAGCTCTTCATCCGTAAATCTTCCATCCATGCTCTCACCTTGCCTTTCCCTGCTCTGCTACAAGTGGTGACTTGATATCAAGTGTCCGATAATCAGTGCTAAGTGTAATCTTAGGATTATCAATCATGCCTTTTTCCCTGAAACTGAAAAATTCACGATTGTCTCCACCGACTATGATATGGTCAATGAGAGGTATTCCCATCAGCTCACACAGCTTGTTCATGCGGTCCGTCATCATCGTGTCTGCCTTGCTTGGGAATACGTTTCCGGATGGATGACAATGGATTAACATCATGCTTGCAGCATTGCTTAAGATACTTGATTTAAACAGTTCTCTCGGATGTGCCATTGCCTCATTTAAAGAACCAACACTTGCAAAATGCACATTGATAGGTTTTAAATCTGACCTTAGATTGACCACGCACACTACTTCCCTGTCAAACTGGCACATACAGTCTCCCATGACAGCAGCTATATCCGCCGGATTGTTAAAGGTGTGCTCCGAATAAATCGGAGCATCCTTTACAAGTCTTACCGAAACCACATCGAGCTTGAAGTCATTCTTCTTTGGCATCAGACACCGCCTCCTCTCCAAACTCGACACGGATAACAAAGTCACCTTTCTGGCTGTTTATGAGAGCAATGAGTTCTTCCATTGTAAGTTCCTGCTCCATAACTGCCTCCTATCTGGACTTTTCCTTCGCATCATATACAAGGGGAGGTTCTGCAACGATACCATCAAGCCTCTTGTTCGGTGTATCAGTTGCCAGGGTGAGTTTTCTTAAATCCTTATCATAGTGATATACCTGATTGGAAAGTCTCTCGTCCAAAGACACCTCCTGCATATTTACCTCGACTACCATCTGTGCAAGCATCTCAGGGCTTCCCATATCTGAAGATACTGCAATAACCTCATGCACGCTCGAAGGGAGAATATAAAGGTCACTCTCTAAACTCTCTGCCAGCTCATGAAGCTCATTCTCATAAAGCATGGATGCTGCACCATTGATACCCTTTTCATTGGAAATCACCCACATCGTCTGCTCCGGTGGAATCTCAGCTATCATCATCTCTGCGATCTCCTGTGGCATCCCATCCCTTGCGAACATTTCTTTCATAATGTCATTCATGCTACGAACGACAGGTGGGAAGAGTCTTCTTGTGTTTTCCGCTGCACACTTAAAGAGCTGTTCCTCGCTCATTCCAAGTCTTTTCGCAAATTCATTTGTAATTTTTGAACTCTGCACCGCATCCTTATCTGCACTGATTATTACCTTATACACAATAGAAAGATCCTGGAACTCCCTGTGCGGCACCTGTTCCAAAAATGTCTTATTCTGCTCTGTATTGATGAGCTGGAATACAATCTTCTCGTTAGCATCCTTCATAATGCTGTCCACATCAACAACCGGAACCTGCTCATATGCCCTTTCCATAAAGTCACATGCAGCCATAAGTGTTTCCTCAAGATCACCACAGTCCTGATACTTCTTATACATGTCATTGATATAAATCGTAGGCGAAATGTTCCTGCCTTCTTCTCTTAAGATGATGCCATCAAGAGTCACATTCACCTTTTCCACGGGTTCTGCCACAAGCTCCATTCCTTTGAACTTCTCAGGCATATAATCCATAAACTTTTCTTTTACTACTTCCTTAAAAATCTCGTAATTCATCATATTACGGTTCCTCCTTAATCTAAAAAAGCAGGGAACATAAGTCACTGGCTTACATTCCCCGCAAGGTTAATTGTTACTGTTTATTCTTTTTCTTTCTTCCACGAAGTCCTACTCCGACACCAGTAATAAGTGCAAGTGCACCGATTCCAAGATAAAGAAGCGGATTTGCATTGTCGCCTGTCTGTGGAAGCTTAGGCTCTGTCGGTACATTGACAAGCTTAAGTGTTGTTACAACAACATCCGGTGCATTGTCATCATATCGAAGAGTTACATCGTGAGCTGTTTCATCAAGGATATATCCGTCAGCTGCTTTTGTCTCAACTACTGTATAATGGATATCTTCCTTAAATGAACCATCCTCATTGTAAGTACAGATAGGAAGCTCCTTGCTCTCTGCATGACCATTCTTGTCAGTAGTGAGTGTATCAAGCACCTTTCCGTCCTTATCCCTTACTTCAAATACAACACCCTCGATCGGCTTTCCGGTTACTTTGTCAGTTTTCTCAATGAAAATCTTACCGACTGCCTGCTCATCCTTCATGGATACCTTCTGGATTTCTGCTGTCTCCTTTACTTCAAAGGTTACATCACTTGCCACCTTATATCCATATGGTGCAGATTCCTCTCTGAGTGTGTACTTTCCGACAGGAAGTCTCTCAATCATATGAGTCTTTCCTGCCTCTGATGTCCAGCTCTCAACAAGCTTTCCATCAGCATCAATAACTGAAAGCTTTGCTCCAGGCAATTCTTTCTTGCCTGTGATATCAGTCTTTGAAATTTCTACCTTGATCGGTGCATTTTCAAATGCTGCCTCAAACTCGATAACCTTTACCTTATCTCCCTGATATGAAGCATCCACATCAAATGTCTTATCTGACTTCACATAGCCCTTTGGTGCCTCAAGTTCTTTGACATAATACTGTCCAAGTGGAAGGTCAGAAGTAAATGTTACTTTGCCATCCTTTCCAGTAACACCTCTCTCAATCTGTGTATCTGCTTTGACAATAACCTTTCCATCCTTATTTACGATATCTTCTTTCGCAAACAAACCAAATACAGCACCTTCAAGCTCTTTCTTTGTCTCTGAATCAGTCTTTGTAACAGTAATCTGCACTTTCTGACGCTCATTTGTCACATCCATTCCTGCAAATACAACCTTTGTATTCTGGTCGATATAGGAAAGGTCTGCGTCAATCGGTGTATCATCAAGTACAAATCCATCTAATGTCTTTGTCTCTACAAGATAATACTTGCCAAGAGGAAGGTCATCAATTCTGGCAATGCCCTTATCGTTTGTTACGATAGTTGCTACCTTTTCCCCAGCTTTATGGTAAATGCTTCCAAGTCCGTCTGCACTCACGATATCCTCTTTTGCATATACATCAAAAGTTACTCCTGCAAGACTGTCCTTGAAGTAATTGAAAATGAAATCATACCAATGTCCCTTCATAAGAGTGGTATCTGTTACAAACTCGCCATCCTTGTTGATCACGATAGAACCAGTCGGAACCTCATCCTTCATTTCTACATGCTGCACATCTCCTGTATCCTCTACTGTAAACTGAATATCGGTTGCTTTCAGGTATCCGTATGGAGCAAACTCCTCACGAAGTGTGTAAGTCTCGCCAACTACAAGCTTCTTGATTACATGAGCTTCCTTTGCATCAGATGTCCATGTGTCTACCACATTTCCATCCTTATCAAGTACAGTAAGTGTTGCACCTGTAAGCTCTGCACCGCTTGTGATATCTGTCTTTGTAAACTCAAAGGTTGTAGGAGTGTTTTTATACTCGCTGTTATATACAGCAGTCTTAACATCCTGTCCCTGATATTTTGTATCAAAGTTTACTGCTTCCTCATTTGTCACATATCCGGCTGGCTTTACAAGCTCCCTTGCAACATATTTTGCGAATGGATAATCCTTAACAAAAGCAATCTTTCCATTCTCATCAGATGTTGCCTTCTCAAGAAGTGTGCCTTTCTCGATAATAACTCTGCCATCAGCATTCTTGATATCCTCATCTGCATAAAGACCAAATACTGCACCTGCAATCGGTATGTTATCTTCTGCATCAAGCTTAGTCACTGACATATCAAGCTTCTGTCTGTCATCTGAGAAAGTAAGGCTTTCCTTGATAACAGGTGTCTTATCATCCACATATGTGAATGTCACTTTCTGCTCATTCGGATTTAATACATATCCGTATGGAGCTTCCACTTCCACAACTCTGTACTGTCCAAGAGGAAGATTCTTAGCTGTTGCCTTTCCATCCTTACCTGTTGTAAGAGTTGTCACAAGGTCTCCCTTGCTGTAATACTTAATGCGGTTTCCGTCTGCATCCTTCTGGTTGTCTGCTGTGTAAATATCCTCGGCAGCATAAACTTTGAATTTTGCTCCGGCAAGTGAGCCTTCCTTATAAACAAACTCTTTCTCATATGAGCTTGCAAGAAGTCCACCCTTGAATCCGTCAAGTACCTCTCCCTTCTTTTCTACAGTCAGCTCTCCGACTGCAGGGGCATCGGAATATTCCACTGTGATGATGGCATCATTTGTATCACCATCTGTCTCAAATGCTGTGTCAGTATCAACAGAAATGTTGACATACTTATCATTTACAACATATCCAAATGGTGCAGACACTTCCTCAATGCGGTAGTTACCGATTTTAAGTGCTTCCGGTAAGATTAAATCTCCGTCCTCATCAGTAAAGAATGAAGTATGCTCTACCTTTGACGGATAAGTTGTATACTGCTTTACATATTCGTTCTTATCAATATTAAAGATCTTAAACTCTGCGTTTGGTACAAGTACTGTCTGCTTTGTATCGGAATCCTTCTTGATTACACGAAGCTTTGCTGTAAACTCTCTGTCCAAGAAAACTCTCCATGTCTGAGGCTCTGTTGGATGATTCTCCTTTATCTTTACCTCAAATGGCTTGATTGTCTTCATGTTATGCGGAGTCTTTGATTCAACTACCACATAAGTTCCATAAGGAATTGCAATGGAAACTGCATGTCCCTTATCATCGGATGTGATTGTTGTTGCTCCGTTTTCCCCGATTACTACCGGAGTTGCCTTGTCAAAGTCATAACTTCCATCTGCCTTTACAGATAAAGATGATTTCAAATACGCTGTAAACTCTGCACCTGCAAGCAGTCCTGCTTCAGTATCATCGCCATTGTCAGATACCTTGATAAGCTGGAATGGCTGCTTGATGACCTGCTCTGCTGAGGTTGTGCTTCTTGATACCTCTGCTACAAGGTCTCCCTCATAGTCGCATACTACATCGTGCTCCTCTTCGTCTAAGAGATACCCCTCTGATGGAGTGATTTCTTTCACATAATAGTTTCCAAGGTAAAGGTTATTGACCTCTGCCTCGCCATTCTTATCTGTTGTAAGTGTTGCTACAAGGTCTCCTGCCTTGAATACGACTCCTGTTGCTCCGTCCGGATGCACGATATCATTTCTCGCATAAAGACCATAAACTGCACCTTCAAGGCTTGCATCTCCCTGGGCTACTGCCTTGCCTGATTCCTTGTCTACCTTGTAGATATGAATCTTTGCTGTGGTTCTGTCATTTACAAATGTGTGACTGAATGATGCCTTTGCCTGTGTTTCAGGTAATACATTGAAATTGAAGCTGTAAACATCTTTACTGTTTCTGATATACGCATATGGTGCCTGTGTCTCTTGGATATAATATCCGTTAGAGATTGGCAGATCCACGCTGTAGCTTGCCTTTCCGTCCTCACCTGTAGTTACTGTCTCAAGAGCTGTACCCTTTGTGACAATAACCTGTCCGGCATAGTTTTTGATGTCATTTCCGGCATAAAGTGTGTACTTGCCGCCATCAAGAGGATTCTCTGTGTCAGAGTCCTTCTTTACGACAGATACATCCGCTTTCTGTCTTGTATTCTCAATCGTAGTTGATTCATACTGTACTGTCACAGTCTGGTCCTTATACTCAACTGCTACTGTCTGAGGTGTGGTATTGATTGTATACCCGTCAATGCTCTTAATCTCAGTTACCACATAAGTTCCAAGATGAAGGTCAGATAATACCACCTGTCCGTCAGTTCCTGTTGTAAGGCTTTCTGCCACAACATCGCCAGCACTATACACCTTTGTACCATCTGCCTTATAGATATCTGCTCCGGCAGTTACCTTAAAGGTTGCTCCGGAAAGCTTCTTTTTCTCATAAGTGAAATTGCTTCCATTCCATGAGCTAAGCACCTCACCCTCTTTATAGATTGTGATTGCTCCAAGCTGCTCTTTATCTGTTGCAGAGATTCCCGTTGTCTGTCCTGCTTTTACAGTAAGTGTATGAACTGTACCGGAAAGGACATATCCCTTTGGTGCGGTAATCTCTTTTACATAATAAGTGCCTGCGACAAGTGCAGCTGACTTTGCATATCCGTTTCCATCTGTTGTCATGGTCTGTACTCTGTTTGTGCATCCGCTGTCAGAATAGATTCCATAAACTGCACCGGAAAGCTTCACTCCGCTTGACTCATCTGTCTTTGTAAGCTCACCATATCCGATGTTCTCTGTCTTGACCTTGATATAGGCTTTGACAGGATCTGCTGTCGGTCTTTCAGAAATAAACTCCTGATATCCGCTCTTTCCTGTAAGCCAGAATACACAGCTTGATGTTGTCTCAACCTTGCCAGCATTGGATGTGAATGTTCCAGTTGTAGCTGTGGTATTCACGCTCGTTGAAGAGATTGTAATACTGTTGCCATTCTTATCAACAGAATATCCACTGATGCCAAAATCAAAGTCTGATAAGACACCATTGCTGTCAGATAATGTTGTTTCAAATCTCTGACTTCCCTCATTCCACTTTAATTCATAAGTTGGTGCCTCACTGGTTCTGCGTGATGCAAAACTTGGAAGTGTTGCATTGTAGGAGCTGCTGATATTGTCCCTGAGTCTCTCATAATAGCTGTATGAAGAATCAGGACTTGGTGCTGTGTTGCAGAGCTTTCTCGCTGCCGAATCACCACTTCCAGTTCCAAAGATATCTGCTACAATTACCCATACCATTGCCTGAGTTGCGATATACTCATCGCACTGGCTGTTGCTTGGTGCCGCCTTTTGTGTACTGTTAAACCCATAATAAAGGCAGTAACTTAAAAGCTTTCTCTGCTGTGCTGACATTGATGTGCTCGCATCATCGTAGCTGTTCATAAGCTGACCGCCATCTGCTCTTAATCCGAAATTCATACAATATGCAGAATTTCCGTCAAGAATTGAATACAGAATCTTGCCATGATTATATCCGGGCTTCAGCTCACTTACTTCTCCGGAATTTTTGACTGACGCATTCCAGAACGCAATATTTGCCTGCGGACTGGCTGCAAATGCTGTTGTTCCATTCGTAAAGAGTGTTCCAACCAGTGTGAGCATAGCCATAAACCCTGCCATAAAACGCTTTAGTTTCTGTTTCATGTGCTCTTTCCTCCTTAATTTATGCATAAAAAAAGAAAGACATAAGTTTATGGCTTACATCTTTCTTCCTTCTGCTTCTATTCGTTTTTATTTATCTGTGACATCGAAACTCGTAATAGTCTGTGCCGCCTGTCGTGTAAACTCCATCATAACTGATGTAGAATACCGGATCTGTTTCCAAAAGTAACATACTTGCAATATATTCTGCGATTGCATCCTCAGATGATAACCGCTGTCCATCAATGGTACTTGCTTTGTTGAGGTCTGTCTCTACAAACACACTATAATAAGAGCCCTCCATACCATCGTAAGGATAATACTCATTGTACTCTTCCTGCGTGATACTACCGTCATTCAAATGATTCTGTAAATTCTGCTGTGTGGTAATCATCCCTCCTGCCTGACACTTTGCTATTGCAAGTGACACAATATTCTGTGGACTGTACGCCACGGATGCAGGCTGTGGATTGCTCACATTGTCTTTCGGACTGTCTGTAGTCTGACCACCATTACCTGCATTACTCTGATTTCCACCAGCTTCCTTATTACCACTTGCAGGAGCTTTTTGTTCCGACTCGTCATTCTGCTCTGACTTTTCTTCCTGCTTTGAAGCAGTTTCATTATCAACGGACCGGTTATCTTCCTTATCAGTGTTCTCTTCTGATTCTTTATCCTCGGCAATATCTTTCTCTGTCTCTTCACTTCCAGCTTCGGTTGTGACCTCTGTGGCAGCTTCCGTTGCCATTGCTTCTTCAATTGGCTTTACGCTTTCCGTCTGTTTCTCTGTCTGATTATCAGCCTTTTCCTTACCACCATTACAGGCAGCCATTGAAAAGACCAGTACTGCGGATAATAAGATAATACTTATCTTCTTCATAGTAATCACCCATCCCTTCTCCGCAAGAGAGACGAGCTTTGTGTTCCGTGCCATCCACCCTTGCGGTGAACTATTTATCTGTAATGCACGGGACACATAGGACTGTCCCGTATTCTGTGCATCTTAAACTCCTTTCATTATACCAGCTCTCTTATTTTAAAGAAATACTGCATAAGTCTTCTGTTTTTCTTGTAATTTAAGAATAAACCCTTTACCTGCATACGCTCACCTCCTCTCAGAATGTGCCCATTCTTACGAATGAAAGAAATATCCTTGCCACCATAGCGAATAGAAGAAGAATTATTCTGGCAAGTCCTAAGACCAGCTTCAACGCTCCAAGAATTATCCTTAATATCCACTTGAGTATCTCTAAAATTACTGTTCCTACGGCTCCCATAACTCTTCTCATAATAATCAGTCTCCTTTCGACATCCATCCCATTGCAAGTCCTGCAACATCTGCATCGTCCATAACATCTTCTGTAGGTTCTTGTGCTTCACTATTGGCTGCCTGCATTATTACCGGCTGACCAACATTCATCCCAGATATCACTCCGCCTAACAGCCTTATGACCTCTTTCCTAGCCTCATTGGTTGCTGCTTCAATGACTTCTTCCTTAATGTCATCAATATCTTCTGACCGAATATATTCAGCCCTCTCTTTTTCCTTCTTCTTGATAACAAAGGTTTCTTTTCCATAATTATCAATGTAAAACTGAATCGCATCTATGATGAACTGATTCTTAGATTTGAAAATCTTCGGATCAAGGTTCTGAATCACATCATTGATTTTCACATGCTGAGGATTGCTCATGTTGAGGCGGACAGAAGTTTTTACTTCATATTCAAGTCTTCTTCCCATCATCTGCCTCCTTATGATAATCGCTTAGTGCTTTTAAGTCCCATTGTGGCAAGCTGCTCATATCCTCTTGCATTTGCCTTTACATCAAGGTTATAGGAAATGTTCTTGGCATCGTGGCTCCCAAAGTTTTTCATCACAACTGCCCCGCCACCGACAAATACAATCGGTGTAGTCTTTAAGTTATACCCAAACTCACGGATTGAGTTATATACCTTATCAACAAAATCCTCTATCTCTGCCTTGATTATGGCAAAGTATTCATCATCAATATCTGACCTGCCATATCGCATGATGTTCTGTATCTCTGACTCGTCTACCTCTCCGTTAAGCTGTCTTACACACTGCTCATTGATAGAACGCATACAAGTAATAAGACCTTTTGGAATCGTCACACACTTTGATTCATCCGGTGACTTGTTGATTACCGGCATAATGTCGATTGTCCAGCTACCGATATCTACTATCAGCGTTTTCTTTGCCATTGTAGGAATCTTGTCCACTACTGCTGCATAACACTGAGGGAA
>ERZ779695.586-NODE-586-length-10217-cov-4.36036_pt1 | contig 10217 bp, 8 predicted proteins | sample MGYA00511100_ERZ779695 | MGnify/ENA primary metagenome ERZ779695 (study PRJEB29588, sample SAMEA2163351) | human gut metagenome | biome: human gut; feature: human-associated habitat; material: faeces | place: Denmark | collected 2008/2010 ...
TTAAAGTAGGTATTAATGGATTCGGACGTATCGGACGTTTCGTATTCCGCGCTGCTCAGAAAAGAAACGATATTCAAATCGTTGGTATTAACGACCTTTGCCCGGTAGATTACTTGGCTTACATGCTGAAGTATGATACTATGCACGGTCAATTCGACGGTACTATCGAAGCTGATGTTGAAAACAGCAAACTGATCGTTAACGGTCAATCTATCCGTATCACTGCTGAAAAGAACCCGGCTGACCTGAAATGGAACGAAGTAGGTGCTGAATACGTAGTTGAATCTACCGGTTTGTTCCTGACTAAGGAAAAAGCTCAGGCTCACATCGAAGCTGGTGCAAAATACGTTGTAATGTCTGCTCCTTCTAAGGATGACACTCCGATGTTCGTTTGCGGTGTTAACGAAAAGACTTATGTTAAGGGTACTCAATTCGTATCTAACGCTTCTTGTACTACTAACTGCTTGGCTCCTATCGCTAAAGTATTGAACGATAAATGGGGTATCACTGACGGTTTGATGACTACAGTTCACTCTACAACTGCTACTCAGAAAACAGTTGACGGTCCTTCTATGAAAGACTGGAGAGGTGGTCGTGCTGCTGCAGGCAACATCATTCCTTCTTCTACTGGTGCTGCTAAGGCTGTAGGTAAAGTTATTCCGGCTTTGAACGGTAAACTGACTGGTATGTCTATGCGTGTTCCGACTTTGGACGTTTCTGTAGTTGACTTGACTGTTAACTTGGCTAAACCGGCTACTTACGCTGAAATCTGCGCTGCCATGAAAGAAGCTTCTGAAGGCGAACTGAAAGGTGTTCTGGGTTACACTGAAGATGCAGTTGTTTCTTCTGATTTCTTGGGTGACACTCGCACTTCTATCTTCGATGCTAAGGCAGGTATCGCTTTGACTGATACTTTCGTTAAAGTTGTATCTTGGTACGACAACGAAATCGGTTATTCTAACAAGGTTCTTGACCTGATTGCTCACATGGCATCTGTTAACTGCTAATATACAGTTAGAAAATAATAAAAAATAGGCGGCTTCTTTTATGAAGTCGCCTATTTTTTTTGCACATTTGCAATTAATTTATTTTCTTCAAGAGATAGGTATATGACAAGACTTAAACTTACACTAATATTACTTTGTTTTATGACTATGATACAAGCCTCAAATCCTTTCTTTGAAAAGTATTCAACTCCACATGGAACTGTTCCTTTCAATCTGATAAAGACTGAACATTACGCACCTGCCATACATGAAGGCATCCGCCGGCAAAATGCAGAAATAGATGCGATCATCAATAACCCTGCTGCTCCGACTTTTGAAAACACGATAGTGCCCTACGAGAAGTCCGGAGAACTGTTGCATCGTGTCACTACCGTATTCGGCAATCTGCTCAGCGCCGATACCAGCGATGAATTGCAGGAACTTGCCCGGGAAATCATGCCACTGATGAGCGAACATGAGAACAACATCAGCCTCAACGAAAAGCTATTTGCCCGCATCAAAGCCGCATATGAGCTGACAGACAAGAATAAACTTACTCCGGAACAGTCCAAGCTACTAGAAGACATCTACACCGGCTTTGTCCGCAACGGAGCAAACCTGCAAGGAGATGCCAAGGAAAAGTACCGTAAATTGTGCAAAGAATTAAGCTTGTTGACACTGCAGTTCAGTGAAAATGCCCTGAAAGAGACAAACGACTACCAATTGGTGCTGACCAATAAGTCACAGTTGTCCGGTCTGCCTGAAAGCGCCGTTGATGCCGCCGCAGAGACAGCGCAGGAAAAAGGTGTGAAAGGTTGGGTATTCACCCTGCATGCCCCAAGTTACAGCCCTTTCATGACGTATGCCGACAACCGCGACCTGCGCCAAGAACTTTACATGGCATATAATACCAAATGCACGCATGACAATGCCTGCAACAATCTGGAAATCGTAAAGAAAATTGCCAACGTCCGCATGGAAATCGCCCAACTGCTGGGCTACGACAACTTTGCCGAATACAACCTGAAAGAACGAATGGCACAAAACAGCGACGCTGTATACAAACTGCTGAACCAACTGTTAGAAGCATATACACCCACCGCACAAAAAGAATATGCTGAAGTGCAGGCACTGGCACGCAACGAAGAAGGAGAAAGTTTCAATCTCATGCCATGGGACTGGAGTTACTATTCCCAAAAGCTGAAAGACCGGAAGTTCAGTGTTAATGATGAAATGCTTCGTCCCTACTTTGAGCTAAGCAAAGTTAAAGAAGGAGTATTCGGACTGGCAAGCAGGCTGTACGGCATCACATTCAAGAAGAATCCCGGCATTCCTGTTTATCACAAGGATGTGGAAGCCTACGAAGTATTTGATAAAGACGGCACATATCTTGCCGTACTCTATACAGACTTTCATCCCAGAGCCGGAAAACGCTCCGGTGCATGGATGACGAGCTACAAAGGGCAGTGGACAGATGAGAAAAGCGGCGAAAACAACCGTCCGCACGTATCTATCGTGATGAATTTTACCAAACCCACACAAAACAAGCCCGCCCTACTGACCTTCGATGAAGTGGAAACTTTCCTGCACGAGTTCGGGCACAGCTTGCACGAGATATTTGCTAACTCCACTTACGAAAGTTTAAGCGGCACAAATGTTTATTGGGACTTTGTAGAACTGCCTTCTCAGTTCATGGAAAACTTTGCCATTGAAAAAGAGTTCCTGCACACCTTTGCCCGCCACTACCAAACCGGCGAACTCATCCCCGACGAACTGGTGCAGCGCATTGTAGATTCATCGAATTTCAACGTGGCTTATGCCTGCCTGCGTCAAGTAAGTTTCGGATTGCTGGATATGGCATGGTATACACGCAATACCCCCTTCGAAGGGGATGTTAAAGCTTATGAGAAGAAGGCTTGGGATAAAGCACAAATACTCCCTGTTGTAGAGGAGACCTGTATGAGCACCCAGTTCTCACACATTTTTGCGGGCGGATATTCTGCCGGGTATTACAGCTATAAATGGGCGGAAGTGCTGGATGCGGATGCTTTCTCGCTGTTCAAGCAATGCGGCATTTTCAATCCGGAAATAGCCGACTCTTTCCGCCGGAATATCCTGTCGAAAGGAGGTATGGAACATCCCATGACACTCTACAAGCGTTTCCGTGGACAAGAACCTACCATAGATGCGCTATTAATCAGAAACGGAATAAAAAGATGAAAGAAAAAATTAAAATAAAGACAATAGTCTGTTGCCTGATGATGACATCCATGCTTCTCGGCTTGGGCGCTTGCAACAATGAGGATGATGTAATGGAAATCTTCAACAACAAAACCTGGAAATTGGTTCGTATCGCCACCGAAAAAGGAAAAGAACAATTCTATCAAGGCTTGTGGAGCAACGAAAGTAAAGAAGAAATCGACCGTGAACTCAATACTTTCAGGGCAGAAGGAAACTACACTCTAAACTTTAACTGTGCCGAAGTGAACGGAGAAGTTACCGGTACGGTTAATGTCCATGCCGTCAATTCAAGCATCAATGATGCAGTTCTGAAAATAGACGGAAAGGAACATACCATAAGTATCAAAGGAAAAGTTATCGGTACAGAAAGCGATAAGTTGGCTAAAGTATTCATCAACGGTATACAGAATGTGTTCAAATACGAAGGGGATATACATAATATTACTCTTTACTTCAAAGACGGAAATACAACAAAAGTCATGGGATTTACAGCCCGCTAAATACAACTGAAATATGGACGCAACCAAGAGAAGTAAACAAGAAGCCTTAGACAAACGTTATATACGCATGGCAAGCATATGGGCGGAAAACTCATACTGTCAACGTCGTCAGGTGGGTGCACTCATCGTAAAGGATAAAATGATTATCTCGGACGGATATAACGGCACGCCATCCGGTTTTGAGAATGTATGTGAAGATGAAAACAATCTCACCAAACCCTATGTGCTCCATGCCGAAGCCAATGCCATTACCAAAATAGCACGCTCCAACAACAGCAGCAACGGTGCCACAATGTACGTCACGGCTTCTCCCTGTATAGAATGTGCCAAACTCATCATCCAGGCAGGAATCAAGCGTGTCGTATACTCTGAAAAATATCGTTTGGAAGACGGCATCGAACTGCTGAAACGTGCAGGTATCGAAGTTATATATATGTCAATTGAGAGTTGATAACTTCGTGCACAGCCAAATAGTAAATCGTAAAATATAGTACATATCATTATGGGTACAAAAAACTCTTCCCGTTTCACACCCCTCATTATTGCAATCAGTGTGGTAGCGGGCATACTTATCGGAACTTTTTATGCCAAACATTTCGCAGGAAACCGTTTGGGGATTATCAACGGCTCGTCCAACAAGCTGAATGCTTTACTGCGGGTGGTAGACGACCAGTATGTGGATAGCGTCAACATGACCGATCTCGTAGAAAAAGCAATGCCGCAGATATTGGCAGAACTTGACCCACACTCCACTTATATTCCCGCACAGAAATTGGAAGCAGTCAATTCTGAACTAGAAGGCAGCTTCAGCGGTATCGGTATCCAGTTTACCATACAAGAAGATACCATACACGTGAACAGCGTAATACAAGGCGGTCCGTCCGAAAAAGTAGGACTCATGGCAGGTGACCGCATTGTCATGGTTAACGACAGCCTGTTCGTTGGTAAAGGGCTGACTAATGAAAAAGCCATGCGCAATCTGAAAGGACCTAAAGGCACACAAGTGAAGTTAGGAGTGAAGCGCGCCACCGAAAAAGAACTGTTGGATTTCACCATTACACGCGGCGACATTCCCCAGAACACGATTGATGCCGCTTATATGCTCAACGATGATTTCGGCTACATACAAGTCAGCAAGTTCGGACGTACCTCACACGTAGAACTGCTGAACGCCATTGCCCAGCTAAGCCATCAAAAATGTAAAGGTTTCATCATCGACCTGCGTGGCAATACCGGCGGTTATATGGAAGCCGCCACCCGTATGGTAAACGAGTTCCTTCCGGAAGGGAAACTTATTGTATATACACAAGGACGTAAATATCCGCGCATGGAAGAGTATGCCAACGGTACGGGTAGCTGCCAAAAGACACCGCTCGTTGTATTGGTAGATGAAGGTTCGGCTTCTGCCAGTGAGATCTTTGCAGGTGCTATTCAGGACAACGACCGGGGAACTATCGTTGGACGCCGTTCATTTGGCAAAGGCTTGGTACAACAGCCTATTGATTTCAGTGACGGTTCCGCCATTCGCCTGACTATTGCCCGCTACTATACTCCATCCGGACGTTGCATCCAGCGTCCTTACGAAAGCGGGAAAGACTCTAAATACGAAATGGATTGGCTGACCCGCTATGAACATGGAGAGTTCTTCTCTAAAGACAGCATCAAACTCGACGAAAACCTGCGCTACTCCACCGGACTGGGACGTCCCGTTTACGGTGGTGGCGGCATTATGCCCGATGTATTCGTACCCCAAGACACAACCGGAGTATCTTCTTATCTGATAGAGGTCAGCAACAGGGGGTTGATTATACAGTTCAGCTTCCAATACACCGACCGCAACCGTGCCAAGTTGAGTGCGTTCGAAAATGAACAGGATTTACTGAAATACCTGCGCCGCCAAGGTATTGTAGAGCAATTCATACGTTTTGCCGATTCCAAAGGAGTGAAAAGACGCAATCTGCTGATACACCGTTCCTATAAATTACTGGAACGGAACCTCTACGGCAATATCATCTACAATACGTTGGGTAAAGAAGCCTATATCCGATATATCAACGAGAGTGACGCTACTGTAAAGAAAGCGTTGGAAATCCTGGAACGTGGCGAAGCTTTCCCGAAAGCTCCGCTACAAGCCGGCCAAGAAGAGGAGAATACCAATGGAAAAGAAAAAAGAACTGCGCAAGCGTATAGCTTTACTGAAGACCCTTCACAAATCTACCACTACGCATCAATCTGCTGAGATACTTGCCGCTCTCGAAGCACACCCGGTCTTTAGAACGGCAAGCATTATATTATTATATCACTCATTGCCGGACGAAGTACACACACATGACTTCATCAGGAAATGGAGTACAAAGAAAAAAATACTCCTGCCTGTTGTCATAGGTAACGATTTGGAACTTCGCGTATATACAAGTCCTGCCGACCTTGCTATTGGAGCGTATGATATCGAGGAGCCTACGGGAGCATTGTTCACCGACTATGCCACAATAGACCTTGTCATTGTTCCGGGGGTAGCATTCGACCGTGACGGAAACCGGCTGGGAAGAGGAAAGGGGTACTACGACCGGCTGCTTCCCCGCATACCTTCCGCATACAAAGTCGGCATTTGCTTTCCGTTTCAAATAGTAGAAGAAGTTCCGGCAGAACCATTCGACATCCGTATGGACGAAATCATAACACAACAATGAAAACAAACTATCACACTCATACCACACGTTGCATGCATGCCGTCGGAAGCGATGAAGAATATGTTCTCAGCGCTATCAAAGGCGGTTTCCAGATATTTGGTTTCTCCGACCATACCCCTTGGAAGTACCGTACCAGCTACGTAGCCGATATGCGCATGCTTCCCGAGGAATTGTCGGAGTATATAGAAAGCCTGCAATATTTACGAGAAAAATACCGGGACCAAATCGACATAAAAATAGGCTTGGAATGCGAATACTTTCCCGAATATATCCCTTGGCTGAAAGAACAGATTAAAAAGTACCAGTTGAACTACATCCTTTTCGGCAACCACCATTTCCACACGGATGAAAAATTCCCTTATTTCGGACATCACACAAACAATCGGGATATGCTCGGCTTATACGAAGAGAGTGCTATCGAAGGGATGGAGAGCGGTCTGTATAATTGTCTTGCCCACCCTGACTTATTCATGCGCTCTTATCCCAAATTCGATCATCACTGTGCCACAATCAGCCGACATATCTGTCGGACCGCAGCCCGGCTTAACATTCCGTTGGAATATAACATCGGATATGTGGCATACAATGAGGAACACGGGTTAAACACCTATCCCTGCCCGAATTTCTGGCACATTGCTGCCAATGAAGGGTGCACAGCCATTATCGGAATGGACGCGCACAACAATAACGATTTAGAAGTTCCTATCTATTATGAACGTGCCTTACAAGAACTAAAGGAATTGAAGATTAAAACCACAGATACATTGAAGATGATGTATTAAAATGCCAACAGCAAGTACGCATATCACCGGAATATAATGTTAGTAATCACCTGCGCCCCCACATGCCGGTTCAGATTACGTACCAACAAATCTCTTCCCATCATCAGTTCCTGACGAAGGGCAGCAGAAGTAAGATGCACGTACAGCACCTGATTCTTTATATAAAGTTCACGTGTATAAGAAGCAATGACCGGTCCCAAAACTTCTGCCCACGAGTTGATGAGCCGCCGTTCATTCAGCGGAGACTCCAAACTCTCCTGCCTCAGAAAGCTTCGTATCAGTTTTCCTATCTGTTCTGCATCATTCCGTTTCATGCTTCATTTTCCTCACCAACCGCTACCTGGGTCTCTACCATTTCCGAAATGTTACCTTTCTCTACACGGAACATTTTATAATCACTGCCCACCTTATGCAGAATACGATCCAAATGTTCACGATTGGTATCCGTTATAAAGATCTGTCCAAAGTTATCACCTGCCACCAGTTTAATTATCTGCTCTACACGCGACGCATCCAATTTATCGAAAATGTCATCCAGCAGCAGTAACGGAACTGTGGTACCCGTCCGTTTCAGAAAGTCAAACTGTGCCAGCTTTAGAGCTACCAGATACGTTTTATTCTGTCCTTGCGAGCCTTCCCGTTTAATAGGGAAATCACCCAACAACATATTCAGTTCATCTTTATGTATCCCACGCAGAGAAAATCCCATTATCTGATCCCGCATACGGTTCTCCTTTAATACAGCCAACAAAGAAGCGTCACGAGCATGCGAATCATAAGTTAACCCGACCTTCTCCTTATCCTGTGAAATAAACGAATAAAAAGACTGGAAAATAGGAATAAATTCCCTGATAAACTCTTCCCGCTTATGGAATACCACTTCACCTGCCTGAGCCATCATCTCCTCCCATACCAGAAAAAGCTCTTCCTCCACCGGCATCTCACTCTTAAGCAATGTATTCCGTTGTGCCAATGCTTTATTATAACGAATCAATGCATCCAAATATTCTTTGTCATACTGTGAAATCACTACATCCATAAAGCGGCGACGCTCATCACTACCTCCGCTTATCAAGGCTGAATCGGCAGGAGATACCATCACCAGCGGCAAGAAACCGATATGATCGGACAAACGTGTATACTCCTTTTTATTCCGCTTGAATTGCTTCTTCTGACGACGCTTCATGCCACAATAAATTTCTTCCGGCGTACCATCCGCAGCTTCGTAAAATCCCTGTATAACGAAAAAATCCGAATCATGCCTCATATTCTGCGAATCAATAGGATTCCCCGCACTTTTGCAGAAAGAGAGAAAATAAACAGCATCCAGCAAGTTTGTCTTTCCCATTCCGTTCTGTCCGAAGAAAGTATTTAGTTTCGGAGAAAAAGCAAGTTCTACCTGCTCCAGATTTTTATAATTAAGTATGGATATGCGTTTCAGTATCATATGACAGTTTATCGTTACTTTTCCCAGCAAAGATAATACAAACTGGGAGCAGAATAAAACGAATGCATTTATTTTATTCTGCCGAAGTACGGCTTATCTTCATTGTATCCTGAAAGACAACGGAAAACAAAATAAATCTATGGTTTTGGAATACAAAATAAAAAAAGATGCCGCTAAATTTCGTTGATAGCTATAAAAAACTTACTTTTGCGGGTCGAATTAGCTATTAATGAATAATAACAAAAAGAATATATAAGAAATGGCAGAACAAAAAAAGACGAACGAAGCCTTAAATGTGGAAGACGCACTTACACAATCAGAGGCATTTCTCATCAAAAACAAAAAGACAATTATTGGTGCTATTTTAGCTATAATCATCATTATAGCAGGTATAGTAATGTACAAGAACCTCTATGCAGCACCTCGTGAGGAAAAAGCACAGGCAGCCCTTTTTAAAGGACAAGAATATTTTGAAGCCGATGCTTTTGCAGAAGCCCTGAACGGTGACAGCATCGGTTACGTAGGTTTCATCAAGATAGCCGACCAATACAGCGGTACAGATGCAGCTAACCTTGCTAAGGCATATGCTGGTCTTTGCTATGCACATCTTGGCAAATTTGATGAAGCTGTAAAAGCATTGGAGAGCTTTGACGGAGATGACCAAATGGTAGCTCCTGCAATGAAAGGCGCTATGGGTAATTGCTACGCTCAACTCGGTCAACTCGATAAGGCATCTTCCATGTTGCTGAAAGCAGCTGATGAAGCAGATAATAATACACTTAGCCCTATCTATCTGAAGCAAGCCGGAGAAATTCTGGTTAAGCAGGGTAAGTATGACGATGCCATCAAAGCATATACTTCTATTAAGGATAAATACTTCCGTTCATATCAAGCTATGGACATTGATAAATACATCGAACAAGCTAAGCTCTTAAAGAAGTAATTCACACCTTATTTATAAGATATCTCGAGCACGGATTACACGGATATACACGGAAGTCAAAACCGTGAGTGCCGTGTAATCCGTGTTCTTCATTTATACGTTCCAATTTATTTAATTTTTAATCTTTAATTTATTATGGCTACAGCTTATCACAACCTTTCGGATTATGATTTCAATTCAGTGCCTAATGCAGAGAATATGAAATTCGGTATTGTAGTATCCGAATGGAATTACAATATCACCGGCGCTCTTTTAAAAGGAGCAGTCGATACCTTAAAAAAACACGGAGCTAAAGACGAAAATATCATGGTAAAAACCGTTCCCGGAAGTTTTGAACTAACTTTCGGTGCCAACCAACTTATAGAATACAGTGAAGTTGATGCTGTAATTGCAATTGGTTGCGTAGTTCGTGGAGATACGCCGCATTTTGATTACGTTTGCATGGGTGCTACGCAAGGCATCACTCAATTAAATGCAAGTGGCGATGTTCCAGTAATTTACGGATTAATTACCACCAATACAATGGAGCAAGCGGAGGATCGCGCAGGCGGCAAGCTGGGTAATAAAGGTGATGAATGTGCAATTACTGCAATAAAAATGATAGATTTTGCTTGGAGTTTACAAAAAT
>ERZ779695.603-NODE-603-length-9938-cov-1.16098_pt1 | contig 9938 bp, 1 predicted proteins | sample MGYA00511100_ERZ779695 | MGnify/ENA primary metagenome ERZ779695 (study PRJEB29588, sample SAMEA2163351) | human gut metagenome | biome: human gut; feature: human-associated habitat; material: faeces | place: Denmark | collected 2008/2010 ...
AAATTATCGCATGGTGAACAGCAAAGTGAATATCTTGAGTGGAAGATAAAACAATTAAAAGATGCTGGAATTAAGTGCAACGGTTTAAAATGGTATACTAGCACAAAAGGTTTCAATGTGGGTAAGAAGGTTTGCTATACACAATTAAGTATAACACCATTTATAAAAGTATTACGTAGGGTATTTTACAAACCTGCTAAAAATATAGCAAACAGAAAATTACTCAACCGTTTAGACGCAAAAGGAATTGCAATTTGGTATATGGACGATGGACATATTAATTGGCAAAGAAGAAAAGATAGATCAATTAAAGGGTTTGCTATAAAAATCGCAACTTGTGTTCCAAAAGAACAAGCACAAATATTAATAGATTACTTTAGGGAAGTTTGGAATATTAGATTTTATATGTTTCACGAAGGCAGAAAAAAAGATAGTTTCAGCCTTGCTTGTGGTACTACAGAAGGCAAAAAATTTATAGAGATAGTTAGACCATACGTAGAACAAATTCCACACATGAGATATAAAATAGGATATGATGAGAGCCGTTACGCAAGTAACGCGTAGCCGAAAGGCGAAATGGGGAGCACTATCAAAGTGAAGATATAGTCTAGCCCCACTGGAAACAGTGGGTACAAGCGATTGATAAATTATTTATAGCAAGATATAACTATGACAATAAGGGTAACAGAATCAAATTCGAAACAAAAGATCAATATGTTCAGAGACTAAGAGCCACAGGTTTGGATGATGAGACCGTAGTAAGAAAAGCTTATGAGAGATACAATGGTAAAACTGATTTTGAAGCAAATAGTAGAGAAGCAAATGAAAACATGCTTCTTGATATGTATTTGTCAGTAATCAGTAACCCTATGAACTTTGCAGAAGCTAGACAACCTCTTGATACTGTAACAGATTATCTGAAAGATAAGATTCTTAAGGATGTTGATAAATTAACTGGTCAAGGTAAGAGAACTAGTAAATCTCAATTATATTTCTCTACTCCAGCATTCCAGAGTAGGACTAAAGCTGAGTTGAATGGCGGTAAGTTTGGTATTGGTCCGTTTGCATTAGCTAATGCTCATCAAGTATTAACTCAATTAGTTAAATTGAATTTCAAACCAAATAAAGTATTGAGCGATTATGGTATACGTGATTTGCATCATATCCAGAGTGAAGACACTAATAAGATCAATGTCTTAGACTGGTTATCTGCTTTGATTAATGCTCACGTAGACGTAGCTAAAGACCCATATATTATTCGTTTGAATGTACGTAAATTAACTTTTAACATGACTAACTTCTTAATTAGAAGTGGTAAAGGTGAAAGTACATTCTATTTCTTACCTCAACAGATATTAAAAGACTATGCAACTGAATATGATAAATATTCTGGTTTTTATGGGGTTGAAATACCTGCTGGTAAAAATCCTGAAAGATTAGCATTTACTAAAATTTGGAACGATTACTATAAGAAAGCAAAAGAGTTATCCGGTGGTAAGAAAGAGAATCTTCTGAACTATCTTAAGGATAAAGGTGTAGGTACTAATCAAAGAAAAACTATGTTTACTGTACCACATCTTAGAAAACAATTGCAGAAAACTGAAACTTTTGATTGGTACTATAATCAATTATTAATTCTTAAGGCTTATGAAGAATTAACTCCATTTTCTAAGAGTTTGTCAGAATTAACTAACTTATCTCAAATTGATACTAAGAGATTTGGTAATAACTTTGGTTTACAAAGCGCATTCTTGGATAAATGGAAACAGTATATGACTGAACAGGCTGTTTTCGACAATCCTTTGAAAGTGTTTACTAATACATTCTTGGGTAAGAAAATGATCGATGGATTAGTATTTCCTAGAAATGCATTCCAGAATGTCATGATTAGACTTACTCCAGAATTTGAAACCTTACGATCATTAATTGAATACTATACCAAAGGCTATGCAATAAGTGATGATACATATATTAACAACATCACTAGAGCAATGGAAGTATCCTATAAGACTAAATTCTTTAATCAGTATGTTAAAGATAATCAAATGGGATTTCGTGGTATGCTGTTTGGTAAGGATAGTATTTCTAGAAGATTAGATAGACTTAAATCCGATATATTACAAGGCAAATACCCTTCATTACTTGGGAGTGATGGTAGTTTTTCAAATGTGTTAATTAACAATATCTTTAGTAGACCTAAAGAAGATGACGCAGAATTACAAGGACCAGATTTCATTGCATATAAACCCAATAAGAGTGGTGATAATAATTTAGAAAATGAAATAATTCGTGCTTGGGAAGAACTCTACGAAAGTGATTATAAAGAAGTAAGAGAATTTGCTAAAGATCTTGCAATATATTCTTTCTACACTTCTGGAGATGCTTTTGGTAAAAATAATATATTTAGATATGTTCCTAACTCCATAAGAGAAGAAATAGGGTATTTTGATTATATTAGAGAATTGGAAAAACATCCTGAAAACGTTATATCCCAAATAGATTTACAAGAGGTAATTAGAAATCTGTGGTGGAATGATCATGTAGTTCCTGCTATTGAATACTATAAATTGGATTCTAGCTATGAAACTATTGAAGAAGAAGGCAGAGCAGTATATAGACCTGTTGCTCATGATGGTAGTGGATTATTTGTAACTAATAAGAAAGGAGAACAAGTTGAAATACCTTCTATAATCTATGATGAATCTAGTAAATTTAGAGGTATTGTAGGTTATAATGAAGCTGGTAACCCTATACATTATCTTTACAAGAAAGTTAAATTAGATAAGAATAATGATCCTAGAACTACTTTCTTATACAAATACATCGGTATAGATGAAAATAAAGTACCAGTATATCAATTAATTAATAAAAAAGGTTTAAGTTATAAGGGTAATGTACTTGTTGAATTTGGTTTTAAGAAATCTTCTGTAGGTTATAATAATGTAGTACCTACAGGTTTAGACTTTACTCCATCTAAAGCTATAACTTATGTACAAGATTTAACTCCTGTTAAAGCTAGTTTGCAGACTAAGATATTTAATCAAGCTGGAGAATTCAATGAAAACGCTTTACAGACTGTAGCTACTGAAAACGTTGACTTACAGAATACTGAACCTTTAGCTTATCAAGAATGGTCTAAGACTTACCAATCAAGAAATGGTGAAGCTGCATCTCAAGAAGCTTATCAGCAGTATCTTGATAATTTTGAATACGGTGCAAAAAGACAAATACCCATTCCAGTAGAAAAGACCAATCTCGCTGAAACTTGGTCTCAAAAAGAAGGTTGGTCTACAGAATATTTTAATTCCAAAGTATTACCAAAAATAAATGAAGCATGGCAAATTGAATATGAGTTAGCTCCTGATCAATCTGTTCCAGCTAAATTTAAAGGTAATATGACTTTTGATTATGGAGAACATGGTAGACCAGGATTAAAATCCAAATCAACTATAGAAGCAATTAGAAATGGGGAAAGAACAGCAACCACAAGATATGAATCACAAGGACACCTAGATTATTGGAAACAAGCTCAAGTAGGTGATGTTATTGAATGGAAACGTGGAGACGAGTCTGTAAAAGTTTTAGTTACAAAACCTTTGACCAAATTAAGAACTTCTGATGCCACTACAGTCCCCACTACAAAGATAATATCTGGTGGTCAAACAGGTATAGATCGTTTAGGTTTGGAAATAGGTAAAGAATTAGGATTAGAAACAGGTGGTACTACTACTCCAGGTTACTACACCGAGAATGGACCAGATATTAGTCTACAAGAGTTTGGTGTAACTGAAATCGCTCCTGAATTACAAGCTGGTAAAAAAGGTAAAGAATTCTATTTGCCAAGAACTGAACAAAACGTCATTAATTCTGATGGAACGGTGTATTTTAGCACAGATGAAGATAGTGCTGGTAGAATAGCAACACAAAGATTTGCTAAGGCTCATAACAAACCGTTTCTATTAAATCCAACTAGTCAAGAACTTGCACAGTGGCTTGTAGATAATAACATCAATACGTTGAATGTAGCTGGTAATCGTGGTTCTAAAGTGTCTCCTGAGTTTGATTCTCAAGTAAGGGAAACTATTAGAAATGCCTTTAAATCTCCTACTCAACAAAATCTATTTGCAGATGAACAGCCTTCAGAAACCATTAACATCTATGCTGGTACTGGTGAAAATGCAGATTTAAGCAACTTTGCAGTTAGGCCTATATCTACTACTGATTTTGCTGAATCTTTTGAGAATTGGGAAAAACCTGAGCTTATATACAATATTTTGATGAGTCTGGGTGTAAGTAACACTTATCAAACTGTAGAAGGAGCCTTTCAAGCATCTAAAATTTATTACTCCGATACTAATCAAAACGCAATACCAGAGTTACGTAAGAAATTAATGGTTGCTTCTGGTGCAGAAGCCAGATTATTAGGTAGAAGTATAAAAGGATTAAATAAGGAGGCTTGGGATAGAGATTCGTCTGATATTATGAAAATATTATTAATAGTATCTTTTAAACAAAACCCAAATGCAGCACAAAGATTATTATCCACAGGTGATGCGATTCTTACTCACACTCAAGATAAAGGCAAATGGGGTACAGAATTTCCAAGAATATTAATGGAAGTAAGAGAAGAATTGAGGAATGCACAAGAGGAGGTAAAACCTTCAGAGACTACTACTCAATTTAATGAACTTCAACAATATGCTAATCAAGTAGGTTTAACAGAAGCTCTACCTAAAGTAGAAGAAGTAAAACAAGCTGTTGAAGAAACTAAGCAAATACAAGATAAATATGTATATACTTTTGATGACGGTTTAGAGGTTAAATTAGATTTTGAATTGAATGATCAACAGAAATCTGCTTTGAAAGAGTTAGAAGCATTTGTTAATGGAGATGATACATCTATTACTTTGTCTGGTTATGCTGGTACAGGTAAGACTACTATTATGGGTATATTTAATGAGTATTTGAAGCGTAGAATACAGGCAGATATTATTTTCTCAGCTCCAACCCATAGAGCGAACGCTGTAACTAGACAGAAAACCCCAAATGCAAAAGTAATTACACTTCAAAGTTTATTGGGATTGCGTCCTGATTTTGATATTACTGAAGATGTATTTGATCTACACAAATTGAAATTTGAACAAGTAGCTGCTGTTAAAATAGAAGATGCTTCAATAGTTATAGTTGATGAGGCTTCAATGATTCAAGACAGTTTGTATGATTTCTTACTTGAACAAATTGCAGCAAAAGGAGCTCAGATTATATTTGTGGGGGATAAAGGTCAATTAAGACCAGTAAAAGCAAATAATATATCTAAAGTATTTAGAAATGATGGTGCACAATTACAGTTAACCAAAGTAGAAAGAACTGGGGATAACCCTATATTAAAAGAATCTACTAGAGTAAGAAATGGGGAAGGTTTGAGCTATGAAACAGACATTGCTCCTAATGGTCAAGGAGTTGAGTACTCATCAGATAAAACTAGAATTAGAGAATTTGTTAGAACTTCATTAAAAGAAATGAAAGATTCACAAGATCCTCTATATTTTAGAGTCTTGGCTGCAACAAATGCTTCTGTGGATGCTTATAACTCTGCAATAAGACAAATTCTATATGGTAGAAGACCAGCGCAACTGTATGAAGGCGAACTTGTAATGGGTTATTCTAATAGAGAATATGATTCTTTGAGAAAGAAATACAAATTAATGAATAGTGGTGACTACGTAGTGCAAAGTGTTAAACCCACTACTATTCAAATTGATTTAACATATCCTGATAGAAAAGAAAGTATAAGTATGGAAGGATATAAAGTTACTCTCAAAGATGCAATAGATACTTCTGCTTCTTCGTTTACTATTGATGTAGTATCTAATTTTGAAACAGATGAAAATATCATAAAAGTTCAAGAATATATACAGACCTTGTGGAGTATGCGTAAGCAATTGTTAGCTGAGGGAAATCCGACTGCAGCTAGATCTGTTGTTGAAAAAATTAATAGGATACAAAATAAAATTCACACTATGCGAGATATCAAAGACGCTAACGGTAGATTAAAGCTTAGAAAATCGTTTGATTACGGATATGCTCATACAATTCATAAATCTCAAGGTGGTACTTATAGTAAAGTTTTAATTAACGACAGTAGTATAAATACTTTTGGGTTTAATGATAAAAATGGTCAAGAAGTAAGACAAGAATTGAAGTATGTGGCAGTATCTAGAGCAAAGAACTATGTAATGGTTCAGACTTTAGAAAAAGCAAAACAACAAGTAGTAGAGGATTATGATTTAGATGAAGAATTTGTATCTGCTACTGCAGCTGATTTGAAACAAGCAGCTAATGATTCTGCTACAGAAGAATTAGATAAATTGGGTAAACAACGTAAAAAAGAATGTGAATAATTATGCAGTGTTTAAATATTAAAAATCCAGAAGTTGCAGCTTTACTTAAAGAGTATACAGAAATATTAGGTAGTGAAAATGCTGCATATTATGTTCTTTCAGAAAACAATGGCTATGGTTTAGATAAGACTCCCAATGGGGAGTCTTCTAAACTATTTAATGACTTGTTGAAGCATTATAAAAATGATGCTGTAAAAGCAATTAAAGCCAAATCTATTGTATTCTCCAACCAGTTTACTCCGGAAAATGTAAGTAAAGGAGAATCTTCTGTAGACGTTGTTTTAAAAGCCAATGAGACTATTAATAAACCTACATTTGTACCAGCTACTATAAATAATGTGTATGACAAATTAATGTCTTCTATTCATCGTAGAATGAAGGACATTCAATATTCTAAATATACAGATCCGAATAAACTAGATGAATTGAGAGCTTTAGAATTTAGATTAAATCAATTAGAAAATGATAAAGCTACTTTAGAATTCATAGATTACATGGATCAAGATATCAATTCTGCATTAGATGAAACTTTAAGAATATTATCCAAAGTAAAAGAAGCTGCTAAATATGGTAATGATCATGAAATCTCTAATGCTGAATTAGATCTGATTAAAAAAGGTTATATTGGGTTCTATAACAATATTGCTACTAATTTGCAGAATATGCTAGATGATGATACTACTTTTGATTATTTCAATAATGAACAATTGATTAATGATACAAAAGTAGCGTTAAAAAGAATCATGGGCAATTATGCAGAACTTGTTAGAAATTTCAATAATGTAGTTGACATAATCGCCAAAGATAATTTCATAAAAGAAGCTACCAAAGCTGGTTCTTATACTGTAGATCAATTGAAAAACATTCTAGAAGAAGGTGATTTAGATATTAACTTGTGGGATCAATGGGTTGGTAGTACACAGTACTCTAATAGTGAATTAGTTAGAATAATGATGAATAAGATAATTGCTGTTAAGAATGCTGTAGCAGATGAAGAAAGAATTAAAGGTAAAGAACTGTTAACTTTGTTAGACCAAGTAGATAAAGCTAAATTGGCTTATTTTCATGAGAAAACAAAAGATGGTCATAAAACAGGGTTTATGACTAGAGATTTGAATTACGGTGAACATTATCAGAAGCTTTTCAAATATCAAAGAGATTTAGCAGATAAATTAGGTTTTGGAGATAAAGATATATCAGAAGTACCAGGTCTACTAAATAAAGAACAGTTAAAAACTTGGAACACTGAGAACAATAAATGGCACGCTAAATATAGTATTCGTAGATTTGTACCAGAGTATTATGAACTAACAAATAGTCTTAGTGAAGAAGCTAGAACAAGAAGAGATACAATTAATATGGAAATCAATCTACTTCTTAACAGTACTAGGGATAAAAATGGTGATATACATAGAGAATTATTATCTGATGAAGACTATGGTAAATTACAGGAATTAGAGAATAGTAGACGTAATTTAGCAAACCCATTCTATGCAGACGGTACTACAAAAGCTGGTTTAGATTTAGAAATAGCTAGAGAAATGCAGCAATATAATGAAAAGCTTAGAGCTAAGTTGAACTATAAACCTAATATGGAAAAGTACAACAAAGCTAAAGCAGCTGCTAAGAAGAATCTTTCTCCAGAATTATTCAAGAAATGGGAGGAGAGAAATTCTGTTGAAAGAATCAAAGAAGAATTCTGGGAAGATATTAAAATGTTATCTTCTAATCCAACTAAATCTGATAATCAGATATTATATGAAAATGCTAGAAAGAATCTCTTAAAATTGTATGCTAAAGAAGATGGTACATTCAATACGGATGCTATGCCTGAGAATGTTAAGTCTATGATAAATACATATGACGTAATGATATCCGATGAAGCTATTGCTAACAGAGATAAATCAAAAAAATCTAGAGTAATGGAAATAGCTAAGTGGGATATCAACCCTAAATTCTATGAAGAATACGAACGTATGGAAAAACAGGGTGAAGCTGCATTTAACGCATGGTTCTCTGTAAATGCTAGATACACTTCTAGAGGTGACGTTGTACCAGCTTCTTTCTGGCGTAAATTAGTTCCAAAGGATGAATTTAAATCAAAATACGTAGAAAGAATACCTAATAGGTCTTGGGCAGAAATTGATAGAGAATCTCCATTCTATGATCCTAGATTTACTAAGTATGAAGATCGTGGTGAAACTGTAATACCAAATCCCAAATACTTTGATAATAGTGCCACTTATAAAAAGATTACTAATGATCCTAAATTGAAAGCGTTATATGATGCTCTAGTAGATGTTACGGATTTATCCAATTCTAAGATTGGATTCCTGAGATACGCTAATAAATACAAATTACCTCAGATTGAAGGTGGTTCATGGACTCAAATCCGTAGTAAAGATAACTTCTTAAAAGGTATAGCTTACGCTGCACAGGATTTATATACAGTAAAAGATGATGATGATAGGTATATGATAGAAAATGCTAAAAGGTCTGACGGTTCTTTAGTTAAATTAATACCTACCAGATATATTAAAATGTTGGATAATCCTGATGCAATTACTAATGACGTGGTAGGTTCTATCATTCATTACTACAAAATGGCTGTAAACTACGAAAAGATGAGTGAAGCTGCTCCTGAATTAGAATTAGCTTTAGATTTCGTTAGTAGAATGGACTTTAAGGATAAAAAAGGTGGTAGAATATCTGGAGTAGAAAGTAAAACTTATGACAAAATGAAAGACTTAATGGATCGTTTTGTTTATGGCATGGAGAAAGATGCTAAAGAAGTTGATATAAAACTACCAAAAGGCAAACATGTTAAATTAAGTATTGATAAATTAGTAAATAACTTAGCAGCATATACAAGAATCCAAGGTATATCTCAGAATCTTAATGTTATTCTAACAGGTTTGATTACAAACAAGATTCAAAATAGATTGGAAGCAATGTCTGGTATTTACTTTGGAAATGAGGAACTTGCTAAAGCAACTAAAACCTTGTTACCAGCTTATGTAGATGCTATTAAAAATATAGGTAAAGCTAACAATAAAAACAAGGTATTATGTTATCTTGAATTTTTAGGTGTAGTTAGAGATAATGAACAGACATTTAGCAAATTAAATCAGTCTCGATTACTCAGGGCTTTGAATCAACATTACTGGTATTTTGGCCACGAAATAGGTGATATCATTACTAAAGGTAAATTAGCTTTATCTGTTGCTTTCTTTAATAAGTATGATCCTGAAACTGGTAAATTTGTAAATAAGAATCAGTTCTTAAGAAAATTCAAAGATAAGAAAAAAGGTATAGCTGCCTGGAAAGCATTAAACATCACATTCTTTGATGCTTTTGAAGTTAAAGATAATCAATTAGTAGTAAGACCAGAGTATGCTAAGATAGTGGATGAGAAAACCTTAAATAGAATCAAGAACACTACTAAACAAATTGCTACTAGAATCGATACTCAGTTAACTGATTTAGATAAATCAAAATTACATTCTACTTTGATTGGTCAATTATTACTTATTTATC
>ERZ779695.607-NODE-607-length-9796-cov-1.83113_pt1 | contig 9796 bp, 8 predicted proteins | sample MGYA00511100_ERZ779695 | MGnify/ENA primary metagenome ERZ779695 (study PRJEB29588, sample SAMEA2163351) | human gut metagenome | biome: human gut; feature: human-associated habitat; material: faeces | place: Denmark | collected 2008/2010 ...
CCAATACAGCATTGGAAGAGAGCAATTCTCCCGGCATGGATAATTCAAACTTTATCTGATATTCAAATAATTGTGTAGCGATGCTTTTCTCTTCAAATAATTGCTCCATCTGCCGGGCATAGTCTTTATATAAGTTGCCGAAAACGGCAGTTTGATACCTTTTGTCCAACAAACCGCATACATACTCCGGCGGACATTCTATTTCTTTCTTCCTGTTTCCGTCAGCACTGAAGACTTCCTCCTTATCCTTCTCCAGTCTCGGCAAATAGGATAAATCGGTCGGGGTCTTTTTCAGGAAATGTTCCACTATTTCATAGCTCATTTCAAACTGGGTATGATAGTACCATTCAAGGAAACGCTGCTCCGCATCTTCCAAACTGTTTATCAGTTCCACTCCGTTCATACCTGCATAACCATCTGCTTTCCCCTGCAGCAAAAAAAGCTGCTCGGCTCTATTCAGATACTTATCCATCGGTATAGGTCCTTTATCTTTTATCTCCTGAAAATCACAGGTATAAGTATAGTAAGTATAAAACCAACGAAAATGCTTTTCCAGTTTTTCCTTGGGAACCGCCAGTGGGCGCATCCAGTCTTCCCTTGCCGAGAAAAAATCCAGACCTTCCACACCATCCAGCACTTTGTGTGCCTTGAGGTTCAGTTTTCCGTTTTCTCCAAAGAAGTCCGTTTCGATACATGAATCCAACTCCTCCACCTCCCAGTCTTTTCCCAAGCGGAACAGGAAAGGATGATGCGTTTCGTTTCCGGCCAGGAAAGCAGAATCGGCCAGTGCCCATACTTCCCTATCCACCGTTCCGTCTTTGTGGACGCGCGTCACCATTTGATAATCAGTGGAACATGATGCCAGTATCATCAGCAGGACTGCCATTATTATATTCATTCTCTTTTTCATATCACATTCATTTTAATGGTTGTTACTCACCAATTGATGTATCAAGCGTTTCTGCTCGTGTTGTTTAGCCTTCCGTGCTCTCCACATTTCGGACAGTCGGGCGCCCTTTTCTTTTATTGTCATTTCTGCAGTGCAACTTGCCGACCATTCTGGTAGACAGGAGGGCAAAGAAGAAACATTTAATGGGGCATTCCGGGTATCTGCATGGAAAGATACGGAATAGAAAAAAGTTTCATACACCGTAAAGCAAAGCAAGAAACCGGCAGCTATGGCCGAAGCCCAAGTCATGAACTTTCTGCGCTCCTTTCTTTTTCGGGGAGTCCGGGCCACTTTCTGAAGAATATCCCGGGTCAAGTCATCAGGCCTTGTCAGTATCGGTTGAGTTTTCCTCACCTGTTGCAGCCATTGTTCATATCGTTCGTTTTCCTCTTGTTTCATAAGTCTGTTTCTATTTGATGGATTTTAGCTCTTATTTGTTTTCGCGCCTGATAAAGATTATGCTTTATCTGCTCGGCAGTCATTCCGGTGATGCTTATTACTTCTGCGACATCCAGTTCTTCAACGACCCGCAATGTAAACACCAATTTCTGTTTGGGAGGCAAATCTCCGGTGAAACGGAGAATCAAATCCTGCAATTCCTTATTGGCCAAAGCTTCTTCTATATTTTCTTCCGACTTCCAATTCTCATTCGCCGAAACGAAATCGGATGAGAAAGCCGAAGGCGAACGTTGCAGTACCCGCAAGCGGTCATAGCATGTATTACAGGTTATCTTGTACATCCAGGTAGTAAACCGGCATCTTCCGTCATACTTGTCCAACGAGAGCCAGACTTTCAAGAATGTTTCCTGCACCATATCCCTCGTTTCGTCCTCATTGCAAAGCAAACGAAAAGCCAGTCTGAACACCATCGTCTGAAATTCAGAAACCAACTGAGCGAAAGCAATCATATCGTTCTGTCTGCTACGGTCAATAAGTTCCTCTATCTGTTCTTGATTCATCATGCTATGTTCGTTTATTATATGATACGTGAGAAAACGTTGCTGGTCGAATGCAAATTACAAAAAAACAGGCAAACTCCGGTTGTGGTATATTAAAACCGAAGTTTGCCCGTTTCTGCTTTTTATATCATAGCCATTAAATTACACCGTGCGGGTATGCGTTGCGCTTCTTCCTCTGGATGGATTCGATTTTTTGTCATTCCTTTTATCCTCTTTCTTTGAATCTCTTTTCGGAGAGACGGAACGCCTGCTGTCACGACGGTCTTTATCAGGACGGGAATTATATTCACGGCGTGAAGGACGCTCTTCGTGCTTATAATTGTTGTCCTTTCCCGGTCTTCTGTCCGGCCGTGCCTGAGGCGGTGTGGGACGATGATTGTCTTTCTTCGGCGGACGGACGTTTACCTGAAAGTCACGGCGGCGATGATTGTCATAAGTCACCTTGTCATGACGGATGCGATAATGTCCATCGTAGATATCGTGGCGATACCGATTATGGAAATGAGTGCGATAATAACTGACGTTATTAAAATGAGTACGATAATGACCGCCGCAATATGAAGCATAATGATGCGGTTTTCCGAAATAGAAAAAGTTAACGTTATTGTAAACCATATAAATACGGAACTGCCATTTATTGTTTTGCGCATAAATAGGACGGTAGAAATATTCCGCTTTCAGGAAACGACGATACTGAGAACCGGATAGTATCCAGCGAAGGTCGTCATTGCGAACATCAAGAAAATCGTAATAACGCTCCAAAGCATAGTCATATCCTCTTACCACATCATCCATCAGATAACGGACATTGTTGATAAAGTCATAATTCACTTCGTATACATCATCATACTGTTGGGGGCTGAGTTTCAACTCGTATGCCATACGGTCGGTAAGGAAACGTGTATTCTGTCTCATCTTGCTGATGCTCATCGCTCCCATTGCCGGAACCGACAGGCCCAGCATCATAACCATTATCCATAGTGTAGTCCACTTCTTCATAATCATACTGTTTTTAGTTTGTTAGTTCTTATGGCACAAAAATAGGGGAAATCTCTTTCCCCCACAATTGAAACTCCCCATTTATTCATAGGGGTTTTCCTATACTTGATAGGGAAAGTTCCCGTCAGGCAAGACGGATTCCTCCTTCTTCCAGCACTATCAAACGTTTTTTATACAAATCGCCAACCGCTTTTTTGAATGTCTTCTTGCTCACACCAAAAGCACTATAGATTTCCTCTGCCGCACTTTTGTCATTCAACGGAGTGAAACCGTCCTTGCCTTTAATGTATTCCAACAAGACTCCCGAAAAATCTTCCACCTTCTTCACACCGTCCTGCTGCAACGCCAAGTCTATCTTGCCGTCTTCACGCACCTGTTTCACATAGGCCCGGAGCTGCATGCCTGTTTCGACGGGCTGGAATATCTCATTCTGATAAAGCAATCCGCTGAACTTGTTCTCGACAATCGCTTTAAAGCCCAAATCGGTTTTCTGCCATATCAAGATGTTCACTTCCTGTCCCTGTTGATAGTCAGGATGCTCTTTGGACAAGTAACGCTCTACCTTGGCGGAGCCGACAATGCGATAGCTGTCTTCATCTATATGCGCATGTACTACATACTTACGTCCTTGCTGCATCTTCATTTTCTGTTCACGGAAAGGTACAAACAAGTCCTTCATCAGTCCCCAATTGAGGAACGCTCCAAATTCATTGACCCATGCCACCTCCAGACAGGCAAACTCACCTACCTGAACCAACGGTTGCAGGGTAGTGGCTATTAATCTCTCTTCGTTATCCAAATAGATAAATACATTGAGCACGTCATCCGGTTTGCAACCGTCGGGCACGTAACGGGCCGGCAACAGTATTTCTCCATCATCGTCTCCATCCAGATAGACTCCAAAGTCTACTTCTTTCACAACCTTTAATTGATTGTATTTTCCGAGTTTTACGTTCATTAGCTAAAATTTTTATCAAAGATAAAGAAAAACCCCTATCTTTACGTTCTAAATAATAGAAAACCCTATAAAGATTATGAATAATTTCATTTTTTACAACCCTACCCGACTCATTTTCGGTGAAGGTATGATTAACCAACTGGCTCAGCAGATTCCTGCCGACAAGCGTATTATGATAACCTTTGGAGGAGGAAGTGTCAAAACAAACGGAGTTTACGAACAAGTAACCCAAGCACTCGAAGGACGTGACTATATCGAATTTTGGGGAATTGAAGCCAATCCTGACATAGACACACTGAAAAAAGCAATCGCCATAGGCAAAGAGAAGAAAATAGATTTCCTGCTTGCCGTAGGTGGCGGTTCGGTCATTGACGGCACTAAACTGATTTCCGCCGGTATCCCATACGAAGGAGATGCCTGGGAGCTGGTGAAAAAAGGAAGCTCACAGGTGACTATCCCATTGGGAACTGTGCTGACCATCCCTGCCACCGGCTCGGAGATGAACAACGGAGCCGTGATTTCACGCCGGGAGACTCATGAGAAGTATCCTTTTTATGCAAACTACCCCGTCTTTTCCATTCTTGACCCGACTGTCACTTTCTCTCTTCCCGATTTCCAGATTGCCTGTGGACTGGCTGACACTTTTGTCCACGTCATGGAACAATATATGACGAAAAGCAATGAATCATATCTGATGGACCGCTGGAGCGAAAGCATTCTGAGAACCATCGTACAGATAGCTCCCCTCATCAAAGAGAATAAACAGGATTATCACTTGATGAGTGAATTTATGTCGGCTACCATGGCATTAAACGGTTTCATCGCCATGGGTGTATCCCAAGACTGGGCTACCCACATGATTGGCCACGAACTGACCGCGCTGCACGGCATGACTCACGGGCAGACCCTTGCTATCGTGTTCACCGGAACACTCCGCACACTTGCGGATAAAAAACGGGATAAGATACTACAATACGGAGAACGCATCTGGGGTGTAACTTCCGGTGTGCCGAGCGCACGCATCGCACTCACCATCGACAAAACCGAAGAATTCTTCAAGAGTCTGGGCTTGAAAACCCGCCTGAGCGAAGCCGGAATCGGTGACGACACTATCGAAGAAATTGCACGCCGCTTTGATGAACGGGGTGCTGCATTCGGCGAAGACGGTGATGTGACAGGAGAAGTAGCTCGCCGGATTCTGCAGAATTGCAAGTAATATTTCCAAAAAACATTTAATATTAGGAGGAAACAAATGATGAAAACAGTTATTCTGACTACTTTTTACAACAATGTGCAAGCGCACATGTTGCAAGACCTCTTGAAAAACGAAGGAATAGAGTCTATGCTTCAGGGAGAATTGTCCGCCCAAGTGATAGCTTCCTATATTCCGGGATTGGGTATACAAGTTCTGGTCTTTGAAAAGGATTACGAACGGGCACTGGAAGTTTTGAAAACCAGTTTTCCGGAGGAAGTGGAAGGATAACTTTCTCCCCCTACATTCAAACTTTCTCATTTGCATCTTGTTATAGGGATTAATTAAACCTAAACCCTAGATGTATATGAGAAAGTTTTTATTTTTACCCTTATTGGCGTTACTGGCCTCGTGTGGAAAGGATGAAGATTGTAACAGCCACGCCCAACCGGAGGATTTGGTCACTCCGAAACTGTATGCCACACTGCAACAAAACACCACCGACCCTTATGACGGGCCGCTGGAAGTGCTCCCCTGCCAACCGGACGGTAGCGTATATGTGGGAAATTACACAAAAACCGGTTTACAAACACCCATACCGGCTTATTACAATATCGAAGCCGGAATAGGCAAATCAAAGAATGCACCGCTAAGACTTCCCGTCGGGACATACAATCTGATTTATTGGGGATATCCTAAGTTTTTCAATACCAACGATGCAGCTCTCAGTGACCCTCAGTTAATCATCGGAGAAGAATTGCAGGGAACCTCCTTGGGACTGAGGAAAGTACCGGTCGATACGGTTTACTATCCTGCACACGACCTTGTATTCGGCACACAAAACATCAATATCGGCCAAGAGGATATGCAAGCGCATCTGATACGTGCCACGGCTGCACTCGGAGTAGTGGTGACCGAGACCAACGGCAATGCCTTCAGCACCGCCATCGATTCTATGTGGGTCTATATCGGAAATATTTATAGTAACCTTAATTATTATAGCGCCCAACCGGAGGGAACTCCTCGAACCATACGCTTCGGCATAAGCCCCAGCACAGACAGGAAAGAATGGAGTAAAGAGTTCGTTTCTGTATTTCCATCCCAACCGGCCCCATTATTCCAAATCTTCGTTCAACTGAAGAACGGTACCATTAAAAGCTACCGGCAAAAGCTGACCACACAACTTGCTGCAGGAACCAAAACAACCCTCACCCTAAGCATGGACGGAATCTTACTGGAAGAAGGAACCACAGGCGGATTCCAAGTGGACAAGTGGAAAGAACAGAACGAAAAGATTCATATTTCTCTCCATTAAAGCTCCGGCGAGATGCGTCCGTCCACTATATGGATGGTGCGGTCGGTCAATTTGGCAAGAGTCTCATCGTGCGTAACGATAACAAAAGTCTGGCCCAACTTATCCCGCAAATCAAAAAATAACTGATGAAGTTCTTCTTTGTTACGGGTATCCAAGCTGCCCGGTTCATCTGCAAGGATAACCGCCGGGGTATTTATTAACGCACGTGCCACAGCCACACGTTGCTTCTCTCCTCCCGAAAGTTCGGCCGGTTTATGGGAAGCGCGTCCGGCAAGTCCCAGAAAATCCAATGTTTCTTTGGCACGCTTCATCGCATCTCCCGAAGAAGTGCCGGATATGAGTGCCGGTATCATCACATTCTCCAAAGCAGTAAACTCTGGCAATAACTGGTGAAACTGGAAAACAAAGCCTATCTGCTTATTACGGAAAGCGGACAGTTCTTTTTCTTTCAGCCGATTGACTTCCGTACCATTCAGTACCACCTTCCCTGCATCTGCTTTGTCTAATGTGCCCATTATCTGGAGCAAAGTCGTTTTGCCGGCTCCACTCGGACCTACAATGCTGACAACTTCACCTTTTTCTATCAGCAGGTCTATCCCTTTCAGCACTTGTAACGTACCGAAACTCTTGGTTATTCCTTGTAACTCTATCATGACTATAATTTTCTTATCACATACTCTGCCAAGTAACATCCAAACACAGCGGGCATATAACTCACCGTTCCGGCTGTAGACTTCTTGTTCTTTTCATCATCGACCAAAATGACCGCATCCGCATTGGCCTGTTCTGTACTGAACACAACCGGTAACTTACGTTTCATACCCATTTTCTGCAAACGCTTTCGCACCGCCTTGCTCAAGCCACAGTGATAAGTTTCCCACAAATCGGCAAACCTGACTTGGGTTATATCTGATTTTGCACCTGCTCCCATACTGCTCACAATAGGCAGACGGCGCTGAAGTGCATTATAGATAAGGTAACATTTGGGAGCTACCGTATCAATGGCATCGACCACGAAATCGAACTTGGCACTATCCAGCAACTCAGGAATGCGCTCGTCTTTTAAATATTCCGCCAACACATGCAGTTGCAAATCAGGATTGATATCTTTGAAGCGTTCCGCCAGAACTTCCGCCTTCAACCGTCCCTGTGTGGAATGCAAAGCCGGCAACTGACGGTTGATATTACTAGGCTGCACCGTATCGGCATCCACAATCGTCATTTGTCCCACACCGGCACGACATATCATTTCGGCTGCGTATGCGCCTACTCCTCCCAAGCCCACAACAAGTACATGGGAACTCCGCAAACGCTGCATTTTATCTTTACCCAACAACAACTCCGTACGTTGCTGCCACTCTACGTTAGTTTCGTTCATCACCTTTCTTAAACCATTTATAGAACCACTTACCCACATTATCATATACCCGGGTTTCCGACTGCCCGCGCGGATCAGAGAAAGATACAATCTCTTGCGGGTCGCCCAACTGGTCGGGATACACAATCAACAAACTATTATCCGCAAAATACTTGCTGACCTGAGAAGGCAACCGTTCAAAGGAAGTCTGATAAGATATAGACCCCTTACGGGAGGAAACCACAACAAACAAATGGTCATAATTAACCTGACCGGTCAGCAGCAACAAATCATCCCACTCTTCCAGCACAGAAAACTCAGTAAAAGTATTCGCTTCCTGCTTCTCTACTACCGCACGCAAGTGTTTCAAAGTATCCTCTGTGGCAAAGAAATGCACACGGCATCCCAACAACTTACCCATGCGACACAACTGCACCACCCATTTCATAAATCCGACCTCATATTCGGCCTTATCGGGTACAGCCACCACAATACGTCTAAGCGTATTGACCGGCATCAGCAGCTTGGTAATCATAATTTGCCGATGAGTGCCTTTCAACAGATTCTCTGTCATCGTACCAAAGAATGAATCCATCAGATTAGTCTTCCGATGGAGACCGATGACCACATCCGTCACCGCATATTCTTTCAGCGTATGGATAATACCTTGTGCAATATTCAGGTCATAACGAAGCACCGTCTTAACCGAAGCATCGGCAGCGGCGGCAACCATTGCCGTGCGCTCCAGATTACGCTTGCCTATCAGTTCCTTTGTCTCCGAAGCATTATTATCGTTTATCACACTGAGCGCCACCAACGGTTCTTTCTGTTTAGGATGCCTCATCATCAAAGCCATTCCCACCAATCCTTCTATTGTATCGGGATTTGCCACCGGTATAAGAACCCGTTCTTGTTCCTTATTATTCTTATCATCATTGCCGGCCATGTTCTCTTGTGTAACCATTCTGCGTGCCGCCCTCTCTGTCACCACCGAACTGATAATACAGGTAAACAATATCATTACCACGGTTCCGTTCAAGACATCATCATTCAACAGACGCTCTCCGTTTTCCATAATAATCTCGTGTCCAATCAGCACTGCCGCCAACGTAGCTGCCGCCTGCGCATTGCTCAGTCCGAATATCAAGCTACGCTCCACCTTCTGCATTCCGTATATTTTCTGGGTAATCCATGCAGCAAGCCATTTACTGAATGTAGCAACCACCGTCATGACAACTGCCACCTTAAGTGCCTCACCCTGCGTAAACAGGCAACGCACATCAATAATCATTCCTACGCCAATCAAAAAATAAGGAATGAAAAGTGCATTACCAACAAACTCCAGCCGATTCATCAGCGGAGAAACATGAGGAACAAAACGGTTCAATACCAAACCGGCCAGAAAAGCACCCAAAATGCCTTCCATTCCTACCAGTTCCATCAGTCCACCCCCCAAGAACACCATAGCCAAAACAAAGACAAACTGCATGACCGCATCTTCGTATTTCCTGAAAAACCATCGGCTGATACGAGGCATAAGAAAAATAATCAAGCCAAACAATGCAAAGACTTTTCCCAACAAGATGACCCAGAACAGTCCTCCCACATCCTCACCTTTATACATGCCTCCAATCACAGCAAGCACCATCAAGGCCAACACAACAGTCACCGCCGTTCCGCCAATCGTTATGCTCACCGTACGTTGCCGGGACAGACCATAACGGCTGATGATGGGATAAGCTATCAAAGTGTGGCTGGCATACATACTGGCCAACAATACAGAAGTGACAAGACCGTAATCCAGTAAACTCATACTGCTCCACACTCCAAGCACCATGGGTATCAAGAAAGTGAACAGCCCAAAAACCAGTCCCTTTGTCCTGTTCTTTTTAAAGTCGTCCATATCCATCTCCAACCCCGCCAGAAACATGATATAATACAACCCCACTTTTCCGAATAACTCGAAACTGCTATCGCGCTCCAAAATATTAAAGCCATATTTACCGACCAATACACCGGCAAGAATCATACCGATGATATGAGGAATGCGCAAACGCCCCAATATCA
>ERZ779695.609-NODE-609-length-9769-cov-1.42887_pt1 | contig 9769 bp, 10 predicted proteins | sample MGYA00511100_ERZ779695 | MGnify/ENA primary metagenome ERZ779695 (study PRJEB29588, sample SAMEA2163351) | human gut metagenome | biome: human gut; feature: human-associated habitat; material: faeces | place: Denmark | collected 2008/2010 ...
GTATCGGCGAAGGCCGCCCCAAAGTCATTCTGCCCATCGTAGAACGCACTGAAGCTGCGATCCTGGAAAAGGCCGCTGCGTTTTCCACACTGTGCGCCGATTGTGTGGAATGGCGTGTCGATCTGTTTGATGCAGCCGCCGACCCCGGGGCAGTGGTGCACTGCCTGGCAAAGCTGCGGGTCCTCTTAAAGGAAAAGCTGCTGCTTGTGACCCTGCGCACGAAGGAAGAGGGCGGCAGCATACCGGTCAGCCATGAGGGATACCTCCGTTTTCTCCGCACGGTTCTGGATACCGATTGCGCTGACCTCATTGATATTGAGTTCTTCACCGCAGGCGCAGACCTTCCCGCACTGGTTCAGGACGCGCACACCGCCGGGGTCAAGGTCGTGTGCTCCAGCCACGACTTCCATAAGACCCCGCCCAAAGCCAAGATGGTCTCCCGGATGGTGGCCATGCAGCAGGCGGGGGCCGACCTGCCCAAGCTGGCCGTGATGCCCCAGAGCCGTGCCGATGTGCTGGAGCTGCTGGCCGCCACCGCTGAGATGACCGACCACCACCCCGAAACGCCCGTCATTACCATGAGCATGGGCGCACTGGGAGCCGTGAGCCGCCTGTGCGGCGAGGCCTTTGGCTCTGTCATGACCTTTGCCAATCCCGGCACAGCCAGCGCCCCCGGTCAGGTGGGGCTGGATGTGGTCAACGCTGTGCTGGACAGCCTGCGGCTCAGCTGATCTATCAATATCAATACACAGCGCCCCCGGAGAGCGATTTGCCTTCCGGGGGCGCTTTCTGTTTTATTCTGTTTCCATTTCCCGTACGATCTTCTGAAAGCAGAAGTACGGAATCACGGTTCCGGCCACAAAGGAGGCGGGCCAGCCAAGCCAGACCACATCCAGATTCTGCATTCCCCATGCGCCCACAGCCACCACCGCAATTTTTGTAATGAGCTGCATCACGCCGCCCATCAGTGCCTGATTTGCCCTGTCAACGCCGCGGAGCACCTGCTGATACACCTGCATCACACCGGCCAGGATCCCCGGCACCGCCGTGATCAGCAGAAACCGCTGCACCACAGTCAGGATCTCCGCAGACGGTTCTGCGAGGAACAGCCCTGCCATCTGGCGGCCGCAGAGCAGCAGAAACACTCCCAGCACGGTGCTGACCACCAGAGACAGCTGCAGGGAGGCCCGTACCCCTTGCCGGATGCGCTGCGGCTTGCCGGCTCCGTGGTTCTGGGCGGCATAGACGCTGAGGGAGGAGCCGATGGTCTCCACCGGCATCAGAGCCAGCGTTCCGATGCGGCTGGCGGCAGTGTAGGCCGCCATGGTGGCCTCGCCGAACAGATTGACAGCACTCTGTGCCACCAGATTGCCCAGATTGTTGAAGGCAGACTGCACCGCAATGGGAATGGCCAGCACCGTGATCTGCCGCAGCAGCTTTCCATGGAGCCGGAGGTCCTGCCGCCGCATCCGCATCATGGGATATTTGCGGAACAGCAGCACCGCCGCCACCACCGCCGACAAGGCCTGCGCCAGTGCCGTGGCCCAGGCAGACCCGGCCACTCCCCAGCGGAACACAGCCACAAACAGCACGTCCAGGCCAATATTGCTCAGAACGGAGACGATCAGGCAGTACAGCGCTGTCTGGCTGTCTCCCAACCCCCGGAATGCACTGGAAAACAAATAATACATCAAGGGGCAGATCATGGTGATGAAACTGATCTCCAGATAGGCAGTGGCTTCCTGCAGGGGGCCCTCCGGGGTCCCCATCCACCGCAGGATGGTACCGGAGAAGGTCAGGCCCATCACCATCATCCCTGCCGACAGGAACAGCCCCAGATACAGGCTGTTTACAAAGGCCCTCCGCATCAGCTCCTCGTTCTTCTGACCAAAGTACCGGCTGATGATGATCCCCACGCCCACATTGATGCCGATCATCAGAGCTGCCAACAGCAGGATCACCGGCATGGTGCTGCCCACCGCCGCAAGGGCGGTCTGCCCGAGATACCGCCCCACCACGATGCTGTCGGTAATGGAGTAGACCTGATTCAGCAGGTTACCCATCAATGTAGGAAAGGTAAACGCCCACAGCAGGGAGATCGGCTTTCCCTCTGTCATATCCAGATTTTTCTTCATGCACATCCTCCTTTGCATCAAAAAAGCTCCTTCAGAATGCCCGCAAGCACGCAACCCCGGTTTCAGGGGGGTCCCTGTTTGCAGCACTCCAAAGGAGCCTTTGTTGATTTGATTTTTCTGATACCAGTGTACCACAGCGGCGCTGATTTGTCCAGCGCTCCGGGGTCAGTGGACAGAGGTGCGGACGAGGGCGCGCTTGAGGCGGGCCTGGGCCAGCTCATATTCGCGCTCATCCAGGTCCTTCCGGGCCAGGATCTCTTCGGCGCGCTTCTTGGAGGCCTCGGCGCGGGCCTGGTCGATCTCCTCGGCCCACTCCCAGGTGGTAGCGACCAGATGGACATCCCCGTTCAGCACGGTGAGCATCCCGCCCATGCAGGCGGCGCGGCGGCGGCTGCCCTCGGCATCAACGATATGGGCTTCACCCATACCCAGCGCGGTGCAGTAATCACCATGCTTTGCCAGAATGGCAAGGTCGCCGTCGATGGCACGGCAGACCACCCGTTCCGCCTGACCGTCAAAGGCACAGCCGTCCGGCGTGACCACCGTCAGATGAAAGGTCGTCATGGTTTACCCTTTCTTCGCCTTGGCGAACACATCGTCGATGGTGCCCGCGAACAGGAAGGCGCTCTCGGGCAGGTCATCGCACTCGCCGTTCAAGATCATCCTGAAGCCGCGCAGGGTCTCCTTCAGCGGCACATACTGACCGGGCATACCGGTGAACTGCTCCGCAACATGGAAGCTCTGGCTCAGGAAGCGCTGCACCTTGCGGGCGCGGCTGACGGTCAGCTTGTCCTCTTCGCTCAGTTCGTCCATGCCCATGATGGCAATGATATCCTGCAGCTCCTTGTAGCGCTGCAGCACCTTCTGGACATCGCGGGCGATCTCGTAGTGCTCCTGACCCACGACCTCGGGGCTGAGGATGCGGCTGGTGGGATCCAGCGGGTCCACAGCGGGGTAAATGCCCTGAGATGCAATGTCACGGCTCAGGACCGTGGTGGCATCCAGATGGGTGAAGGTGGTGGCAGGGGCCGGGTCGGTCAGGTCGTCGGCGGGAACGTAGACAGCCTGCACCGAGGTGATGGAACCCTTGCGGGTGGAGGTGATGCGCTCCTGCAGAGCGCCCATCTCAGTGGCCAGGGTGGGCTGGTAGCCCACGGCAGAGGGCATACGGCCCAGCAGAGCCGAGACCTCAGAGCCTGCCTGCGTGAAACGGAAGATGTTGTCGATGAAGAGCAGCACGTCCTGATTCTTGACATCGCGGAAGTACTCCGCCATGGTCAGGCCGGACAGGGCCACGCGCATACGGGCTCCGGGAGGCTCGTTCATCTGGCCGTAGACCAGAGCGGTCTTGTTGATAACGCCGCTCTCGGTCATTTCACCGTACAGGTCGTTGCCCTCGCGGGTGCGCTCGCCAACGCCGGTGAACACCGAGTAGCCGTTGTGCTCGGTGGCAATGTTATAGATCAGCTCCTGGATCAGGACGGTCTTGCCGACACCGGCACCGCCGAACAGACCGATCTTGCCGCCCTTTGCGTAGGGGCAGATCAGGTCAACGACCTTGATGCCGGTCTCCAGGATCTCTGTGGTGGACTGCTGCTCCTCATAGCTGGGGGCAGGGCGGTGGATGGGCCAGTAGGCCTCCGGGGTGGGGGCAGGCTTATTGTCCACCGGCTCACCCAGCAGGTTGAACACGCGGCCCAGGCACTGGTCACCCACAGGCACCCGGATGGACTCGCCGGTGTCCACGGCATCCGTGCCGCGCACCAGGCCATCGGTGCTGCTCATGGCAATGCAGCGGGCCACATTGTCGCCGGTGAGCTGAGCGACCTCCACCACCAGCTTCTGGCCGTGGTTGTCGATCTCAATGGCGTTGAGCAGGTCCGGCAGCTCGCCATCCTTGAACTGGATGTCCAGCACCGGGCCGATGACCTGGATCACCTTGCCGATGTGTTTTTCGGACATAGGCTACAACTCCTTTTTTAGATTTCTGCGCCTGCCACGATCTCGGTGATCTCCTGCGTGATGGCAGCCTGACGGGCGCGGTTGTAATACAGATTCAGATGGTCGATCATTTCGCCCGCGTTCTTGGTGGCGGCATCCATGGCGGTGCGGCGGGCGGCCAGCTCACTGGCCACGCTCTCGCACACGGCACCATAAACGATACCGGCCACATACTCGGGGATGATGGCGCGGAACACTTCCTCGCTGCTGGGCTTGTACAGGATCTGACTGCGGCGGGCAGCGGCCTTCTGCTCCTCGGTGGGCTCAATGGTCAGGGGCAGCACCTCCATGGTGACAGCGGTCTGGGTCATCATCGAGTCGAACCGGGTGTAGCAGAGTTTCACTGCGTCGTAATCGCCCTTCAGGTAGCCCTCGGTGATCTTCCGGGAGAGGGCAAAGCACTCACCCACCGAGACATCCGCCGCCAGCAGCACCTCTTCGGTGAACAGGTCGGCCCCGTGGTGGGCAAAGTACTCCTGACTTCTTTTGCCAATGGGCAGCACCGTGACCGGGCCCTGCTGAGCTTCCGCCTGCTTGAGCACGTTGGAGTTATATCCACCGGCCAGGCCGCGGTCGCCTGCAATGACGACCAGCAGGGTGCGTTTGATCTCTGCCCGGCGCAGGTAGGGGTTGCGGGCCCGGGGGTCTGCAGCCGCAATGCCGGTCAGTGTGTCGTGCAGCGTTTCAAAGTAGGGGCGGCTGTGTTCCACCCGCTCCTTGGCACGGCGCATTTTGGAGGAAGCCACCAGCTCCATGGCCTTGGTGATCTGCATGGTACTCTCTACGCTTTTGATGCGCAGCTTGATGTCCTTCATGGAACCTGCCATGCGTTACGCCTCCTTCCCTCAGTGCGCCTTGACGAAGCTCTCGGTGTAAGCGGACAGAACGCCCTTGAGTGCTTCCTCGGTGTCCTTGTCCAGATTACCGGTGGTGCGGATGGTCTCCATCACAGCGGCACCGGCGGCATCATTCTCGAGATATTCGTACAGACCCTTTTCGTATTCGGCCACATCAGCCACCTTGACCTTGACCAGAAGATCATGGATGGTGGCATACAGGATCGCCACCTGCTTTTCCACGGGCACGGGGGCCGAGCGGTTCTGCTTGAGCACTTCCACAATGCGCTCGCCCTGTGCCAGACGGGCCTTGGTGTCCGCGTCCAGATCGGAACCGAACTGGGCAAAGGACTGCAGCTCGCGGTACTGGGAGTAGATCAGCTTCAGGGTGCCAGCCACCTTCTTCATGGCCTTGATCTGGGCGTTGCCGCCAACACGGGACACCGAGATGCCGGGGTTGACAGCGGGCATAACGCCCGAGTGGAACAGCTCCGTTTCCAGGAAGATCTGACCATCGGTGATGGAGATGACGTTGGTGGGGATGTAGGCCGAAACGTCACCCGCCTGGGTCTCGATGATGGGCAGAGCCGTCAGGCTGCCGCCGCCCAGCTCATTGGAGAGCTTGGCCGCGCGCTCCAGCAGACGGGAGTGCAGGTAGAAAACATCGCCGGGGTAAGCCTCACGTCCCGGGGGACGGCGGATCAGCAGCGAGAGGGCACGGTAGGCCACCGCGTGCTTGGAAAGGTCATCATAGATGATGAGGACATGCTTGCCCTGGTGCATGAAATATTCGCCCATGGCACAGCCGGAATAGGGAGCGATATACTGCAGGGGGGACAGCTCGGAGGCCGTGGCGGACACCACGATGGTGTAGCTCATGGCACCGGCCTCGGTCAGGCTCTGCACCAGGTTTGCCACGGTGGAGCGTTTCTGGCCGATGGCGACATAGATGCAGATAACATCCTTGCCCTTCTGGTTGATGATGGTATCCGATGCAATGGTGGTCTTGCCGGTCTGGCGGTCGCCGATGATCAGCTCACGCTGGCCGCGGCCGATGGGGATCATGGAGTCGATGGCCTTGATGCCGGTCTGCAGGGGTTCCTTGACCGGCTGGCGGTCGATGATGCCGGGGGCCGGGCTCTCGATGGCCCGGAACTCGGTGGTCTCAATGGGGCCAGCGCCGTCGATGGGCTGGCCCAGTGCATTGACCACGCGGCCGATCATCGCCTCGCCCACGGGCACGGAAACGACCTTGCCGGTGCGCTTGACGGTGCTGCCTTCTTTGATGCCGACATCGGAGCCCAGCAGAACGATGGAGACCGTGTTTTCCTCCAGGTTCTGGGCCATACCGTATTCGCCGTTGTCAAACTGAAGCAGCTCACCTGCCATGCACTTTTCCAGGCCGCTGGCCCGGGCGATGCCGTCGCCTACCATGATGACCGTGCCGACTTCGCTCTGCTCGATGACATTCTCGTAGTGCTTGATCTGGGCACGGATGATCTTGGAGATCTCTTCAGGTTTCAGTTGCATTGTCTTGTATTCACCACTCAATTCTTAAAATCTTTCGGGTGGAAATTCGATGGATCACAGTGTCACGGACGCGATATCCCTGCGCAGCGCCGCCAGACGGTTCTGAACCGTTCCGTCCAGCTCGGTGCCCTCGATATCCAGCCGGATACCGCCCAGCACAGCCGGATCGACCTTTGTTTTCAGGTCGATGGTCTTGCCGGTGAGCTTTTCCAGCTTTTCGTGCAGGCTCTTCACCTGCTGCTCCGTCATTGCCACTGCAGTGGTTGCCGCTGCTTCCAGAATACCGTGTGCCTGATTGTAGCGCACCCGGTAGGCCCGGGCGCAGCCGGGCAGCTCCCGCAGGGTGCCCTTCTCGCACAGGATCTTCAAAAAGTTCAGCACATAGAGGTGGACCCGATCCCGCAGCGCTTCGTCCAGCAGGCCGCAGCGCTCCTTTTTGGGGATGCTGGGGGTGCTGAGCAGATGCAGGTACTCCGGGCTTGCCTTAAAAAGCGCCACGGCCTCGTCCAGCTCGCCAAGAATGCGGGTCTCCAGCCCTTCCTCCGCTGCCAGGTCATACAGGCTTCCGCCGTACATCCTTGCTGTCTCGGTCATGATGCTTCACCCACGTTTTTGATAAATTCGTCGATCAGGTCCTTGTGGTCGGCTTCCTTGATCTCACGCTCGACCACCTTGGAGGCGATCTCCATGGCCATGCCGCCGATCTCGTCCTTTGCCTCGTTCACAGCCTTCTTGCGCTCCTGCGCAATGTCAGCCTCCGCCTTCTGCTTCAGGGCAGCGGCCTGTGCACGGGCCTCGCCCACGATCTCTTCACCGCGGGCGGTGGCCGTTTTCTGGGCACGGGCAACGATCTGGTTGGCCTCGGCGCGGGCATTCTGCAGGTTCTGCTCGTACTCCGCTTTCATGGCCTCAGCCTCCGTGCGCAGCTTTGCAGCATCGGCGATCTGGCTGTCCGCCTTGGCCTTGCGCTCGGCGATCACCTTTTTGACCGGATTCAGCAGGAACTTTTTGAAGATGAGCAGCTGGATCATCAGGTTGCAGATCTGGGCCAGAAAGGTCCAGCCGTCCAGCGTGATCAACGCCTGGTACAGTTCCATAAGCGTCTCCTTTCGTTCTTTTGTAAAAGGTTCCGCTTATGCCAGGAACTTCATAAACATGCCGGGTGCCAGGAAGATCAGCAGCAGGCCGGTAACAAAGCCGTAAATACCGGTGGTCTCAGAAAGTGCAACGCCCAGGATCAGGGTGCTGGTCACGTCGCTCTTGCACTCAGGCTGGCGGCCCACGGCCTCACAGGCAGCGGCGGCAGCGTTGCCTTCGCCGATACCGGGGCCGATACCTGCGATCAGTGCGCAGCCTGCGCCGATGCCGCAGCCTGCCAGGGCGATACCACGAGCAAGGTACTGAAAGTCAGTCATAAGTTTTGTCCTCCAAAAAAGTTTTTGTTTTGGGAGATGCCGTTGTGAGGGCTTAGTCCTCACCGGCAGCACGTTTGATGAAAATTGCGGTCAGGGTACAGAAGATGAACGCCTGAATGCAGCCGCCGAACCAGTCGAAATACAGGCCCGTAAAGGCCGGGATGCCGATCTGGAACAGCTGGATCTGGCTCAGGAAGCCGGGCAGCCAGCCGAAGATGACATGGCTCAGGCTTGCCAGCGCCCAGTACAGCAGTGTGGAAATGACAGTACCGGACAGGATGTTGCCAAAGTGACGGAACGCCATGCTGACGGGGGTCGAGATCTCCGACAGCACATTGATGGGTGCCATGATGAAGATCGGGTCCAGCAGGCCCTTCAGATAGGAAAGGATGCCGTTGGTCTTGATCTTGTAGTACATGATCAGCACAAACACCACAATGGCCCACGCAGCCTCGGTGTTCAGGTCGGCCGTGGGGCTCCACAGGCCAACGACACTGATGAGGTTGCAGCCGATGCTCAGAGCGAAGATCGAGCCGATCAGGGGGATATACTTGTCAAAGTGATACCCCATGTTGTCGTGCACGAACTGATCCAGCCGCTCCACGATGAACTCGGCCGCGGCCTGCCGCTTTGAGACATTTTCCAGCTTGAGGTTGCTGCCCAGCCAGATGGCCAGGCCCGAAAGCAGCGCCATGACGATCCAGGTACTGACTAGGGTCTGGGTGATCTTGAGATCGCCCAGCAGGGGGATATCGGTATGGATGGTATACAGGATCTTTGCGCCGTTCAGTTCCATTTGTTACGTTTCACCCCCTTCGTCACGGGGTGCAGCCTCCGGCTCCGGGGCGGGTTCGGGGTCGTCCTCCACAGAGACATCCACCGAGGGCCCGGCCGGTGCAAGGGGCTTGTACTTGCCGGTTATTTGCAGATAGTAAATTGTAACACGCGGGAACAGCAAGGGCAGAACGCTGGCAAAGGGCTGGAAGCAGGGTGCCCCGATGGACACGATGATCCACACCGCCTGCAAAAGCATTCTGATGTTGTAGGAAGCTTGTAATGTGGCTTTGCGCCGTTTCTCATCCTGCTCGTCGATGACCTTCTGACACACGATGCAGATGCCCGCAAAGTTGCCGATGGCCACGGCCGCGCCGATGAGACTGCCCAGAACGACAGTGTGATCAAATTTCACCCAGCCAACCAGGTGCAGCGCTGCAAAGACCACCCACAGGGCAGCGGTGCAGATGGCCGTGCCGCAGGCGATGCGCGTCAGCTCCTTTTTGGATTCCGGCTGTAGTTTCATAAAGGGGAACCTCCTGTGATGTTTACTGATGTGAGTTGAACCCCACCCGCTTCGGTTTTTCCTTTTTGGCGCGGTCCAGGTGCTCCTTGGCAAAATACCAGAAGTTCTGCGCCCCGGAGGCAAGGCCCAGCAGGATGGCCGGCAGGAACACCCATTCCGGCCAGCTCCAGCTGTTCACCGCCCACCAGGCACCGCCCAGGCACATGACCAGCGGCAGCAGCATATTCAGGCCCAGCTGGGTCAGCCAGACAAGATCTTCCAGCGCCTTGTACCAGCCCTTCATGCGGTGTCGCCCTCCCTCTGTGCGCAGGCCCGAACCAGCAGCCCGCCGCGCCCTTTCGCAATGGTTTCGCTCCGGTTAAGAAGCTCATATGGATAGTATAATTCAATTCACTGAACTTTTCAATCAATTTTCCACCGATTTTTGGTAAAACTTCATAGTTCGTTCACACTAACGCCATAATTGTACGTCCACGGTGGAGTATGTCCGTCTCCGGCAGCATCAATACCAAAAATATGATAGGTTTCTTGTGCAAAACGCAAAAACCGCCC
>ERZ779695.614-NODE-614-length-9690-cov-1.71074_pt1 | contig 9690 bp, 6 predicted proteins | sample MGYA00511100_ERZ779695 | MGnify/ENA primary metagenome ERZ779695 (study PRJEB29588, sample SAMEA2163351) | human gut metagenome | biome: human gut; feature: human-associated habitat; material: faeces | place: Denmark | collected 2008/2010 ...
GGGGGTTTTTTCTAAATAATACTTTCCCTCTGTGAACCTTTTTTCTTCTTTCTAGTTATTCCATTATGAAACTTTTGAAAAAGTCTCTTATTATTTAGCTTTTTCTTAAAAAATAACGCTAATAAATGATATTGTTTGTTTTGTAGATTGTATATATTAAAAATGCGAGTATATATTCGCCTTGCAGGTTAAAATATTTGCTTATATGGTTGTTTTGAGACTGACGATTAATTAAACTTATTTATTTAAACATTAAATTATCAACTAAATCTGAGATTCATGAAGAAGGCTCTCTTTTTAATGATGTGCTTATGCTTCTCAATTAGTGTATTAGCACAAGCAAAGACGGTAACGGGAACGGTGGAAGATGCTACCGGAGAACCGATTATCGGGGCAAGTGTTCTGGAAATGGGCACAACAAATGGTACAATAACTGACGTAGACGGTAACTTTACTCTTCAAGTTCCGGAAGGAGCAAAACTTGAAGTGAGTTTTCTTGGTTACAAATCACAGCAAATTGTGGTGGGCGCACAGAGCCATTACAAGGTGGTGTTGAAAGAAGATACTGAGGTGTTGGATGAGGTAGTAGTTGTGGGATATGGTGTGAAGCAAAAACGCTCTACTATGACTACGGCTATTTCAAAAATGGATAATAAGGTACTCGAAAATGCAGCGATTGCTAATGCGGCACAGGCATTGCAGGGGTCTGTCAGTGGTTTGCGGGTGACAAATACATCCGGTGCTCCGGGTAGTTCGCCCACTATCGTACTGCGTGGTGGTGCCGGTATCGAATCTGCCGGAAGTCCGCTGGTGGTAGTAGACGGAGTTGTTCGCTCGATGGATGATGTCAATCCAGCGGATATCGAGTCAATCCAAGTATTAAAAGATGCAGCTTCGACTATTTATGGTGCCCGTGCCAATAACGGTGTCATTTTGGTACAGACCAAGAAAGGAAAAGAGGGGGTTGCCCAGATTTCTTATAAATTTAAGGGTGGTCTGAACTTTGCCCGCAAAGGATATGAATACATGGATGCCGAAAACTACATTAAATACGGACGTTTGGGACGTCAGTATTCGGGTGGTAGCTTATCACAAATTGATGGTATGCGCGGTTATGGTGCTGTGTACGGTCAGAATAACCCTGAACAATTTTCTATCAGATACCTGGATGGCAATGAAGATTTACTGCAGGACGGATGGAGACAAATGACTGACCCTATTTCGGGCAAGCAAATTGTGTTTAAAGATTATGGCACTACTTTGAGAGATGAAGTATATAAAGATCCTGCCTTCACTCAAGACCACTATCTGAACTTTACCGGCGGTAATGAAAAAGGTACTTTTGCTGCATCGTTGGGCTATTACTCGGAAGATGGTACTGTAAAAGGTACTCAGTACAGACGTTTTAGCGGTACATTGAACGGTAACTATAAAGTATTGCCTATCTTGAATATCAAGGGAGGGGTGAATTTCTCTACTTCAGAAGCTCCGCAATTGTATTATGATGATACGGCTGACTTGTTCGAACGTTTACAGAGTGTGGAACCGACATGGAATCCTTTCCTGCCGGATGGTTCGCCCAACTATGGTTATGGTAAAAGAGATGGTAACCCTTTGTATTGGCTCGATAAGTTGACTAATAAAAACAATACCCGCCGCACTACGCTGAATATTGGTGCCGATCTTGAGCTGATTAAAGATAAATTGTATTTGAGAGAAAACAGCTCGTTATATTATTCAGATTATACGAAAGAAACTTTTGATAAGGCGTATCGTGACTATTGGAATGAAAATACGCAGCGTAAAGCCTCTTTCGAATATACACGTACTATTCAGCAACAGCATAGTTTGCAGTTGGAATATACCGATACTTTTAAAGAGAAGCATAATGTTTCTGCCATGGTGGGAGGTGAATACTTTGAAAATCAATATTTGCAATATAAAGGCACAGCCGATGGCGCTCCTTTCGACCAGATACCGACATTGAATGTTTCCGGCCGTGATAATATGTGGTCTTATTCTTACCGTCAGGGATATCGTATCGCTTCCGGTTTTGCACGTGTGACTTATGATTACGAACGGCGTTACCTGTTTACTGCTGTGATGCGTTATGACGGTATTTCTAAATTGTCGGATAACCGTTGGGGCTTCTTCCCCGGTGTGTCTGCCGGATGGAATGTTCACGAGGAAGCTTTCTTTAAGGATAGTGAGCTGGCAAAAGTAGTATCTACTGTGAAACCCCGTATCTCTTACGGTATCAACGGTAATGTAAACGGCATTGGAAATTATGATGTGTATGGAGTTTATGATAAGCAGACTGCTTATAATGGAACGACAGGTATCTTGAATACGGGAGTGATTAACTCAAAATTGAAATGGGAAAAGAGTAAATCTTTTGAATTGGGGCTGGATTTGGGATTCTTGGATAATCGTTATAATTTGATATTGGATTATTATAACCGTACCACATCAGATTTGCTGACTAATGTTAATTTGCCGGGCTATACCGGTTTTGATTCTTTCAAAACAAATTTGGGAAGTCTTCGTAATACCGGTTTTGAAGTGGAAGGTAACTTAAGTTTGATTCGTAATCCGAAAGGCTTTAACTGGGATTTCTCTTTTAATGCTTCATTGGTACATAATAAGATTATTAAGCTTCCTTATAATGGAAACGAAAACAACCGCCAGGGCGGTACTCAGGTTTTTGACCCTAAAACACAACAGGTGATTTGGGTAGGCGGTTATCAGGAAGGGCATACCATGGGAGATATTTATGCTTATAAGCAAGTGAAGATTCTTAGTGATTGGAATGAGGTGAATACCATGGCAGGTGATTATATTGATATGATTGCCGGACTTTATGGACCTAACGTAAGTGATGCCGATAAAAAGAAGTATGGTTTGACAAAACCCATTGAACCGGGTGATGTTTTGTGGGCGGATTTGGATGGAAACCATAAAATAGACCAGCTGGACCGCGTGAAAGTAGGTAATATTTATCCTAAATGGACAGGTGGTTTCTCTACTACGCTTTCTTATAAGAATGTGTCTTTATACGGACGGTTTGATTTTGCTTTGGGACATACTATTCTGAATATGGTGGCTATGCGTTCTTTGGGACAGTCTGTTGGTTTCAAGAATATAATTAAGGAAGGACTGAAAACTTGGACGGAAGAGAATACGAATACCAATCTGCCGAAATCTTATTATGATGACTCTACCAACAAGAAAAATATCTATCGTGATACGAAGGGTAGCGATATTACTTCTGTTAATGATAGAAGTTCCAGATTCTATGAAAAAGGGGATTATCTGGCCTTGAGAGAATTGACTTTGAATTGGAAATTACCTGTTAACTGGGTGTCTAAGGTGGGCATGACAAATGCGTCTGTGTATATCACGGGTCAGAACTTGTTCTATATCACCGGCTATAGCGGTTCTTCTCCCGAAGCTCCGTTGACTTATCCGGGTGTGGATACCGGACGTTATCCTACACCGAGAACAGTGTTGGTAGGTGCCTCTGTATCATTCTAAGTTTATTATAATAAAAGAAGAAACGATTTATGAAAAATAAGATTATATCATTAGCCATCATGACAGCTTCCCTTTTTACAATGACGGGATGTTTGGATATGGATCCGGTAAGTAGTATTACCGATAAGAATATGTGGGAGAGTGAGGGTCAGTTTACTTCGTTTGTTTATGGGGTACACAGTCGCTTACGTGCAAATTCTTTCAATATGTTTATTTTAGGAGAGTTGCGCTCGGATATTTATAATCCTTCTACCGGATGGACGGGAGAGAGTAATAAGGTGGAGGAAATTACTTCTAATATATTAAGTCAGGAACGTCCGGGATTGAGCAACTTTGCAGGTCTGTATAGTAATATTAACCAGATAAATCTGTTTATCAGTAAAGCTGCCAATACGAATTTGTTAAAGGAGAAAGATAAGGCTTATTATTTGGGACAGATGTATGGCTTGAGAGCATTCTATTATTTCCATTTACTTCGTTCATGGGGAGATGTGGTTTGGACAGACCAACCGAGTACAGGCTTTGAAATCGGTAAACTGGATAAGGCGGCTAGTCCGGCTACGGAAATAATGGAAAAGATTAAAGCGGATATACAAAGCTCGGAAGACTATTTTGGCACAGATTACAGTTTTCGTGAATCACGTACATTTTGGTCGAAAGCTGCAACACTGATGCTGAAAGCTGAAGTCTATTTGTGGTCCGGTCGCCAAATGGGAGGTGGAACAGCCGATGCTACAGTTGCTCAGAATGCTTTGACCGACATTCAGAGTCATATCTCCAGAGAAACTCTTGATTTGATGCCAAACTATACAGACGTGTTTGCTTATGACGATAAAGGTAATGAGGAGATTATCTTTACCATTCATAATAAACAGAACGAAACAGATTTGTTTGGCGGCAGTTGGAGAAATAATCTGGTGCCTCAAAGAGCTACATTGAGTCTTTATTATGATAAAGAGACAGACGGACAGTTTGAATTGAATTTCAATGGTAACATGTATTATCCTATAAGAAATGAGTTGTACGACAACTTTGATGACTTAGATACCAGAAAACAAGGAACTCTGAAAGCTGCTTTTACAATGGATGCACCACACGATTATGTAGGATGTTTCCCTTATAAATATCGTGGCACTACCCCGTCGGGAGCTTCAGAAAGACTTTTTGCCGATGATTTTCCTGTATACCGTTATGCCGATTTATTGTTGATGTTGGCTGAAGCCAAGTCGTTGACCGGAGGAGATCCGACTACCGAAATCAATTTGATACGTGCCCGTGCTTATAAGACTAATTATGATGCGGCCACAATGGGGTATCCGAATATGGCAGGTGACAAAGACGGTATCAATGAGGTTTTATTGAGAGAACGCTATAAGGAATTTATGTTCGAAGGCAAACGTTGGTATGATCTGCGTCGTTTCGGCAATGAATATGTATTTGAGTACACTACTGCCGATGCTTCTTACCCTCAACGCTTGTTGTGGCCTATCGACAAGAATACATTGACAAATAACCCTGCTTTGGAACAAACTCCGATATTAATCGTATTTCTTGCCTAAATAATAAAATAAAGGTGGTTTTTTATCATAAAAAGATAAAGAATCACCTTTTTATTTTCATATTACAATAAAATATTTTATTTTTACCCGCGTAATTAAACAATAATATTATGAAACGAAATTCTTGGTTGTTAGGAACTCTTTTATTCCTCTCTCCTTTACAAATGAGTGCTCAAAAGCAGGATACGGTTGCTGTGCGCGAAACACGTATCCCGGTATTGATTGAACGACAGGACAATGAACTGTTTAATTTGCGTATAGATGCTACGCAAAGTCAGGTGTTGAATGATGTGAAACTTAGTTTCGGCAAAGAAGTGAATCTGAATGAAATAGAAGCAGTGAAGCTTTATTATGGCGGAACAGAAAGTGCTGAGAGAAAAGGAAAAACTTATTTTGCTCCCGTTGATTATATTCCAAGTAATACTCCGGGTAAGACATTGGCTGCTAATCCTGCTTATTCGATTTTGAAAGCAGAAGTAAAAGCTCCGAAAAGAGATATTGTGTTTAAAGTAGACCAAAAATTGTATCCGGGGGTGAACTATTTTTGGGTGAGTTTACAGATGAAACCGACTGCTTCCGTGCTTGCAAAGGTATCGGCAGAAGTGACAGGTGTAACGTGGTGCGTAAAACTGATACTCATTATATGGGAGTTGGTGTTCGTCATGCCGGTGATGATGGAGTGGCAGCTTATCGTATACCGGGATTGGCGACTTCCAATAAAGGTACGCTACTTGGTGTATATGATGTTCGTCACAACAACAGCGCAGACTTGCAAGAATATGTGGAAATAGGTTTGAGCAGAAGTACAGACGGCGGACAGACTTGGGAAAAGATGCGTATTCCGATGTCTTTCGGTGAACATGAAGGTTTGCCAAAAGCTCAGAATGGGGTGGGAGACCCTGCTATCTTGGTGGACAAGAAGACTGGTACTATCTGGATTATAGCAGCGTGGACACACGGAATGGGTAACGGACGTGCTTGGTGGAATTCTCAACCGGGAATGGATATGCATCATACCGCACAACTTATGTTGGTGAAGAGTGATGATGACGGTAAAACATGGTCTGAACCGATAAATATTACGGAACAGGTAAAAGATCCTTCTTGGTATTTCTTGTTACAAGGTCCGGGTAGAGGTATTTCGATGGATGATGGCACGTTGGTATTTGCCAGCCAATATATCGGAAGTGATAGAATTCCTAATGCAGGTATTATCTATAGTAAAGACCATGGTAAGACATGGAATATCAGTTCATTGGCACGTACCAATACGACAGAATCACAAGTTGCTGAAATAGAGCCGGGGGTATTGATGCTGAATATGCGCGATAACCGTGGCGGCAGTCGTGCGGTATCTACTACTACCGATATGGGTAAAACTTGGAAAGAGCATGTTTCCTCTCGTACTTCTTTGCAGGAACCGGTATGTATGGCGAGCCTGATTAGTGTGAAGGCCAAAGACAATGTGCTAGGCAAAGATATTCTGTTGTTCTCTAATCCGAATGATACAAAGAATCGTCACAGCATCACAATTAAGGCAAGCCTTGATGGTGGAGTGACTTGGTTGCCCGAAAACCAGTTGTTGCTGGATGCCGGATGGGGTTGGGGATATTCTTGCCTGACTATGATTGATAAAGAAACAGTAGGTATATTATATGAAAGTAGTGTGGCTCACATGGCTTTCCAGGCTATTAAACTGAAGGATATTATCAAAACTAAATAAATGAAATGTAGATTAACCTGTCTCATAGGTATGATATTTGTCTGTGCTATAATTATAGCACAGACAAATGCTTATCCGTTACTTCCTATGCCACAGAGTTATATAGTAACGGATAAGTCGTTTACAATGGGAAAGGTAAAGCTTTCTACTCCGGTTTTGAAGTCGGAGTGGGAGGCTTTTATTGTAAATGCCGGTGGGGAGTTGGCAGACAAAGCTACTGCTGAGATTAAAGTAGAACTTCTTCCGGTTATTGATGGGGTCAAATTAAATCCGGATGAGGCATATAGATTGTCTGTGTCCGGAAAATTGATTAAGATAGAGGCTGTTACAGAACGTGGGGTGTATTGGGCTTTGCAAACGCTCCGTCAGTTAGAAAAGAAAAAAGGAAAGAAAAGCAACTTTGCCGGTTGTGAGATTGTGGATTGGCCGGCTTTCCGGATACGTGGCTTTATGCAGGATGTAGGTCGCAGCTATATTTCGATGGAAGAATTAAAACGGGAAATAGAGATACTGTCTCGTTTTAAAATCAATGTATTTCATTGGCATCTTACCGAGAATCAGGCATGGCGTTTGGAGAGTAAGATATTCCCGATGCTGAATGACAGTATTAATACAATCCGTATGCCGGGTAAGTATTATACACTGGAGGAAGCGCGTGAATTGGTGGACTTTTGTAAACAACATCAAGTCATGTTGATTCCCGAAATAGATATGCCGGGACATAGTGCTGCCTTTATCCGTACTTTCCGTCACGATATGCAGAGTCCTGAAGGAATGAAAATCTTGAAACTGTTGATAGATGAAGTTTGTGAGACCTTTGATGTGCCTTATTTGCATATCGGCACCGATGAAGTAGCTTTTACTAATCCTGATTTTGTTCCAGAAATGGTATCTTATGTGCGTTCAAAAGGCAAGAAGGTGATTTCTTGGAATCCCGGTTGGCATTATAAGCCGGGAGAAATAGATATGACCCATTTGTGGAGCTATCGTGGAAAGGCGCAACCGGGTATTCCTGCCATTGATTCCAAATTTCATTATTTGAATCACTTCGATACATTTGCCGATTTGGTTGCCCTGTATAACAGTCGTATATATAATAAGGTAGAAGGAAGTAATGATATAGTCGGTACCATATTGGCTATATGGAATGACCGGATGATTTCAAAAGAAGAAGATATGATTGTTCAAAATGGATTGTATCCCAATATGCTTGCCATTGCCGAGCGTGCATGGAGAGGTGGCGGATCAGAATACTTCGACGGGAATGGAACGATGTTTCCTGATGAGAATACAGAAACATTCCATGAGTTTTCCGATTTTGAAAATCGTATGTTATGGCATAAAGAACATACATTCAAAGGCTATCCTTTTGCGTATGTGAAACAGACTAATGTGAAATGGAACATTACCGATGCCTTTCCCAACGATGGGGACTTGTCAAAAGTATTTCCTCCCGAACAGGAGTTGAAAGAATCTTATGAGTATAAAGGGAAAACGTATGGAACGCGCGAAGCTATTGGTGCCGGCATTTATCTGCGTCACGTTTGGGGAACATTGGTTCCGGGTTTTTATAAAAATCCTAAGGAAGACCATACCGCTTATGCTTATACATGGGTTTATTCTCCCAAAGATCAAGAAGTGGGGTTGTGGGCCGAGTTTCAGAATTACAGTCGTTCCGAGATGGATTTGGCCCCATTACAAGGAAAGTGGGATTATAAAGGCAGTCGGATATGGATTAACGATCAGGAAATAATGCCTCCCGTGTGGACAGCCACTCATCGGGTAAAAAGTAATGAAGTACCTTTGGGTAATGAAAATTGTGTGGTGCGTCCTCCATTGCTGGTCCATTTAAATAAAGGTTGGAACAAAGTATTCCTGAAGTTGCCGATAGGCAAGTTTAGAATGGACGAAACACGTCTTGTCAAGTGGATGTTTACTACCGTCTTTGTTACTCCGGATGGTGAAAAAGCAGTAGAAGGATTAATTTATTCACCTAAAAAACAACTATAAAATGAAAAACATTGCTTTACTTTTGTTGGGGCTTTTCTTTGCACTTCCCCAATTTGCCCAAGAACGCAAATATTCTACATTCTATGAGCAACGTGCAACTTTATTCGAAGAACTTCCGGTTACTTCGAAAGATATCATCTTTTTGGGCAACAGTATAACTAACGGATGTGAGTGGGGTGAGCTTTTCCAGAATTCTCATGTGAAAAACAGGGGAATCAGTGGTGATATCTGTATGGGAGTATACGACCGTCTTAATCCTATTGTAAAGGGAAAGCCGGCTAAAATATTTCTTTTAATAGGTATTAATGATGTGGCGCGAGGAACGTCGGCAGATACAATTGTTGCAAGAATCGAAATGATTGTAAAGAAAATAAAGGCAGAATCTCCGAAAACTAAATTATATTTGCAAAGTGTATTGCCCGTCAACGATTGTTATGGTATGTTTGGCGGACACACCTCTCGTTGGCAGGTTGTGAAGCAGATAAACGATTTGTTGAAACCTTTGGCAGAGAAGGAGGGAGCTGCGTATGTTGATTTGTATAGCCACTTTGTGGATGGAGATACCGGAAAGATGAACCCTCAATATTCCAATGATGGTCTGCATTTATTGGGAAAAGGCTATCTGTTGTGGCGTGATATTGTGAAACCTTATGTTGATAAGAAATGAAAAAGACACTGATACTTTTTATAAGCCTTTTTTTCTGTGTCGCTCTTTTTGCACAGAAAAAAATCAAAGTTGCTTGTGTGGGTAATAGCATTACTTATGGTTATACATTGCCCGACCGTGAAACTAATGCTTATCCGGCAAAGTTACAAAAAATGCTGGGGGGCGATTATATGGTTGGTAATTTTGGAAAATCCGGT